>Ga0209331_1000600_pt1 | contig 12939 bp, 10 predicted proteins | sample JacPinW_OM3H0_M3_FD_187971 | JGI IMG/M metagenome (GOLD analysis project Ga0209331, IMG submission 187971) | Forest soil microbial communities from Algoma, Ontario, Canada - Jack Pine, Ontario site 1_JW_OM3H0_M3 (SPAdes) (version 2) | ecosystem: Environmental > Terrestrial > Soil > Boreal... | reverse complement strand
CGGGGTTTTTGTTTGTGGGGATGGCGGCGCGTGCCGCTCCGCGTTGGCCATCGCGGTATTATGGCGCAAACGCCACAAGACATTCGGGGGCCCACTCCTAAATTTTCGGGATGCCCAGAGCCCAAATAGCATCGAAACAAAGCCGTCTACACCTTGGGACTTCTGCACGCCGAATTGGCGGGGAAACTCCTGGCGAACAAGCGTGAGGCCATCCGGCTACGGACGGCGATGATGCAGGCTGAAGCGGTCGTGAAGATGCTGCAACCGGGCTTCAACGTCGCCAGCATCGCAGCGAAACGCCGCAACAAGAGCAACCCTTGGTGGCCGACAAGGCCCCTCAGGCCACACGGAAACAGGCTATCGACTTGCAGGCGGCGATCCTTGCAGCATTGGAAGCGCAATGGTTCTGTTGTATTGGCGGAGGCGCGCCATCGCGGTGGCGATTGAAGGAGGTCGCCAACTGAGGCGGCCTACGGAAGGATTTCCTGCGCATGTTGATGGAAATACTGCACGACCTTGTTCGCCTCTTGATGATCGTGAATGGGGGCTGCACACTTCTGGCGCTCGTTGCAGCCGCTCGTCTTCAGTCCCTCATCGTATGGGATTGGATGGATGAACCCGGTTGGCGCTGGTCGTCATCCGGGGATGTTCTTTCCCCCGCCTTGCCTGAGAAATTTCGATCTCGTCGCCGCCAACTGATAACGCTGATTGTTGCGTTCTTTGCCACGCTCGCAGTCCAAGTATTGTTGACTTGGCTCTATATCGTCATCTCTCCCAAATTAACGGTCTGCTAGGTAACCAGCCGTCAATCGATGTGCCGCTGCCAGTAGCCGGTGAAGTCCACCGGTGCCGCCGGTGCCGCGCTTCATCGCCAGTGAGGCCACGCGGCTCACCTGATCGCCATTCGAGGCGCGGCTACCCTCCCCGGCGGGATGGCTATCGACACCGAGGGAAATGAAGCAACTTAATGCGGCCATGGCGTTTGCGCCATAATATCGCGTTATCTCCTGTAGCTGCAATATTCGTCGCCGTTTTCGTACTCGACGCAGATCTTCACGCGGCGTCGCGGCCGGTCTTCATCGAAGTAACCGCGGTCGTCGTTGTCGCGGTCCGCATAGTCGCCGTCGCGATCCCCGCGCGCCGAGTATCGTCCGCGATCCCAGTCACGGTCGCGCTGCATTCTCGGGTCGGGACCCATCTCACGGTCATCGCGGCCGATGCGCTCGCCGTCGCGACGCATTCTCCCCTCTGACCCCATCTCGCGGCCATCGCGGCCCATACGCTCGCCGTCGCCGCGGCGCATGCGCCAGTCCGGACCCATCTCACGGTCGTCGGCCCGCGATTGGTCGCGGCCGGTCCGTTGATCCCGCGGTTGCTCGGAGTTCTGGTCGGTCCGGACAGGAGCTCCGGGTTGGGGAACGTCAACGGGAGGCTTTGCTTGCGGAGGCTTTGCCTGCTCCTGGGCGAACGAAGGGCAGAGGCTCGACGAGCCGAGCAACAGGGCGGCGAGGATGAGGACACGCATGGGTTTTTCCTCCGTTGGGTGTGACCCTAACGGCCCGGTCCTCTCTTGGTTTCGCGCGTCCGGCCGGAATCGAACACCCGCCGGCCAAGGCGCGCTAGTTCCCGTTTTTGAGGGGAAGCTCTTTTGCCGTCGGCCAAGCACGCGGGCACTCCACGTCGCCGGGCACGGAGGCCGGAACTGAATATCATGCCACGTGAATTGGAGCGGCGGTTCGCGCCGCCCTACAGCGTCTTCAGATATTCAATCAGGTCGTAGCGCTCGTCATCGGTCAGGGTGCGGCCGATCACGCCGTTCTTGTACTTGTCCATGGACTCGCCCGGTGCGGCCTCGAAAGAGTGCCCCAAAACGCTGTTGCCGTGGATCTCCTTGCCGTCGCTGCCGGTCATCGAGAACAGGGTCTCACCGGTCTTGCAGGATGAATCTCCGGCGGCAGCCACCTTGAAGCCGACCTGCTCGGGATCGAAGTCGCGCGCGCCCATGCAGAACTGCCTCGGACGCTCGGCCGCGGGCTTGAGCATCCAATAGAGTGAGGGCACCGAGCCGTTGTGCAAATAAGGCGCGGTCGACCACACTCCGTTCAGCGGCCGCGCGCGATAGAGCGGTTTCTCCGGCGTCGCATCGGGATTGGGGCAGTTGGTTCGCTGCGCCCAGAGCTCGCTGAGAACGGGCTCCTTGATGTCCTTGTCCTTGAGCCATTTCTGGCTGACCTTGTCCACGACGATCATCAGTGCGATCGAGAACGGCATGTCCGTCGAGGAGTAGGTCGGCAAATTCTTGCACTTCCAGCGCTCACCGAGATCGCGCGCCGGCTGCAGGTCGAGGAAACCGGGAATCCGAACTTCTCGTTTCTGCAGAACCTCGGCCTGCGCAGGGTCGGTTCCCACATGCGCCACCGGTTTCTGAACCTCATCCAGTACCCAGCCGCCGTTCGGGTCTTGTTTCCAGTGCTTGGATTTCCAAAAGCTCTTGTCCGGGAATTGCGTATCGAACGCCGGATCGTTGACCGGTCCGAGGTGACACTCGACGCAGATCTGGGCGTAGAGCGCGCGGCCCTTGGCGACGCGCTCCGGCTTGATCTTCCACGCCTCGTCGCTGGGGAAGAGATGCGACGGCCATTTCGGCGACTTCAGCCCGTCGAAATCCCTCGGATTCTGACGGAACGGATCGGCGCCGCGCAGCAACCTGTTTTCGATGTAGATGAGATTCTCGAGCGCGACGGAGGAGCGAAACAAAGCCTCCGGGGGCGGGTCGGGCGAAAGATTGACCAGGGCGGAAACGCCGAGCGCTTCGCCGGCGTTGCGGATCAAGGGTTGTTCGATCGAGGCGTCGTATTGCGCCCACCACATCCACGGCACGGTCCAGATCGGCGGGAAACTGACCGGCGCGTCGTTGGCGTGCTGGTTTTTTTCGTAGCCCGAAAGACCGGCCATCACCAGATCGGTGTAGAAAACCTGATTACCGATCCGGTTCAGCGCGTCGAGCCGCCCGAAGCCCTCGTCAGTGTCGGTCTGCGTCTCCTTGCCGTCGTAGGTCTTCATGCCTGCGATGGTTTTCTGGTGGATCTTGACCTGGTTGAGCAGGAAGTCGCGAACCTCCGTCAGGCGTCTTCGGAGTTCGTCGCGCGCTTCGGTGCCGGCGTCGGGACCGAGCACGCGCGTCGCGAAGCGGTTGAAACGACCGGGCACCACTGTCGTGTAGGCAATCGAAAGGCCGGTCGCGAGCTCGAGCTTTTTCAGATTCACCGTGGCCGGACCGCCGTCAAACCGGACGCTGACGCCCTTGTAGTTGATGTGGCCGGTGTGACAGGCCGCACAGGTCAGCCCGATCTTGTCGCTATCGGCCGCGCCGGTACCGGGATTGGTGACCCCGGTCATTCGCGCGAAGCCGACCGGCAAGCCGTCGAAATTCTCGACCGGCGTCGTCTGCAGCCCCGGCACGGGCTCCGGTTCAGGCTCCGACTTGGCGCTGGAAGAGGCCGAATAGCCAAAGCGACGCAAGCTCGCTTCATCCATATCGATGGTTTTCGGGCTTGGAAGAAAACCGAACCGTTCGAGGTAGGCGCTGTCGGCCAGCATGCCGGGCCGGGTGAACAAATGGATGCCGGGCTGTTCGAGCGCGAGAAACCAGGAATAGGGTACCGGGAAGGTCGCAGTGCCCTGGCTTGCATGGTGGAACCAGTGCCGCTTTTCCGTCGACCAGTTCTGGTCAAGCCAATGGGCCTCTTTCACCGGGGCCAACTTCGGCAGCGGTGGCGGCAGGAATTGTGCGAGCGGCGGGATGATCTTGCCGAGTTGGTTTGGAAACTCGGCGACCGCCACCAGCGCCAGGACCAGCGGCACGGCGACGACCAAAACGGCTTTGGCAACCTTGCCCAACACGATGGCCGCCCGCGAGGGTGGCGTTAGCGACGAGAGCCGCACGTTGATCCGTTCGGGCAGCCGCCGCTCCTCGAAAAGCGTTTTGACCTCGGCCACGCTGAGGTAGCGTTGCGCGCCCTCGCCCTTGCCCATGATATCGAGCAAGACCGGCCATTCGCCCTTCATCAGCTTGCGGTCGAACCAGCGCCGGTGGCCCTTGGCGCGTTCGAAGTTCGCATTCATGTAGGTGACGATTTCGCTGCTGGTCAGACCACGCTCGGTGCCGCCACGCGGATCGGCGCAGTCCTTGCCGAACTCGGCCAGACGCGCCAGTTCCGCCTCGTTGACATGGGCTGATACATCGAGGATGCGCGAACCGACGCCATGCTTGTCCAGCGGGCCGTCGCGCAAGGCGTCGAGCGTCGGCCCCGACCACCAGTTGCGCCACAGGCGCAGCGGGCTGAGGCCGTTCGCGATCAGCGCCACCATGCAGGTCTTCACGCCGACCAGTTTCTTCTGCAGCCCGGTTTTCCCGCTCGCCGCCTCGACTGTCTGGCACAGCTGCGAAAGCGGCACGACGTGCCCATCGACATAGCCCTCCGCGACGACGGCCCGCAAGAACGGGCAGGGATTATTGGGCGAAACGGCAGCGCCCGGGGCTGGCGCATCGCTGGAAACAATACCAACCGTGTTGTCTTGCATGGACCCAAATCCTCAAAAGCACCGGATACCTAAAACTACCGAATGAAGAAACTCTTTCGCCACGGCTTAAAGTAAGTGAAGGTCTTGAAAAGCGAATTCGCCCGCAGCGAACTACCTTAAGATGCAGCAGAGTTTTGGCGGAATTCGAATTCGAGTCAACCGAAGTCCCGGACTGCGACGGGCCGTCGCGCTTGGGCGCCGGCGGGGCGTTGGCCGTTTTCGGGGCGATCTGGCCAAAGGGCGGAGTCGAACCCCATGGGCGCCAGTGAATGCCTGCCGCACTGAAACCGCGCCTTATGAATTTGCCGTACGCTTGGAGGCAAAATCGACGATGGTGGATTGGTGCGGGGGGACGCCGGCTTTCAAAAGCCCTTCGCGATAATGCGCTGTGTCAGCCGCAACCTTCCAGCGGAAATTCCTGAGATGCCGTTCCACGGTCAGGCCTGGAAAGCTGGTTAGCAAGACCTCGACCGCCTTTGCCGCTTCCTCGGTTCGCCCCAATTGCGCGAGCGCCGCCGCCCGTACGGCGAGCACCTGGAGATGATTGGGATTCAAATACAGGGCTTCGCGCGCCCAGGACAGCGAAGCGTCGTATTGCCGGAGCAGGTAATGGCTGAATGCGTTCAAGGCCGCCCATTGATATCGGGGGTCGCTGTTGCCGCGCTGTACCGCCGCTGAAAACAGCTCGATGGCCTGCCGATGCTCGCCGACGACGAGGTGAGATATCCCGAGAACGCCGCGCGCGCCCATGTCGTAAGGGTTCAGCGCAATCGCCTTGTTTCCGGCGTCCCGTGCGGCCTCGTAATTGCCCTCCATCGCATGCACATAGGACAGAATCGAGAATGCGAATGACGAACGAGGATCAAGCCGGACACTGCTTTCCGAGAGACTCAGCGCCTCGCTCCACAATTCGCTGGTACTCTTGATCCATCCAAAGTGGACGCCCTGCGTCAGGATGGTGGCGAGATAGGCGCGTGCGATTGAAAGCGCCGGATCGAGCGCAATCGCCTCCCTGAACAAATCGATCGAGGCTTCATAATCTGTTTTTGTCGGCTGATAGTAATGCGAAAGCCCTTTTAGAAACCGATCCCACGCCGTGAGGTCGGTCGTCGACGACCGGGCGGGGGCGGACGCTTCGGCCCGATATATTTCCGGGGCCAACGCAGCGGACAGGTTGGTGGTGATTTCATCCTGCATCGCGAACAGATCGCCGATGTCCCGGTCATATCGGCCGGTCCATAATTGCTCACCGTTCTCGGCGGCCGTCAGCTCCGCGGTCACACGAATCTTGCTTCCGGACCGCCGCACCGAACCCTGGATCAGATACGTCGCGTCGATCTCCCGCGCGATCAGGCGCGCGCTCAGGCTTTTGCCCTTGAACGAGAACGTCGAATTTCGGCTCAAGACCCGATAAAATGATTGCAGCGAAAGCGCGTGGATCAGGTCCTCGGTCAGTCCGTCGGAAAAATATTCGTCGGCGCTGTCACTGAGATTGGTGAAGGGGAGCACCCCCACGATCGCCGTCCGGTATTGAGCGGGCAGGTTCGATCTGTCCTTGAGCTGCCGGCCTTCGTCTGAGCCGGCCGGCTTCCAGGTCCAGACCTGGATCGGCTCGGCGATATTCTTGAGACGGTGAAAGCCGGTGTCGACAAAGGCGGCGCTCAGGTGCTTGCCGGCCTCGCTGTAGGCTTTTGCTGAAACCGCCACGCCGCCCGGGACGGCAATCGTCTCAAGCCGGACGGCGATGTTCACGTCGTCGCCGAAGACCTCGTCTTCGTCGGCCATCACATCGCCCATGTGGACGCCGAGACGGAATTGCATCACCCGATCGGCGGGGAGCTGGCTGTTCCGTTCCACCATCAGCGCCTGCATCGCGATCGCCGACTCGATGGCCCCCACGATACTCGGAAACTCCAGCAGGAAACCGTCGCCGGTGTTCTTCACAATCCGGCCGCCGTGATTGAGGATGACCGGGTATACCGCGCTTCGATGGGCCTTGAAGGCGGCGTGCGTACCTGCCTCGTCGGCGCCCATCATTCGCGAATAACCGGCGACGTCAGCGCAAACTATCGCAGCTAGCCGTCTCTCCATCTCTCCTGTGCTCCCGAACTGCAGCGGCTACGGTACGTGGTTGGTTGACCAAATCCAATTGTTTTCAAACACCTGCGGCTGTCATAAGGCAGATCGCGCGCATCAACTGCGCAGGCCCGGCGCCTCCTGGCCGGTGCGCGCCACATACTCGCTGTAGCCGCCGCCATATTGGTGAATGCCCTCGGGCGTCAGCTCCAATACGCGATTGGAGAGGGCGGCCAGAAAATGCCGGTCGTGCGAGACGAACAGCATGGTACCCTCATACTGCGACAGCGCGGTGATCAGCATTTCCTTGGTCGCCATGTCCAGATGGTTGGTGGGCTCGTCCAGCACCAGGAAGTTCGGCGGGTCGTAAAGCATCAATGCCATCACCAGCCGCGCCTTCTCGCCGCCCGACAACACCCGGCATTTCTTCTCGACGTCGTCGCCGGAGAATCCGAAACAGCCGGCCAGCGCCCGCAGCGAGCCCTGCCCGGCTTGCGGGAATGAATCCTCCAGCGACTGGAACACGGTGCGCTCGCCGTCCAGCAGATCCATGGCGTGCTGGGCGAAATAGCCCATCTTCACGCTGCCGCCGAGCGCCACCGTGCCATCGTCCGGCGGCGTGGAGCCCGCCACCAGCTTCAGCAGCGTGGATTTTCCGGCGCCGTTGATGCCCATGACGCACCAGCGCTCCCTGCGGCTCACCATGAAGTCGAGGCCTTCATAGATGCTGCGGTTGCCATAACCCTTGTGCACATTTTTCAGGCTGACCACGTCCTCACCCGAACGCGGCGCCGGCAGGAAATCGAACGATACCGTCTGGCGGCGCCTCGGCGGTTCCACCCGTTCGATCTTCTCCAGCTTCTTCACCCGGCTCTGCACCTGCGCCGCGTGCGAGGCGCGCGCCTTGAAGCGCTCGATGAAATTGATCTCCTTGGCCAGCATCGCCTGCTGGCGCTCGAACTGGGCCTGCTGCTGCTTCTCGCTCAGCGCGCGCTGCTGCTCGTAGAACTCGTAATTGCCCGAATAGGTCGTAAGCTGACCGCCATCGATCTCCACCACCTTGGTGATGATGCGGTTCATGAATTCGCGGTCGTGCGAGGTCATCAAGAGCGCGCCCTCGTATCCCCTGAGGAACTGCTCGAGCCAGATCAGGCTCTCGAGGTCGAGATGGTTGCTCGGTTCGTCCAGCAGCATGGCGTCGGGACGCATCAGCAAGATACGCGCCAGCGCCACGCGCATCTTCCAGCCGCCCGACAGCGTGCCGACGTCACCGTCCATCATCTCCTGGCTAAAACTCAGGCCGGCGAGGACTTCCCGCGCCCGGCCCTCCAGCGCGTAGCCGTCGAGCTCCTCGAAGCGCCCCTGCACCTCGCCGTAGCGCTCGATGATCTCGTCCATCTCGTCGGCCCGGGCCGTATCGCCCATCGCGGCCTCCAGCTCCTTCAACTCGGCAGCCACGGTGCTGACGGGACCGGCACCGTCCATCACCTCGGACACGGCGCTGCGGCCCGACATCTCGCCGACATCCTGGCTGAAATAGCCGATGGTCACGCCCCGATCGACCGCGACCTGCCCCTCGTCGGGGAGTTCCTGGCCCGTGATCATCCGGAACAGGGTGGTCTTGCCGGCCCCGTTGGGACCGACAAGGCCGATCTTCTCCCCCTTCTGAAGCGCCGCGGAGGCTTCGATGAAGAGAATCTGGTGGCCGATCTGCTTGGAGATGTTGTCGAGACGGATCATTGGCGCTCTGGCGTGAAAATCGTTGCGCCGCTCTTATTCCATGTGGCGCGCCGGCGGAAGGGCGTTCCAGCCAGCCAAGCCATCACTTCCTTGCATATGAAGGGGAAGCCGCCGCCTCCCGACCGGATCCGGCGGAAATGGCGGGTTTTGCGTTGGATTGAACGCGGACCACGCGTGCGTCGACCAACAGATCGTGCAACCTTCGGTGCCATATGATTCACGGGGCGCGTCTAGATGATCCTTCAATCCCTCGCCGGACTGCCGGCGTTTCTGGTCTATTTCTGCACGGCCCTTGTCGCCGTGGTCGCCTTTCTCTTCGTCTACACCCGCGTGACGCCACACGACGAATTGCAACTGATCCGTGACAATGTGCCCTCGGCGGCGATCGCGCTAGGCCTCAGCCTGCTCGGTTTCGTGCTGCCGGTGGTCAGCGCCATCGCCCACTCCGCCAATGTGGTGGATTGCCTGATCTGGAGCGCGATCGCGCTGATCGTTCAGATCGCCGTCTATTTCATCGTCAAGATACCGGTGCCGAACCTGTCGGCGCGGATCGCGGCGGGCGAACTCGCACCTGCGATCTGGCTCGGACTGGCGTCGCTCGCCGCCGGCGCACTCAACGCCGCCTCGATGATCTACTGAGATGGCGGAGAAACCAACCACGCAATTCGGGGCGCGCAAGCCGGTTGCGATCCGGCCGGCCCAGCCCGTAAAGCGCGGCCAGGTGGCGCTGCTGCTGATGGGCACCTTGGCCGTCGGCAGTGGCGCCTATGCGCTGATACCAAGCGAGAACTGCGAACCGAACCGGCCGGGAATGGCCGCACCCTCGGGGCTGCCGACCAACAGCGAATGCCGGCCGCGCGGATCTTCATCCGGCAGCAGTCACGGCTCCTCGGGCGGGTCGTCGTCGCGCAGCAGTTTCTTCAGCGGTGATTTCTCGTCGAGGCAGGCGTCGTCCGGCACGTCGTCCGATTCCGGCTCGGGCCAGGTGACGCGCGGCGGCTTCGGTTCGTTCGCCCACGCCTTCACGTCGCATTTTTCCGGCGGCGGTTGACCGTGACCGATCGCACTCGCGCGCCGCACGATGCCGTGAAACATCGGGCTTTTGCTTGCCACCTCCGGGCGAGCGTGCCTGAATGACGCAGGCAACCCAACCGAAAAGCCGCAGCATGAAACGATCGCGCCGGGTGATCCTGACCATGATGGGAACCGCGGCCGTCGGCGCGGTATCGATGGGTTTTGTGCGGCGAAGCGACTGCGGTCCCGGAGGCGTTCCGATCGTGACGCCCGGCCCGGACGGGCGCCCGACCGCGATTTGCCGGGCGACCTATGGCGGCTTCGGCGGCGCACCGCATCGATTCCACGCGCACGGCCATGCGCATGGCGGCGGCTAGCGCGCCTGATGCAGCGCATCGCCTGCCCTGAACGCGACGACTGGCGCGCGACCGCGGAAGCGACCGGATTCGATTTTCATACCATCGATGACGAGCGCTATTGGGACGAGCGCGCCTATTATGCGTTCACGCTCGATGAGATCGAGCGCGGGATCGAGCAGCCCACGGGCGAGATCGACGCGATGTGCCTGGAACTGGTCGGTCACGCCATCGACGATGAGGGCACGCTGCGCCGGTTGAAGATACCGGAAGCGTTCTGGCCGCTGATCTCGGACAGCTGGCACCGCGACGAAGCCAGTCTCTACGGCAGGCTCGATCTCAGCTTTGACGGGCGGGGACCGGCGAAACTGCTGGAATACAACGCGGACACGCCGACCTCGATCTTCGAGGCGGCGGTGTTTCAATGGACCTGGCTGGAGCAGGCGATCGAGCGGCGCATCATTCCGAAGCGCGCCGACCAGTTCAACTCGATCCACGAGCGCCTGATCGAGGCGTGGAGGAAGCTCGCCGCCGGGTGCCACATTCATCTGACGGGAATGACCGAGAATACCGAGGATGCCGGCACGCTGGCCTATCTCGAGGATACCGCAAGGCAGGCCGGGCTCGAAACCACCCTGATCGATATCGAGGATATAGGCCTGCGCGATGACGGCAGCTTCGTCGATCTCGACGACCGCGCCATCGAGCGCGCGTTCAAGCTCTATCCCTGGGAATGGATGTTTGCCGATGCGTTCGGTGAACAATTGGCCAAAGCGCCGACGCGCTGGATCGAACCGCCATGGAAGGCCATCCTTTCCAACAAGGGCATCCTTCCGCTGCTGTGGGAGATGTTTCCAAATCACCCCAATCTGCTGCCGGCTTATTTCGAGGACGATCCGAACGCAGCAAGGCTCGGCACCTCCTTTGTCCGCAAGCCGCTTTATTCACGCGAGGGCGCCAATATCGCGCTGGTCAGCGCCGGCACCACGCTGGTGGAACAGCAAGGACCATATGGCGCGGAGGGCTTTATTCGCCAGGCCTTCGCGCCGCTGCCGAATTTTTCCGGTCAGTATCCGGTGCTCGGAAGCTGGCTGGTCGATCATACGCCGTGCGGGCTATCGATCCGCGAGGACGAGAACCCGATTACCGGCAATACGTCGCGGTTCCTGCCGCACGCGATCCTGTAAACGCGCTCAGCGCGTCGCTGAAGCGACCGCCCGCAACGGCATGATCGTGGCGCCCGACCGCGCGGCTCGCGCCGGATTTGGGCGGTAAAGCCCGCGCCGTTCCGGATAGGGCTTGAAGGCGTCGGAGATTCCGACCACGGATTCGGCGGCCCCCAGCGCCAGGATGCCATCGGGCTCGATCACTTTGGTGAGCCGTTCGAAGATGCCGACCTTGGTGTCCTGCTCGAAATAGATCATGACGTTGCGGCAGAAAATCACGTCGAAACTTCCCAGATGGGAGAAGTCCTGCAGCAGATTAAGCTGGCGGTGCTGCACCATGGCGCGGATATCGGCATTGATCTGCCAGAGGTCTCCGACCTGCGTGAAATACTTGACCAGCATCTGAATCGGGAGGCCGCGCTGGACCTCGAACTGGCTGAAGATGCCGGCCTTGGATTTTTCCAGCACGGCGTGCGACAGGTCGGTGGCAAGGATCTCGATGCGCCATCCCGCCAGCGCCGCGCCGTATTCCTTCAGGCACATCGCGATCGAATAGGGTTCCTGCCCGGTGGAGGACGCCGCCGACCAGATGCGCAAGCTGCGGCGGCTGGCGCGCGCCTGCAGCAGCGCCGGCAGGATGGTCTCCCGAAGGTGGTCGTACGGAATCTTGTCGCGAAAGAAGAAGGTTTCGTTGGTGGTCATCGCCTCGACCACGTCAGACGTCAGCGCGTCGGCTCCGCTCTTTATTTTCTGCACGAGTTCGGCGATCCCGGCGAGGCCACCCCTCCGCGCCAGCGGGATCAACCGGCTTTCAACCAGATATTGCTTGTCGGAAGACAGGTCCAGTCCGGACCGCTCTCTCAGAAGCTTACGCAAAAACTCATAGTCCAACGGTGTCACGAACGGTCTCCCGAGAACAATCGAACCAGTTTCGGCGCGATCTGATTGAGGGGCAGGATGGCGGCGCAAATGCCCGCATTCGCGGCTGCGCCCGGCATTCCCCACACCACGCTTGAAGCTTCGTCCTGCGCGATCACGCTGCCGCCGGCCGCGACGATCTCCTTGCCGCCGCGCATGCCGTCCGAACCCATGCCGGTCAGCACCACCGCCAGAACGCCGCCCTGCCAGACATCGATCGCGGAGGTGAACAGCGGATCGACGGCGGGCTTGCAGAAATTGACCGGCGGTCCGTCGTCGAGCGCCATCACGATTTCGGTGCCGCGGCGCACGACACGCATATGACGCCCGCCCGGCGCCAGATAGATCCGGCCGGCCTTGACGATCTCGCCATCGACGGCTTCGTGTGCCGGCCGATTGCTCGAGCGGGCCAGATGCTCTGCCAGAATCGTCGTGAAGGTAGGCGGCATATGCTGCGTGATCAGCACCGGAAAACGATCGATCACGGCACCGATGTCGGCGACCAGCGTCATCAGCGCCTGCGGACCGCCGGTCGACGAACCGATCAGGAGCACGCGCGGCGCCTGCGTGCTGAACGCGCAGCGCATCAGCTGCGGCTGTGCGACCGGGGACACTGTCGCCCGGGGCAACGGCCCGCGCGGCCGATCCAGCGCCGGCGCCAGAGGAGGACTCGCGGTAGCCGGGACGGCGCGGCGGACCTTGACGCCGAGATGGCGGATTTTCTGAATGAGATCGTGGCGGAAGGTTTCGGCGGCGGTGGCTTCGCGGGTGCTTTCCGGCTTTGGAATGTAGTCGGAGGCACCGAGCGAGAGCGCCTTGAAGCTGATCTCCGCGTTGCGGCGGGTCAGGGTCGAGGCCATGATGATGATCAGGTTGCGTTTCTTCGCCAGCAGCAAGGGCAGCGCCGAAATGCCATCGAGGTCCGGCATTTCGATATCGAGCACCGCGACATCGGGGTTGACACGCTCGATCTGGTTGACGGCGTCAAGGCCGGTGCGCAGCGATGCCGCGACGACCATGTCCGGCTCGGATCCGATCCAGCGCGCGATCAGCCCTCTGATGACGACGGAGTCATCGACCACCAT
>Ga0209331_1000599_pt1 | contig 12952 bp, 11 predicted proteins | sample JacPinW_OM3H0_M3_FD_187971 | JGI IMG/M metagenome (GOLD analysis project Ga0209331, IMG submission 187971) | Forest soil microbial communities from Algoma, Ontario, Canada - Jack Pine, Ontario site 1_JW_OM3H0_M3 (SPAdes) (version 2) | ecosystem: Environmental > Terrestrial > Soil > Boreal... | reverse complement strand
ACCCCAATCGTCGCCACCACGTCCGTGACGTCCGCCATCGTCGCCTTCCTCATCGCCTTCATGACGGGCAAATGCCGGCTTCGGCGCCATTATCTGCATCGTGACGGGCACCGCCGCCAGCACACAAATTGCTTTGAGATCTCTCGTCAAAAACGTGCGGCGGGTAGCCGTTCTTGGTTGCATTGCCTTTTCAGTGACGTCGGTCATGTTCGCCTCCAGAAATAATTTATGTTAACTCTTAATGTTCTAACATGATAATATATCGTTAATATAACATTTTGTTCACTTTGCCGTGCGTGCGCCGATCGCTTTCCGGTTGCCTGCTGTCGAAAGAACATAGGCGCGCGCGTGGGCGATGTCCGTCCGGCGACGGACACCCCAACTATTACGAATGAGTTCGATGAGACCGAGAACCGGCCTTAGAGCTTAATCCCGGCGCGCGCCGCGGCCTGGGCGACATATTTTTGCGTCTGCTGGAACGCGCCTTCCAGCGCCCTTGCTTTTGACATGTCGCTGATCTCGGCGAAATGCGCCGCGATCGCGTCCGGCGTCCAGTCGGATTGCGCTAGGTTGATGCCTTCGGCTTCCATGATTTTTATCACGGCAAAGGACCCTGCGCCAGCGCCCATGATGGTGCGGGTCGGCGCGTCTTCGCCAAGCAGATAGAGCACGGCCGGCGTGATCGCTTCCGGCCTCATCAGCGCCAGCGCCTGCGGCGGCAGCAATTCTTCCGTCATTCGCGTCGCGGCTGTCGGCGAGATGGTGTTGACGCGGATGTCGTTCTTGCGGCCCTCTTCCGCCAGCACATTCATCAACCCGACCATCCCGCTTTTCGCCGCGCCGTAATTGGCCTGGCCGAAGTTGCCGAACAGGCCTGACGATGAAGTCGTGATGACGATGCGGCCGTAATTGCGCTCCCGCATGCCGTCCCACGCCGCCTTGCAGCAATAAAAGGTACCGGTGAGATGCACATCCAGCACCTTTGCAAAATCGGCGACCTCCATCTTGCCGAACGATTTATCGCGCAAGATGCCGGCATTCGCTACGAGCAGGTCGACGCTGCCCCATTCCCTGGTGGTCCGCTCCACCATCACCCTGACCTGCTCGAAATTCGAGACATCAGCGCCGTCGGCCATCGCGACGCCGCCCAATTTATGGATTTCCTCGACCACGGTTTCGGCGGGCGTCAGCGATCCGCCGGTGCCGTCGCGGGCGCCGCCGAAATCATTGACCACGACCTTGGCGCCACGGGCCGCCAGCCCCAACGCATGCGCCCGTCCAAGACCATTGCCCGCGCCGGTAACGATAGCGACGCGTCCGTCAAACCTGATTGTCATGCGTGAGATTCCCGGATTTGGTTCATTCGTCATGCCCGGGCTTGACCCGGGCATCCATCAAAAAAAGTAAATTCATTTTTGATCAGTGATGGATTGCCGGGTCAAGCCCGGCAATGACGGGCTGCGCCTTAAGCAAAATAGATGAGGCCGATCCAGTCGGCCACCAGCGCGGGCTTTTCCTCGCCCTCGATCTCGACGGTCACGTTGGTGCGTGACAGCAGCTCGGTCGGCTTGCGCAATTTGGCCTCCGCAAGCGTAAAGCGGCCGCGGACGCGCGAGCCCGATCGCACCGGCGAGATGAAGCGCAATTTGTCAAAGCCGTAATTGACCCCCATGGTGGTGCCCTGGATCACCGGCATCACCTCATACGACATGATGCTCATCAACGACATCGTCAGGAAACCGTGCGCCACCGTGGTGCCGAACGCGGTCTCGCGCTTGGCGCGCTCGGGATCGACATGGATAAATTGATGATCCTCGATCACGTCGGCATAGACGTTGATGCGGTCCTGGTCGACCAGATGCCATGACGACACGCCGACCTCGTGCCCGACCATGCTCTGATAGGCCTCAAGCGAAATCGGCGGCTTCTTCCAGACTTCATTCATTTTATCAATTCTCCACCGAACCGGCCGGCCGCACCTTCTGCAACTCCGGAAATTCCTCTTCGCGGAACTCTTGACCGCGCAGCGCGTCGCTGCGATCATTGGCATGTTCGAGACGGCGCAACTGCACGCGGCGGATTTTTCCGGAAATCGTCTTGGGCAATTCGCTCACCAGCTCGATCCTGCGGATGCGCTTGAACGGCGCAAGGCGCGTGTGCAGATGCCGGAAGATCGACAGCGCGGTCTCGCCCGAGCGCTCCGCGCCTGTCACCAACAGCACATACGCCTTGGGGATCGCAAGCCGGATCGGATCGGGGCTCGGAACCACCGCCGCCTCCGCCACCAGTTCATGTTCGAGCAAAATGCTCTCGAGTTCGAACGGGCTGATCCGGTAGTCGGATGATTTGAAGACGTCATCGGAGCGGCCGACAAAAGTGAGAAAACCCTCGTCATCGGCAAATACCACATCGCCGCTGCGATAGAGATCGCCGTCCGCCCCGCTGAGTTTGCCGTCGTCGCCCTGATAGCCCTGCATCAGGCCCGCAGGCCGATCAACGCCGAGCACCAGCGTCACCTCACCTTCCTTGGTCACGTGCCCATCAACATCGGTGATCTGCACGCGGTAGCCGGGCAGCGGCCGGCCCATCGATCCGACTTTTACCTTTTGCCCCGGCGAATTGCCGGCCAGCGCCGTGGTCTCGGTCTGGCCGTAGCCATCGCGGATCGTCAGTCCCCAGGCGGCGCGGACCTGATCGATCACTTCGGGATTGAGCGGTTCCCCGGCGCCGCAGACTTCGCGTAGGCTAACCTTGAAGTCCGCAAGCTTTTCCTGGATGAACAGCCGCCACACCGTCGGCGGCGCGCACAACGTCGTGACGCCGCAACGGCCGATGGTTGCCAACAATCCCTTGGCATCGAAACGCGGCTGATTGACCACGAACACGGTGGCACCGGCGTTCCAAGGCGCGAAAAAGCAACTCCAGGCGTGCTTGGCCCAGCCCGGCGAGGAGATGTTCAGATGGATATCGCCGGGCAGCAGCCCGAGCCAGTACATCGTCGACAATCCGCCGACGGGATAGCTGCGCTGGCTATGCCGCACCAGTTTTGGTTTTGCCGTGGTGCCCGAGGTGAAATAGAGCAGCATCGGCTCATCGGCGTTGGTCGGCCCGTCCGGCTTAAAAGTGTCCGGAAAATCCGCGGCCTGCTCGTAGGGTAGCCAGCCCCCTTGCTTAGACGTCGCACCGGCAACGATGCGAATAAGATTGTCTCCGCCGAGGCCGGCAAATTTCGCGACCTGGTCCTGCGTCGCCACCACGACTTTGGCGCGGCCGCGCTCAAGCCGGTCGCGCAGTTCGTCCGGCGTCAACAAGGTGGTCGCCGGGATCACCACGACGCCAAGCTTCATTGCCGCCAGCATGGTCTCCCACAACGGCACGACATTGCCGAGCAGCAGCAACAGATGATCGCCGCGCTTCAGGCCCTGCGCGCGCAGGAAGTTTGCGACCTGGTTGGAACGGCGCGACAGCGCCTCGAACGACAGTTTGGTCTCTTTGTTGCTGCCGGCATCGACGATCCATAGCGCCGGGCGGTCCTTGCTTTCGGGATTGCGCGCGAGCTCTGCGTCGAACCAGTCCAGCGCCCAGTTGAACGGCACAGGATCCGGCCAGCGGAAACCCTTCACCGCCGCATCGTAATCACTGCGATGCTCGAGCAGGAACGCGCGGGCTTCCTGAAATGTGGTCATGGATCGCCTGTCATTTTCCGGCGAGGCCGCGGACATGCCGGATGATGCCGGAAAAATCCACTCCGCCATTTCCTGCCGCGTCGAACGCCTCGTAAATCTCCTGCGCGTGCTTGCCCAGCGGCGTTGCCGCGCCGGCGGCCTTCGCCGCATCCTGCGCCAGCGTGAGGTCCTTGACCATCAGCGCCGAGGCAAAGCCGGGTTTGTAATCATTATTCGCCGGTGAGGTCGGCACCGGGCCCGGCACTGGACAATAGGATGTCAGCGACCAGCATTGGCCGGACGAAGTCGAGGCGACGTCGAACAATGCCTTGTGCGACAGCCCGAGCTTTTCGGCGAGCGCAAAGGCCTCGCTGACCGCGATCATGGACACGCCCAAGATCATGTTGTTGCAGATCTTTGCGGCCTGCCCCGCGCCGCCGCCGCCGCAATGCACGATCTTCTTGCCCATGTTTTCCAGTACGGGTTTTGCCGCCGCGAACGCTTTCTCCTCGCCGCCGCACATAAACGTCAGGGTCGCGCCCTTGGCGCCGCCGGTGCCGCCGGACACCGGCGCATCGATCGAGTTGACCCCGTGCTTGGCCGCCAACGCGTGCGCCGCTTTCGCGCTTTCGACGTCGATGGTCGAGCAATCGATGACCAGCGTCCCCTTGGTCATCGACGGAATGATCTCGGTCCACACCGACAGCACATGTTTGCCGGCGGGCAGCATGGTGACGACGGCATCAGCGCCTTTGACCGAGCCGACCGCGCTGTCGGCGATGGCAGCCCCGTCGGCCTTGGCCTGATCGCGGGAAGCCGCCACCAGATCGAACGCGATCACCTTGTGGCCGGCCTTGACAAGATTGGCCGCCATCGGCCCGCCCATGTTGCCGAGCCCGATGAATGCGATGTTTGCCATGTTTCCCTCCGCCTGAGGCGTTTCTATTTTGTTTTGTCGAACGTTAGTTCGTCGCCGCCGAGCTCCGCAAAGTACGGCGCCAGCATCTCGGGCGTCACGTCCTCGATTCGCGGCGGCGACCACCGGGGATTGCGATCCTTGTCGACCACCGCGGCGCGCACGCCCTCGCGAAAATCGTCGCTTCTGAAAACTTCGAGTGCCGCGCGATACTCCCGCACCAGGCATTCCTCCAGCGAGGACGACCCACGCGCCAGCCGCAGCAGTTTCAGGGTAACCACCATGCCGCGCGGCGATTTTTCACCCAATGTCTTCAGCGTTGCTTGCGCAGGCTCGGAGCCATCGCTCTGCAGCGCCGCGACGATATCCTGCATCCGGTCATGGGCAAACCAGCGGTCGATCTGCGCCTGGCTCGCGGCCACAGGTCCCGATGTCTCGCCGGTCGCGAATGCGTCGATCGTGGCTTGCACGTCTGCGGAACTCACACCGGCGCGCAAGTTGATGAGCGCGTCACGAAGCGCGGCTAATTTGCCGGAGGGTACGACCGCATCCGCAAAGCGCGCATAGATCGCGTCGGAGCCGTTCATGGTCTGGCCGGTCAACCCAAAATAGGTGCCGATCTCGCCCGGCGTGCGCGACAACAGCCAGGTGCCGCCGACATCCGGAAAAAAGCCGAGCCCGACCTCAGGCATCGCGAGCCTTGTCTTTTCCGTCACCACGCGATGGCGACCATGCGCGGAAAGCCCAACGCCGCCGCCCATCACGATGCCGTCCATGAAGGCCACATAGGGTTTTGCGAATTTGGCGATGCGGGCGTTGAGAATGTACTCCTCGCGCCACAGGATTTTGCCGAGATCGCCTTTGACCTTGGAACTTTCATAGAGCGCCCGAATATCACCGCCGGCGCACAGGCCGCGCTCGCCGGCGCCCTCGAGCAGGATCAGGCCGACCGCAGGATCAGCCTCGAATTCGTCGAGTGCTTTCTCGATGTCGCGAAACATCTCCAGCGTCACCGCATTGATCGCCTTCGGCCGATTGAGGCGGATGACGCCCGCCGCCCCTTCGCGCCGCGCGATCAGGTCGGGTTCGCTGAGCGGCGCGTTCATCGCGCGCCCTCGATCAATTTGCGCGAAACGATCAGCCGCATGATTTCGTTGGTGCCTTCGAGGATCTGATGCACGCGCAGGTCGCGCACGATCTTTTCGATGCCGTATTCGCTCAAATAACCATAGCCGCCGTGCAATTGCAGCGCCTGGTTGGCGACCTCAAACCCGACATCGGTGCCAAAACGTTTTGCCATCGCGCACAACATGGTCGCATCCGCATCCTTGCGGTCGAGCGCGGCGGCTGCGCGCCAGACAAATGTCCGCGCTGCCTCCAATTCCGTCGCCATGTCGGCCAGACGAAACTGCAGCGCCTGAAATTCGTCGAGGCGCTTTCCGAAGGCTTTTCGCTCTTTCATATAGGCGAGCGACTTGTCGAGCGCGGATTGCGCGCCGCCGAGCGAACAGGCCGCGATATTGATGCGGCCGCCGTCGAGGCCGGCCATCGCGATCTTGAAGCCGATGCCCTCCTCGCCCAGACGATTGGCGACGGGAACGCGCGCATTCTCAAAAATCACCGCGCGGGTCGGCTGGGCGTTCCAGCCCATCTTGCGTTCATTGGCGCCGAACGAGAGCCCGGGGGTGTCGCCCTCGACCACCAAGGTCGAGATGCCGCCGGGGCCATCGGCGCCGGTCCGCACCATCACCACATAGAGATCGCCGTTGCCGGCGCCGGAGATGAACTGCTTTTGGCCGTTGAGCACGTAATGATCGCCATCGCGCACCGCGCGCGTGCGCAGCGCCGCGGCGTCCGATCCCGAGCCGGGCTCGGTCAGGCAATAGCTCGCCAGCAATTCCATGGTGCAGAGTTTTGGCAGAAATTTTTGGCGTTGGGTGTCGTTGCCAAAGGCATCGATCATCCAGGACGCCATGTTGTGGATCGAGATGAAGGCCGATACCGTCGGACAGCCTAACGCCAACGCCTCGAAGATCAGCGCCGCATCGAACCGCGTCAGCGCGGAGCCGCCGACATCGTCGCGGATGTAAATACCGCCGATGCCGAGTTTTGCAGCCTCGCGCATCACATCGACCGGAAAATGTTTTTCCTCGTCCCATTTGATCGCGTGCGGTGCGATTTTTTCCGCCGCAAATTCCCGCGCCATGTCGCGAACCGCAATCTGATCCTCGTTGAGAGCGAATAGCATTCTAGCGGTCCGCGCCTGTTTCTAGGAGATCATGCGCCGATCAATTCATGGTCGGGATCGAAAACTCCGCGCCTTCCTTGACGCCGGAAGGCCAGCGCGCGGTCACCGTCTTGGTCTTGGTGTAGAAACGGATCGAATCCGGCCCGTGCTGGTTGAGATCGCCGAATCCGGACTTCTTCCAGCCGCCAAAGGTGTAATAGGCGATCGGCACCGGGATCGGCACGTTGATGCCGACCATGCCGACATTGACTTTTGCGGCGAAATCGCGCGCGGCGTCGCCGTCGCGGGTGAAGATCGCAACGCCATTGCCGTAGTCGTGGTCCGACGGCAGGCTCAGCGCCTCCTTATAGTCGTGCGCGCGCACGACCGACAGCACCGGGCCAAAGATCTCTTCCTTGTAGATCCGCATGTCTTTTGTCACGTTGTCGAACAGACACCCGCCCATGTAAAAACCGTTCTCATAGCCCTGCATCTTGAAGCTCCGGCCGTCGACCGCGAGCGTCGCGCCTTCCTTGATGCCGATGTCGACGTAGTTCTTGACGCGATTGAGCGCGTCCCGTGTCACCAGCGGACCATAGTCGGCGGAGGGATCGATCGAGGTGCCGATCTTCAAGGACTCGACGCGGGGAATGAGCTTTTCCATCAGCCGGTCGGCGGTGGTCTTGCCAACGGGCACGGCGACCGAGATCGCCATGCAGCGCTCGCCAGCCGAGCCGTAGCCGGCGCCGATCAGGGCATCGACGGTCTGATCCAGGTCGGCGTCCGGCATCACGATGGCGTGGTTCTTGGCACCGCCAAAGCACTGCGCGCGTTTGCCGGTCGCAGCCGCGCGCTCATAGATATATTGCGCGATCGGGGAAGAGCCGACGAAGCCAACCGCCTTGATATCGGGATCGTCGAGGATGGCGTCGACCGCTTCCTTGTCGCCATTGACGACATTGAGGATGCCCGGCGGCAGGCCGGCTTCGATCATCAGCTTTGCGAGCTCCATCGGCACGCCTGGATCGCGCTCCGACGGCTTTAGGATGAACGCATTGCCGCAGGCGATCGCGGGGGCGAATTTCCACATCGGGATCATCGCCGGGAAATTGAATGGCGTGATGCCGGCGACGACGCCCAAGGGTTGCCGCAACGAATAGATGTCGATGCCGGGGCCGGCGCCTTCGGTGTATTCGCCCTTCATCAGGTGCGGAATGCCGCAGGCGAATTCGACCACCTCGAGCCCACGCTGGATGTCGCCCTTGGCGTCGGGCACGGTCTTGCCGTGCTCGCGCGCCAGAAGGTCTGCAAGCTTGTCGTAATCGCGCTGTGCCAGCTCCAGAAACTTCATCATCACCCGCGCGCGGCGCTGCGGATTGGTCGCGCCCCATTCCGGCTGGGCGGTTTTGGCGTTCTCGACTGCGGCGCGCAGCTCGGCCTTGGAGGCCAACGCCACCTGGGCCTGGACTTCGCCGGTCATCGGCTCAAACACGTCCGCGAACCGTCCCGAGGTCCCCTTGACCTCGCGGCCGCCGATAAAATGTCCGATTGTGCGCATGCGTTCCTCCAATACCTCTGTGAATGCAGGTTTGGCGGCATCTTGCAGTCTTTGCGGCGTTTGGAAAGGGTTTCCGCGCGCAGCGCATTTGCGAAAATGCGGGCTGAAGGCCGCGCTTTCGCTCTCCTTAAGACCAATGTCGCATGCGACTGGCGCTAGAAGGCGTCAGTGCCGCGCGGGCGCAGCAGCTTTTCTGGCGGTGGGCTTCTTGGCTGGCCGCTTCGAGGGCACCGCGCGATCGAGCACGGCCTCGCGCCCGGCGCCGAGAATCTCGTCCGAAAGCTCCCCGCTACTGGCGACACGGGCCAGCACGATCGTACCCATCATGGTCGCAACCGCAGCCATCGCCTGCTTGCGCGCCACCTTGCGCGGAACATCGGGAAGCTGCTCGGCGAACATCTCGATCATCTGTTCGAGCTTGGCCGCGAAGGCCTTTCGGGTCTTCGGGCTCTCGCGGGCGATTTCGGCGCCCAGCGTCGGAATGGCGCAGCCATGGCCGGGATCGTCGCGGTGGATCGGCGTCAGGTAGGAATCCACGATCGTCGCGAACCGCTTGTTCGGCGGCACCTTTTCGGCGAGCTTGCGCCAGTGCTCCCTGCCTCGATCCATGGCATAGGCAAAAGCCTCGATCACCAGCGCTTCCCGCGAATCGAAGTGAGCGTAGAACCCGCCATGGGTGAGGCCGGCCTCCTTCATCAGGTCGGCGACGCCGATGCCGTGTGCGCCCTTTTCGCGCAGCCGCACCGAGGCTTTCCTCACGATCCGCGCGTGGGTCTCGAGCTTGTGTTCCCTGGAGTAGCGCATGGATTGTCCCATAAGATGTTTGCAGTCATATAATAACAGGCCTGATCGCAAAAGGGTGCATTTTATTCCCGGTTTCGGCAGCGAAACAGCAACTTATTTCGCAACCGCGATATAGAGGGGTCCCCGAATGGCTATTCTCTGCGCTTGACAAGACCGTGCGTTGCCCGGGGAGTGGCTCGGTCTGGCCCCGACCTACTCACCGATCGCGAGACTTTTCATGCAAATGCTCAATCCTCATTGCGGCGTCGATCGCGACCCGCGCGGCGTCGTCCGTTTGACGATCTGCAACGCCGGTTCGCTCAATATTTTGGGAACGGCCGTGATCAACGCCGTTCGCGAGGGCCTGGAGATCCTCGCAAAGGACCCCCAGATTCGCGTGTTGATCCTCGCCGGCGCAAGCGAGAAGAGCATGATCGGCGGCGCCGATATCAAGGAGATGGCAAAGCTCGATCAGGCTTCCGCCGAAAAGTTCATCACCGGTCTGCGCGACCTCTGCGAAGCGGTGCGGGCATTTCCGGGACCCACCATCGCGCGGATGCCCGGCTGGTGCCTCGGCGGCGGCCTCGAAGTGGCAGCTAGCTGCGACTTCCGGATTGCCGCGCACGACGCCAGATTCGGCATGCCCGAGGTCAGGGTCGGCATACCCAGCGTCATCCATGCCGCGCTGTTGCCGCGGTTGATCGGCTGGGGCCGTGCCCGCTGGCTATTGATGACGGCCGAGAATATCGACGCGCCCACCGCGCTCGCCTGGGGGCTGGTCGAAATGGTCGCGCCGCAAGGCGGGCTCGACGCCGCGGTCGAGACGACGGTGGCGGCGCTATTGGAATGCGGCCCGGAAGCCTTGCGTGCGCAAAAGGCCCTGCTGCGGCAATGGGAGGAGCTGTCGCTGAAGGAGTCGGTCGAGCTCAGCATCGGCGTATTCGGAAAGTCGTTCCTGACCGGCGAGCCGCAGCGGCTGATGCAGGCGTTTATCGAACGGAAGCGGTAGCGAGCAGAGCCCTCATCCGCCTACAATTTATCGCGAGCAGCCGTTGCAAATGCCGCAGTGCATCATATGATGAATGTCATGCAAATGATACCGCGCTGTTGGATCGCGCAAATTGAGGAGCATCCGCCATGGCCGCCGCTTCCGATCCCGTCGTCATCGTTTCCGCTGCCCGCACGCCGCTCGGCCGGTTCATGGGCGATCTCTCGCCGTTTGCCGCCCACAAGCTCGGTTCCCATGCGATCGGCGCCGCGCTCGAGCGGGCCAAGTTGGCGCCCGAGCGGATCGACGAAGTGTTCATGGGCTGCGTGCTGCCGGCAGGCCAGGGCCAGGCCCCGGCGCGGCAGGCCGCGCGCGGCGCCAAATTGCCGGATGCAACCGGCGCCACCACCATCAACAAGGTCTGCGGCTCCGGCATGAAGGCGACCATGCTCGCGCATGACATCATCCATGCCGGCTCGGCCGAGATCGTGGTGTCCGGCGGCATGGAGAGCATGAGCAACGCGCCCTATCTGCTGGCGAAGGCGCGAAGCGGCTATCGCGCCGGTCATGACCGGATCATCGACCATATGGTGATGGACGGATTGGAAGATGCCTATGAGGTCGGCCGCTCGATGGGCGATTTCGGCGAAGCGACCGCGGAAGCCTATCAATTCACCCGCGCCGACCAGGACGCCTACGCCATGGAAACGCTAACGCGCGCGCGCAAGGCCGTAGAAGGCGGCGCGTTCAGGGCCGAAATCGTGCCGTTGACGGTGACCGAGAAGGCCGGCCCGCGGACCATCGGCAATGACGAGATTCCGCTAAAAGTCGATCCCGCCAAAATTCCCGGCCTCAAGCCAGCGTTCCGCGCCAACGGCACCATCACGCCGGCCGCCTCGTCGGCCAATGCCGACGGCGCCGCGGCGCTGGTCCTGACAAAGCGGTCGCTCGCTGATCGCGAGGGACTGCCGGCGCTGGCCGTGATCAGGGGCCACGCCACCCATAGCCAGGAACCGCAATGGTTTACCACCGCGCCGATCCCGGCCATTCGAAAACTGCTCGACAAGGTCGGCTGGAAGGTCGGCGATGTCGATCTCTTTGAGATCAACGAAGCCTTCGCGGTGGTGGCGATGGCAGCGCAGCGCGACCTCGGCATTGTCAGCGAGAAGCTGAACATCAACGGCGGCGCCTGCGCGCTCGGCCATCCCATCGGCGCCACCGGCGCCCGCCTGATCGTGACGCTGTTGCATGCCCTGGAGGCGCAAAATCTCAAGCGCGGCGTCGCGGCGCTGTGCATCGGCGGCGGCGAAGCCACCGCGATTGCCGTGGAGCGCATCTCGCACTAGCGTTACGGCCATGTCCTGAAACGAGGGAAGTGCGGCATTTACGACGCGCTGCCAATACGTCATGATGTGGCAGGTCAGCACATCACGCAAACCTTCCAAGTAGATCTTCCAAGTAAAACCTTCCAAGTAAATTTTCAGGGGCTCAATGATCTCGAACTGGCTGTCGGCCGCGCTTGCCCGCCGCAATATTCATTACGGCTGGGTGATGGTCGGCGTGACCTTCTTCACCGCGCTGATCTCGGCCGGCACGGTGGGCGCGCCCGGCGTCTTCATCGTGCCGCTGCAACATGAGTTCGGCTGGACCACCGCGGAAATTTCTTCCGCGCTGTCGATTCGCTTCATCCTGTTCGGACTGATGGCGCCGTTTGCCGCGGCGCTGCTCAACCGCTACGGCCTGCGCAACGTCACGCTTTCGGCGCAACTGATCGTGGTCTCGGCGCTCCTCGCCTCGCTTGCCATGACAAAAGTCTGGCAATTGATGCTGCTGTGGGGCGTCGTCATCGGCATCGGCACCGGCATGACCGCGCTGGTGCTGGGCGCGACCATCGCCACACGCTGGTTCGCAGGCCGCCGCGGGCTCGTGATCGGCATTCTCACCGCGAGCGTCGCCACCGGACAATTGGTGTTCCTGCCGCTGCTGGCCAGCCTTACCGAGCGGTTCGGCTGGCGGATCGCGCTGGCGCTGGTCTGCGTCATGCTCGGCATTTCGGCGCTTGCGGTCCTCTTGGTCATGCGCGACAGGCCGAGCGACGTGGGCTTGCGACCGTTCGGCGATGCCGGAACGGCGCCATTACCGTCGCCTCCACCCAACACCGCGCCGATCATGGCGGCGGCGCTGGGAACATTGCGCGAGGCCGGGAAAACGCGGGTGTTCTGGATCCTGTTCGCGACCTTCTTCATCTGCGGCGCCTCTACCAACGGCCTGGTCCAGGTGCACCTGATCCCGATGTGCCTCGATTTCGGCATTCCGCAGGTCCAGGCCGCGAGCCTGCTCGCCGCCATGGGCGTGTTCGATTTCTTCGGCACGATCTGCTCGGGCTGGCTGTCGGATCGCTACGACAACCGCTGGCTCCTGTTCTGGTATTACGGCCTGCGGGGGCTGTCGCTGGTGTTTTTGCCGTTCACCGATTTCTCGTTCTACGGGCTATCGCTGTTTGCGATGTTCTATGGGCTCGACTGGATCGCGACCGTGCCGCCGACGGTGCGGCTCACCGCGCAACGCTTCGGGCCGGAGCGCGCCAATCTGGTGTTCGGCTGGATTTTCGCCGGCCATCAATTGGGCGCGGGCACGGCGGCCTTCGGCGCCGGGCTGTCGCGGACCGTGCTTTCAAGCTATCTGCCGGCCTTCTTCGCCGCCGGCGCGCTGTGCATCGTTGCCGCGCTGATCGCGCTGGCGATCTCGCGGCAGGCGAAACCGGTAGCGGCGTGAGCCTCTTCTCCCTCGCCCCGCCCTTCGCGGGGAGAGGGTT
>Ga0209331_1000598_pt1 | contig 12963 bp, 8 predicted proteins | sample JacPinW_OM3H0_M3_FD_187971 | JGI IMG/M metagenome (GOLD analysis project Ga0209331, IMG submission 187971) | Forest soil microbial communities from Algoma, Ontario, Canada - Jack Pine, Ontario site 1_JW_OM3H0_M3 (SPAdes) (version 2) | ecosystem: Environmental > Terrestrial > Soil > Boreal... | reverse complement strand
TATGCCTGGGTCAACACCTTGCCACCGGGTCGCGGTCGCAATGGTGCATTACAAAATGTCCTCTCGACCTGGGGGAACAAAGATCCGGAAAAAGCCGCTTCCATTCTTTTAACATTGCCGAGCGGACCGGCGCGCGAGCAATCGATCAACGGACTCGCGCGACAATGGGCCCAGAACGATCCGCATGCGGCCCTGGCCTGGGCGCAGCAATTTTCCGGGCAGGACCAATCGCGTGCTCTGCGTGTGGTGGTTGCTGCGTGGGCGCAATCGGATCCGACTTCGGCGGCGCAATACATTTCCACTTTGCCCGCGGGCAAAGCTCGCGAAGAAGCCATCGCCACTGTCGCCATGCAATTGGCCTCGACCGATGTCCAAAGCGCGGCGAGTTGGGCGCAAAAATTACCAGCCGGTCAGGCGCGACAAAATGCGATGAACAATATCGTCACACAGTGGAGCCAGTCCGATCCGCGCGCCGCCGCTGAATTTGTTTTGCGCCAGAGTTCAAACGAAGACCGGCGCGGTTTACTTGAGAATCTTTCACGACAATGGGCACATGCCGATCCGGCTGCGGTTTTGAACTGGGCGGAAAATCTTTCCGATACCAGTGCACGCGATGCCGTGCTGCCGGGAATTATCGGAACGGTCGCGGAAAACGATGTGCGCGAAGCGGCGCGTTTGGTCACTAAAATTTCTTCTAACGAAGCGCAAGCGAACGCCGCCGGGGCCGTGGCCGGGCAATGGGCATCGGAAGATCCGCGTGCGGCCAGTCAGTGGGTAACATCTTTTCCGGAAGGTCTCGCCCGGCAACGTGCATTCGAAAACCTGGTCAATCGCTGGGCCGAGAACGATCCTTACGCTACTGCATCCTGGTTGGGCACTTTGCCCGAAGGCGCTTCCCGCGATACCGGCATCAGCAATTTTGCCCAGCGGATCGGCGCATCCGATCCGGAGACGGCGGCGCAATGGGCGATTTCCATCGGCAATGAAAACATCCGTAGAAGCCAGGTGGAATCGATTGTCAGCAACTGGATGAAAACAAATCCGAGCGGCGCGGCCGATTGGCTCCATACCGCCCCGTTGCCCGATGAAATAAAAACGAAGCTCCTCCAACAAAAGTGAACTGGATATGGCCAAGGGGAGCAGCGCGAAACATTCGGACGAACTGCGGCATATCTTGTCGATCTTGCGCAAATGGGGGATCGACACCCTGGGGCAATTAGCCCGGCTCGATAAGGAAGAACTAAACGCGCGCCTCGGGCCGCTCGCAGTCCAACTTTGGGAACGCGCGAACGGGAACTCGATTCGTTTGCTCAAGCTCGTGCGCCCGGTGGAGACGTTTGCGGAAAGTTTCGAGTTTGAAAACGAAGTGGAAACGCTCGACCCGTTGCTCTTTATCCTGCGGCGTTTTCTCGAACAGCTTACTCACCGGCTCGCTGCGATTTATCTGGTCGCGACCGAACTGACGCTGCGAATTGATTTCAGCAACAAGCAGCACTACCGGCGCAGCTTCAAAATTCCGCACCCGACTAACGATGTCGATGTTCTGTTTCGAATGCTGCACACGCATCTGGAAAATTTTAAATCCGAACATCCCATTGTTGCCGTTTCACTGGATGCCAAACCTTCCAAGCCGACCCGGCAGCAATTTCGTTTCTTCGAAACAGCCTTGCGCGATCCAACTCAGCTTTCTGAAACTCTCGCGCGCTTGAGCGGATTGCTCGGCGCCGATCGCGTCGGCACACCGGTCATGGAGGAAACGCATCGACCGGATGCATTTCATCTCGAACCATTTCGATGGCAGGTAGGGGCGATTGACCATGCCAGTCCGGCTCGGACTCGCCCGGTTCCAACACAGCCGACGCCATCAGTCGCGTTAAGACGGTTTCGTTCGAAGCCGTCTGCTTCCGTCCTGCTCGAAGAAAATCAACCAGTCCATGTGCGCAGCAGTGAAATGAACGGGTCGATCGCTGCGCAAAGCGGACCGTATCTCGCTTCCGGCAATTGGTGGGACGAGACGGCGTGGATGCGCGCAGAATGGGATTTACAGCTGGCCAATGGCGCGCTGCTGCGTGGCCATCAAAATCCAAGCGGATGGCAAATCGACGGCATTTACGACTGATGAATTTATGCCTTACATCGAATTGCATGCCGGGAGCGCCTTTAGTTTTCTGCGCGGCGGTTCTTTCCCTGAGCAGTTAGCAGAGACCGCGGCCGAGCTGGAAATGCCGGCGCTGGCGTTGCTCGATCGCGACGGCGTTTACGGCGCGCAACGATTTTCCGTGGCCGCCCGTGAGCATAACGTCCGCCCGATTATTGGATGTGAGCTGACCATGGAAGATGGCGGGATTCTGCCCCTCCTCGTGGAAAATCGCACCGGCTATAAAAATCTGTGCGAGCTACTGACCCAGGCGCATCTGCGAAGTGAAAAAGGAAAATGCGCCGTGCAATGGAGCGAGCTGCCGGAATTTGCTCAAGGACTTATCGTCTTATTAGCCACCGCAACCCGCGCGCAATTGTTAATCGACACGTTCGGTCGCGAAAACATCTTCGTTGAAATTCAGCGCCATTTCCTGCGCGGTGAAGAGCGAATTAACAGGGAACTTGTCGATCTTGCCGCGCATTATCGATTGTCGATCTTAGCAACGAACGGCGTGCAGTATGCCAACCCGAACGGTCGGCAGGTGGTCGATGTTTTCACCTGCATCCGCGAACATACGCATCTCGACGCCGCCGGCACACTTCTGACTCAAAACGCGGAGCGCCATTTGAAAAGCGATCGCGAAATGCGTCGGCTCTTTCGCGATTTGCCGGAGGCAATCGAAAACACATCGCGACTGGCGGAACGGCTCACATTCTCACTGGAGAACATTGGTTACGAGTTTCCTTCGTTTCCGGTGCCGGACGGTCACAGCATGGATTCATTTCTGCGTACGATCGTTTGGTTCGGCGCGCAGCAACGTTACGCTGCCATCAGCGCAGCGGTAAAACGCCAGCTCGAGGAAGAACTCGCTTTGATTCAGAAGCTCGGGTTCCCCGGATATTTTTTGATCGTCTGGGACATCATTAATTTCTGCCGCGAGCACAACGTGATGGTGCAGGGACGCGGCAGCGCGGCGAACAGCGCAGTTTGTTATTGCCTCGGCATTACACCGGTCGATCCGGTGAGCAATCATTTGGTCTTCGAGCGGTTTCTCAGCGAAGGCCGCAAAGGTTGGCCCGATATCGATCTCGATCTTCCCAGTGGCGATCGGCGCGAAAGCGTGATCCAGGAAATTTATCGACGCTACGGTAAACGCGGCGCGGCCATGACCGCGAACGTAATCACCTATCGCGGTCGCAGCGCCGCGCGTGAGATTGGGAAAGCATTAAATTTTGCGCCCGATATCATCGATCGCTTTTCGCATTTGTTCGCGAGCGGCGATTTTCCCCATACGCTCGATCTCCAATCGCAAATCGAGCAGGCCGGTTTGCCGAAAGAACATCCGCGCATGCCGGCGTTCATCAATTTGTATCAAGCCATTTACGGTTTGCCGCGGCATCTCGGTCAGCATTCCGGCGGCATGATCATTTGTCAGAACAAACTCAGCTCGTTCGTGCCGCTCGAGAATGCATCGATGCCCGGCCGCGTGGTTGCGCAATGGGACAAGGACGACTGTGAAGACCTTGGCATCGTAAAAGTCGATCTGCTCGGGCTCGGCATGATGTCGGTCATGCAGGATGCGCTGGAGCTTTGTCGCGAACGCGATCGGCCTCTCGATCTTGCTCACATTCCGAAGGATGACGCGGCCACGTTCGAGATCATGCAAAAGGCCGACACGATCGGCGTTTTCCAAATCGAGAGCCGTGCGCAAATGGCGACCTTGCCTCGAATGAAACCGAAATGTTTCTATGATGTCGTCATTGAAGTGGCGATCATTCGCCCGGGACCGATTCAAGGGGACATGGTGCATCCCTATCTCGCGCGGCGCGCCGGGAAAGAGAAAGTCACGTACTTCGACGAGCGATTAAAGCCGGTCCTCGAGCGCACGCTCGGCGTTCCGCTCTTTCAGGAGCAGATGCTGAAAATCGCGATGGTGATGGCGGATTTTTCCGGCGACGAAGCGGAGGAACTGCGGCGGGCATTGAGTTTTCATCGCTCGGAGGAGCGAATGAACAAAGTGAGCGTGAAACTACGCGCGGCCATGGAGCGGAAAAATGTTCCATCGGATAAGATCGACAAGATCATTCACTCGATCAGCTCATTTGCGCTTTACGGATTTCCGGAATCGCACGCGATCAGCTTTGCTATTCTGGCCTACGGGAGCGCGTATTTGAAAGTGCATCGGGCCCCGGAGTTTTACGCCAGCTTGCTCAACAATCAGCCGATGGGTTTTTACACGCCGGCCACGATCGTGAAAGATGGGCACCGGCACGGGCTAAAGATCCAGCCTGTCTGTGTGCAAAGATCGACATGGAACTGCGCGGTGGTTTCGGATGATACGGTGCGATTGGGATTTTGCGTGGTGAATGGATTACGCCAGGAACACGCGGAAGAGCTCGTCCGGCAACGCGAAGATCGACAATTTGATTCGCTCGAGGATTTCAAACGGCGAGTTCTCCTTTCCAAAGAAGAACTGCGCACGCTCGCCGAGCTCGGCGCGCTCAATTGTTTCGCCGAGCATCGGCGCGCGGCCATGTGGCGAGTGGAAGAAACAACGCATGACGATTTGCTCACAAACTACGCGTGTCATCCTGAGCGAAGCGAAGGACCTCGCCCACGAAGCTTTGATCACGCTGACGACGGCGAAAGTTCCATGACCGTTTGTGAGGTCCCTCGCTCCGCTCGGGATGACAGAACAGCAAGATCGACATCTTCATCTCCGCTGAAACGCATGACGCTGCCAGAGCGGGTTAAGGCCGATTACGACACGATGAATTTAACCACTGGTCCGCATCCGATGAAATTGTTGCGCGAAAGTTTACCAAATATTTGGCGCGCGACCGATCTCATCCACGCGCGTCACGGGACAACGGTTCAAATCGCGGGCAACGTCATTTGTCGGCAACGGCCGGGGACAGCGAAGGGATTTGTCTTTATCAGCCTGGAAGACGAAACCGGAGTCGCCAATGCGATTGTCGATCCAAACCTGTTCGAGCGCTTTCGTCTCTTGATTACTGAGGAAGCTTTTCTCGTGATTGAAGGCGAAGTGCAGAATTCGGAAAACGTTGTCCTGATTAAAACGCGTGAGATTAGACCGCTCGCACATGAGAAGCTCGTTGGGAGCGAGTCACACGATTTTCGTTAGGACAAAACAATGTGGGAGCGGCCTTAGTGCCGCGATTCTCGTTTGGTCGGGACGCTGAGGTCCCTCCCACATTCAAGCTATTCTCCGGCGTGCCGTTTCGCCGGCTCTTTCGGCTCGGCTGGTTTTTCGACCGGTTTGTGATCGGATTCGATCCATTCCGTGTGAAAGACGCCCGGCTTATCGACGCGCTCGTAGGTGTGGGCACCAAAGAAATCGCGTTGTGCCTGTAACAAGTTCGCCGGCAAACGCGCGGAACGGTAACTGTCGAAGTAAGCCAGTGAGGCGCTAAATGCCGGAACGGCGACGCCGAATTCGACTGCGGTCGAAACCGCAATGCGCCAATTATCCTGCGTCTTCGCGATGATATCGGTGAAATAGGGATCGAGCAGAAGATTATGAAGCGCGGGGTCGCGTTGATAAGCGTCGACGATGCAATTCAAAAACTTAGCGCGAATGATGCAGCCGCCGCGCCAGATCGTAGCGATGTCGACAAAATTCAGGTTCCAATTGTATTGATGGCTGGCCACCCCGAGCAGCTCCATTCCCTGCGCGTAGGAAACAATTTTCGACGCGTAGAGCGCGTTCCGCACGGCATCGACAAATTGTTTGCGATCGCCTTTGAATTGTTTCGGTCTCGGCTGGGGTAAAATCTTGGAGGCGGCAACGCGTTCATCTTTACGGGAGGAAATAACGCGCGCTTCAACCGCGGCGTTGATCGTTGAGATAACGACCGATTGCTGGATGGCGGATTGCAATGTCCACATGCCGGTCCCTTTTTGCCCGGCCTTATCCAGGATAACATCGACAAGCGGCTTGCCGGTGTCGGGATCGATCTTATGGAAAATCTGCGAGGTGATTTCGATGAGATAACTATCGAGCTCGCCTTTGTTCCAGTCGCTGAAGGTGTCGGCCAACTCGCTCGCATTCATGCCGACGATATCTTTTAAGATCGCGTACGCTTCGCAGATCAATTGCATGTCGCCGTATTCGATGCCGTTGTGCACCATTTTGACGTAATGGCCGGCGCCGTCGGGGCCCATGTAACGGCAGCACGGCTCGCCGTCCACTTGCGCTGCGATCTTGCGGTAAATCGGAGCAATGATTTCCCATGATTCGCGCGGACCGCCCGGCATGAGCGATGGACCTTTGAGCGCGCCCTCTTCACCGCCGGAAACGCCCATGCCGACAAAGTGAATTCCTTTTGCTTCGAGTTCTTTGCACCGGCGTTGTGTGTCGGTGAAAAGCGAATTGCCGCCGTCAATGATGACGTCGCCTTTGTCGAGCAACGGCGCGAGCTGAGCGATGACTGCATCCACCGGCGGGCCGGCCTTGACCATGATTTGCGCTTTTCTCGGTTTCTTTAGGGCGCCGACGAATTCCTCCATCGTGTAGGTCGGGCGAATATTCTTTCCCTTCGCTTTGCCCTCGGCAAATTTTTTCGTCACTTCGGCGGTGCGATTGAAAACCGCCACCGTGAATCCTTTCGACTCCATGTTGAGGACGAGGTTCTCGCCCATGACGGCCAGGCCGATCAGACCGATATCACATTGATTCGCGCTCATTTGAGTATCTCCTTTTCCGGGGCCACAATCATAGCGACACCAAACTGTAGCGAGCAGGTAGAGCGCATGGCAAATCCCGTTTGTGAAGTTTTATTAACCAAGGAGCGACTGGAAGAACCGGCATCGGCGCAATTCATTGTCGATCTTGATGCCGGTGCGGTGGTTGATTTTCGAGGGGTGGTGCGATCGATGGAAGACGGGCGTGAGATCGAGGGAATTGAATATGAAGCACACCAGACGATGGCCGAGCACCAATGCAAGCTGATTGCCGGGCGGGCCGCTGATGATTTTGGATTAGCGCGTGTTCTGATCCATCATCGCATTGGGTTCGTTGGCGCGGGCGAATGCTCTCTTTTTGTGCGGGTGATTAGCCGGCATCGTGCGAAAGGGTTTGAGGCAAGCCGTTGGATCGTGGATGAGTTGAAGAGATGCGTTCCGATTTGGAAACGCCCGAGATTCAAGATCGATCCGCCTTCGCCAAGGCTACGGCGCGACAAGCAGGGCAAAGAAAAAACTCCGGCATCTTCTCCGGTATGAATTGGGCCAATCGTCTCACGCTGAGCCGGCTCGGGTTGACGATTCTTTTCGTCATCGCGCTGAATTCCTCGTGGCAATACGGCCGGACTGCGGCGCTGGTCCTCTTTCTTATCGCCGGCCTGACCGATTTTATCGATGGCGAAATAGCTCGCCGTTACGGGGTCATCACCAACTTCGGCAAGTTAATGGATCCGCTGGTCGACAAGATCATGATGGCGGCGGCATTTATTTCTCTGGTGCCGCTCCGGGCCGTGCCGGCCTGGGTCGCAACGACCGTGGTGGCGCGCGACTTTCTCATCACCGGTTTGCGACTGATGGCGACGGCGAAAGGACGGGTGCTTCCGGCGGAACGGCTCGGCAAACAAAAAACCTCCTGGCAAATCGTCACCGTCATCTTTTTCCTCGCGCTGCTGGCGGCGAGCGAACTGCGATACGTCGATGAAACTTCGACCTGGTGGCTGCGCGCGCGAGAAGTCGCCGGACCAATTCTCGTCTACTTCATGGTCGCGTTAACGATTTACTCCGGGATCGGCTTCGCCTGGCGAAACCGTGAGCTGATCGCGCCGGATCAGTAAAAGAGCGTTTTAGAAAAAGGTCTGCGGCACTTCCACCCGGTCGCCGGGCTGAAGCTTAACGTCCTGCGAAGGATCGCGGCGAAACTGCCGGACATCGTAAACTTTCACTTCGTTGCCTCGCAATACGCGCACCCGTTTTTGATCGGCAAAGTCGTTGAACCCTCCGGCAGCGCTGACTGCCGCCAGCAATGTCATGTCCTCAGTAAAGGGGACCCGCATCGGAGTCCGAACGGAGCCGCCCACGTTTACAAACCTGGCGGTTGGTTGCATGAGGATGGTGATGTTCGGGTTGGTGAAGATTTTCTCTGCGCGATATGTTTCCTCGATTGATCTCGATAACTGTGCCGGAGTCAAACCTTCGGCTTTTATCTTGTTGATGTAGGGAACGTTGATCGAGCCGGTCGCATCCACGGTATAAGTGTTGTTGAGCTGCAATTGTTCCTCCTGAGGGACGCCGCCGACTTTCAACTCCACCGGGTCGCCCACGCGCAAGGTGGCCTGACCAAAAGCAACCGCGGCCAGACCGAAAAAAATGAGCAGAAACAAAGACGGTCGCATTAGTAATCGTCGGGCTCGGAAGCGCCATTTCGGGGGGTGGTGGCGGTTTGCTTGGAGGTGCGGCTGCGGCGTGTCTCTTTATCGCGCGTCTGATAATAGCCGTAGTAGTTGGTGTAGTAGTAGTAGTTCTGATCGTGCTTTAGATCGACATTGTTAAGCACGACACCGAGAACCGTTCCTCCAACTCCCAGGATGGCTTGCTTGACGCGTGTCAACATCGCGCGCGGGAAGCGGCGATGTTGCACCACGATGATGGTTTGATCGACTTCACTGGCGAGGACAGAGGCGTCACTCACGCCGAGCATCGGAGGAGAATCGAAGAAGACGATATCGTAACGCAGCTTCAACTCGGAGATCATGTCCGACATGCGTTGCGAGTTGAGAATTCCGACTGCATCGGAAGGCAAAATACCGCTGGGCAGGACAGAAAGATTTTCCACCGATGTCGGCAGGATCACTTCGTCGAGCTGCATTTCGGTCGTGAGATAATTGGTAAGACCTTTCTGGTTATCGATATCGAACAAATCGTGCTGAACCGGACGCCGCAAGTCGGCATCGACAACGAGAGTGGAGTATCCGCCCTGCGCACAAATAAAAGCGAGGTTGGCAATAGTGGTGGATTTACCTTCCCCGGGACCGCCACTGACGATGGAAATCGAATTGGCCTGCGGATTTTTGCGGTTGAACTCGATGTTGGTGCGCAAGATCCGGTAAGCCTCGGCATCGGGCGAATCGCCGGCTTCCTTGTGCAGGAGGCGAATATTTTTCGGAATGATGGCGAGAACCGGGACGCCGAGAAGACTCTCGACATCCTCCATTGTTTTGACGCTGGTATCGAGATATTCGATAAAGAAAGCGAGACCGAGACCGACGACCAGGCCCACCAAAGCACCGAGCATCAGGTTAAGTCCAACCCGCGGACGCGCGGCGTAACCGGGAGGTTCGGCGACTTGCTTGACGCTGACAGCAACGCGCGGCATGGCCAGCTCCATGGTTTGCGTGGTGGCACGTGTCCGGACAGCGTCGAGAAGCAGTTTTTCCTTGATGTAGGAATTCTTCGCGCGGGTGTAGTTCGCGCTCAGATTTTTTGTCTGCAACTGCTTGGTGTTGATCTGGTCGAGTCGTTTTTTCAACTCATCGCGAGTCGTTTGCGCGGTCGTAAGATTTTTCTCCAGCGCACTGCGGATGCTGGTCATCTGCTGTTCGAGTTGCTTTGTATAAACTTCTTTTTGTGCGCGGATGGCTTTGACCTTGGGGTGGTTTTCCCCCAATCCGGAGTTTAAAAGCAAGGCCTCCTGGGCGGCGGCATCGTGATAGTTCGGCAGGACCTTTTGAATGGTTGGATCCTGAATCTCGAGGGTGGAAAGCATCCGCATTAGATCCTCACCCTTGAGCTTCTCAATTTGCTCGAGTCTGGAAGATAAGGTCGCGACCTTGGTCTCGGCATCATTGACCTCGCCTTCTTGTTTGATGACGATGCTGTTTACCGGCGCCTGCGTGTCCTCAGTCCCTTCCGGATTAAGATCGACAATGTGCTCTTCGTCTCGAATGTGAGAGACTTCGGCGGCCGCTTGATCGACTCGCTTCTGCTGCTTGGCCACTTCTTCATTCATGGTGGACACGGCACGATTGAGAACCTCTTTCTCTTCCTCGACGCGTTTGTCTTGGTAAACGGAAACGATCTTGTTAGCGATGTCGGCCGCTTCCTGGGGGTTGGTATCGAAAACACTGATCTGCAAGAGGTCGGTATTGCGCACTTCATCGACGTCGAGTTTGCTGCGTAACCGTGCGTAAGCCGCCTCGCGCGAAGGACGGGCGCCCTCCCGGGCCCATTTATCCTGCAGCTTCAGTTCGTCGATCACCGGATACAGAACACCGGTGCGTTGAATGACCTGGAAAACGGTCGGCGCCAGCTGCGGATCGTGGATGGGCATGTTTGGATCGCCCGTGCCGAAGATGCGAGGATTTTCTGCCGTCGAGCGCACTTCAATAAAAACAGAGGACTGATATTCGCGCGGTTGAAAATAAGTGACGACGGCGGCGGTGATGAGCACCAAAAGAAAAGCCAGGACAATCAAGACCCATCGGACGCGAATAACACGCCAGTAGTCGAGAAAGTGCAGCTTAACTTCGTCCGTTTGCGCCATATCGATATCCTTCCCGGGGGACGAAGAATCTATCGAGAATTCCCGTCGAGTAAACCGCCGTTACGGGGTCCTAAAAGAGGAAATTAACGCCGCCCCAATAGCGATTGCGCGAGTACTCGCGCAAGAAAATATCCGACCACACTTCGGTGTGATTGAAACCGGCTTCGATACCCAGGTAGCGTGTGACGGCGAAACGCAGCGAGACCGCAGCGTCGAACGCTTCTTCTGTAAAGGCGGGACTGATCACAGTAATCGCATTCACGCTGTCGTAATCGTCGTGCTCGTAGTAGGCGCCAACGTTAGCGCTAATGCGGGCGGTAAAATCATGCTTCGCACGCAAACCGGTGCGGAACGTTGTGCGGCTGGGATTGAGCTGCACGTCCGGTTCTTCGATGGCGTAGCGATTCGTCCACGATACCGAAGTATTTTTACCCACGGCATAATTGAGGGTGCCTTCAAAATAGGGCGCGCTTTGATCGGTTGCCTCCAAGCTGTTGTCATACTCTCGAAACTCTGCACCGCCACGAACTGAAGCGCTCAAGCGCGAACTGAATGCGTGATCGAAACCGCCGAGCGCAAAGTAGGTCGTGGAATCGCGCCGAAACCGCGGCACAAATGTGCTTCCATTTGCTAGAAGAATGGGGGGGCCGGTCTGGTCGCCGTCGTGCGAGTAACTTACGAACTGGACGCGGCCTTCGGCCACCAGCGTCGTCGTAGGCCATAACAAGAAACGAAACTCATTTCCAACCGTGCTCTCAATTCGATCTTCAAAGAACCCAACTCCGCTGTCGTCATAACGAACCGCGACGAAAGTGGAACTTGTGGCTGTGGAAAACCGCGGAGTCCAAAGATAGGCAATGGTGGATTTGTCCTGGGTATAAAAGAAGTTGCCACTGCGGCGGTTGAGCCCCACGGCGAGCGTAAAATCGGGTTCTGTCTGGTAAGTCAGGTAATCGTTCGATGTCCATGTCAAGCGCGGCGACAACTTGTGCACGACCTGCAAGCCGAGATAGACATTAAAGTCGTAATCGTTGTTATTGATGCCGATGTTACGAAGATGATCCCAATAGTAGGTCACGCCGCCCCCGGTCTGCAGGCTTAATTGTGTGCGAGGACTTCCGAAATCGTAAGTGATCGCAGCCGATCCGTTCGTAAATGTGGAGTCCTGCTTATTGATCTTTGAGGTGTTGACGTTGTCGTCATAGCCGCCACGCACCGACACCGAAACGCGGAAAGGGAACCGGGAATAATTTCCAGTGCTCACTTCTTCGACGGACGTGATTTGGGCCTCGGAAGACGTGACCGAAGTAACCTGGGCCTCGGAAGCCGCGATGGTACTAATTTGTGATTCGGGCGCCTCGGTCGCGACTTGACCCTTGGAAGCCGTGCTGGCGATTGGCGCTTCGGTTCCTTCTTCGTAGGCGCTACCAATCTCCGGCGCCAAGCAGATTAAGGCCGCCGAAATTAATATGACTGTTCCCCTACAGCCTTTGAAATTCATCATGTCGTCTTTTGAATGCGCAACTTTCTCGAAGCAGACCCGGTTCGGGCTCTGAGGGTAGGTGGGAGCACGAAATCGGGCAATCTTTTTTTTAATGTGTAAGTAATTCGGATTCCATGAATCGATCACGCGTATGGGGATCATAATTACTGGATTGTTCCTAAGGGGCCGGAAGGCCGCCGTTCTTCCAGCTTTCGAGATGGGCCTGGTAATACCTTTTAGTCGATGTCGATCTTGGATCCAAAGCGAGAGCCTCGGCAAAGAGCCATTCCGCTTCGCTAAAACGATTTAAAGCATCGTAAGTGAAAGCCAGTTCGATCGCATAAGTCTTATCGAGCGGCGCCAGTTCGCGCGCTTTCATATAAGCTGGCAAAGCGGCCTCATAAAATGAGGCGCTCGCCTCCGGGCTTTGTTGCAAATCGCCACCCAAAACGCGCCCCCGGCCGAGATAATAAAACAAGAGCGGATTCTGCTTCTCGTATTCGAGACCTTTTCGGGCAAAATCAATTGCGTTAAGGAACCGATAATCGCGCAACGCGGCGCGTGCTTTTTCAGCGAAATACTCGCCCGGCGTCAACCGCCACACCTGCAAGCCAAGGAACGCGGCCAGAGCGAACATGACAATGCGGCAAAAGATCAAACCAGCCGCGGGCTGCGTCGCGCCATTTTCATGCGTCACGCCCGGATTTGCGATGATCCCAAAAACGAAGGCGAGCAGCAATACGTTCGCCGGAATATGAAGATTGAAATCAAAAACGGAATGGACGGCGTAAGCAGCCAAAGCGCAGAGTGCGCCGA
>Ga0209331_1000597_pt1 | contig 12963 bp, 13 predicted proteins | sample JacPinW_OM3H0_M3_FD_187971 | JGI IMG/M metagenome (GOLD analysis project Ga0209331, IMG submission 187971) | Forest soil microbial communities from Algoma, Ontario, Canada - Jack Pine, Ontario site 1_JW_OM3H0_M3 (SPAdes) (version 2) | ecosystem: Environmental > Terrestrial > Soil > Boreal... | reverse complement strand
ACCCGCCCCTACAATCGCCAGCGCCGCGAATGATGCTTGGCTCCAACGTCAGAGAACCTCCGTAGGGGCGACGCATGCGTCGCCCTGATCCGCGCAGCGGCGGATGCGGAAAGAGGGCGAGGCAATGCCTCGCCCCTACGGATCAGCCGGCATAACCCGCCGGCTGGCGGCGGATTACGCTTCGCTTTCGCTGCGCTAATCCGCCTACGCAGGGTCGAAATGCCCGCAGATTTTGCTTGCGCGACTCGCCGCTTCATGTTAGAACAAAGAGGGAACATCCCGCCCCGGAGGTCTCATGGCAAAGCTGCGCAGGGCGATCACCCAGGTCGAGAATTCCGATCCAAAATGCGCAAACAAAGCCAACGCAGTGAGCAAACAAAGCCAACCGGCGAAAATCCAGATAAAACAATACTCCAAGATGAACAGCGCACGCAGAGGCAGTAAATCCTGCGGCGCTCTACCATAGCGTGGGGGCGCAGGCGCACCGCCCGCTGGACGCGGAGACGGGGTAACATCGACCTGTGGGTCGCGATTGCGATCGCGGCGGGTCTCATCGCCTATCAGCTCTATCGCCACTGGAACCCGGAGCCGCACCCGGTCATCATCGGGCGTGCCCGCGTGATCGACGGCGACACGATCGACATCGCAGGAGCGCGCATACGGCTCAAGGGAATCGATGCGCCCGAGCTCGAGCAGACCTGCACCGACAGGAGGGGAGAAGAGTGGGCCTGCGGCAAAGCAGCCACGCGCGAGCTGCGCGCGCATGTGCAGCGGCAGGAATTGACGTGCGACACCCGGGGCCTCGACCAATACCGGCGCGTGCTTGCGATCTGCTCGCTCCCCGACGGCACCGACATCAACGCGTGGATGGTGCAGCAGGGCTGGGCCGTCGCCTCAGGCTTTGCACCTTCGTACTATGCCGAGCAGACCGAGGCGCAATCGGGCAAGCGCGGGATATGGTCGGGAAGCTTCGTGCCGCCACGGCAATGGCGGCAGCGATGGCAATGATTGCGGATTGAGGATCGTGTAGCCCGAATGAGCGAAGCGACATCGGGAGATGGAGGAAGCGCAGATGACGAAGACGACATCTCGTAGGGGCGACGCATTGCGTCGCCCTCCATCCGCAGCACCGGATGCGGCAACAGGGCGAGGCAATGCCTCGCCCCTACGGAACAAAAAGTCCACCTCTCCCGTAGAGGCGGGTTTGAAACCCGCCCCTACAAAACCGCGGCGCAAGCAGATATTCCATTTCAGCAATTTCCGCGCGGAGGACTTCCGCACCGACGGTCTGCGCACCTACGCCAAATACCGCGACCTCGGCATGAGCGCGGCCACTCACGGCCTCCTGCAGGCGCATGTCATCCGCCTCGTGCCGCCATGCGACCCCGCGGTCGTCTCCAAGCGGCACTATCACGACGTCGAGCTGCAGATGATCTACGTGCTCAAGGGCTGGATCAAAGGCGAGTACGACGGCGAAGTCGTGACGCTGCACGAGGGCGCGGCCTGGCTGCAGCCGCCGCGCATCGAGCACCGCGTCCTCGACTATTCCGACGACTGCGAGTTGCTGGAGATCGTCGTCCCCGCCAACTTCAAGACCGTCGAGCTGGAATGAGTATCGGGCATTCTTTCTTTGTTTCGTAGGGGCGAGGCATTGCCTCGCCCGGTTTCAGCGCACGCTGCTGCGCATGTGGGCGACGCAATGCGTCGCCCCTACGAAGCTCGTAGCCCGGATGAGCGTAAGCGAGATTCGGGAACCACAAAAGCGAGCGGCGCGAGGCTCGAGCTGCGCGCGCTGAGCAAGGCCTTCGGCACGGCCAAGGCGGTCGAGCAGGTCTCGCTTCAAATCCCCGCCGGAGCATTCGTGTCGCTGCTCGGGCCGAGCGGCTCGGGCAAGACCACGATGCTCAATCTGATCGCCGGCTTTCTCTCCGCCGATTCCGGCGAGATCCTGCTCGACGGCGCCTCCATCTCCGCCGTCCCTCCGCACAAGCGCAACATCGGCATGGTGTTCCAGTCCTATTCGCTGTTTCCGCACATGAGCGTTGCGGAGAACGTGCGCTTTCCCCTGCGCATGCGCAGCGCGCTGTCGCGCAGCGCCGCGCGCGCGCGCGTCAACGAGATGCTGACGCTCGTGCAGCTTGCGCATCTCGGAGAGCGCTATCCGCGTCAGCTCTCGGGCGGGCAGCAGCAGCGGGTCGCCATGGCGCGCGCGCTCGTCTCCCGCCCGCGGCTGTTGCTGATGGACGAGCCGCTCGGGGCGCTGGACAAGAAGCTGCGCGAGCAGATGCAGGTCGAGATCAGGCGCATTCACCGCAGCGTCGGCACCACCGTGCTCTACGTCACCCACGACCAGGCGGAGGCCCTGAGCATGTCCGATGTGGTCGCCGTGATGCATCAGGGGCGCATCGCCCAGATCGGCCCGCCGCGCTTGCTCTATGAAGCACCGGCCGACGTGTTCGTCGCCGATTTCCTCGGCGATTCGAACCTGCTCGCAGGCAGGTGCCTCCGCGCCGCCGGCGATGCGGCCACGGTGGAATTGCCGGGCGGCGAGGTGGTTCACGCCGTTCAGGGAGCGGTCGCAGCGAAGCCCAGCGACGCGGTGGTCGTGCTCATTCGTCCGGAAGACATCGCCATCGCGTGGGCGACGCAGGCAGCAGAGAGCCGCAACACCGTGACCGCCACCCTGCGCGACATCGCCTACCACGGCGATACGTTCAAGCTGGAAGTGCTCGTCGGCAGCGCCGCGATGACGGTCAAAGTCGCGCGGGCGCACGCGCTCGCCCTCACCGCCGGCCAGCAGCTCTTCTTGTCCTGGAAAACCACCGCCGCGAGGCTTCTCCCCACCGTCACCCCGTAGCCCGGATTGCGCTTGCGCAATCCGGGGGCGACGTTCCCCGGATGTCGCTAACGCTCCATCCGGGCTACGAATTGGAATAACACCGGGCCCATCGCATGTAGGGGCGGGTTTCAAACCCGCCCCTACAAAACGTCCACTCATCTCAAAATGCCGCTGCTGTTGTTGCTGCCCTGCCTGATCTGGATCTCCTTCTTCTTCCTCGCGCCGCTTGCCGCGATGTGCTGGCGCAGTCTGGCGAGCGAAGGCTCCTCCCTCGAACCCTACGCCGTCCTGTTCACCTCGCCGCTCTACACCAAGGTGATGCTAACGACCGTGAAGACGGCGAGCATCGCCACCGTCGGCGCGCTCGTTCTCGCCTATCCGCTCGCCTACGTGCTCACGACCGCAAGCCGCAGGCTGCGCGCGCTCATTCTCGTCTGCGTCCTCGTCCCGTACTGGGTCGACATCATTGTGCGCAGCTTCTCCTGGCTGATCCTCCTCGGCGACAACGGGCTGATCAACAGGATGCTGATGCGCCTCGGCGTGATCGCGGCGCCGCTCGCGCTCCTCTACACCGCCGCGAGCGTGCTCGTGGCGATGATCCAGATCCTGCTGCCGCTCGCAACCATAGTCCTGTTCGGTGCCATGCTGCGCATCGACCGCACTCTGCTGGCCGCGGCGAAGATCCATGGCGCGAGCGAATGGCAGGCGTTCCGCACCATCTTCCTTCCGCTGAGCCTGCCGGGAGTCTACGGCGCGGGCTTGCTCGTCTTCGTGCTTGCGCTCGGCTTCTACGTGACGCCGGCGCTGCTGGGGAGCCCGCGCGAGACCATGATCGCGCAGACCATCATGGTGGAAGCGAGCCAGCTGCTCGACTGGTCGCAGGCGAGCGCCGCAGGCGCCGTGCTGCTCCTGATCACCACGGTGATCGCCGCGCTCTACAACCGCTATTTCAGTTTGGACCGGCTCTGGGGCGGAACTGATAAATGAGCATCACCTGGATTCCGGGCTCGCGGCGTAGGGGCGGGTTTGAAACCCGCCCTGCATGGGCAGGATCGCTCTCGGCGCCGCCGTGCTGGCTATCATCGTCTATCTGATCTTCCCCGTGATCGTGGTGCTCGCGATCTCGTTCAGCGCCGGCAATTTCCTGACCTTCCCGCCCCCTGGTCTCTCGCTGCGCTGGTATCTCGCCATCGCGCGTGATCCGGAATGGGTGAGCGCGCTCAAGGTATCGCTGCAAGTGGGAAGCCTGAGTGCGATCATCGCATGCCTTCTCGGGGTGCCGGCAGCCTTCGCGCTGGTGCGCTACGTCATTCCGGCAAAGGCGCTGTTGAGCGCGCTCATTCTGTGCGCGCTCGTCACACCGCCGATCGTCACGGCGATCTCCACATATCTGTTCTTTGTCCCCCTCGGCCTGAACAACACGGTGCTCGGCCTCGCCTGTGCCCATGCCGTGAGCGGCACGCCGTTCGTCGTGATCAATACCGCGGCAAGCCTGCGCAGCGCCGACCGCAATCTCGAACGCGCCGCCATCATCCATGGCGCGCATCCCATTTGGGCGGTGCTGCACATCACCCTGCCGATCATCGCTCCCGGCATCGTGATCGGGGCGATCCTGGCGTTCGTCCATTCAGCGCACGAGCTGCTGGTGGCGAGCTTCGTGCTCGGCGGGCTCGGCAAGCCGGTTGCCGTGAAGATCTGGTCCGGCGTGCAGGCCACCTCCGACCCGACCATTGCCGCCGCCTCGGCCATCCTCATCGGGCTTGCCATCCTCACCTTCGCCAGCGCCGCGGCCACCCAATCCCTGGCACGCCGCCGCAACGCGTGAGCCGAGCGCTGATTGCGCTCGTTTGTATCCGCGTCATGCGCGGGCTTGAACCGCGCATCCACGTCTTTCGGCGGCAGGCAAGGCGTGGATGGCCGGGCCAAGCCCGGCCATGACGATGTGCCAGTAGGCCATTGCACGCGAGACGTGCGTCTCTTTTTGGCCTGCTTTTTGCTTTGGACTCCCGGGCAGGGGGCGGGGCAATCAACGGAGGTCCTCTCCCATGTGTGACTTCAGCCTGCAAAGCGTCAAGTCAAGGCCCGCCAAGGTCGGCGACAAGCTGACCACGGTCAACTTCAACACCGGCACCCGCGGGTTTGCCGTGCCGGAAGACCCGACGACGGCGGTGTGTCTCCTTCCCGGAACGGAGCTTGCGTTTGCCGGGGAGGTGAGATGTGCGCCCTCCGGCTTCTTCGGCTGGAAGGCGAGAACCATCGAGTCCGCGACGGCGATCTTCCGCCAGATCAACAAGGACGTGCCGCGGGTGCATCATGATGCGCTCGAGTTTCCCGACGGTACGTGCGTGCTGTTGACGGATCTGGTCGAGGGACAGGCGGCAACGGTGCTGCAGCTGCCGGCCCGGCCGAAGACACCGGCGGAAGCCCAGGCCCAGGAGCGCATCCCCATCGCGGGCTGAGTACGCTCCTCGTCAATATGCGTACCGTAGGGGCGAGGCATGCCTCGCCCCTACGGAGTCTGACAGCGTAGGGTAGGCGAAATCGCGCGTGGTCCAGCGGTGCAGCAGCCGCGGTCTCGATCGCCATTTTGCCCACGCGGTTGGCCGCGAGCTCGTCCACCGGTGGGCACGGCGCGCGAGATTCTCTCATGCGCATGCCGGAGATACTCGAGGGGCGCACCTTTCCCCACCCTAGGTTTCTGAACAAGCCGCACCCTCTCCCCATCCTCATCGGTTCTGTTACTGTGGCAGAAATGGTCCGTGCGCGAGACGACGCTCGTGCGCCAAAGCGCGCGCCGCGGACGAGCGGGGAGAGTCAGCCAGAACGCCGGCGGAGAGGACATCCACGCATGCTCGCCAAGCACGACATCATGCTCGTTATTGCCGCGGCCGTTTCCATCATGGGCGCAGTTGCGATCTACGCCGCGCCTGCCGCCCAGGCCGCAACCGACGGTCCGCTCGTCATCGCCAAGCAGGGTTATTTCTTCGTAGGCGGCAGGATCGACCGCGCGATCGAGGGCGCGCCGATGGTCGGGCAGATGTACGTGGAGTTCCAGATCCCGCAGAAGCTCGAGCATCCCTACCCGATCGTGATGATCCACGGCGGCGGCCAGACCGGAACCAATTTCACCGGCACGCCCGATGGCCGCGAGGGCTGGGCGCAATTCTTCCTGCGCCGCGGTTATGCCGTCTATGTGGTCGATCAGGTGGCGCGCGGACGCTCCGCCAATTGGGGACAAGCGTATGGCGCGATGTCGCCGCCGCGCATCAGCTTCGTCGAGCAGCGCTTCGTCGGGCCGGAGCGCGCCAAGCTGTGGCCGCAGGCGCACCTGCACACCCAATGGCCGGGCGCGGGAGAGCCCGGCGATCCGGTCTTCGATCAGTTCTATGCGAGCCAGGTTCCGTCGATTGCGGAGTTCGCAAAGCAGCAGGAGCTCAATCGCGACGCCGGTGCTGCGCTGCTCGATCGAATCGGTCCCGCGATCCTGCTCACCCATTCGCAGTCCGGCGCCTTCGGTTGGCCGATCGCCGACCAGCGCCCGAAGCTCGTCAAGGCGATCGTTGCGGTCGAGCCGAGCGGGCCGCCGGTGCACGACATCGAGTTCAAGGGGGCGCCGGACTGGTTCTCCGATGCCGCGAAGACCAAGATATCAGGCTTGGGCGAGGTGCCGCTTGCCTATGAGCCGCCGGGCGCGCCCGAGTTCGTGCGCGAAGAGAAGTCGGACGCGCCGGACCTGGTGCAATGCTGGTTGCAGAAAGGCCCGGCTCGGCAGCTCGTCAATCTGAAGGACATCCCGGTGCTGGTCGTGACCTCGGAGGCGTCATACCACGCAAACTACGATCACTGCACCGTCAAGTATCTGCGCCAGGCCGGCGTGACCACGACATTCATGCCGCTCGCCAAGAGCGACATCCGCGGCAACGGTCACATGATGATGCTGGAGAAGAACAGCGACGAGATCGCGGCCGCGATGCTCGAGTGGCTGAACACGACGGTGCGCGATTAAAGCCTGAGAGGGGTCATGTGCGTGATCGCTCGCTGCGCTTTCCGGGTTGCTCTCATCGTCCTTGGCGCTGCATGCACGCTTGCAACATCCATCCCGTCGGCGCTCGCGCAGAGCTGGCCGCAACGCACGGTCAAGCTGATCATCCCGCTCCCGCCGGGGACCGGCACGGACATTGCCGGCCGCCTGCTTGCGGAGCACCTCGCCGAGCGCTGGGGCCAGCCGGTGGTCATAGAGAACAAACAGGGCGGTGACGGCATCCCAGCAGTGACGGCGTTTCTTTCGGCCCGCGACACGCATACCCTCCTGATGTCGTTCGCGGGGATCGTCACCATCAATCCGCTGACACACGAACGGCTGCCCTACGATCCGGCTGCGGATCTCGTGCCCCTCGTGCAAGTATCGGATAATTTCATCGGAGTCGCGGCAGCGACGAGCTTGAAGGTTGCCTCGGTCGCGGATCTCATCCGCGCCGCCCGTGCGCAGCCGGGAAAGCTCAACTGGGCCGCCACCCCGGGCTTGCCTTATTACATCGTGCTGGCACTGCAGCAGAGCGCCGCAATTGAGATGGTGCCGGTGGGCTACCGCGACTTTGCCCCGGCACTGCAGGATCTGACGACGGGGCGTCTCCATGTCGCAGCGACCGGTGTGCCGCCTCTCCTTCCCCACCACCAAGCCGGCACCGCCAAGATCCTTTTCGTCACCAATCGCGAGCGCTCTCCGCAAGTCCCCGAGGTACCGACGGCCAAAGAGGCGGGCTATCCGGATCTGACGTTCGAGGGCAGCATCGGTCTCTTCGGATGGCGCGACATGCCGCCTTATGTCAGGGAACGGATTGTGCGCGACGTGCAGGCGGTTGCCGCCGACCCGGCATTCCGCTCCCGTCTGATAGCAGGCGGAACGGTGTCGCGCTCCGGCACATCAGAGGAATTCGCCGCAACCATCGCGGAGCAGCGCAAGCAGATCGCTGCCATTCATCGCGCCTTCGCCAAGCCGGCGCAGTAGGGGCGGGTTTGAAACCCGCCCCTACAATCGCCGATGCCCCGGCTGTTCGATAGAGGAGACGGATCGCATGGAAGCCATGGCCCATTCCGAGCTGGCAAAGCTCTCGCTTGATCTCAAGGGTCTCAACGCAAGGCCCCTGTGGGAGCGCACGGCGCGCATGGGGCCGGGCTCGCCGGCCGTTCCCACCATCTGGCGCTATCGCGACATGCGCCCGCAATTGCTGCGGGCGATCGAGCTGATCACGGCCAAGGAAGCGGAACGCCGAGTGTTCATGCTGGAAAATCCGGGCCTGCCCGGCACCGGCTACATCACCAGCTCGCTCTATTGCGGGCTTCAGGTGATCAAGCCCGGCGAGATCGCGCCCGCGCACCGGCACTCGCCGAATGCGCTGCGCTTCATCATCGAGGGCGAAGGCGCCTACTCCACGGTCGAGGGCGAGCGCGTCCCGATGCATCCCGGCGATTTCGTTCTCACGCCGGGCTGGACCTGGCACGACCACGGTCATCTTGGCTCGGCGCCGGTGATCTGGCTGGACGCGCTCGACAATCCCTTCGGCCAGTTCTTCGGCGCGATCTTTCGCGAGAACTATCCGGGCGAGACCCATCCGGTGTCGCAGGTCGAGGGCGCCGCCGCCGCGCGCTACGGTTCCAACCTGATGCCGGTCGAATACCGGCCGCAGCGCCGCGCGTCCCCGCTTTTGGTCTATCCGTACGACCGTACCCGCGAGGCACTCGACCGCGTGGCGCGCAACGCCCCGCTGCATCCCGCGCACGGCGCGAAGATGCGTTACGCCAACCCGAGCGACGGCGGCTATGTGTACCCCACGCTGGCCGTGTTCATTCAATGGAAGCCGAAGGGATTCTCCGGCCAGACCTATCGCAGCACCGACGGTGCCGTGTTCAACGTGGTCGAGGGGCGTGGTCGGGCGCACATCGGGAACGCCGATTTTGCTTTCGAGCCGCACGATGTCTTCGTGGTGCCGCCGTGGACGCCCTATTACATCGTGACCGAGAGCGAATGCGTCCTGTTCAGCTATTCCGACCGCGCTGCGCAGGAGGCGCTCGGCTTCTGGCGTGAGCAAGATCCGGCGAATACGCCGGCGCGCAGCCCGCCTTTGACGTAGCGGTGTGTCCCGGGCGCAGTGCAGCGCGAGCAGCGCAACCACAGACGATTTTCTCACCGCAGACTTCTGATTGCGCTGCTCACGATGCGCTGCAGACCCGGGATCGTAAAAGGCTACGGCCGCGCCCGCCTCGGAGCTTGGCGCGGTCCCGGATCAGCGGCGCACCGCAGCGCAGACAAGTTTACGCAGTCTGCGCAAGCTTGACTGCGTGCGCTCCTAACGCCGGCGCATCATGGAACCGCTGGTGTATGCGCTCGCGCTGCGCCGCATCCGGGACACGGCCCGGCTCTGGAAGCGCGAACCATCTCCTGGATCAGGCGTTTGCACCAAAAGGGCCCGCCAGTTCGCGGGGTCCACAGAACAGGAGCGAGCGCATGAGAAAGTTGATCTTTGCTTTGGCAGCGGCATCTGCCGTCAGCTTTGCGGTTCCCGCGAGCGCGCAAACCTTTTACGCCGGCCTCGGGTATGGTCCCAGCTACGGCTACTATGGCGGCTATGGCTACGGCTATCCCTATCGCGCCGCATGGGGCGGCCCGCGCTTCTACGGCTATGATTATGCCCCCGCCGTGACGGTTTATGCGGCGCCTCCCGTGGCACGAAGGTATGTTGTCGTCAGGGAACGACCGGTTGTGCGAAGGGTCGTTCGAACGCGTCCTGCCGTGCGCTATGGGGGTGATGCATACGCGGCATACGCTTACAGCCCTGTGACGACCTACGATTCACCGTTTTTCGGCGTAACATTGGGACGCGGACCCGGCTACAGCTGGTGGTGGGACTGACGGCGTAGGATGTACTCGCTTCGGAGTGAATCACAGAACCTCAACCTCTCGGTTGGTCATGCCCCGCTTCAGGCGGGGCATCCAGTAATCCCGGCGCGGGAGGTTGAGGCGAAGGCGTCCCAAACTGACGTTCGGTGATTACTGGATCGTCCGCATACGCGGACGATGACGACCGAGGGTATAGTACCCGTGTTATGAACTAACGGTAGGTCTTCGCCGTGCTGCGATCGTGTCTGCGAGCTGCGTCATCTTGATCGGCAGACCGTTCACTGCCAGCCCGAGTGGCGCCAGCGCGTCGTTCACGGCGCTCGCAATTGCCGCCGGGGCGCCGAGGTAGCCCGCCTCCCCGGATCCTTTCTGGCCAAATACGGTGTGGGGCGATGGAGTGACGTGCTCCACGATCTCGACGGGCGGTATCTCCTGCGCCGAGGGAAGAAGGTAATCCATGAAGCTTTGCGCCAGGAGCTGCCCATCCCCGTTGTAGGCAAACTCCTCGAACAGCGCAGCGCCGATGCCGTGCGCGACCCCGCCCATGGTCATGCCGCGCACGATCTTGGGATTGATCACGGTGCCGCAGTCGTGCCCGAGGAGATACCGCCTGATCTCGGTCTTGCCGAGATCAGGATCGATGGTCAGCAGCAGCAGATGGAATTCAAAAGCGAAGCAGGGATACATCTGCACGCGGCCGTCCGCGCTCGGCAACCGGCCCCCGGTCGGCACTTGCAGCACGTGCGCAAAGGCGAGCCCCGGTTCGGTGCCGGGCGGCAGCTTATGAAAATTGCGATGCGCAATGGTGACCAGCTCGGCCCAGCTGCGCCGGTTGCTCGGATTCGCGGCATCGCCGACGTCGCCATTGCTATAGGTCGCGCGCTCCCGCGGGATGGCCAGGTCGTGCGCGCCTATGGCGACGAGCCGCTCCTTTAATTTCTGCGCGGCGTGGAAGGCGGCGCCGCCCAGCATGATCGCCATGCGGCTGCCTACCGGGCTCTGGCTCGGCAGCGCAGCAAGTGAATCCGGCCGCACCACGCGGATGCGATCGGGATCGATCTCCAGCACTTCCCCGATCGCCGAGGCGGTCAGGGTCTCGTGGCCTTGGCCGGCCGAGAGGGTATGAATGGTGGCCGTCACCGCGCCGCCGACATCGACATTGATCCGGCAGGATTCCGTATAGGTCGTAGTCTCGTTCTTGGGATTGAGCAGCGGCTCGAAGGTGGAATTGGCGCCGCTCGGCTCGAGACATGCAGCAATCCCGATGCCGGCAAGCAGGCGCTGATCGCGCAGCCGATCCCGCTCGGCGACGAGCGAGGCGTAATCCGCTCGCGCGAGCACCTTCTCGATCACGGCGTGGTAGTCGCCGCTGTCGTAGGTGGTGCCGCTCGGGATCAGGTAAGGAAATTCGTCGCTGCGGATGAGATTGCGCCGGCGCACCTCCACGCGATCGAGCCCGCGATGCCGGGCCACCTCGTCGAGCGCGCGCTCGATGGCATAGTTGGTGGGCGATTGACCGAAGGCCCGCACCGCCTCCTGCACGGTCTTGTTCGAAGTCACGGCTATGGCGCGGTACTGCACGCTCTTGATGCGGTAGGGACCAACGATGGCGCCGATCGGCTTTCCCAGCTGGAACGGCGAGCGTCCCGCGTAGGCGCCGACATTGTCGAGCGCGCGCAGCTTCATCGAACGGATCACGCCACCCTCGTCGAACGCGACCTCGATTTCGAAGTTGCGTTCCGGCCCATGCGCGTCGCCGCCGCGCATGTTCTCCAGCCGATCCTCGATCAGCCGCACGGGAAAGCCGAGCCGGCGCGAAAGATAGCCGGTCAGCACCGCATGCTTGATGCCGCGCTTCACTCCATAGCTGCCGCCCACGTCCACGTCGTTGTGGACGCGCACGCACGAGCCCGGCAGCCGGAGTGCCAGCGCGATCTGGTCGGGAAAGCGCGGCATCTGCACCGAGGCGAACACGTCGAGCATTTCCCGCCATGGATCCCAGCTTGCCAGCACCCCGAATGTCTCGATCGGCACGGTGGAGCTGCGGCCCCATTTGAGTTTCAGCGCGACCCGATACGGACTTTGCGCAAAGTCGCGCTCGACCTCGCCCCAGGTAAAAGTCCGATCGAGGAGCACGTTCGAGGCGTGCTCCGCGTGCACCGCGGGACTGCCCGACGCGTAGGCCTTCTCCCCATCGAGTACGAATGGCAAAGCCTCGTAATCCACGGCTACCCGCTCGGCCGCGTCCTCGGCGAGCGCGCGGGCATCCGCCACGACGGCGGCCACCCATTCCCCGGCGTAGCGCGCGACATCCACCGCCAGCGGCCGGCGCTGCACTTTCGGAGTATCGAGACCGGCCAGCAGAGGCTGCGTCGCGGCGGCAAGCTCGTGTCCGTCCAGCACGTAATGGACGCCCGCCATCGCGAGCGCATCCGCCTTGTCGATGGAGGCGATCCGCGCGGCCGGATAGGGACAACTCACCAGCGCGACATGCCGCGTTCCCGGAAGCATCACATCCGCGGCAAACCGGCCTTTGCCCGCGACAAAGCGCCGATCCTCGCGGACGCGGCGATCGGAGGAGACATAACGCCAGCGTGTCGTCGCCGCGCTCATGTCGCGCTCGCCGGACGGTTGAGGCCGCGCATGCGTTCGGCGGCAAGCGCCACCGCCTCGATGATCTGAGCATAGCCGGTGCAACGGCAAAGATCGGCGGAAATGGCCGCAACGATCTCCGCCCTGCTCGGTGCAGGATTGTTGGCGAGGAGAGCGTGTGCTGTCAGGATCATGGCGGGGGTGCAGTATCCACACTGCATCCCGTGCGTCTCACAGAAAGCGTCCTGGATCGGCGAGAGCTCGCCCGGGGCAGGCGCTATCCCCTCGATCGTCGTGACGGCATAGCCGTCGGCTTGCACCGCAAACATCAGGCACGATCGGATCGGGCGACCATCGATCAGCACGGTGCAGGCTCCACATACGCCGTGCTCGCAGCCGGCATGGGCGCCCGTGAGCAGCAATTGCTCGCGCAGACAATCGAGCAGGCTCGTGCGCGCCTCCACCTCGACCGCGCGCGCCTCACCGTTGACCTTAAGCTCGACGCGCTTGTGGAACGCAGTTGCATGTGCAGTTGAACGCGCCTCGAGAGGCGACCGCGCCATACCTCCCCCTGCAAGGGGGAGGTCGACAGCATTTGCTTCGCTTCGAAGCAAATGCTGTCGGGTGGCGGTCC
>Ga0209331_1000596_pt1 | contig 12972 bp, 11 predicted proteins | sample JacPinW_OM3H0_M3_FD_187971 | JGI IMG/M metagenome (GOLD analysis project Ga0209331, IMG submission 187971) | Forest soil microbial communities from Algoma, Ontario, Canada - Jack Pine, Ontario site 1_JW_OM3H0_M3 (SPAdes) (version 2) | ecosystem: Environmental > Terrestrial > Soil > Boreal... | reverse complement strand
ATCAACTGTTCGAGGCTCAGAGCCCGGCAGGGCATCTGGTAGTTCTCCGGGTGATCCGCCTCGGCGATGGGATCGCGGCAAAACAGGACATCCAGCTTGGCCGGCTTGCCCACACTGTCCTCACCCGCAATGGCCTTGCGGCCATTGCGCACGAGGGCCCGCTGGAAGCTCGCGCGGGGAATGCGGTTGAACCCGATATCGAACACGAGCAGCCCGTGCTGCAGCAACATCGCGTGAATTGTCCGTTGTTGATCCACGCATGCCGCAGGCTCAGCTTGGCGCGCTCCCCTCCCCTTGCAAGTGCCCACACGGGGGGACAGCAGGCAGAGTGTGTGGTCCGTCCTGATCCACACCTCACTGGGAGGTCCTGCAGCCGCGGGCTCACTAGGCTCGGCCGTGCGGCGGGCGGGCGCCCGCTCTCCGCAATCCGTGCGCATGGGATGCCCGGCTTGGCTGTGCTTCAACATGCCGCGAGTAGCGCGCTTGCGCATGGTAGAGCGCGGCCCATTGCTTGCGCGTTCCCGGCGTAAGCGTTTTGCGCAATGCAGACGATGGGCGTCTAACTAGCCAAGGGCTTCGCCCTTGATATCCCTCCGCTGCTCCCCGCGGGGTGGCCAGGGCGGCGCCAAACGCGAACAAAATTCTCGTTACGGCCACCTTAACGGTCTAAACGGTGCGCCCGCAGCTGCGAGAGCCGCGCGAGATTATCGAGCGAAGCTGCGACTTCGGGATGGTCGGGACCGAACGCCTTCTCCCTGATAGCCAATGATCGGCTGAACAGTGTCTCGGCCCTCTCATACCGGTGCAGGTCCTCGTAGAGGAAGCCGAGCCGATCAAGCGAGGCGGCGACGAAGGGGTGCTCGGGATCGAGAATTCTTTCCGTGATTACCAATGCGCGCTGCAACGAACGTTCCGCCTGGGCGAACCGGTGTCGTTTTCGATACACGCCCCCGAGATTATTGAGAGAATTCACGACTTCCGGATGGTCCGGCCCAAATGCTCTTTCCCGCTCGCCCAAAGCGCGTCTGAGCAAAGGCTCGGCTTTGGCGTAGTTCCCGCGTGCCTGATATACCACGCCGAGATTGTGAAGCATGCTCGCGAGTGACGGGTGGCTGTGCGTTTTTCGCGCGATCCGCAGCGCCCTCTTGAGCAACCGCTCAGCCTCGATATTGCGCTTTTGCAGATAGTAGAGCAAACCGAGATTGTTCAGCGATGTCGCGACAGCGGGATGATTTCGTCCGAGCTTCTTTTGTTGCATTCCCAGCACGCGCCATGCCTCGCGAATCTCCTCGAAGGAATTTGCTGCGGGGCCGAGCCTTGCTGCTCCTTCACCTCGATCGCCGTAGTATTCGGTCTCGGCTGCCGCCGGCGCGATTGCCCCCGCGATTGCGACAAGCGCTAGAGCCAGAATGGCAATCCCGAACCGCCGACCAGCCGCGGCAAACCGGGGGAGGAGCGGCAGCGGCCAGTATGAAAACCGCGTCAAAATCAAATGTTTTGATTGCAACATATCCAGGTGCCGAGACACAGCCTCACGATGCGCCCTGCAGGCGCAACTGACGCTCCTGCGCCAACATGTCTTCGACCAGTCTGAGATCATGCAGCAGCCGCTCGCCGACAAGCCGGAGGAAATAGAAGCCGAACTCAGGATTCTCGAAATAGAGCTCCCGCACTTGATCGTAGTTGATCATCAGGACTTGTCCAGATTCCGTGCACTCGACCGTCGCAGTTCGGTGTGAACCGGACGTCAGCAGCCCCATTTCTCCGAAGATCTGGCCAGCCCGCAGCTCGATTCCTAGCTCCGATACGACGAACTTTCCTTTTTCCGCCAGAAACATCCGGTCGGCAAGGTCGCCTTTGCGAAATAGAACGTCGCCCTTGCGGAAGCTTCGCCTGTGCATGAATGGCTGCAGCCAGTCCATGGTCAGATCACTGCTCGCCGCGGCACGGACCTTCTTGATCAGCTCCAGCGTCTGATAAAGGCGGAACGTGTTGAGCGGAAGCAGGAGGCCGCTCAGCCCGGCATTACTGCTACGACCACTGCTCTAGCGGTTGAACATAACTCGCGCTGCGCCGCATCCGGGATACTGCCGCAGCCCTCGCCGCATTTTCCCGCGATCCGCAATTCTATCTCGCCGGCTTCGATCGTTGAGGTTCAGTTGAGGTTCAGTACTTGCGGACGGAAACGCGTTCATGTCATATAGGTCAGGGCGGGACCTCAGTAGCGCTGCGACGCGAGATGAGTGATCGTGCATCAGCTGTCGGCGGGATCTCGAAGAATGCGCGCAGTTTTTTTCTCTTTCTGTTATAACGAGGACCGGCATCGGGCAGACGTGGTCTGCGCGGCCTGGTCGGTACGCCTTCCTGCTGGCGCTGCTGCTCACGTGGACAGCCGAGTATCAGAACCGGCCAAAGCGCTCGGCGAGGATGAGGTCAAGCGGGCAATCCGCAACGGGGTTGATCAAACAATGGTGACGTGCGTGTTGATCGGCGCCCACACCTGGGAGGACCGCTGGGTCCGGTACGAGATCGCGCGCAGTGTTGAGCGCGGGAATGGGCTGTTCGCGGTCCGGATCAACGGGATCGCCGACCCGAAGACGCAGCAGAGGACGGTCTCCGGCTGGAATCCACTTGCCTATGTAGGAGTCGGAAAGATCAAGAGTGGCGATTACCTGCTGTTTGAAAATATAAATGGGCAGTGGAGCCGGTATCCGGACCATCCGCTGAGCTTGCCGAAGCCGGCATATGTTCCGGACATGAGCGTTGGCTATGTACACCCGTTGTCCGTCGGGCTCAGCGAGTACGACTATGTCGCACAAAAGGGCTCTGAAAATTTGGATCGGTGGATTGAGCAAGCAGCGGCAAAGGGGGCCAAATGAATAACTGCGGCTGCTCCTGCAACAGGACTCGCGATGAACCAGCCCGGATCGATACGTCGAAGCCTTTCGCGCAGCCGGCCTCAAAAAACGCTCACGACCCTCGCTATCCATAGGGTTGACCAACTGGCCTACCGCTTCGAATTTCGCAAAGTGTCTGAGTTCTTTCGATCGGCTCGCCGTCTCGCTCATGCCGATCGATCACTCCGTCAGCGCCAATTATGGACCGCGCTAGCAGTCGATCACGGGCTCTGTTCCACTGCCAATTCAGCAGCCTGCCCAAAGGCGCTTGCCGATACGCCGACTCCTGTTCCGGGACTGTAACCCAGGTCGCCTTGGGAGGCTTGCACCACACCAGTGTGAATGCCAATGAGGACAACCTTGTCTGGCATCAGCAGTATGGGCGAGCCCGAATCTCCCGGCCTCGACTCGCATCGGTGCAGCAGAGAACCTGGTCGCGGAGCATCCGTTTTGGCGGAGCACCCTCTGTGAATTGAAAGCAGAAATGGGCGATCTCGAGAGTAACCCACACGGGCGATTTCCCGTGTGTCTCCTGCCGCGGGCAAATCTGCATTTCTGAACGCGGACCAAGGGACCGGGCTCAGATGCAGATCATCTACTAGAGTAATGATCGCCCAATCTCGCGCTATCATGTCAGGTTCGAGCAGCGCTAGGCTAGCACCCCCCTCCGCCGCCGGCCTGAAATTCGGGTCCGTGGCAATGTCAAGCGCCACAGAATGCCCATGAAACGTGCCATCCCGGGATTGGCCGGCGACAAAATGAATCTCGCGAGGCTTTACCCAGCCATCGAGCCGCGCGTTGATCAGGCAATGTGCTGCGGTCAGTACCTGACGCCGACCGATCAACGTACCCGTGCAGTATTTAGGACGAAGACCCTCAATCACATTCACTCGGCCGATCGAGGTCCAGGGCCAACTATCCGGCTGAATGGGAACTCGATGGTCCCTGCCGACGAGTATGCCAGCAGGGGGGAGAACGGGAGCGACCTCCTCGGCCTCAGCCCGAAGAGGAATAAGCAGGACATAAACGGTTGTCGCGACCCATAGCGCGGCGCGTGCGAAGTATTTTGAAATCACGTCGCCTCGCGTTGAATACGACCCACATACGGAAAGCGCGCTGTGAACTGTGCTGCCCGGCCAGGCCCCTTAACTGGAATAACGACCGGCTCGAACCGCCAAATGTTCCTCGTTTCAACAGCGCCTGTCAATTCACGGTGAATTCGGAGCGCGCTTCAGCTCTAACAGACTCAGTATTGGAACTCCCACGCAGGTCTCTGCGACGGTTTCCCTGCTGTATTCATCCGGACTACAAGGCGGTAGCATTCTTCGTTCTCGAAATTGTTGCCATCGCTGAGCCAATCCGCAATCTCACGCTGCGCATGCTTCCCCATCACCGCTGTCAAGGCGCCCTCGGTAATGAGAACGATCGCCAGAACCGCGAGGCGCTCGGGCTCACCAGGCCGCGAAGCTGCTCGCGCGCGCCGACGAGTAATCGGGTGATACGCTACCGCGATGTACATTTGTTGAGAGAAGCGTAACGATGTCTCAGTTCGGGGCAGCTTGCTTCCTTCTGATGAAGGTGCGGAACCATTCCACGAATGAACCAATTCCGTCACGAATCGGTGTGTTAGGTCGAAATCCAACAGCCTCGAAAAGAGCTGAAACATCCGCGTAAGTTTCCGGAACATCTCCGGGTTGCATCGGAAGAAATTCCCGTATTGCAGACTTGCCGACGGCCTCCTCGATAAGCCGCACAACTTCGTTGACCTCGACGGACTTGCTGTTTCCGATGTTATAGACGCGCCAGGGGGCTTGGCTGCTGGCGGGATCGGGGTGATCGGCGTTCCACGCCGCGTCCGGCGCCGGCGGGCGGCGGGCGAGCCGGGCCACCGCCTCGACGACATCATCGATATAGGTGAAATCCCTCCGCATTTGGCCATGGTTGAACAGCTTGATCGGCCGGCCATGCATGATGGCATCCACGAACAGCCACATGGCCATATCAGGACGGCCCCATGGTCCATAGACCGTGAAAAACCGTAGCCCGGTCGTGGGCAACCCAAAAAGGTGCGCGTAGGCATGAGCCATGAGCTCGTTGGCCTTTTTGGTCGCACCGTACAGGTTGAGTGGGTGATCGACGTTATCCGAGGTTCGAAACGGGGTGCGCCGGTTGGCGCCATAAACGGACGACGACGAGGCATAGAGGAGATGCCGGCATTGCGAATACCGGCAGCCCTCCAGGATGTTGAGAAAGCCAACTACATTGGCTTCAACGTAGGCATGGGGCTGGTTGAGCGAATGGCGCACTCCCGCCTGCGCGGCGAGATGAACAACGTAGGGAAAAGATTCCGCCGCAAATAAACCCGATACAGACTTGCGGTCGGCGAGATCCAGCTTTTCGAACCTGAACTTCGGGTATGCTCTAAGCTCAGCGATGCGCGCCGTTTTCAACCGGGGATCGTAATAGGGATTGCAATTATCCAGCCCGGTAACGGCATAGCCGTCGGACAGCAGTCGGCGAGCGACATGCATCCCGATGAAGCCGGCCGCGCCAGTAACCAAAACTCTTTCGCCCACGTTCAACCCCTTTCCCTCTGAGTAGGAATAGACGACCGTTGCCCAGCCTGCATCTGGCTCGTCCGGCTTCGTGCCCCATTGGGGGCAAAATGCCAATACCGGGGGAACATTGCCTGGAGTCCACTCGCGGCTGCGAGGCTCCTGGTAAACATCTCCGGTGACTGAGGAGCGCCGTGCTAAACCTCCGCCCGGTCATCAAGCCGCGGGGTGGCCGAGGGCGCTTTCCCTCCTCACGCTCGGCAATGCGAGTTTGGCAGACGCGCAGACGTACCCGCAAATTGCCAGTCGCTGCTAAGGGAGACTGAGACCGTGGAGCTTGCCTACAATCTCGACGCGGCGTTCACGCGTTGGGTCGTTACACAAGCATATCTACAAGAGCCGTTCGTTCTCGTCGATGTCGGCGTGCAGCACGGCGAGCACCCGCGCTGGCATCAGCTCGGCAAGTATCTGATTGTGCATGGGTTCGACGCCGTCAAGGAAGCGATAGACGAACTGACCCGGCGCAATGCGGGAAAGCGCAATCGCCATTATCACTGGTTTGCCGCCGGTGCCATGGACGAAGAGCGCACGTTCCACTTCAATCCCGCCAATCCGACCGCGAGTTCCATGTATCCGCACGGCCAGAGCCGGTTCGATACGGTCGCGGGGCAGGAACTGCGCAAAGTTCAGGTGCGGCGCCTGGACACGCTGTTCGACGAAGGCGTGCTCCCGCGCGCGGACTTCCTGAAGATTGACGTCGAGGGCTATGAGCAGGACGTATTGCGCGGGGCCGGCAAGCTGCTCGAGACGGGAGTGCTAGGGGTGGAAGCCGAGAGCAATTTCGGCATTAGTCCGACCTATCCCAACGGGCATCTCGTCGCGCTGCATGAGATCTTATTGCAGCACCGGCTGCTCGCATTCGACATGGGATTCAATCGCATTCCCCGCGCGAGCTTCCAGCGCGCTCTCGTGCGCAGCGGTCACAAGGCCGTTGCAGGCGAGGACAAAGTGGGCAAGCCAGCCAAGCTGGATGTACTGTTTTGCCGCGATCCCATCGACGAGACGGATCACCCCGAGAACTACCGGACGCCGTCGCAACCTCTGAGCCTCGACCAGTTGATCAAGCTGACCATCGTGCACGAATTGCACGGGCTAAATGACATCGCCGTGGATACGGTCGAGCGGTTTGCGGAGCGTCTCAAGGCCAGGCTCGATACCGAGCACGCCATCCGCCTGCTGGCCGATCCCCATTGCCGGCCCGGTCCCCTGCGCAGGTTTTTTCGTAATGCGCGGCGTTCACTGCGGCGGCGGTTGCGCGCTGGCATGAGACCGGCTGAGTAAGGATCTTTTTCCAGGTAGGATTGCTAATACGGCGGAGGATATTTTCAGCTTTTCAGGTGCTGGATTGCAGGACATGCAGCGTAATTTCCGGTGGACAATTGAATCGCACCGGGACGATCGAGCAACCTAAACCGACCGAAGTGTATCCATGCATGTCGCGATACTTCCACGCACCACAGCCCATGTGGCGGGGGAGAACAGAATCAAGGGTAATCGGGATACGCCCCGGGAGGCAGATTTGGCCTCCATGAGTATGTCCGCTGAGCAGCAGACTGAAATCGGCATGGGCCGCCTGCTGATAAATTTCCGGGGTGTGTGAAAGCAGGATCGAGAATGCATTGCTCGGAATTCCATCGCCGGCCTTCTCGATATTGTCCGCACGATAGAAATGCGCATCATCGATACCTGCGATGTATATGCATTGATTCCTGCAACTTATGGTTTCGCATTCATTGAGCAGCATTCGAATGCCCATCTGCTCCAGTGCGGGCAGCATGCGCACGGTGTCGTGATTGCCCAACACGCCGTAGATCGGCTGCTTGAGCTTGGCGCAAAGCTGCGACATGCCATCCAGCGCTGCATCGTACGGGCCGCAGGCCTGAGCTCGATAGTCACCGGTGAGAACGCACAGATCGTAATCTGTTTCTTGCAATAGACTGTGTGAACGCGTAATGGCGTCCCCACTCATCTCCACATGCAGATCGCTGAGCTGAAGGATTCTGTATCCGTCAAAGGCTTTGGGAATTCGCGCCGATCTTACGTAGTTGTGTCTAACTTCGACCTGCGCAGCGTTCCTGCGGCCACGCTCATATGATCCGCTCAAGCGCAAGCAGGCTCGAATGAGAAGGTGCGACCATGTCAAATTCTCCGGATGAAAATAATTTATTCCTTGCCCGAATACTTGCGCCTCGTGGTCAGCTTCAATTCCGAGACGCAACTTGGCATGCAAGCGGCCGAGCCGGTCTTGGAGGAGTTCGAAAATATCCTGTTCCACAACCAGCTCCCTGACTGGAACGGAAACGAAGCGCTCCGCATCAGTATTGACGCTGAGTTCCGAGGAAGCTTCGGATTTCGCTGCTTTACCAGTTCCGTTGAGCGATTAATTGTACTGTGTCAAACTTTCCTGAGTCAGTACGATTAGAAGCATATGCGGATTGCCATTGCTCCTTCTTTCCGGAGCTGGACTGTTACGCCGCCCGTCGTGGGGAAAGGCTCGACCTTCGGAGTGCTCGTTCAGATCTCTGGCCAAGGAGCGCCTAAGGCAGTCCGTCCCCGACCAGCTTTTTGTCTGACCTCTTGCCCCCAAGCCTGACCCACGGCGGTAAGGACCGCACGTTCCCAACTGAGTTTGGGGGAGAAACGAATTTCCGCGGTCTTCCGCTCCTCACAGGACCACTCGCTCGTGTAGCTGCTGCCCAGTCCCGCCTCTACCAGCGCCGCCATCACCACTCCGAGATCCAGCGTCACCAGCTGCCGCCACCATTCGGTCGATGTGAACCTGTGCCCCGATCGTGTCCCAAAGGTGGCTGCCCCAATGATGTCGACCGTCAGATGGTGCTCCGCAAGCATGTTCTCGAGCGCTTGTCGCGCATGAGGATCACCGGCGATCATCGCGACGACGTGCTTGCGAATTGTGGGCACCAGCTTTGGATCGAGCGGCGCCGCATCGCCGCTATCGGCAATTTGTGATTTGATGGCGCGCGGGATCATCGCGTGGATAACCCCGGTTTCAGCCCGCGTAGGCGAGAGATCTCCCATTCTGCATCCCCGATGTCGTGCGCCAAGAACACTTCTGTCAGATTCCGCGGTTCCACCTCTTCCGTGACGAGGTCCTTCAACTCTTAGTACTCTTTAGACTCAGCCTGACCATGTCCCTGCCCGTGCATTAGAACCGAAAATAAATGAACGGGTTGGCGTTGTTGCTCGGAAGCAGGATAATGAGCAGTGACAATCCGGTGAGCAGGCCGCGCAGCAGTGGCCCGTCCCAGCGACGCAGGACGTAAAGGAATGCAGGCCGCTGCAGATACGCTTCCACGCCCTGCAGAGCGAACAACCCGGCGAGCCCCACAGCAACCTCCCAGACCGGGGCGGCATCGTCCACTCCGCCTGGCAAGCCGCGCCGGAAGGATGCCATGGTTGCGAGATAGTCGAACGCATAGGAGAGACTTGGCGAGCGGAAGATAACGAGGCTGGTAGCAAAAAACGTGAACGTGGCGGCCCATCCGACCAGTGCCGGCAGCGGCCGAAGGTAACGTGACCACAGGCCTGCCAGCACCATCGCGCCGCCTTGCAAGGCGCCCCAGATCACGAAATTGAGGCCGGCACCGTGCCAGAGCCCGCACAAGGTCATGGTCAGAACAATCGCGCTGAAATGTTGGAATGCGCGGTAGCGCCGCGCCACAACCCTCATGTCAGCCAGAGGAACGAAGACATAGTCGCGCAGGAAACGCGTGAGCGTGATGTGCCAACGCTGCCACAACTCGGCGATGCCGGTCGCCAGGAAGGGAGTGGAGAAATTCCTCGGAAGTCGTATTCCCAACAGGTACGCAGAGCCGATTGCGATGTCCGAGTATCCGGAGAAATCGAAATAAATCTGGAACGTGAATAGGAGCGTGCCAAGCCACGCATAATAGGCTCCATCAGGAGGCGCCGAGAAAATATCGTCCACGACAGGAGCCAAGCTGTCCGCCAACATCACCTTTTTGGCCAAGCCCATCATGATCAGTCCAAGCCCAAAGCCAAGCAGCCGCAGTCGCCGCTGCTTGCCGTCGAACAGCCGTTGGATCTGCGGCAAAGTTTGTTTGGGCCGCACGATCGGGCCGGCGATGAGTTGCGGGAACAGCGCTTTGAACAGGAAGAACTCGGGAAATGAGCGAGCCTGTCCACTTCGGCGCCGAACTACGTCGATATGGTAGGCAAGAGCCTGGAAGCTGTAGAACGAGATACCGAGAGGAAGGGTGGTATCCACATAGCTCCCGGCCAGGCCCGTTTCTCCGAGGAGCAGATTGCGATACTTGAACCACCCTATCAGCCCGATATTGACGGCAACTGCGGAAGCAATGCGCCTTCGGTCAGCGGGAACGAGAACCTGGACGAGCCAGTTCATCAACACTGCCGCCAGGAAGACGGCCATATCGAATACGCCGGCGGCCGCATAAAATACCAGGCTCGCCGCGATCAGCATCAGCGCCGGCCAGGGCCCCCTCGCCACCCAGGCGACGCTGAACGCCAGCAAAAGTGCATAGGCGAGCGAATTGAACGCCATTACGCCTGAGTCTGCGCTGCGTCGATCGGCTCGAATGAATTCTGCAGCCACATCTGCCGGGCAAGACCGCGCTGAATCTTGCCGCTTGTGGTCTTCGGAATTGCGCCGTGGCGAATCAGCACGATCGTGTCGAGCGCGATCTCGTGTTCATTCGCGACCGCCTCGCGGATGCACGCAACGATCTCCTCGATGTCGAGTGCGCGCCGATGGGTGCGTTCCACCTCCTGCACCAGCACGACTTTCTCCCCGCTGTCGGTGAGCACGGAGAAAGCGGCCCCGCCGTGCCGGCGCAACACCGGATGGCTGTCGTAGACCGTGTTCTCGATATCCTGCGGGTAGTAGTTCATGCCGCGCACGATGATCATGTCCTTGCTGCGACCGGTGATGAACAGTTCTCCGGCCGCGTCCATGAAGCCAAGATCACCGGTGCGCAGCCAAGGCTCGTTGTCCTCATCGCCCTCGATGCGAGCCTGAAATATCGCGCTGGTGGCATCGGTATTTTGCCAATAACCCTTGCAGACGTGAGGACCGCCCACCCACACCTCGCCGATGCAGTCGGGAGGCAGGCGACGTCGCGTCTGCGGGTCCACGATCGCAATACGTTGTCCCACAATGTTTTCTCCGCACCCGACCACCCGATGCGTATCCTCCGGGCCTGCGGGGGCTGCGATTTGATTACGGCGGAACGCGTCCAGACTGATCGGGCGGATCACCGGCCGCGACCCTCTTCGGCCGGACGAGATCAATAACGTTGCTTCGGCCATGCCGTAGAGCGGACGCATGGCATGCGGGTCGAAACCATAGGCGCCGAAAGTGGCGGTAAACCGCTCGATCGTATCAGCCCGTACCGGCTCGGCGGCGTTGACCGCTAGCTTCCAGGACGACAGATCGACATTCTGCATTTGATCGGCGCGAAATCGCTGGACGCACAGATCGAAAGCAAAATTCGGCGCTGCCGTGACTTCCGCCCGATACTGATGAATGGCGCGCAGCCAGCTGAGAGGCCGCTGAATGAATGTCACCGGCGCCAGCAAGACGCAGAGCGAACCGAGATACAGGGACTGCAGAACGTTCAAGATAAGGCCCATGTCGTGATATAGCGGGACCCAGCTCGCATAGGTCGACCGTCCGGTATTGCCCAGCGTCAGCCGAATCATCTCCAGATTCTCAATCAGATTGCCGTGAGTGACCATCACCCCCTTGGGATCCGAGGTGGAACCTGACGTGTATTGCAGGAAGGCGATATCATCCGGGCTGGGCACGGCCATCCCGTGCTGCGGTTCGTACGATTGCTCCGCCTGATCCACCGCGAACCATTGCATCTGTGGTCCACTGAATCGCTCGACTATGTCCGGCCTGGCGCTGCGCACCCGCGCATTTGTCATAACGAAGCGAGGGGTGCAGCTGGCGACAATGCTCGCACTCGAATCGAGCGAGCTGTTCCGCCGAGGCAGCATCATCGGCACCGGTATCACACCTGCCAGAACACAGCCGAAATACGCTATAATGAAATCGAGCCCAGGCCCAAACAGTAACAGCGCCCGATCACCGGGAGCGCTGCTTTGACGCAGGCGTGCGGCCATCGCGGCTGCGCATCGTTGCAACTCACCGAAGGTCAAGACCGCTTCCTCATCCCCCTTGTCCGACAGGAACACGTAGGCGCGCTCGTGGGCCTGCTCGGCTGCACGGCGGGCGAGCAAATCGACAAGAGAAGTAAAGGGCAGGCGTCGCTTATCGAGCATGCCGATCGTTCAGCCAACCGCAGCGTTTTTGGGCAGCGCAACGCGCGACCAAATAGCGGGCCAATGCCGCCAGTGTTTGATGCTTGAATATGAGCTCTGCTACGCACCAGTCGCGGATCTCGGACTCGGTAGGTCTCGATTTCACGATGAGTCTCACGTCAGAACTGAACGCCTTCCGCCTGAATCTGCGTTGCGTCCATCGGCTCGAATGAATTCTGCAACCACATTTGTCGAGCGAGACTACGCTGAATTTTTCCGCTCGTGGTCTTCGGAATTGCGCCGGGGCGAATCAGCACGATCGTATCAAGCGCGATCTCGTGTTCATTCGCGACAGCCTCGCGGATGCACGCGATGATCTCCTCGATGTCGAGTCCGCGCCGATGAGTGCGTTCCACCTCCTGCACCAGCACGACTCTCTCCCCAGTATCCGTGAGCACGGAGAAGGCGGCTCCGCAGTGGCGCCGCAAGGCCGGATGGCTGTCGTACACCGTCTTCTCGATATCCTGCGGGTAGTAATTCATGCCGCGCACGATGATCATGTCCTTGCTGCGGCCGGTGATGAACAGTTCTCCGGCCTTATCCATGAAGCCAAGATCACCGGTGCGCAGCCAAGGCCCGTTGTCCTCATCGCCCTCGATGCGCGCCTCAAACGTCGCCCGGGTGGCCTCCGGATTTTGCCAATACCCCTTGCAGATATGCGGACCGCTCAGCCATACTTCGCCGATGCAATCCGCGGGCAACCGGCGTCGCGTCTGCATATCCACGATGGCCATCCGCTGCCCCGGAACGTTTTTTCCGCAGCCGACCACCCGAAGCGTGTCGTCCCTGCCGGCAGGGGCGGCAATCTGATTGCGTCTGAACGCTTCGACGCTAATAGCGCGGATCACGGGGCCGGCGCCTCTGTGCCCTGACGAGACACAGACGGTCGCTTCGGCCATTCCGTACTGCGGATGCATCGCACGGGGATCGAATCCATAGGGGCGGAACGTCGCGGTAAAGCGATCGAGGGTCTCAGCCCGTACCGGTTCAGCGCCGTTGAAAGCCACCTTCCAGCATGACAGATCGACATCCCGCATTTGATCGGCGCGAAATCGCTGGACGCACAGATCGAAAGCAAAATTCGGTGCGCCTGCCACTTCGGCCCGATACCGATGAATGGCGTGCAGCCAGCT
>Ga0209331_1000595_pt1 | contig 12979 bp, 11 predicted proteins | sample JacPinW_OM3H0_M3_FD_187971 | JGI IMG/M metagenome (GOLD analysis project Ga0209331, IMG submission 187971) | Forest soil microbial communities from Algoma, Ontario, Canada - Jack Pine, Ontario site 1_JW_OM3H0_M3 (SPAdes) (version 2) | ecosystem: Environmental > Terrestrial > Soil > Boreal... | reverse complement strand
TCGGCTGGCTCCATGTCCCAAAAGGTTTGCAGGACGGGCCAATGCCGACGCACTACGAACCGCTCGAGTCGCCGGTGAAGAACGCGCTTTACTCGCGCGACACAAACCCGGTGGTCAATTGGTTTACCCGCCAGGAAAATCGGTTCGCGCCGCCAGGCGATCCGCGCTTCCCATTTGTTCTAACGACCTATCGGTTGACCGAACATCACACGGCCGGCGGCATGTCGCGCTTCCTCAGTCATCTTGCGGAGTTGCAGCCCGAATTGTTCGCGGAAATGTCTCCTGAGCTCGCTACCGAACTAAAGGTCAAGAACGGCGATTACATTTCGATCGTGAGTTTACGCGGAGCGATCGAATCGCGCGCACTCGTGAGTCGTCGCATGCGACCGATGCATCTCAACGGAAAAACCGTGCATCAAATTGCGATGCCGTTTCATTTCGGCACGAGCGGACCAGTGCGCGGCGACGCTACTAATGATTTAGTTCCGATTTCGGGCGAGCCGAATGTCACCATCATGGAAGCCAAGGCGCTTGCTTGCAATATTGTCCCGGGCCGATTGCCGCGCGGGCCGGCATTCGAGGAGTGGATCAAAAAATATGTGCCGCAGGGCGGTCCACCGAATTTGCATCCGGAACAACCGCCGCCGGGCGCGTCTCCTGGTCCTGCTGCTGGTGGCCACAGTCAACACGGAAAGACCGACTCACGATGATCGGCGAAGGAATTCAGAGCACGAACCAGCGAAAGCATTCCTACGTGCAGGATCGCGTCGAGGTTGGTTTCTTCACCGATCCGAGCGTTTGCATCGGGTGCAAAGCTTGCGAGGTCGCGTGCAAAGAATGGAACGAGGTGCCGGACGACGGCTTCATCTGGTCGGGAAATTCTTACGACAACACCGGCCACCTCGGCGCATCGACGTGGCGACACGTCATGTTCCTCGAACAAGATCGACAAAAAGGAAATCAGGTCACCGGCCCGATGGGCTTGCCGGGCGATCCGCAATCGGAAGATCCGTTTCGCTGGGTATTCTTGTCCGATGTTTGCAAGCATTGCGAGGAAGCCGGTTGTCTTGAAGCGTGTCCGACCGGTTCGATCGTGCGCACGGAAGTTGGCTCAGTGCTGGTGCAGAACGATGTCTGCAACGGCTGCGGCTATTGCGTTGTCTCTTGTCCCTTCGGCGTGATCGATCGCCGGCCGGAGCCGCTTCACGATGCGGGCGGCGCGTTCAAGTGCACGTTCTGTTACGATCGACAAAAAAGCGGACTCGTTCCGGCCTGCGCAAAAGTCTGCCCGACCGAATCAATCGTGTTCGGCCGATTAGATGATCTTCGTGCGCTTGGAGCCAAGCGCGTGCAGCAACTGCAACAAAGTGGTTATAGCGACGCGCAACTTTACGATCCGACGGAAACTTCCGTCCGCGGCATTCACGCGTTTTTTTTGATCCTGGGTGAACCAGAAGCGTACGGACTCCCGCCGAAGCCGCAGATCCCAACGATCTATTTGAAATCGGCGTGGACCTCAGCGTTCGCGACGGCGATCGCATCAATCATCGTGACGTTAGTCGCATTCGCGTTTTTCTCATGACAAGCAATTCGCCATCCGAAAAGCGACTTGAAGAGTTGCGCGAGCAAGCGTGGAAGGAGGGCGTCGTTCCAGGCAAGGGTGTCGATGTCGCGGGTGGGCCGATTCCGCGCAAGGCAGGGTATTACGGCCAGCCCGTAGTCAAACCGCCGGTTTGGACATGGCAAGTTCCGCTCTACTTTTTCATGGGCGGAATTGCCGGGATGTCAGCGGTGATCGCAAGCGGCGCCATCATCTTTCATCATGTCGATCTTGCGCGCGGTGCTATGTGGCTCGCAGCCATCGCTGGAGCGGTCCTTTCACCTGTTCTGTTAATCATGGATCTCGGACGTCCCCGGCTTTTCCTTAACATGCTGCGAGTTTTTAAACATCGATCGGCCATGTCGATGGGGGCGTGGATTCTTAGCGCGTTCGGCGCTTGCGCTGTTCCCGGATTGATCGCGCTCGAGCTGCACGCTCATCAGGTTTTTCCTGGCACGTTCGGTCAACTCCTGCGCATCGCCGCCGACACTTTCATTTTTGCTTCCGCGATCTTCGGGACTTTGCTCGCGACTTATACGGGCGTGCTGCTTGGAGCGACCGCGATTCCCGCGTGGTTTTTGCATCGCACTCTGCTGCCGATTCATTTTGGAACCGCGGGATTAGGATCTGCCGCTGCCTTGTTGGAATTGCTGGGGCACCGCATGGCCGCACTCAACTTCCTCGGATATTACGCGGCCGCGGTTGAGTCGGCCCTCCTGATCTGGCTCAGTGTCGATAAACACGGCGTGGCCGATCGCGCGATCCACGAACATGGCTCGGGCTGGCTGATTCGAATCGGCGAAATATTGAACGGTCCGCTTGCACTTGTGCTGCGGTTTTTCTCCTTCGTTCCATTCGCGGGACTTTCGTTTTTGATCGGCGCGCTGATCAGTCGCGTTGGCTGGATTGCAGTCGGCAAAGTTTCCGGCTCCGATCCGGAATCCGTCTTCGCCGCGGAACGTTACTAGCGCGATCCGGCTGACATTCCCTCCGAAGAGGGATTCGTTAGTCCTTCATCCGGAGTAGTGGAAAATCCTCCGAAGGCACCGTAGCCACCGATTGAACGCGTGGATAGCCTTTGCGCATGAACAATTTTCTGACGATGGCCGTGATCGAACAGACTGGCGTTCCAGCATTGCGCGTCGCATTTACCGTCGCAGTGATCATCTTTCTGTTCGCCGGTGTCTTAATCTGGCGGCGGCGCCATCAATTTTTCGATCGTGATGCAAATATCGCGGACGATCCGCTCGTCGCCCGGCATAATCGCGCCGAGGAGATCCTACTTGTCTGGAGTGGTCTGACCCTGGTTTTACTCTTCATTCTGTATCAGGTCTGGAGCGCATGACGTGCAGCAATTTCGAATCGAAAGCACAAACTCGAAACCATCAGGAGAAAAAATCATGAGCATATTAACTCGTCGTAATTTTCTCGGAACAGTGGCGGCCGCGGCCGGCGGTTTTACTGCGTTGCAAAAAGTCGTTGGAGCAGACCGAAGCAAAAGCGATCCTGGCCCGGCCAATCCCGCGCTTGATGCGCAAAACCCGGATTCGATATGGCCGCCGAGCACGGATTCCAAAAGTCTGGTCCAAAACTTCAAGTATCCGTTCTCTTTTGCGAACAAACGGACTTACGAAGGCGGATGGTCACGCGAAGTCACTGTGCGGGAGTTGCCCGTGTCAAAAACCTTGGCCGGCGTAAACATGAGACTGACCGCCGGCGGTGTTCGGGAGTTGCATTGGCATACGTCCGCCGAATGGGCCATCATGCTTTACGGAACGGCGCGGATCACGGCGATCGATGAGGTGGGCAAGAGTTTTGTCGCCGACACGAAAAAAAACGATCTTTGGTTTTTTCCCAGCGGCGTCCCGCATTCCATTCAGGGTCTCAATCCCGACGGTTGCGAGTTCATGCTCGTATTCGACGACGGTGATTTTTCCGAGTCGGAGACGGTGCTGCTGAGCGACGCGATGGCGCATCTGCCCACAGAGGTGTTATCGAAGAATTTTGGCGTGGGCGAACAGGCGTTGGCGAAGGTTCCGAGGCAAGAGCTGTTCATTTTTCAAACGGACGTTCCCGGGAAACTCGAGGACGATCAGAAAACGGCGGCCGGCGCTCTTGGAAAATCAGCAAGGGATTTCGCCTTTCGCACAATGGAAATGCAGCCGACGAAGCAGACGAAAGGGGGCGAGGTGCGCATTGTTGACTCGAGGAATTTTAAAGTCACAACTACGTCGATGGCCTTGGTCACCGTTCATCCCGGCGGAATGCGGGAACTGCACTGGCATCCGAATGCGGACGAATGGCAATATTACATCGCCGGTAAGGGGCGAATGACGGTGGTGGCGACGGGCAACAAAGCTCGCACGATCGATTTCCAAGAGGGCGACGTCGGCTACGTGCAGAAAACATTGCTGCATTATATCGAGAACACGGGCGACAGCGATTTGGTGTTCATCGAAATGTTCAAGAGCGATCGGTATGAGGAGTTTTCGTTCTCGGAATGGCTCGCTCACACGCCAGCGGAATTGGTGATGGCCCATTTGAAGATCGACAAGGCAACCTACGATGCGATACCAAAGAATGGTATTTCGGTAACACCGTTATAATCAAACCATGCGAACGAGTAATCGCTGGGTAATCGCAATCGCGGGAGTGTTCTTCCAGATCGCGCTCGGTGCGGTCTACGCCTGGAGCGTTTTCCGCGTCCCGCTGGCGAAACAATTTGGATGGAGCATCTCAGAAATAACGCTGACGTTTACGATCAGCATTTTTGTCCTGGGATTCGCGGCGTTCTTCGGAGGTCTCTGGCTGAATCGCAAAGGGCCGCGCATCGTTGCCTTAACTGGCGGCGCGCTCTACGGCTTGGGAGTTTTTCTGGCCAGCTTCACTCATAGCCTTTCCTGGTTATATCTCAGCTACGGTGTTATCGGCGGAATCGGTCTCGGTCTCGGGTACATCGTTCCCGTGGCGGTATTGGTGAAATGGTTTCCTGACCGCAGAGGACTCATCACTGGTATCGCCGTCGGTGGGTTCGGCGCCGGCGCGCTCATCACCGCTCCGGTGGCGACGCGACTCATTCAAAGCGTCGGTGTCTTAAGCACGTTCGCTTATCTCGGCGTCGCGTATCTCATCGTGACAATAATTTCCGGCGCCTTTATGCAGAACCCCCCCGATGGTTGGAAGCCCGAGGGTTGGTCGCCGACAGCAAGCCAAGCGTCGCAACGCGCCGGTCACGACTTTGTCCTGAGCGAGGCGCTCAAGACCTGGCAATGGTACGCTCTCTGGCTGCTGCTGTTTCTGAACACGTGCGCCGGCATTTCTGTCATCTCGCAGGAAGCGCCGATCTTTCAGGAATTAACTGGCGCAACCGCGATCGTTGCCGCGAACATGGTGGGACTTGCCAGCATAGGCAATGCAGTCGGTCGCGTATTCTGGGCGTGGGTTTCCGATTTGATTACGCGACGAGCGACCTTCGCGGTGATGTTCATTCTTCAAGTTCTGCTTTTTTGGTTTCTTCCGAGCATCACGACAGTCACATTGATGACAATCGTCACGTTCGTGGTGTTGATGTGTTACGGCGGCGGGTTCGGTACCATGCCCGCGTTTGCAGCTGATTACTTCGGCCCGAAAAACGTCGGTCCGATTTACGGTTTAATGCTAACCGCTTGGAGTTTCGCCAGCGCAGTCGGCCCGCTATTCATCGCGCGCATGCGCGAGACAGCAGGTTCATATCGCGGCGCGCTTCATGTCATCGCCGCGGTCATGGCGATTTCAATTCTGCTGCCGATCTTCGTGCGTCCCCCGCGCGTTGTGGCGAGCTGATCGTCTCTCGCATCGGCGGCTATCTCGAATGGGGGAGCACGAATTCCCCCTCGAGCGCCACGAAAAATTCCCTCAGACGCTCAATCGCACGAATCTGCCGGCAGAATAGCGTGGCGGCATGAAAAATACGTTACTGAATCAAAGAACCGTTAACCTCGCTTTCGTGGTCCTCGCGATGGTCGTTGCTGTAGTCACGGCAGAGGCGTCACCGCAACCCGAAAGCCTGCTCTTATCCGCCGGTTTCAAAGCCAAGGTCGCCAAGACTGTTAGCCAGCGTCAGGAACTCGCAACCCTGGCCAAAGGAAAGATATCCCCGGTGACACAGAACGGGAAAACGTTCTACGTCTATCCCGATGCGCGGCATAACCAACTCTACGTTGGCAGCGAAGGAGATTACCAAACCTACCTCGACTTGGTCACCAAAGCAGGTGACAGCGCCCGCCCGATTACGAACACCGACTACATCGGCCCGAATCAAGTCAAAGTGCGCGAGTTCTACGGATGGGAACCGTTTGACCAGATCTCAAGATAATCAACCGGTCATTCAAGGACCGAACAACGAATCTCGAAACGAACAATCTTTAAGACATTCAAGTATGATAAAGACAATCTCCTATATCGGTCTCGGGACCATGGGTAGCGGCATGGCCTCGAATCTTCTCAAAGCCGGTTACGAACTCACCGTTTGGAATCGGAGCGTTGAGAAATGCGAACCGTTCGCCCGAAAAGGTGCGCGCGTCGCCGATACTCCTGCCGCCGCCGTTCGCGATGTCGATCTTGTCATGTACAGTTTGAGCAACGACCAGGCGATCGAGGAAGTTGTCTTTGGCACGAAAGGAATCCTAAGTGGAACCAAAGAGGGCCAGATCGCGGTGGACATGAGCACGGTCCTTCCCGCGACGAGTGTGCGAGAAGAGGAAGCTTATGCAAAACGCGGTGTCGATTTTCTCGATGCGCCTGTCTTTGGCAGCAAACAAGAATCCGCGGATGCCAAGCTTTGGATTATGGCCGCGGGGAACAAGGCCATTTTTGAAAAAGTGAAACCGGTCTTGGAGCATTTGGGGCAAACCGTTCACTACTTTGGAAAGAATGGAAACGCCACGGCGATGAAGCTCGTGGGAAACCTCATCGTGGCGTTGGAATTGGAAGCGCTCTCCGAAGGGCTGGTCCTCGCGCAAAAGGCCGGCCTCGATCTGAATACCGTCATGGAAGTCGTGAAAGTCGCCGACTTCCGTTCGCCGCTGCTCGTGGGCAATGGTCAAAATATTTTGAAACGCGATTTCTCCACCAGCTTCGCGCTCAAGCTCATGCTTAAGGACACAAACCTCATTGGAAAATTTGGCGAGAGTCTGAAATCACCGATTCCGGGGCTGCGCATTGTCGAAAAGAATCTCGAATCGGCTGTTAGGCTTGGCTTTGGGAAAGAGAACGCCTCCGCCGTGATCAAGGCGCTCGAAAAAGAAGCGGGCGTCGAAGTGAAAGCACGTTGACCGCGTCCGGCTAATCATTCCCTCGAATGAGGGATCACGAATCACCCCGCGCGCGGCATCGAAAAATCCCCCACGCGCGCAATAGCGGCGGGGTGACCACAAACGATATTTGGGGATGAAAACGAATAGCCTCCCTGACTGGCGCGATCGTGTTGGAGAAAACCCGGAAATGCTATCAGCCTGTTATGTCTGACAAAATTAACTTTTATTCCAAACCCCAAGAGACCGAAGGCGTTCCGAAAACCGATCTTCTTATGCAGAGTCTGCTCTCTCGCGAAGGATAATACGCCATGTGGATCGTTCGCTTAGCTCTCAGTCGGCCATACACGTTCGTGGTAGCGGCGTTGCTGCTACTCTTGATGACTCCTTTTGTTCTGACCAAGACGCCGACGGATATTTTCCCCTCGATTAATATCCCGGTTATCAGCGTGATCTGGCAATTCACCGGGCTGCCAGCTGACCAGGTCGCTCAACGCATGGTTTTCACCGAGGAACGGGCGCTCACGACCACGGTCGATAATATCGAGCACATCGAATCGACCTCGTACGACAGCCAGGGCGTAATCAAAGTCTTCTTTCAACCGGGGGTGAACCCATCGACCGCGGTGGCCCAATTAACCGCCGTTTCACAAACGATTCTGAAACAACTTCCGCCTGGAACGACGCCACCGCTGATCCTGCAATACAGCGCATCCACTGTCTCCATTCTGCAGTTCGGAATTAGCAGCACCAAGCTTTCCGAGCAGCAAGTCTTCGATACCGCGCTGAACCAGATTCGTGTCGGACTAATCAGCGTTCCTGGAGTGAGCATTCCGTTTCCTTATGGCGGAAAACAAAGGGTGATTTCAGTCGATGTCGATCTTAAGGCATTGGAAGCAAAGAACCTTGTTGCCCAGGATGTGGTCAATGCCATCAGCAACGGATCTTTAACTTTTCCGAGTGGCGTCGCCAAGATTGGAGGAAAGGAAGTCCCGATCGATCTTAACGTCAGTCCGAACACGATCGAGCCGTTGAACAATCTGCCGGTCAAGAATGTCGGCGGAACCGTCATTCAAGTAAGCGATGTGGCCCAGGTGCGCGACGGCTATATGCCGCAGCAGAACATCGTTCACCAGGATGGTGTCCGCAGCACGCTGCTTCAAGTTTTCAAGAATGGCAGCGCGTCTACTCTCTCCGTCGCGGCAGGGGTCAAGGCGGCGATGGCTAAAATCCTCAAGACCGTTTCAAGCGATGTGCAAGTAAAGCAATTCGCCGATCAATCACTCTTCGTACAGGCCGCAGTGAGCGGAGTGGTACGGGAGGGCGTGATCGCGGCGGCCCTGACCGCGCTGATGATTTTGCTCTTTCTCGGTTCGTGGAGGAGCACCATCGTCGTAGCGGTTTCCATTCCGCTTTCCGTGCTGGCCTCGTTAGCCATTCTGAGCGCGCTGGGTCAGACGATCAATCTCATGACGCTCGGCGGCCTGGCGCTGGCGGTCGGGATCCTGGTGGACGATGCGACGGTCACAATCGAAAACGTCGAACGCCACTTGGCAGCCGGTAAACCTTTGGAAGAGGGCATCCTGACTGGTGCAGGTGAAATTGCGTTGCCGGCTTTGGTTTCTACCATGTGCATCTGCATTGTCTTTGTCCCGATGTTTTCTCTGGCCGGCGTGGCGCGCTATCTCTTCGTGCCTTTGGCCGAAGCAGTGGTCTTTGCCGTGATCGCTTCCTACGCGCTCTCCCGCACGCTGACGCCGACATTGATCATGTGGTTCGAGCGTCACCACCACAAAGCATCGGCCAGCGGTGAAAAGCATGTCCCACTTTGGGTGCGGCCGCTGGCGGCTCTCCAAAAGCATTTTGAAAATGCATTCAATCGCTTCAGGCAAGCTTATGCCAATTTGTTGAGCACAATCCTGAATCACCGGGCGGCTTTCGCGATCGGCTTCCTCAGCTTTTGCGTCGCTTCGTGGTTACTCGTTCCGTTTCTCGGTCAGGACTTCTTTCCCACGGTAGATTCAGGAACGTTTCGATTGCACGTGCGCTCTCCGACCGGGACGCGCATCGAGCAAAGTGCCAAGTTGGTTGATGAAGTAGAGGCCTCGATTCGCCGCAAGATTCCGGCAAAGGACCTTGAGGGCATGATCGACAATATCGGTCTGCCTTCTTCGGGCATCAACCTGACCTACAACGACAGCGGTGTAGCAGGACCAGCCGACGCCGATATTCTGGTCTCATTAAAAACCGGACATCAGCCGACGGCGAATTACGTCCACGACCTCCGTCTTAGCCTTAGCCGCGACTTTCCTGGCGTGACCTTCTACTTCCTGCCGGCCGACATCGTAAGTCAAACTCTTAACTTCGGACTTCCCGCTCCCTACGACATCCAGGTTGTTGGGCGAGATCAAACGGCGGACCAGCAGGTGGCCAATTCCATTGCCGACAAAATCCGTCGAGTCCGCGGCGCCGTGGACGTGCGGGTTCAGCAGCCAAACGATTTGCAGCGAGTCATGTTCTCGGTCGATCGAACAAAGGCAGCGCAGCTCGGGCTTACAGAAAGAGACGTGGCCAGCTCGGTCCTGCTCGGTTTGAGCGGCAGCAGCCAGGTGTCACCGACCTACTGGCTCGATCCGAAGACCTCCGTCCAATATCTTGTCAATGTGCGTGTGCCGGAGACGCGAACGACTACGCTCTCCGACCTGTCGTCGATGCCGATCAGCGCTTCCCTCCCCGGGGCGGGCAACGGTCAAATACTCAGTAACCTCGCCACCATTTCACGGACAACCAGCCAGCCCATCTATTCGCATTACAACGTCATGCCGGTGGTCGATGTCTTCGGCGGAGTCGGTAGCAGAGACCTGGGCGGGGTGCTGAGCGACATCAAACCCATTATTGCGCAGGCCAAAAAAACGGCGCCGACCGGCACCGACATTATTCTGCGAGGGCAAGCATCGACCATGAGTTCGAGCTTCACTGGATTGAGCATCGGAATGCTCATGGCGATTGCGCTCATCTATTTGCTGCTCGTGGTCAACTTCCAGAGCTGGCTCGATCCGTTTATCATTTTGACCGCGCTGACCGGTGCACTTGCGGGAGTCGTGTGGGGTCTGCATGTCACGAGCACGACCCTGAGCGTTCCCGCGATGATGGGTTCAATCATGTGTCTCGGCGTCGCCACCGCCAACTCCGTTCTCGTTGTCACCTTCGCCCGCAACCATCTCCAGGAAGGAATGGATCCGGTGAAAGCAGCATGGGAGGCTGGGACTGGCCGCTTGCGCCCAGTGATTATGACCGCGACCGCGATGATCATCGGCATGTTTCCGATGGCGCTTAGTCTCGGTGAAGGCGGCGAGCAGAACGCGCCGCTCGGCCGCGCGGTAATCGGCGGCCTCATGCTCGCCACCGTCGCTACGCTACTTTTCGTGCCGGTCGTGTTCAGCCTTTTGCATCGACAAGTACCCGCCACCGGTACGACCGAACCGAAAGAAAATGCCGCATCGAAAGACCCCGGTGCGGCGATCCCCGCAACCTAAAACATCTCTCTACATCTGTGAGCGCAACTACTTATACTGGCAGCGACGGGCTTATGGACGAACAACACCAGGCAGACTCAGCTCAATCTCGCGAATCGGCCAAGCCACCGCGCCGATTTCGTCGCATCATTATTGTGGGTGGCGCGTTGCTCCTAATCGCATTGGTGATTGGGTTTCTTCCTCAATGGCGTCAGCGACAAACAGCTGCGTCTGATACAAAACAGTTGGCGGTTTCCAACGTGGCGGTGGTTTCGCCCGCTGCCACTATGCCTGGCAGCGGACTTACCTTGCCCGCGGAGGTCAGGCCGTGGTTGGACACATCGATTTTTGCTCAAGTCAGCGGTTACCTAAAGACGCGGCTCGTGGACATTGGCGCGCATGTTGAGCAGGGCCAGTTACTGGCCGAGATCGACACGCCAGACCTCAACCAGCAACTGAAGCAGGCCCAAGCCCAGCTCAAGCTTGCCCAGACAAGTTTCGATTTGGCCAAAAGCACAAATGACAAGTTTCAAAAGCTCTTCTCCGAGGGCGTCGTGTCACAGCTAGATTCCGAGAACGCCGCCGCAGCCCAAGGCGTCCAAGCGGCTAACCTCGAGAATAACACGGAGAATGTTAAGCGACTCGAACAGTTGCAAGGTTTTCAGCGCGTCGTCGCTCCCTTCGCCGGAACGATTACCATCCGAAACGTCGAGGTCGGCGACTTGATCAATCCCTCGGGCGGCAAGGAGATGTTTCACATCCAGCAAACCCAATCACTTCGCGTTTATTTTCGCGTGCCCCAGGCAGAGGCGCCAAACATCGCGGCGGGACAAACTTTCGATGTTTTGGTCGGGACACAAGGGGGAAAGCCGTTCCCGGGAAAGGTAGCCACGACTTCCGAGGCGGTCTCGCCCGACTCCCGGACGATGCAGGTAGAGCTACAGGTGGATAACTCAAAGAATGAGATCACCGCTGGCAGCTACGCTACGGTCCGCTTGCCTCAAAGTGTTCTGGGAAAGCTGCTCATCCTACCTGATAACACGCTGATCTTTCGCGGAAAAAACCTGCAAGTGGCGGTCGTGGACGCAAAGGGCGTGGTGGAGGTACGCGACGTCAAAGTCGGACGGGACTTTGGCATCCAGTCCGAAATCCTGGGCGGCGTCACCGAATCCGACAAGGTGATCGTCAATCCGTCCGATTCTATTACCACCGGAACAAGCGTTCACGTCGCCGCCACACCGGCTCCTTCCGCGACACCGGCTCCGTCTGCGACACCGGCTCCTTCCGCGTCGCTAGTCCCATATTGAGAACGCGATAATATTCTCGTCGGAGGAGATGCAGTGGCAAAAAATTTTAAAGACCTGTCCGAACAGGAAATTCTCGCGCTGGCAATTTCTTCCGAGGAAACAGACGCGCGCATTTACGCAGACTTCGCTGAGGGATTGAAAACCGATTACCCCGCAACCGCCAAAATCTTTGAGGAAATGGAGGCGGAAGAGGATGAGCATCGCCGCAAACTGATTGAGGATTACCGTCGTCGGTTTGGAGAACACATCCCTTTGATTCGTCGAGAAGAGGTGAAGGGCTTTGTGCACCGCAAACCGGTGTGGATGATCCGGCCCCTCGGAATCAAAACGGTTCGGCGCCAGGCAGAGATAATGGAGACCGAGACCCGACGTTTCTACGAGCAGGCGGCGAGTAAAGTCAGCGACGCGTCTACGCGAAAGCTACTGGGAGACTTGGCTGAGGCGGAGCGAAAGCATGTCACCTTAGCCGACAATCTCCAACAGGAATACCTGACTCCAGATGTGGAGGCTCAAGAAGAGAAAGCCCATCGCCGTCTATTCGTTTTGCAAATCGTGCAGCCTGGGTTGGCGGGACTAATGGATGGTTCGGTCTCGACACTTGCGCCAGTTTTTGCGGCAGCTTTTGCGACCCACAACAGCCACGCCGCCTTCGTCGTCGGCCTCGCCGCTAGCGTTGGCGCGGGAATTTCAATGGGGTTCGCTGAGGCAGCTTCGGATGACGGCAGTCTGACCGGCCGCGGCAAACCTTTGCTTCGCGGAATCGTCTGCGGATTGATGACCACGGCAGGAGGAATCGGTCACACCTTGCCATATTTAATTCCAAGTTTTCGAACTGCCACGGCCATTGCCGTTGTCATCGTGGCAATTGAACTCTTGCTCATTAGCTGGATCCGAAACCGGTATATGGATACGCCCTTTCTCCGCGCCGCATTTCAAGTGATTGTCGGAGGAGTGTTGGTGTTTCTGGTTGGGATCTGGATTGGAAGCTCTTAATCGCCGCCCATTCCAGGATCGACATCTCCCCCGGGGCCGGTCTCGAAGAAATGAATCGGCCTGGCTTCCTCGCAACGCCGACCAAAAGAGGGAGCAACAACCACCCCGCGCGGGAGAATAAAAAATCCCGCACCTGCGCAATAGCGGCACGCTATCGAGCAGTCATACCGTCGAAGTATGAATACGCCACGGTTTAATTACGACCGGATGCCAGGCGCAGCTTTGCGTCCCAGGGCTCGAAAATTTCCCAAATGGATTCGGGTCGCTCACGTT
>Ga0209331_1000593_pt1 | contig 12994 bp, 14 predicted proteins | sample JacPinW_OM3H0_M3_FD_187971 | JGI IMG/M metagenome (GOLD analysis project Ga0209331, IMG submission 187971) | Forest soil microbial communities from Algoma, Ontario, Canada - Jack Pine, Ontario site 1_JW_OM3H0_M3 (SPAdes) (version 2) | ecosystem: Environmental > Terrestrial > Soil > Boreal... | reverse complement strand
GCAATCCGCGGCGAGCCAACCGCCGCGGAGTCGGTGGAGCGAAGGGCGGAGACCAAGGGGAATGTGGACCAGTAGCGCACGCGCCGGACTCAGCGCCGCATAAGCGTGTCACAGATGCTGGCTCGCATACGGCAGCACATAGTTGCCGTGGATACCCGAGGTGGGAACCGTATGCGGGAAAGCTGCACGTACGGATCTGTGCGGGGGGTGCGAGGTAACTCGCATCCCTACCGCGCCGATGGATGCTCGCGTTATAAGTCAGATGTCCCGACAAAACACTGCAACTGGATCAGCCATGGCAGAAAATTCACACCGATCTGTGCGCTTTGCTTGCCGCTCCAGGTCCTCAAGTGCTAGCTGGGTACCTTCTGCGGCATGATCGAGGCCGCGCTCTCGCTGTCGATGCTCCAGGGCTGGGTAGGACTGCTCAACTCTGGTCGTTCGCGTGTCCCCAGGGGTCAGTTTGGGTGGCTTACCGTTGACCGTACTACGCGAACGCTGAAGCTGCATCTCGGGCGGCAGCGGTTCTGGAACCTTAATCTCGGCATCTCGCATTGTCTCCCAGCACTCCAGCTTCTTTGCCCATTCGCTCACCATGCGTGAACCCGCTGTCCGCCGCAGTTGCTTGTCAACTTCAACTCGGTGCGCGCAACGGCGCCGCGCGGGCGGGAGTGGGTCCACGAAATTAAATTTGACGGCATCCGCCTTATCGGACGGCAAGCGGGCGAGGGGTCTTTACGCGGCGCGGCTTTGACTGGGCCGGGCGCTTCCCTTGGATCGAGGACGCTCTGCGGTCATTGAAGGCCCAGTCCGCCACGATTGATGGAGAAGCTGTGTGGTGCGGGCACGATGGGGTACCTGACTTCGAAAAGCTGCGCTCCCAAACCTGCAACGACGACGTCTTTCTGTACGGCTTCGACTTGCTCGAACTGAATGGCGAAGATTGTCGCCGCGAGCCGCTTGAGAAGCGAAAGGAGGCGTTGGGAAGGCTGCTCGCGGGCCAAACCGGATTGAGGCTGTCTGAGCATATGGAAGGTGACGGGCAGATCATTTTCGACCACGCCTGCAAGATGGGTCTTGAGGGCATCGTCTCGAAGCGCCGCGACCTGCCGTACCGCTCGGGCCGCGTAAAGAGTTGGACAATGTCGATGCGTTGTTCCATGGCGAACCTGGTGGTTGGGTCTGGATGACCGCCAATCCGAGAGGTCGGCTCGGAAATCCGCCAGCTGCTCGGCTATGCGATCGTCGGCGGGCTCGCCTTGAGCCAGTTCCTGACGCTCTACAACACGCCGGTGGTCTTTCTCTATCTCGATCGCTTTGATAAGACGATCGCGCCCGCGGCACCGGCACGCGTTGGCGGCTCGCTGGAGCCGGCGCCGGCAGACTGAAACGGGGAGCCGTCGAATCCCAGCTACTGACTGAGCGCGGCCAGTCCCGCTTGAGCCACCTGCACGTCGTGCTCCGGGGTATCGAAGCTCGCACCGATGCCTCCGATCACCTGGCCGTCGACGACGATCGGAAGGCCTCCTTGCATTTCGATAAAGCCGCGAGCCGTGACTGCCGCGATGCGGCCGTGATTGATAGAATCCTCCAGCGCTTGGCTCGGCTTCTTGAACAGGGCTGCCGTTCGGGCCTTGCCTGGCGCAAGTTCCACGCTGGCGACAAAGGCTGCATTGTCCATCCGCACCATCAGAATCGGCCACCCGCCGTCATCGACTACGGCGATGACGCCGGCCCAATGATTGCGCTCGGCTTCCGCCTGGGCGGCCGCGACCATTCTTTGTGCCGCCGCCAAGGTGAGCACTTTCTTTTCAAGAAATTGTGCGGCCACATTCTGTGTCGGGAGAGCGAGACCCGCAAGAACAAGTCCAAGTGCAACGGATATACGCATGACGTGTTTCTCCTTCACGGCTCAGGCGCGGACACAGGCAACCATCGCTCGCGTTACCGCGACGTAAGGCCCTCCGCTGTTCCGGTGCTGGCGCGCGTGCCGTAGAAGGCGGCGAGCGCTTGCATTTCGCCGGGCGTGAGCTGCTTGGCGGCCGCTCGCATCTGCTGATAGATGTCATTCTGGCGAATGCCTTGGGCGAAGGCCGCGAGCTGCCGTTCGATGTAGGCGGCATGCTGTCCCTGCAACGCCGGAGCTCCGATTTTGAAACCGCCGGGGCCGTGACAGGCGGAGCAGGGCGGGATGCCACGTTGCGGATCGCCGGCAAATACCAAGCGCTTCGCCGGATCGCTTTCCCTAAAGCTGCGCCCCGACTCGGGAACACGGTTTCCAGTCAGCACCGGCAGCCCGCCCGCCTGGGCGGCAAAATAAGCGGCAACGTCGGCCGAGTCTTGAGCGGACAGCGCCTTCGCCATCGCTCCCATGACTCCCCACAGGCGTTTGCCGGAGCGATAGTCGTCGAGCTGTTTGAACATCGCGGCTGCATCCATTCCGGCAAGAGTCGGAATCAGGCTCGACGAGCTCACGCCCGATTCGCCATGGCAGGCCGCACAGTTCAATGCGATGAACGCGCCACGCTGCGCGTTGCCGGCAGCAATCTGGTCGAGCGTGCTGCTGGTCCAGGCGATCTGCGTCGGCGTGCGCAAGGGCGGTTTTGGCTCCGCTGCCGGTCCCCTGTCGGCGGTGATGCCGAGGCCGCGGCAGATAGCCCCCCAGATATCGAGCGCCTGGTCGTTTTGCTGATAGCGACTTAACACGACGAAGCCCAGCACGGCCGAGATGACGATCAGTCCGGCCAGCGAAGCCCAGCCGATCCGCGGCCAAGGATTGTCAAGCTTGAGTGCACCTTGATCGCGCGCCATCACCGCACGCCTGCGCCAGTAATCTGCCGCGTCACCTCGTAGGCAGGAACCGACGATTTCAGGATCAAGAACTGGCCGATCGGATAGCCGTAGGCGGCCACCATCAACACCAGCAGGATCGCGTTCCACAGCGCGAAGCCGTTCAACGATGCGGGAACGTGCTTGGGCGGATTCACCGCAAGCGCATAGCGTAACGGCGTCGAGAGCTGTCTCTCACCGAGCTGGGACCGCACGAGAATGACAATGAGGAGAATCGCGGACACGAGCAGGATCAGGCCGCCGATGACCGATATAATAGCCAGTGGGCCCATACGGGCGACGAATGGGTCGCTGTAATCGAAGATGGCGACGCGCCGCGGCTCTCCCATCAACCCGGTGATGTGCCACGGGATCGCGGTAATCATCATGCCCCAGAACCACAGCCAGAGCTGCCAGCGTGCCAACGCCTTCGATCGCAGAGGCTTTCCGGTGATGCGCGGCCACATCTCGTAAGCGATCGCGAAATACATGATCACGACGGCGCCGCCGAAGATAAGGTGAAAATGCGCCGTCACCCAGGAGGTATTGTGGATCATGGAGTTCATCGCGTAGCTCATGTTGATGAGCCCGCCGAAACCGCCGAAACCGAGCATGACCAGCGACAATGCCACGGCAAGCACCATCGGCTCCTTCCACGGCAGCGCCGGGATCCAGCCCAGGAGCCCGCGGCCGCCGCGTACGCGGCCGGCGATCTCCAGGCTGGCGCAAATCGAGAAGACGGTCAGCAGCGTTGGCAGAGCGACGAAGAACGTGAAGAAAGATTGAAGGAACTTGAAACCCGAGCCGTGCTCCGGATCGGCGAAGAGATGGTGCATCCCCACCGGCAGGGAAAAAACGAGGAACATGATGAAGGTGAGCCGTCCCATCGTGTCGCTGTACAGGCGACCGCCCGCCGCTTGCGGCACCAGCGTATAGAAGGCGATATAGGCCGGCATCAGCCAGAAATAGACGATGGCGTGCAGCGTCACCGAGAACAATGTGCGCGCGAGGCCAGCGTCGATTTGCGTAGTCAGCCCCAGGGCCCGTGGGAGGATGACGCCCAGGAGCTCGAGGATGACACCGCTCGCTGTCCATGCCCAGAGCAGAGCAGTCGCAGTGATCGCAAACATCGGCAGCGGCACCGGTTGATTCGGGTTGTCTCGCTTCCACGCCGCCATGTTGTAGATCATCAGCGCGACCCAGATCATCGAGCCGCCGACCAGCAACAAAGTGCCGAAGTAATACCACGCGCTCCCCAGCAGCGGAGGATAGAAAGTGTAGAGCACCGTTGCACGGCCGGAGAGGACGATGACGACAGCCATCAGGGTGCCGATCAAGCAAATGACGAAGCCGATCCACGCCGCCGTCATGCCTCGAACCGGACGACCCAGGCTCGTCGCCGTCACGGCGTAGCCGAAACCCATCGCAAAGAATGTCGTGACCACATAGGCCATCGCCGTCCCGTGCAGCGTCACCGAGGTGTAATAGGCATTAGGGTCATCGAGCGGCGCCGGCAGCGGGCTCCGCATCAGCATCTGCCAGGCGCCCAGCACCACGGCGGGCAAAAAGACGGCAAAGGCGACCCAATAGTGATACAGGGCCAGACGACTACTGTTTTGCACAGCTCGTCCTTTCACGGGCAGCCAATTGCGGAAACTGCTCTCGAGGGAGAACATTGACGCGCGCCCACATGCCGTGATGGCCATCACCGCAGAATTCATGGCACGGCATATTGTAGACGCCGGGTCGACTGAATCTCGTGCGGACTTCGGCGACGAAACCCGGCATCACCATCGTGTTCACGTTGGTCGCGGGAAGCAGGAACCCGTGAATCACATCAGTGCTGGTCAGGCGGAATTTTACGGACGTGTCGACGGGCACCCGCGCGCAATCGGGCACGAAAGCGTACTGCTCGCCGATCATGCGGACCGTAACAGAACCGTCGGGCTCCATGGCAGTGCCGAGATTGCTTTCGGCGAATTCGCCGCCGAGATGCAAGGTCGTGGGGTCCACGGTCTCCACATTGCTGGGAGGGTGAAGCGCATTGGTGACGCCGGTCACCACGACGAGGGCCATCATCACACCAAGCATTCCGCCCATGATGATGAGCCAGCGATTCTCGGTGCGGGCGACCTCCTCCTCCGGAACGATTCCGTCCGGAAGCGGGCGCGGCATCGAATTGGATCGACTCTCAGCCAACGGAGCCCCGCGGCATGAACAGGAGGAAATAGAACGCGAGCCAACCCACGAAGAGCAGCGCCGTCGAAACGCCGGCAACGAAGAATGCGCCGCGCGGCCCGTGCCTGAGCGCTTCCGCTACCGCGTCCCATCCGACCGGTACCGCCACGTGCTCGGCCGACGCTGAGGAGGAGGGCCGGTGTGTCTCGTCTTCGACGCCGGGCATCAACGCATCTCCTACTTCGATGCCGTCGTTTGGTCCGACGCGGGGACCTGCTGATAATAGGCGGCGAGCGCCGCGATATCCTGATCATCGAGCTTGGTAGCGATCATGAACATGACTTCGGGGCTGTTCCTGCGGTATCCGCGCTGCCACATCTTGAGTTCGAAGGCGATGTATTGAGCATATTGCCCTGCGAGATACGGGATCGCCGGCGGAATGCCGATGCCGCCCGGCCCATGGCAATTGTCGCAAGCCTGAACATTCTTGGCGGCGCTACCCACTTTGGTGAGTTGCTCGCCGCGTTGGATGAGCGCGGCGGACGCCCTCGCCAGCGGCGGGAACGGAGCGTTGATGCCGGCATAGTAGGCAGCCACGTCGGCGATATCCTCGGGCGACAGCGCCTTCGCGATCGGCGACATGATGGCATTGGTCCGAACGCCCGAAATGAAGTCGCTCATTTGCTGCGTAAGATAGGAAGTCGACTGACCCGCGATCCGCGGAAACGCACCGCTGCCATCGGAACCGCCGTTAAAAGCGTGGCACTGCGCGCAAGCCGGCGCGCCGGCTGCCGTGCCTTGCGCCGCAATGACCGCCCCGTGCTGGACATCGGGTTGGCGCGGCGTGCCCTGCGCGTGCGCGGGCCCAACCACACCGAAACTGATGGTCACGACCGCCATCGCGGCGCGTAGAAAACAGCGTCGAGCTGTCATGCCTGCACCAACGGTCCCGGCGCCTTCAGGTATAGATTCTTGATCGCGTCGAGCGCCCAGTAGGTCAGCGCACCAATGGTCACGCTGTAATTGTAGCTCCCGTTCTGGGGAAAGGCCGAGCCGCCGATCACGAACACGTTCGGCGCGTCCCAGCACTGCAGATAGCGGTTGACCACGCTGGTTTTGGGATCGTCGCCCATAAGGGCGCCGCCACAATTGTGCGTGCTTTGATAAACCGTCGTGGAGTAGGGCCGCTTGGTACCGCCGCGGACAACGGTCTTGCCGCCCATGGCGCGGCCAATCTCGACGACCTTGTCGGCTATATACTGCGACATGCGGATGTCGTTGTCCGGAAAGTCGAAGGTCATGCGCAGCAACGGTTGACCCCAGGCGTCCTTGTAGGTCGGGTCGAGATCCAGGTAGTTGAGCCGACTCGCGGTCGATGTGCCGTGCTGCTGGATCAGCACGGTGTGGTTGTAATGGCGGGCGACCGCTTGCTTCCAGCCGAGTCCCCATTTCGGGGTACCGGGTGGCGTTGGATGAAACTCGATCGGGCGCCCGTTGGTCATGATCGCCCCGACATATTGGCCGCCGATAAAACCGAGTTGCGAGTGATCGAAATTGTCGCCGCCGAAATCGTCGATCATCGTCCCGTTCGCGCCCGAGGCCATGAACGGATTGACGTTGATGCTTTCATCCATGAAGACCGTGGGTCCGCCGACGGTCTGATAGGTGTAATTGCGCCCGACGACGCCCTCGCCGGTCTTGGGATCGTACGGCTTGCCGATACCGGAGAGCAGCAGCATGCGGACATTGTTGAGCGGGAACGCCGTGATCAGCACGAGGTCGGCGGGCTGCTCGTACTCGGAACCGGCGGCGTCCACATAGGTGACGCCGGTAGCCTTCTTGCCTGTGCTGTCGAGGTTGACCCGTAGCACCTGACAATTGGTTCGCAGCTCGTAGTTGGGATTCTTGAGCAGGACTGGCAGGATGATCGTCTGCGGGCTCGCTTTCGCGTAGTGCTCGCAGGCGTAGCGCTCGCAGAATCCGCAGAACACGCACTGCTGGAGCGTCAGGCCCTCTGGGTTGATATAGGGCTGACTCAAATTCGCCGACGGCTGCGGGTAAGGGTGATAGCCGAGATCGGTTGCGCCTTTCCGGAACAGAGCCCCGAAATAAGGCTCCTTCATCGGCGGGGTTGGGTATTCCCGCGTACGCGGCGCCTCGAATGGATTTCCGCCCGGCTGGATCTGACCATTGATGTTGCCGGCCTTGCCGCTTACCCCGCAGAGATATTCGAAGCGATCGTAGTGCGGCTCGAGCTCCGCATAAGTGACGCCCCAATCCTGGATCGTCAGCTCCGGACCACACGCTTCGAGAAATTTCTTGCCGTAACGCTGCTCGATATGCGTCTTGTAGATGAAATCGGCGACCTGGAAGCGGAAGCTCTGGCCGTTCCAGTGCACGAACGAGCCGCCTAGGCCGGTTCCCGGCAGAAAGCTCGCCCACCGGCGGATCGGCAGAGCAGTCTGGTCGGAAGTGTTGCGAAACGTCACCGCCTCCTTGACGTTGTCCTGCATCATCCCCTTGCGGATCGAGAAGCGCAGCTCGTCGTGGATTGCCGGTGACTGGAAATCGGGCACCGTGTAGCGCGGCGCTCCGCGCTCGATGCCGACCACCTTCAATCCCGTCTTCGCAAGCTCCAGCGCCGTCAGGGAGCCGGTCAAGCCAACGCCGACTGTGACGACGTCCACAGGCTTGAGGCGTTGCGCCATAGTTGATCTCCCGATTGTCTGGAGCGACCCGGCGCAGGAGCGCCCGCGAGCGTCTCGCTTACATTGCTCCACTCTGCAGCTTCACCGCTCGCTCCAGATGGTCTTGGATTTTCGGCAAAGTCTGTTGCGCGAATGCCTTCAGATCGGGATCGCTGCCATTTGCAATTTCATACTGATAGAGAGCAGCGTTGGCTCTTTGATAATTGACTTGGCCTGTTACGTAATCGGCGTCGAACGTCTGTCCTGCTTCATGCTGAAGGCTCCATATCATCGTTGCGTATGCGGCTTGCAGAAGCGTCGGCGGCGGCAGCGGCGCTTTACGTCTTAGGATCGCCTCCAAGGCATTGTTCACGGTGATGTGCGAGCTCACCATGAGTTCCGCATAGGAGCGAATAGCCTCTGTCGTGCCTTTGGTCTGGGCCAGCCTTCCGGAATCCACCTGGTACGGTGTGCCAAGCGATGTTTGGCTGGCAAAGTATGTATCGGCCGGGCTGAGGACAGAGCCGGCCGTGTTCGCGTTTGAGGTCTGCGCATGGGCAATGCTGCCACCCAAGACGAGTGACAGAATTACCGACGCTGCGGCGTTCCGGCGCAGGTTTCTCATAGGGCTATGCTCCTCTTCTGAATGCGGTCTTGGCTCATCATTTGGCTAAGGCAGGGTCGCGTGGATTCCGGGATCCACATGCACGTGACCGTGCGCGTCCTCGGCCAAGCTCATCGGCGGGCGGTCGATCTTGAAGCCGTGCTGGTCGACCAGGTCGTAATAAGACGCATAGGCACCGGGAAAACCGATCATCCTCCATGCCACCATGTTGCGGTTGCCGCCGTAGACGGGGTCGCTGAAGAAGCCCTCGACCGTGCACTCCCAAAGGTGGGCGAAAAACACATCGGAAGGCACGCCGCCAAGAATCCTGCCGCCGGCTTCGAGACCTTGAAGATAGGCATCCTGCTGGTCCGCGCTCATCTGCGCGAAGGGAGTGCTGGCCTGCGTCAGCTCGGCGTTGATCGCTTTCAGCGCGGTGCGAAAGAGTTCAGCCGGCGTAAAGGCGAGCTGGTAGCCCTGGCTCGGCGTGCCGGGTTGCCAAGGGCCGCTGCGATAGAGCCGCTCGCCAGACCCCCAGGCGCCGCCCAATTGCTTATCGATGTAGTTCGCCACGCCAGCTTCGAGCCCACCAGGCCAAGTATCATCTGCCGGGATCAGCCGCGCCACGGCGGCTTCGATGAATGCGGCCTCCTCCGTGTTCAAGAAAAGGTAGGTCGTGGATTGCGCTTGCGAGGGAAACGGAGGAGGTGTGGGAGAATTGGAGGGTGCCGGAGTGGCATGACGCTCCTGCGCCGATGCGATATGAACATCCAGACCGCTCGGCAATACCGACGCGCCTATTGCGCCGCTCGCTTTGATCAACGCTCTGCGCGATACGCCAGTTGTCACCATGAGGCAGCCCTCGGGGGTTTCTCGAATGAGCCAAGTGTGCCAGAGATTCTTCCACCGATATTGTTATCGGTTGCCGAAATTTGTGAAATATTGCCCGCTTGCCGACCCGAATCAGACGCCGCCCGGCGTCACATGTCATCTTCACGCCTTGCGCGATTGGACTGGGTCAGACCTTGCGCCAAGCCGGCTTGCTTGGATCAACCAGCTCGAACTGGACCGGTGCAATTCCGAACAGGGCAATCACGGCCGGCTCCTTCGCATCCCGCTTCACGCCGTCATAATGCGGGGTGCGGGCAACGCGCCTGACGAACCCACCGCCCGGAACTGGAACAGTATTGTTCGGATCGAAGTCCGTGCCGCTGTTCACCCACCACGTGCCGGACAGAACCAGCGAGAGCCGATCGGTGGCGTAGGTGTGTGGGGCGCTCATGTAACCTGTTAACTTGCGTCGTGGGTTTCCCATGCGGCTTGGCCCGCAAATCAGGATGCAGGAGCATAAAACGGCAAGAATGCCGCAAGAGCAGCAATCCTCGGCAAGAGGCGCCTTGCTCGCCGATCGTGTCCAAATGCAGCAGGTGATGATCAATCTGGCGATCAACGCCATCGAAGCGATTGGAGCAGTCACAGATAGGCCGCGCGAGCTGGTGATCCGATCGTGCCAGGACGAAACAGACCAAGTATCAATAGCCGTGCAGGACAGCAGTGTCGGGATCGCGGCCGAGAACGCAGACCGGCTGTTCGACGCCTTCGTCACCAGCAAATCCAATGGAATGGGCATGGGATTATCGATCTGCCGTTCGATCATCCAAGCGCACGGAGGACGCATGTGGATTGAGCCGAACTTGACCGGGGGCGCGGCCCTTCACTTCACCCCTCCTTTGTATAAAGTGGGTGCATCTTGACCGGACGCTCAACACCGGCCACGACCTGCATCAAACGCACCTCATCGCTCACGGTCCCTCGGCGACAGTCGCACCGTCGGCGGGCAGAATAAACCAAAAGACCGCGCCCTCGGGTTTGTTCGGCGCAACCCACAACCGGCCATCATGGGCCTCAATGATCGAACGGGAGATCGACAGACCCATCCCCATACCCCCCGATTTTGTAGTGAACAGTGGATTGAATATCCGCTCGAGCTCTTGCGAGCCGATTCCTGTTCCGGTGTCCGCCACCGATACCTTTACGCCGCCGCCGTCGTGGACCTCGGACCTCACGCACAGGACCCGCGCCCCATCCTTGGCCGCCATCGAATCGATCGCGTTCGTGATCAAGTTCAGAAGCACTTGCTGCAGTTGGATTCGATCTCCGCTTATCTGCAGTACCTGTGCATTCGGCTCGGCCTGAACCAGTATCCGGTGCCTCTGCAGATCGTCGCGCGTCAAGGCGAGGGCTTCCCCGATGAGGTCGTTGATGTCGAGCGAAGCTCTGTTCCGGGCGTCCTTCTTGAAGATCGCCCGAATGCTTCCGATCACCGCTCCCGCGCGATGGCCATCAGCGGCGATCTGCTTGAATGCCGCCTTCGCTTCATCGAGATCGGGCATCGCGCGATCAAGCCAACGCAAGCCTGCATCGGCATTCGTTATCATCCCAGACAATGGCTGCTTGACCTCGTGAGCAATGGTGGCCGCGACTGCGTCCCCGGTCATCAGCCGCGCCTCGCGCTCGCGGCGTTGGGCGAAGACCGCGCGGAGCAGCCGGGCGTAAAGCGTCGTTATCTCGTACAGCAGGACAAACAGGACGAGACTGCCGGACAGGAACCCGCAGAACCGGGCGGAATACCAGCCGAGACTGAAGCGGACCGGAACGGGAAACGTGATCAGACAGAACTCTGTCAGGTACGCGCACATCACCACCATCAGCCACAGATCGAGCACCGAACGCCGCCGCATCCAGAGCACAACGAGTGCAAGGACGCTCAACAGGGCTAGACCCCCGGCAGCATAATACCAGAGGGGAGAAAAACGGACCGCATCGAGCGCAATTCGGGGCAATTGCGCATCCCCCGCTGTGACAAGAAAAGTCGCTACGCACACGACGGCCGCGGTCACGGCAACACTCGAAAGGATGGCCGCACCCACGGAGCCCTGCCACAACCGCTTGGCCGGATCGGCATCCTTCAACAGGGCATAGGCGATGACGAACATGGGAAAACCGGCGTGCCACAGAATATAGAGCCAGTGCGTGCTCTGCTGCAGCCCGGCGCCGAGCAGGCCACCCGGCGTGAAGATGCCCGGAAAGGTCAGCGTCCACGGGATTAAGATGAGCGCTGTGAAGAGATATCCATTTGCGATTGCGAGGAGGGCACGCGAACGCAAGATGGAGAACTGGGCAAACAGCAGGACAGCGGTGATCGAATCGATCACGAACATCGCCGTGGCATAAGCTGGAACGAAGGCGTCGATCCGCGCTGCCTGGGTGGTCGAGAGTGGCCCCTCAGTGATGAAAAGGACGACCAGCAAGACCAGCACGACGGCAAGGGCAAGTCGTCTCTGCGCCCGGGTGGGCGACAAGCTCGAGAGAATGAAATGTTGTTCCTCCGGGACAACGGTGGCCGTGTTCATCATCGGAGCGCCTCTTCGCAGCGGCTGGAACGCGTGGCATGAAGCCTATACCGCTTCGCCATTTTCGTCACCGGTTGCATCAGTTCGAGCAGGCGTGAAAAACAACAAGAATACCTCAAGAGCGGCAATTCTCGGCAAGCGGCGCCTTTGCTCGGTGAATTACATTCAACATCGTTCGACAGGAGAGGCGCAATGGCATTTGTGGCTGAAAAGACGTTTACGGTCGAAGGAATCTGCATTCCCGATACTCGACTCGCCCGGGAGATCACGCAGTTCGTCAAGGATACCGAGCCTGCGTTGCTGTTCCACCATTCGAGCCGCGTCTATTACTGGGGTGCGCTCGCCGGAAAGCATCGTGGTCTAAAGTTCGATCGCGAGCTTCTCTATGCGGGGGCGATGTTTCACGACATGGGGCTGACCCCTGCGCACAGCAGTGCCCATGAGCGCTTCGAGGTCGACGGCGCGAACGCCGCTCGCGACTTCCTTCGCAGTCACGGCATAGACCAGCACGACATCGATACGGTCTGGACGGCGATCGCTCTGCACACCACGCCGGGCATCCCACAGCACATGCACCCCATCGTCGCCCTGGTGACGGCCGGCGTCGAGATGGACGTGCTGGGACTCGCCTATGATGAATACAGCGACGCGGAACGCGAAACGGTCGTGCACGCGCATCCGCGCACCAAGCACTTCAAGGAAGACATCATCCAGGCGTTCTACGATGGCATCAGGCACAAGCCCGATACTACATTCGGCAATGTGAAGGCCGATGTGCTCGCGGACAAGGATCCGGCCTTCAGGCGCGGCAACTTCTGCAGCGTGATTCGCGGATCGGCCTGGAGGGGCTGACGGGCCGCGCAAGTTCCGCGCAGCGCCCGATGTTGATGCCAAAACCATTCTGAGCCGGGAAGGGGTAGGCCAGAGAGCTCAATACGTTTGTCACAAACACAGAGACCAACATGCCCACCACCAAATTCACCAATGCCACCGGCGCGCCGGTCGCCGACAACACAAACATCATGACGGCCGGTCGACGCGGCCCGGCGCTGTTGCAGGACATCTGGCTGATCGAGAAGATGGCGCATTTCGATCGCGAAGTGATTCCGGAGCGGCGCATGCACGCCAAGGGCTGGGGCGCCTACGGTACCTTCACGGTGACGCACGACATCACTTGCTATACGAAGGCCAAGATCTTCTCGGAGATCGGCAAGCAGACACCGATGTTCGCGCGCTTCTCGACCGTCGCCGGCGAGCGCGGTGCCGCCGATGCGGAACGCGAT
>Ga0209331_1000591_pt1 | contig 13003 bp, 7 predicted proteins | sample JacPinW_OM3H0_M3_FD_187971 | JGI IMG/M metagenome (GOLD analysis project Ga0209331, IMG submission 187971) | Forest soil microbial communities from Algoma, Ontario, Canada - Jack Pine, Ontario site 1_JW_OM3H0_M3 (SPAdes) (version 2) | ecosystem: Environmental > Terrestrial > Soil > Boreal... | reverse complement strand
GGCGGTCTTAGCGATCAGGCGTCCGCTTTCGACCGCCAGTTCGATCCTCACACCGGGCTGCCAGATATAAAGCCAGTAGCCGGTCGCGACCCCGACGCCGCGGCGATAGCGGCCGGCTTGCGGCGCCTGTGTTTTCATGTTGCGCCACACATCGAGGCCTTCAGCCCAATCATAGAGACGCTGGCGGTTGGGATTGGGATCCCAGCGCTTGCGCAAGGCGATCGGATCGACCTTCATCCGCAGCGCGGCTTCGTCGATCGCCTGTTCCAGCGCGAACGCCATCGGCGGTCCGCCGGGACCGCGGAACGGCGCGCCGGGCGGCAGGTTGCTGATGACGTCGAAATCGGCGAGCTCCTTGGCCTCCGCCGGGTAAATCAGGCGGGCAAGTGCGGCGAGCGTCGAGTTGGTCGCAGCCCCGGTGTCGGCATAGGCGGTGAGCGACAACGCCTTGAGATCGCCCTGCGCCGAGGGCAGCAATGCGATCTTCAATTCCGCCGCCGGCCGGTAGCCGGTGACGGAAAGTTCTTCGTGCCGGTCATAGGCGATCCTGACCGGCACCTTGGCCGCGCGCGCGAGTTCGATCGCCGCAATCGTCTCCATGCCAAGGGTGCCCTTGGAGCCAAAACCGCCGCCGACGTGATCGGCGATGACGCGGACCTTATCATGGCCAAGCTTGTAGCGTTTGGCGATCAGCTCCATGACGTGAAATACCGATTGGGTCGAGGCGTGCACGGTCAGGCTGTCGCCGTCGAAGCGGGCGACGGTGGTATGCGGCTCGAGGCTGGTGTGCGATTGCGTGCCGGTCCGGAAAATTCCCTCGACCAGCCACGGATTTTGTTGGTCGCGTGCGGCCGTGATCCAGTTCCGCGCTTTCTTCGCCCTGTTCGAGAAGGCCGCGGAGGGTCCGCGGACGTTGCCGTTCCAGGGTGCCGGTCCTCCGGCGCCTTCGGAAACATTGCCGGCCTTCTTGCGATCGGATTTTTCGAACACCACCGGCGAATCGCTCCTGCGCGCCGCGTCCAGTCCGATCACCGACGGCAGGGCCTCGCTTGTCACCCGGATGGCGGCGATGGCTTCCATCGCGGTCTTGCGGTCCTTCGCGGCAACGGCTGCGATGGGGTCGCCGATATAGCGGACGATGCGGTCGTCGCCGAGCAGGGAGATCGCCGCGCTCACGCCTGCGATCGCGCGCGCCGGCGCGAGATCGAGCTCAGTGATACGGGCGTGTGCGAGCTGCGAGCGGAGGATGACGCCTTCCTGCTGTCCGTCATGATGGATATCGACGGTGTATTTGGCGGCCCCCGTCACTTTCGCGCGCGCCTCGACGCGTGGCGAAGCAAAATCGTCGCCGTCGAACTGGCCCGCGCAGGCCGCAGCCACCGCGTTGAAGATGCCGTCATAGGCGCCGCAGCGGCACAGATGGCCGGACAGCGCAGCACCGATTTCCTCCCGCGACGGTGTCGCGTTGCCGCGTGCCGCGCGCCAGGAATCGCAAAACGCCGCCGCCTCGACGACAAAACCCGGCGTGCAGAAGCCGCATTGCAGGGCGTCGTGCGCCATGAAGGCCTTCTGCACCGGATGCAGCACGGCTCCGCCGATGCCTTCCACCGTCGTCACCGACTTGCCCGCGGCGGCGCGCGCCGGCATCAGGCAGCTCACGACAGGCGCGCCATCCACCAGTACGGTGCAGGCGCCGCAAACGCCGGCCCCGCACACCAGCTTGGTGCCGGTCAGATCGAGATCGCCCCTGATGACGTCGACGAGCAGCGCATCGGGATCGTCGGGCAGGGGTGCGAGGCGGCCATTGATCGTCATCGTGCTCATTTGCGACCTCCAGAGTTTTTCGGAACGGGCTTTTTCGGAACGGGCTTTTTAGCCGCCGCTTTTTTCGCGACGGGTTTTATAGGACGCGATTTCGGCAACGGGGCGACGGCGCCGGCGATCAGCGTCCGCGCCATGGTGGTGAGATCGCCGACGAAGGCGTCAGCCGGCTGCATCCCCGGGTGCATGGACTTGGCGCCGTTGATCGCCATCTCGACGCAGCGGGCAAGCTCCTGCGACGTCATGCCGGACGCCAGAGAGAGGCGTTGCTTGCGGCACAGCCGTTCGATCGTCGCCGCGCCGTGAGCGGCGTAGAGGCCGGCGTATTTCTGGTAGAGGTCGCGCGCCTGAGTGAGATGTTCGGAGAACAGCTCCTCGATATGGGGCGAGCCGTCGAACGACGCGATGAATTGCCTGAGCCGCGCGATGACGCCGGCGATGAGAATATCGGCAAGGCTGCCGCCGGCCTTTTCCGCAGCGTTAACAGCCGCGATCTCGGCGGCCAGCGCGCTCTCATGCAACCGTTCGATGACGGCGCGGAACAGCGCTTCCTTGGACTTGAAATGGTGGTAGAGCGCCTGCCGCGTCAGGCCCGCCGCCTCGGCCGCCTGCTCGATCGACGAGCGCCGGAAACCATGCCGGCGGAACACGGCCATGGCGGCATCGAGAATGCGGTCGCGGGGCTTCATTTGTCGAATTTGACAAAGGTAGACAAAATGTCAAATGGCGGATTTGTGTGATGGGCGGAATTGCCCGGCGGGTCGCGCGAATGCGCCCCAACCCTGCTGCCGTCGCCCGCTACCGGGCCGGCACTTGGCGCAGCCCGATGACAGGCTCCAGCGGGCGATCCAGTGTTCCGGAGATGCTGATGATCGAATCGAGAGGCCGCGATGCGCGGAGTATGACGGTCGTAGCGCGGTCAAGGCATCCGACGAAAGCCTTACCGGGAAGCCGGTGTTGGGATCGATGAAAGCGGCGCCGAGTTGGCCTCCTGGGCACTCCCGTGAGGTTGATCGAACTTCGGGATCACGGCAACGCCGGTATCAAAACGGACACGATAGACCAGCAAATTCTCCATCACCCGCTGGACATAGTTGCGGGTTTCGGCAAACGGAATGCGTTCCACCCAGTCGATAGCATCCACATTGGCGTCGCGCGGATCGCCGAATTGCTTCACCCAGTCCCGAACGCGGCCGCGGCCGGCATTATAGCCAGCGAACGTCATAATGTGGGAGCCGTTATATTCCTTTAACAGCGCGCTGAGTTCGGCCGCGCCCATTTGCGTGTTGTAGACGGGATCGGAGACCATGCGCTCCCAATCGTAGGCGACGCCGAATCTCTTGGCGGTGTCGCGCGCGGCTTCCGGCGTGACCTGCATCAGGCCGACCGCGTTGGCCGACGACTTGTCGCGCTGGTCGAACGCGCTTTCGGTGCGTGCCACCGAATAGATGACGCTGCGTTCGATCTCGGGTCCGATCGGGCTATGCTGCGGAATCCCGATGGTGGGGAAGGCGTAATGATCGACCGCCAGGCCACGGGCGAGCGCCGTCTTTCCGAGTTCCAGCATGGCCCGCGCATCGTTGCGGCGGAAGGTCAACTCGCCAAGCGCGGCCAGCGTCGCTACGTCGCTGCAGTTTTCCGCCAGATCAACCGCAAAACTGACCACCACGTCGCGCTCGCCGACGGCATAGAGCATGTCGGCGGCGCGCACGATTTCGTCAGATAGCGCGGGACCACTGGCCGGATCGGCTGGCAGCGGCGCGCGCAGATCAATTCTTTCAAGGCCGAGTTTGGCGCGCGCAAGCTGTCCGTAATAGGCGGTGGTATGGCGCGCGGCGGCTTCGTAGCCGGCGCGCATGGCGCCGTTATCTCCGGCCGCCTCGGCGGCGCGGCCGCGCCAGTAGTTCGCCCGCGCCAGCACGATCGGATTGGCCGATCCATCGTCGATACGGGCGAAATGCGCGCGCGCGGTTGCGGGATCGTTGAGATAGCGCAAGGCGATCCAGCCCGACATGAAATGGAAATCCGCCCGGTAATTTTCGCCGGCGGGCAGGGCGGCGTCGCGCACCACCTCATATGCAGTCTGGAATTTACCGAGATCGAGCAGCTTGCGGGCAAGGATGCGCCGTTCGCGCCACCATTCGTCGGTGTCCTGAAGCGCCATGGTTTCCGGCGCCGCTGCCAGCGTCAGGCGGGTTGCGTCTTCAATTCGATCGTGACGCCGCATCCACTGAATGCGGCACAGGGTGTAGCCCAGATCCTGCCGGGCCGCGGTTTCGACGGCGTCGAGCAGGTCGAGCGCCTTGCTCGTATCCGCCTTGACCGCGGCACAGGCCTTCACGATCGAAAGCTCGTCGCTGCCGAGGCGCTGCGCCGCGCGTTTTGCGCCCGCAAGATCCTTGGCGCCGATGCGCTTGTCCATCCGCGCCCGATGGTCCTCGCGGGTAAGCAGGTCGCCGAACGTCTCGAACGCCTCGGCTTCGGAGCGCTCCGACAGTTCGTCCGAGCGCCAGGCCTCGCGGGCCCAGCGTCCGGCGCCGTCACGGTTGCCTTCGGCGAGCAGGGCGCGCGCCAGCGCAAGGCGGCCCTTGGCGCTGGTCGGCTGATCGCCTGTAAAACTGCGAACCGTGGTTGCGTTACTTCGCTCCTGCCACAGGCGCGCCTCCGCCCGTCGGCGCATCGGCGCCATGCCGGGCCAGTTCGGGTTATCGGCAATGAACGCCGCGAAGCGGCTGAACTTCGCGTCGGCGGCCGGGTGTCGCAGGATGTACCATTCGACAAGTTTCTGGGCCGCCGGGTCGCCGATCGTCTGTCCGATGACGGTCGCTTCGCCGGTCTTGGCCTTGCGCGCCAGATCGATCGCGTTCTTGATCGCCGCGAGATCGCCCGAGAGTGCAGGCGCGGCCGCACTCTCGCGATCGCCGGATGGTGCCGACTTGCGCGGCGCCGCCTTGGCATCCGCCACATGGCCAGGTTTCCTGAGCACGGCCTTCTTGTGATGCCGCGCGCCCGTTGCCTCATGCGCCTTCTTGGCATGGTGGGTTTGCTTAGGGCGGGCGAGCGCAGTCGCATCACCCGAAAGGGGGGCGAGCATCGCCAAGGTGAGGAAACAAGTCAGCGGCCGGAAGCGCTGGTTCATTCCGTGGTCCCCCTGCGAACCAACCATCACGAACCATGAGATCGCACGATCCGTACGGTTGCGCGGAGGCTACCACACCGCCGATTTTCAACCGTCACGTTTCGGCAACAGCGCCGGAAAAACCAAATATACAATGGAACTCAAATGGTCCGCGTAGAGCCGCGGTGAGCGTTCACCGACGGAACCCGCCCTGCGCGCTCACGCTCCGTACAATTTGTCGGATCACCTGCGTCCGAACAGTCCGCCCACCACGCCGCCCACCACGCCGCCGATCACGCCAACCGGACCGCCAACGCCACCACTGCGGTGACGGCGAGCACCGCCGCGACGACGGTCGGATTTGTCGCTGCTGCTGTAGCTTGCCTGCGCCGTAGAGTCGGACTCGGTCAATAGCGCCTGATGCTGCAGCGTGTTGAGGAAACCAGTCCCGGGATAGCCGCGTGCCGCCTGCCAGCGCGCGATGACGGCGCGGGTCGACTCGTCGAACCTTCCGTTGACCCTGGTGTCGAAGCCGAGACCGGTCAGCCGGCGCTGCACGTCGCGACGCTTTCGCTTGTTGAGGCCGATCTGATCTTCGGTTTCCCGGGTTGCTTCGTCGGCTAAGGTCGCCGGATCGATGGATGCCGACAGGTCTCGTGGGGTCGTGCTCGGACCGGCTTTGGCAGCATCTGCGCTGACGAGAATTCCCACGACCGACAATGCGAGGATCAAGACACGCATGGCCTAGTCTCCCCTGATCCTAAAGTCTCTCATGATTTCGCTTCGAAAACCTGTGTCGGCTCAAATACACCGCCGTGAAACCAGGACTTCGGGCGGCGTCTGAATCAAAGGTCAACTCCGGTTTCGTCGCTGGGCAACTGTTCTCCGGATCACTTGTTCCATAGCGCGCGTCGATTGTTACTCCTCCAGTCCCTTTGCAAAAACTTTTCCCGTTGTTAAGGCAGCTCCATCCACTGATTTGCCCGACGGGCAATTTCTCGACCCGCCCGTCCAGCCCCTTTTGCAAAAATATTCTGCTTGGCCGCAGTCTCGCATCTTGCTTCGCACGATGCGAGCCGACCCTCCCCCTCCAGGGGCCCTCCAGGGCAGGGTGAAGGCAACGCGCTTCTCACCCCGCAACTTCGAAAATTGAATCGTCAGGCGAATACCGGCGGCCTGCAATCAGTCCCGCTTCTTCTGATACGCCGCCAGAAACATCCGCGTCGCGCTTTCGACCACCTCTGCGATGCGCTCGGCCGAAGGCGCCGGTGCGGCCTGAAAAACAAATGGCATGAACAGCGACGCCTGGCACAGCTGCATGAACTGCGTCGCCGCCAGCTCGCAATCCTCGATCGCAAGATCGTCCGATCCGACACGGACCTTGAGATAGGCGGCTAGCCTGGCGATGGTGAGGGCGATCACATTGTTGTAGAAGCGCCGGCCGACCTCCGGCATCCGCTCGGCGATCGCCATGACGGTGCGCAGCGCCGAACCGCCGCGCGGCCGGCACAGCAACTGGATGTAGGCCTGACCGAAATCCAAGAGCGTAATGGTGACGTCGCGCGCGGGATCGAAGTTGAACGCCGCCTTGCCCTGCTCAAGCGCTTCCTCTTCGACAATGGCCTCGAACAGCCGGTTCTTGTCGGCGAAATAGACATACAGCGTGCCCTTGGAAACGCCGGCCGACCGCGCGATTTCGCCCATGCTGGCGCCGTCGAAGCCCAGATCCATGAAGACCTTGCGTGCGCCGTCGAGAATTTGCCGGCGTTTTGAGCTGTCCTCGTCGCTGACGATGCGAAGCGATGGTGGATGGACTGCAACCATTGGTTTAGCTTCTCTGGAAAGATTCCCGGCGCTGAAGACGCTGGGAAAGGACTCGCGCGCTATGGTCCCGGCCGGGCGCTCGATTGACTGGTTTGCAGAATATACCTTGACCGAACCGTTCGGTCAATGCTAATTTGAAGGCTGGCGGCGTGGTGGGGCTTGTTGGGCTGTGCCTGTGTCGCGCATTGTAAGTAATGGGGAGGCCATAATGGCCGCAGCGAGAGACCAGGCCGCGCGTATCCTTCGTGCCGAGCCAGATGCGGCCGAAGGCGGGTTCGCGCGCGAGGTTCCCGCAGATTCCCCGCGTTCCCCCGTTTCCGAAGAGACTGTCGCTCGCCGCTCCGCGGAATCGCCAGCCAATCCTGCAACCGAAAAACCGGCAACCGGCAAGCCGCCCGGCGCGCCCCCCGCCGCCGATGCCGCCGCGCCGAAATCGGGCAAGCGGAAACGGGTCATGATGGGCGTCGGCGCGTTGCTGGCGCTCGCCGCGGCCAGCTACGGCGTGCATTATGTTCTGGTCGGACGCTTCCACGTCTCCACCGATGATGCCTATGTGCGCGCCAACAACACCACGCTCGGCGCCCGGGTGTCCGGCCACGTCGCGGCCATCCTTCCCGGCGACAACGTTGTGGTCCGGCGCGGCGATATCATCTTCCGGATCGACGACGGCGATTATCGCATCGCGGTTGACGCCGCGCGCTCGAAGATCGCGACCCAGCAAGCCACCATCGACCGGATCGGCCGCCAGGTCACCGCGATGGAAAGCGCGGCCGAACAGGCCAAGGCGCAACTGGTTTCCGCGGAGGCTTCCCTGAAACGGGCCGGTCTCGATTTCGACCGTCAGCAGGCGCTCAGCACCAAGGGATTCGCCTCGCGCGCCACGTTTGAAGTCTCGGAAGCCGGCCGCGACCAGGGCGTCGCGGCGGTGAAATCGGCGCAAGCCGCCTCCGACGCCGCGCGCGACAATGTCGAGGTGACAAAGGCGCAGCAGAACGAAGCCCGCGCCCAGCTGGTCGAATTGCAGGCCGCGCTGGCCAAGGCCGAGCGCGACCTCGATTTTACCTCGGTGCGCGCGCCGGTCGACGGCACCTTCTCCAACCGACTGGTCAACACCGGCGACTTCATCCAGGCCGGGCAGCGGCTCGGCAATGTGGTCCCGCTCAATGACGTCTTCATCGACGCCAACTTCAAGGAGACCCAGCTCAAGCGCATCCGTCCTGGGCAGCCGGTGAAGATTTCGGTGGATGCCTATGGGCACCGCAAATTCGCAGGCACAGTCGACAGCATCTCGCCGGCGGCCGGCTCGGTGTTCACGCTGCTGCCGCCGGACAACGCCACCGGCAATTTCACCAAGATCGTGCAGCGGCTTCCGGTTCGCGTTCGCGTGCCGAAGGATGTCGCGAAGCAGAACCTGCTGCGCGCCGGCATGTCGGTCTACGTCACCGTCGATACCGCCGACGGCGCCAAGGATGCCGAAAGCGAAGCCGACCTCGACGCCCCGGCGACGGTTCTGCTGCAATAGAAATCCGCCGGGCGACGCGCCCGGTGAGCCCGTTTGACCCGAGCATTTTATGGCTGACGCCACCACCGCCCCGCCGTCGATGATCAATCCCGCCGCGTCCGAGCGCATTGAGCCGCGGCGGCTGTTCGCGTTTCTCATCATGGTGTTCGGGATGTTCATGTCGATCCTGGACATCCAGATCGTCTCGGCGTCGCTCACCGACATCCAGGCCGGCCTGTCGGCGAGCTCGAGCGAAGTGTCGTGGGTCCAGACCTCGTATCTGATCGCCGAAGTGATCGCGATCCCGCTGTCCGGTTTCCTGTCGCGCGCGCTCGGCACGCGGCTGCTGTTTGCGATCTCCGCCTCCGGCTTCACCATTGCAAGCTTCCTGTGCGGCTTCGCCTCGACCATCGAGCAGATGATCCTGTGGCGCGCGATCCAGGGCTTTCTCGGCGCCGGCATGATCCCCACCGTGTTCGCCTCGGCCTATACGGTGTTTCCGCGCTCGAAATTCCATATCGTCGGCCCGATCATTGGCCTGGTCGCTACCTTGGCACCGACCATCGGCCCGACGGTCGGCGGGTTAATCACCGACGCGATGTCCTGGCACTGGCTGTTCTTCATCAACATCGTTCCCGGCATCGGCATCACCATCGGCGTGCTGTTGCTGGTCGATTTCGATGAGCCGAACCTCAAGCTGCTCGACCGCTTCGACTGGTGGGGCCTGATCTTTATGGCGGGTTTCCTCGGCTCGCTCGAATATGTGCTGGAGGAAGGGCCGCAATATGAGTGGCTGCAGGATACCTCGGTGGCGGCCTGCGCAGCGCTCTGCGCCGTGTCCGCGGTCGCGTTCTTCTGGCGGGTGCTGACGGCCGAGGAACCGATCGTCGATATCAGGGCGTTCGGCGATCGCAATTTCGGCCTCGGCTGCATGATCTCGTTCTGCGTCGGCATCGGGCTTTACGGCCTGACCTACATGTATCCGCGCTATCTCGCCGAGGTGCGCGGCTACAGCGCGCTGATGATCGGCGAGACCATGTTCGTCTCCGGCATCACCATGTTCCTCACCGCGCCGATCGTCGGGCGGCTGATGCAGAAGGTCGACATGCGCCTGATCATCGCCACCGGCCTCGCGATCTTCGCGCTCGGCTCCTGGCAGATGACCTGGATCACCCGCGAATACGATTTCTATGAACTGCTGGTGCCGCAGATCCTGCGCGGTATCGGCATGATGTTCGCGATGGTGCCGACCAACACCATCGCGCTCGGGACGCTGCCGCCGGACCGGGTCAAAAACGCCTCGGGGCTGTTCAACCTGACGCGCAATCTCGGCGGCGCGGTCGGGCTCGCGGTCATCAACCAGGTGCTCAATCAACGCACCGACCTGCACATCTCGCGGCTGCAGGAGCGGGTGAACTGGGGCAACGCCACCGCCACCGAAACACTCAACATGTTCACCCAGCGCCTGCAGGGCATCGGTGATGCGGCGCTGATGGCGATGAAGCAGCTCTCCCAGATCGTGCACCGCCAGGCCGTGGTGATGGGATATGGCGACGCCTTCTTCATGCTGACGATATTCTATTTCAGTCTTTGCCTGGTGGTCATGCTCTTGAAGAAGCCCGCAGCGCTGCTCTCGGAGGCGGCGCATTAGATCGGCCGCTATATTGCCAAAATCCCGTGTTGCACCTATAAGCAGCGCGTGGCTCGAACCAGGGAGGATTTGCATGATTTCGATGTATTCGCAGATCGCGCCCTCGCGTCCGAAGCTGTTTTTGGATGCCCGCGTGGCCCTCTAAGGGTCAGCTCCGCCAGCATCGATCGGGTCTGACGCCCCGATCCCTTTAACTTCCCGGTCTTTATCGACTTTTCTCAACGACGCTTGCGTTCGGCCATGCCGTCGCTCGTCAACCAACGGAGCCGGCCCGCGCGCAAGCGTGACCGGTCGACACCCTATGAAGGACCTCACCAAAGGCTCCATAGTGAGCCACATCTCGGTCATGGCTCCGCAGATTTTCGCGGGCATGATCATGATGATGCTATGCGGGCTGATCGATCTGTATTTTGTCGCGGGCCTTGGTGACGCGGCGATTGCGGGCGTCGGCGCCGCCGGCAATGCCGGATTCCTGATCAACGCGCTGACCCAGATACTGAGCGTCGGCACCGTGGCGCTGATTTCGCATGCGGTGGGACGCAAAGACCGCGCTGACGCCAATCTGGTGTTCAATCAATCGCTGGGTTTGTCGGCGGCAGGCGCTCTGTTCACGCTGATTGCGGGAGGCATGCTGGCACGCAGCTACATGCGATCGATTGCCGCTGACGATGCCGTGGTCGAGGCGGGCACCACCTATCTGCTTTGGTTCATGCCTGCACTGGCGCTGCAGTTCGTTGCGCTGGTCATGGGTTCTGCCTTGCGCGGTACCGGCATCGTGCGTCCCACCGTGATCGTGCAGGCCACCACGGTGATCCTCAATATGCTGCTTGCGCCGGTCCTCATCACGGGCTGGGGCACCAATCTGGTGCTCGGCGTCGCCGGCGCAGGTCTGGCGAGCTCGATTGCGGTCGCGACCGGCGTGGTGATGATGTGGATCTATTTCCACCGCTACGAGCACTACGTTGCCATCAACAGCGCGTTGTGGCGTCCGCAATCGGCGCAGTGGAAGCGTATATTGAGCATCGGGCTGCCTGCCGGAGGCGAATTCGCCATCATATTCGTCAACATGGCGGTGATCTATTATGCGCTGCGGAATTTCGGCGCCGCGGCTCAGGCAGGCTTTGGCATTGGCCAGCGCCTATTAGGCCTGATTCATATGCCGGCGATATCGATAGCGTTCGCAGCCGGCGCAATCGCGGGTCAGAATTTCGGCGCCGGAAACAGTGAGCGCGTCAGGGAGACGTTCAAGCGCGTTGTGCTGTTGGGGACAGCCGTCATGATCGCTTTCACGATGGTCGCGCAATGGAAGCCGGAGCTGTTGCTCGGCGGCTTTAGCAAGGATGCCGAGACGATCGCGGTTGGCGCGCTGTTCCTGCGCATGATTTCCCTGAACAGCGTCGCGCAAGGGCTGATCTTCATCTGTTCGAGCATGTTTCAGGGACTGGGCAATACCAGGCCGGTGCTGCTCAGTTCGGGCGCGCGGCTGTTGACCTATGCGCTGCCGCTGCTGTGGCTGTCGACGACGCCCGGTTTCCGCATCGAGCACGCCTGGTATTTGTCGATCGCAACGACCACGCTGCAGGCGGGGTTGAGCATATGGTTGCTGCACCTGGAGTTCAGGAAGCGGCTGCTGCCGCTCGCGGACTGAAACGGAAGATGACGCCATGACCGCTCAACTCAAGCAACGCCCGGCCGCTATACGCGTCGCGATCCCGTTCGTGTTTCGCCACTGGCTCAACCAGCCGGCCCGCGCGGCGGCCGTCGCCGGCGGCCTGTTGGGCGCGACCGTCGCCGATCTGTTCATGCCGCTGTTCTCCGGCCGTCTGGTCGATGCGCTCACATTGGGCGCATCGGATCCGGCCGCGCGACATGCGGCGGTGTCGGCGTTTGGCGCCATCGTGGCGCTCGGCCTGGTCTCGATGATCCTGCGGCTGACCGGGTTGCAGGCGATCGTGCCGTTCACGCTCAAGATCATGTCCGACGTGTCGCGCGACGCCTTCATGCGCGTGCAGCGGTTCTCGACCGACTGGCACGCCAACAGCTTTGCCGGCTCGACCGTGCGCAAGATCACCCGCGGCATGTGGGCGCTCGATCTCTTGAACGACACCATTCTGATGGCGCTGTTGCCGTCGCTGTCGGTGTTGCTGGGATCGATGATCCTGCTTGGGCTGCACTGGACCTCGCTCGGCGCCGTGATCGCGGTGGGCGCGCTGGTCTATGTGTCGATGACGGTGGTGTTCTCGACCCGCTACATCGCCCCGGCCGCGCGCGTCTCCAACGCCTGGGACACCAAGGTCGGCGGCACGCTGGCCGATGCGTTGACCTGCAACGCGGTGGTGAAATCGTTCGGCGCCGAGGCGCGGGAGGACGCGCGGCTGGCGCGCGTCATCAGCCGCTGGCGCACGCGGGTGCGCCGGACCTGGCTGCGCTACAATTACACCTCGACGGCGCAGCTTGCGGTGTTGCTGTGCCTGCGCGCCTCGGTGATCGGCGGCGCGCTGCTGCTGTGGATCGGCGGCCACGCCACGCCGGGCGATGTGACCTATGTGCTGACCAGCTACTACATCATCCATGCTTACCTGCGCGATGTCGGCATGCACATCAACAATCTGCAGCGTTCGGTGAACGACATGGACGAACTGGTCGCAATCCATGACGAGGCGATCGGCATTGCCGATGCGCCCGATGCGAAAACCATCGATATCCAGGGCGGACGCATCGTGTTCGACGACGTGACGTTTCATTACGGCGGCCACCGCGAGCCGCTGTATGACGGCCTGTCGGTGGATATCCGCGCCGGCGAACGCGTTGGCCTGGTCGGCCGCTCCGGCTCCGGCAAGACCACCTTTGTAAAACTGGTGCAGCGGCTTTACGATGTCTCGGGCGGACGCATCCTGATCGACGGTCAGGATATCGCGCACGTGACGCAGCGTTCGCTGCGCAGCCAGATCGCCATCGTGCAGCAGGACCCGATCCTGTTTCACCGATCGCTGGCCGAGAACATCGCCTATGGCCGGCCCGGCGCCAGCACGGCTGCGATCGAGCAGGCCGCGCGGCTGGCCAATGCGCATGAGTTCATCCTGCGGCA
>Ga0209331_1000590_pt1 | contig 13007 bp, 11 predicted proteins | sample JacPinW_OM3H0_M3_FD_187971 | JGI IMG/M metagenome (GOLD analysis project Ga0209331, IMG submission 187971) | Forest soil microbial communities from Algoma, Ontario, Canada - Jack Pine, Ontario site 1_JW_OM3H0_M3 (SPAdes) (version 2) | ecosystem: Environmental > Terrestrial > Soil > Boreal... | reverse complement strand
CAATACGGCTGCGGCACCGGTCTTCGTGCTGGCGCTGACGTCGAAGACGATCCCCGCGAGCGCGCTCTACGATGTCGCCGACACGGTGCTCGCACAGCGTATCTCGCAGGTGCCGGGGGTCGGCGAAGTCACGGTCAGCGGCGCCGACCAGCCCGCGGTGCGCATTGCGCTTAATCCGGTGGCACTGTCGAATGCGGGGATTGCGACCGACGATGTCAGGCTTGCGATCGTCAACGCCAATCCGCTCGGTCCGGTCGGCATCTTCAATGGCGGCCGCCAAAGCGAGACCTTGTCGATCAACCGGCAGATGCGCACCGCCGCCGAATTCCGGGACATTCTGATCAAGAGCTCGAACGGCAATTATGTGCGGCTGTCGGATGTGGCGGAAGTGGAAGATTCCGTGCGCAACACCCGCTCGGTCGCCTGGTTCAACAAGCAGCCGGCGGTGATCCTCCAGATTACAAAACAGGGCGACGCCAACGTCATCGACACCGTCGACCGCGTCAGGGCGTTGATCCCGGAACTGAAGAAATGGATTCCCGGCGGGGTGGAGATTTCAACCCTGGTCGATCGCACCGGAACCATTCGTGCCAGCGTCCGGGACATGCAGCTGACGCTGCTCGCGACCGCAATCCTCGTGATGGTCGTGGTGTTCGTATTCCTGCGCCGGCTCACCCCGACGATTGCCGCCGGCGTCTCGGTGCCGTTGGCCTTGGCCGGCACCTGCGCCGGCATGTGGGCCGCCGGCTTCTCGATCGACAATTTGTCGCTGATGGCGCTGGCGATATCGGTCGGCTTCGTGGTCGACGACGCCATCGTCATGATCGAGAACATGTACCGCAACCTCGAGCATGGCATGCGGCCCTATCAGGCGGCGCTGGAAGGCGCCAAGCAGATCGGGTTCACGGTGCTGTCGATCAGCCTGTCGCTGATCGCGGCCTTCACGCCCCTGATTTTCATGGACGGGATCGTCGGTCGGCTGTTGCGGGAATTCTCACTGACGTTGACTTTTGCCATCGTGGTCTCGACCGTGGTGTCGCTGACGATCACGCCGATGATCTGCGCCCATTACATCAAGGAGGCGACCTCCGGCACCGCGACCTGGTTCGACCGGGTCGTCGAAGGCTCGCTGTCGCGCATGGTGGCTTTTTATACGAAGACGTTGCGGGTTGCGCTGGAGTTCCCGCTGATGGTGCTCCTGATATTTCTCGCAACCATTGCGCTGACGGTTACGCTCTATATCAAGACCCCCAAGGGATATTTTCCGATCGATGATTCCGGCTTTGTGATCGGGGTGACGCGGTCATCCGCCGATATCTCGTTCCAGTCGATGCTCGGGCTGCAACAGCGCATCGCCGACATCGTGATGGCCGATCCGACCGTCGCCGGCATCGGTTCCATTGTGGGCGGCATCGGCGGCCCGGGTGGGGGGGGCGCCAATCGTGGGTTGATGTTCATCACCCTCAAGCCGCCGGAGGAGCGGGCCGGATTGACCACCGCCCAGGTCATCGATCGTCTGCGCAAAAACCTCTATCCGGTCGCGGGAATCCGCTTGTTCATGTTCGCGGCGCAGGACGTACGCGCCGGTGGACGGCCGACCGATTCCGGAGACTACCAATACTCGCTGTCGAGCACCGATCTCGATTTGTTGCAAAAATGGGCGCCGATTGTCGCCAAGCGGATGGAGACGGTGGACGGCATCACCGACGTTTCCAGCGACAGCGATCCCGGCGGCCTGCAACTGACGCTGTCGATCGACCGGCAAAAGGCATCGATGCTCGGCGTCCGCGTGCAGGATATCGACAACGCGCTCAACAACGCATTTTCACAGCGCCAGATATCGATCGTCTACACCCAGCGCAACCAGTACTGGGTGGTGCTCGAGGTCGATCCGAGATTCCAGAGCGATCCATCCAACCTCGAGCGTATCTTCGTCGCCGGCGCCAACGACGTCCAGGTGCCGCTGTCGACCGTGGTTCATTACCAGCGCGAGTTATCGCCACTTGCGGTGTTTCATTCGCAGTCGTTTCCCTCATCCACCGTGTCGTTCAATCTGCTACCCAACGTGCCGCTGTCGGTCGCGGCAGCGAATATCCAGCGCGCGGTGGATGAACTGCACATGCCCGAGGCCGTGCGCGGCAGCTTTGATGGCAACGCCGGCGATTTCAATAAATCCAGCGGGCGGCAGCCGCTCTTGATTCTCGGCGCGCTGGTGGCGATGTACATCGTGCTGGGCGTGCTCTACGAGAGCCTCGCCCATCCCCTGACCATCATTTCGACCTTGCCTTCGGCCGGGCTCGGGGCGCTGTTGGCGCTGCAGATCACCAACACGCCGCTGACGGTGATCGCGTTCGTCGGCATCATCTTGCTGATCGGCATCGTCAAGAAGAACGGCATCATGATGGTCGATTTTGCCCTCGACGCGGAACGCAACCGCGGGCTGTCCTCCGCCGACGCGATCTTCGAGGCCTGCAGCGCCCGGTTCCGGCCCATTCTGATGACGACGATGGCGGCTCTGTTCGCCGGCATTCCGCTCGTGATCGCGACCGGTCCCGGCACCGAGCTGCGCCGGCCGCTCGGCATCACCATCATTGGCGGCTTGTTCGTGTCGCAGATCCTCACTCTCTACACGACGCCGGTGATCTATCTGTTGATCGACAAGATGCGCAGACGATCGGAGCCTGCGGCTGTCGGGGCGCCGGCAGAATAGCTTTGAACCGCGCCGCGGCGAAGCGTATAGCGGGCGGATGTCAAAACCACCCCAGTCTGCAACCGGCGCCGCCACGATGGAGGCGACGCCGGACTGTCCGCACTGTCAAAAGCCCTTACCGCTGTGCATCTGCGACAGCATCGCGCCCATCGAGAGCCGGATTTCGCTGTTGATCCTGCAGCATCCGCAGGAGCAGGACAGGGCGCTCGGCACCGCCCGGCTGACCGCGCTGCATTTCAAGGATGCGGCGTTAAAAATAGGATTGTCGTGGCCGAGCCTGTCCAAGGTGCTGGGGCGGCCGGTCACCGATCCCTCGCGTTGGGCGGTGCTCTATCTCGGTTCGGCGAAGGTCGCCGATCTCGACACCGAGAGCGACATCGTCGCCATCAACCGCAAGGGCGAAATCGAGGACAACCAGCGCGGCATCCTTAAGGGGATCGAAGGCATCGTGCTGCTCGACGGCACCTGGAGCCAGGCCAAGGCGCTGTGGTGGCGTAACGCCTGGATGCTGAAATGCCAGCGCGTCATCTTAGGCCCGGCGCACCCGTCGCGTTACGGTAAGCTGCGTCGCGAGCCGCGCCGCGATGGCCTCTCCACGATCGAGGCGGCGGCGATGGCGCTTGCGGCAATTGAAAAGCGCCCGGACATCGCCGAGACGCTGCATTCAAGTTTCGAGCGGATGCTGGCCAAATATCGCCGGGCGCAAACCGTGCTGCCGGAACTCGCGCCCAAACCACGACTGAGGCGGGATTATCGCCGTCGCAAACGCGCCTGATCGGGCCTTTGGTTGCCTATCCCGGGGAGGCCGTATATGAGTTCGCCCAAGGGGCCACGTGGCGGAGTGGTTACGCAACGGTCTGCAAAACCGTGTACACCAGTTCAATTCTGGTCGTGGCCTCCATCAATATAATCAAAGCTTTGCGCTGACTATTTGTGAGGCCGCAAGAAGTTCCTCGCGCCGGCCCTCAGCAGGCGGCGTACCAGCCCTCGGGAAATGGAATAAGCGGCCAGGCGCGCCCGTTGTCATTGGCGGCCTTCGGCAGCTCGTCGGGCATCGCCAGCGGCGCCAAATAATCCGCCAAATCATCCTCTTGGGGAGCGGGTTCGATAGCCATCTTCACGGCCTCCAGCAATCGGTCGAATTCAGCTTCGCTCATCGCGCTCTCCGGGGTTCGGGAGCGCAATGGTGTCAAAAGTGTTTTGGTTCCAAATTGAAGCGATCGCTCAAATTGTAACGATTTCGGCGATCGCGGCCAGTTTGGTTACTGATGTATTGATCCCCGGAATCTAGCCTAGGGCCGCACCAGCACGTGTGACAAAAATCACATTTGGCAGACAATCTTTCGCGTATCTGCAATTCCGGCTGCGACGGCGTACGGGCGCCGGCAGGACAACCGGAGGATACCGTCATGAAGGCGAGATTCAAGGGACGTTGGGCGGCGGCGAGCCGCGCCAATCTTGCGCTGGCGCTGACGCTGTTCACGACCGGCTCGGCGCTGGCCGACATCGCAACGCCGTCGGAGAAGAAGGCCTGCACGCCCGATGTCTACCGTCTTTGCGCCGGCGAAATCCCCAACGTCCGTGCCATCACCGCCTGCCTGCGCCGGCAAAAAGCGAGCCTGAGCGAGGCGTGCAGGGCGGTGTTCGAGCAGCGAGGGGGATGACGCGCCACTCGTGTCCTCCTAACCTCAACCATTATCCAGCGCCACCAAGGTCTTCGGCAGCATCCTCTTGAACAGTGTGATGATGCGCTGAGCTTCCTTATGTTCCAGCGCGATCGCGTGGCGCACGGCCGCCGCAATCAGGGTCATGACCAGCTGCGAAAACGCTGATAGCGCAGGGGCGGGCGCGTTCGGCGCGATGCGCCGCAGCGCTTCGACCAGCAGACCGGCCAGATGGATACCATCTTCCTCGTCGAGCTTCTGGAGCGCTCTGTCGGCCTGGGTCGCTTGCCAGATGTCGCGCATGACGGGCTCATCGACAAACATCTGATAGTAGCTGTCAACAATGCGGCACAGCGCGGGATATAAATCTTTGGCGCTTCTGACCGAAGCCAGGTCGCGCCGGACGCAGTCGCGCCCGATCGCGTTGTAGCGCTCCGCCAGCGTTCCAATGATCGCCGTCTTGTCCGGAAAATACTGATACAGCGAACCGAACGGCACGCCCGTCCGCTCGACGATGTCGCTCATGCGGAACGCTTCGCTGCCTTTTTCGGCCATCAATTCCGCCGCGCATTCAAGGATCCGCTCAAAGCGCTCCCGGCTGCGCTGCTGGGTCGGCACCAGACGCGCCAGACCCGACGCGCCGGCCTCAGGCTCGCTTTGCTTCGTCTTCTTCGCCGCCATCCACCCCTCCCGCAAAAATGCCTTGACGAACTTAATACGAGAGTCTATCGCATTTATCAAATACGAGATACTCTCGTATTTGATAAATGGAAGGAAACCTCCCATGTCGCAGCTCCCGATTCTAATTATCGGCGGCGCCGGCAAGACCGGTGCCCGCGTCAACGCGCTTTTGCAGGCGCACGGCATCGCCACTCGACCGGTTTCGCGCTCCACCGTCACCCCATTCGACTGGACCAGGCCGGAGACCTGGCCGGCCGCGCTGGATGGGGTATCCAAGGCCTATGTCACCTATCAGCCCGATCTGGCGGTTGAAGGTTCGACCGAGGCGATCACCGAGCTAAGTCGCCTCGCGCGCAAGAAGGGGCTGCAGCGCGTTGTCCTGCTATCGGGCCGCGGCGAACCCGGCGCGCACCGGGCGGAGGCGGCGTTGCAGGCATCTGGCGTTCCCTGGACCATCGTCCGCGCCAGCTGGTTCAACCAGAATTTCTCCGAAGGCTATCTGCTGGACGGCGTCCTGGCAGGCGAGATCGCGTTGCCCGCCGGCGCCGTGGCCGAACCGTTCATCGACGCCGACGACATCGCCGATGTGGTGGTTGCGGCACTGACGCACGAGCGTCACGCCGACAGGGTCTATGAGGTGACCGGCCCGCGGGCGCTCACCTTTCCTCAAGCTGTGGCTGACATTGCGGAGGCCGCAGGCCGGTCGATCAATTACCGGCAGATCTCGCCGGAAGATTTCGCCGCCGGCATGCGGCCATTTGTGCCTGAGGACATCGTCGAACTCCTGCACGAACTTTTCACCCTGGTCCTGGACGGCCGCAACAGCGGCGTCATGCATGGCGTCGAAGAGGCGCTCGGCCGTCCGGCCCGCGACTTTTCCGACTATGCCCGCAGGACAGCGGCGACCGGCGTCTGGAGGGCATGATCATGCTGCAAGCTGTCATCACGGGGCTGCTCTGGTTTTCCGCGATCGGCTTCGGACTGCTTGCGGGAGTCTACTTTGCCTTTTCGGCCTTCATCATGACCGCGCTCGGCCGCATCGGGCAGGCAGCGGGAATCATGGCCATGAACGCGATCAACGCGGTCATCGTGCAGTCGCTGTTCATGCCGTTCTTTCTGGGAACGACGCTGACCAGCCTGGTTCTGGCCATCGTGGCGATGTTTCGCTGGGGCGAGGCCAGCGCGACCATGATGGTCGCCGGCGGTATCGTTTATGTCGTAGGCATGTTCGTGTGCACGGCGGTCTTCAACGTGCCGCTGAACGACGCGCTCGCGGCCGTCGATCCGGCCAGTCACGAGGCGACAGCGTTATGGGCGCGATATCTGAGCGACTGGACCTTATGGAACCACGTGCGGACGATTTCATCGACCGCGGCGTGTGCGCTTTTCGTCGCGGCCATCGCCGTTCGATAGCCGGGTGTGATCCGGCTATCCGGCGCCGCCTCGCTTCGCGCCGGGCGGCCCCGGTTGGTTCCTTGGAAGTCCGGGTACCGGTGACGCGTGGTCTAACGGGGTGAGCATTCACCAAAACTATTTTCGAACCAGTATGATCGGCAGCGGGGCTAGGGGGCGCGGGCTCAGCTCCGCGCTTCCGGACTTAACCACGAATTAACCATTGGGGTGCAGCCTCGTCTGGGGCAGGTTAGAGCCGCCGCTGATCTCAACCCAGCGGCGGCTTTTTCATGGGGCGGGCCCGATGAATTATCAGGCGTTCACGAACGACAGCCTCGCCATGATGTATGAGGCTATCCGCGGCGCTCTGGCGGCCGACGATGCGCTGAAGGCACAAGGCCAAGATCCCAGGTTTCGCGTCCGCGAGACGCCCGAGTGGAAAAACCACGCCGCTGATCTGGAGGCCGAAATGCTCAAACGCGGAATGATGTTCGAGGTCATCGACTGGTCGGAAGATCAGGGGACATTGCCCGGGTTTTGACCTGCCCCGAGAAAGCCATCGCGAGCCCTGCGGCGACCGGCATTGTTAGGCAACTCGACAGCCTACGGCCTTCCTGGAGTCGCGCCGAGGCATTCAGTCGTCGCGGACCGCCTTACGCCATGAGATAGGCGTCGACCGCATGAGCTACAAAGATACCGACGCAAAACAGACCCAAAATCGCTGTGACCGCTTCCATCATTTGACGCACCCCGTTTTACTATTGGGGACGTTTGATAGCCGATCCTGGTTTCGGGCCGGCTTCATCGGCTCGGGAAAATGGTTTCGTCGGTGCCTTTGGGACCCGGCGTTTGAATCGCCCATTTCGTCCTTTGCAAGGCTCGGAGGCTTTGTTATACGCTGCCCCGTCGCGAACCCTTAAGGCTTCGCCTATTCCTCGGTAGCTCAGCGGTAGAGCATTCGACTGTTAATCGAATGGTCGCTGGTTCGAATCCAGCCCGGGGAGCCAACAAGATCAAGCACTTCTGCCAAAATCACCAATTCCGCTAAAGCCTCGTGTCTGCAAACCAATTGCGGCCCTCATTGTTCTTAAGAACCCGGGGACGACAAGGTCCTGTCACCTAAATGATTTATGCCGCTTTGGGCCGGCGCGAAGGGCGATCGGGCACCTCAAAGGGCTCCTCGCGCGCTTCCCTTGAGCCACCAACTGAGCGCCAAAAAGTCGTATTCTCTGGCAACGCTCTCAGGTGCCGGGACTCGCCAAAGGTGATTCGATGCCACAAACCGATCCTATCAGGCCGATGCCGTCGATCGTTCCCAACGACGCACCCGCGTTGAGCGACGATGAGTGCCTCATTCGGCTCGCCCAAGCCGTCGAGGCCTGTGATTCGGAACAGCTGGACGAAGTCGCCAGGCTGATCGGCCGGCTCGCGGTTACGATCGAATAGGTCGCTCTCCCCGCTAAAAAGATGACGCCTGGCAGGGGCGGGTAGCGGCTTCCGCGGCCGCCATCGGCGTGTTGCGTTTTGGCCGGCCTTGTACCAAAGATGGCGCGGAATTTTCCGCTTCCGCGGCAATGCCCGCGCTATACAAGGCCTAGCCAACAAGGGTCAGCCAATGTCCGGTTTTTCGACCGCGCGCCAGAACATGGTCGACGGCCAAGTGCGCCCGAGCGACGTCACCGATCTCAGGATCATCGATGCCATGCTGGCGGTGCCGCGCGAGGCTTTCGTTCCGGAGAGCCAGCGTGCGCTGGCCTATCTGGACCTCGATCTCGATGTTAGCGAAGGCGGCTCGGTCAGGCGTTACCTGATCAAGCCGGCGGTCATCGCCAAGATGCTGCAGGCCGCCGACGTCAGGGATACCGACAGCGTTTTGGTGGCCGGCTGCGCTTCAGGATATACCGCGGCCCTGGTTGCCAGGCTTGCGGGGCGGGTGACCGCAACCGAGGTCGACCCGAATCTCGCCGCGAAGGCCAGGGCTGTTCTGGCCGAGCTCGGATTTGACAAGGTGACGGTCCGCGCCGCCGACGCCGCCGACGGGGACCCGGCGAACGCGCCTTATGACGTAATCGTGTTAGACGGCGCGACCGAAATCGCGCCGGACCGGCTCTACGGGCAGCTCAAAGAGGGTGGCCGGCTGGTCGGCGTCTTCGCGATGACAAAACCGCCGCGCGCGACGATCGTGACGCGCTCCCATGGGGATTTCGGGAACCGGGCGCTTTTCGACGCCACGGTGCCGGTTTTGCCCGGACTTGAGCGGCGCCCGGCGTTCGTTTTCTAGCCCCTAGGCCCGGTCCGTTCTGTTTCGATCGGAACCCAGGCCTGCAATCCCGGCCATTTGACCGGCGCCCGTCGGGACACCCCGGGATAAGGCTGGGGCAGGCATCACCCGAAAGGAGTATGCGCGGCTGTTAAAATCCCGTTCTGAATCAGAAGTGTGGCCCGGATGCCGCACGTCAAGAGTTTCCACCACGTTTGTCCGGCGCGGGGTTCCGACCGGCTTGCTCGGAGCATAAGGTATGGAGGGACACTGACTCGGAATTAAGCAGTCACCCGGCTCGAGCGCGCTCGAACCGGCGAACGGTATGAATGGATAATTTGGGATGCGTGGGGTGAAGGTCGTTACCGGAGCTGCGGCTGCGGTCCTCCTATTGGCGTATATGGGCCCGACGCCAGCCCTGGCCGATACCATTGAGGCTGCGCTGGTGCGCGCCTATCAGAGCAACCCGCAGCTCAACGCCCAGCGCGCCCAGGTGCGCTCCACGGACGAGAACGTGCCGCAGGCGTTGTCGGGCTATCGCCCGAAAGTCTCGCTCTCGGCAAGTGTCGGCTATCAATATCTGGACTCGCTTACGACGTCCGGCGGCACTCCGACTGCGATCGTCAGGTCTGATATCCACGGCGCCAACGCGCCGCGCACCGCCGGCGTCACGGTCAACCAGACGCTTTTCAACGGCCAGCAAACCGCCAACAGGACGCGCGCGGCGGAGAGCCAGGTTTCCGGCTCACGCGAGGCGTTGCGGGTGCTCGAACAGACGGTGCTGTTTTCGGCCGCCACCATCTACATGGATTACCTGCGCGATGCCGCCATTGTCGAGGTTGATCGCAGCAACGTTCGCGTTCTCGAGCAGACGCTGAAACAGACCCAAGACCGCTTCAATGTCGGTGAGGTGACGCGCACCGACGTCGCGCAGTCGGAAGCGCAACTTGCCGCCGGCAAGACGACGCTGCTTGCCGCCGAAGCGACGCTGACAACGACGAAAGCCAATTTCCGCCGCATCATCGGCAACGAACCGGTGGCGCTCGCGCCGGGCTCCCCCGTGGATCGCTTCCTGCCGCCGAGCTTGCCCGGCGCGGTCGAGCTCAGCCTGATCGAAAATCCGAACGTCACCGCCGCGATGTTCGGCATCGATGTCAATTTTCTGCAGGTCAAGGTGGCCGAAGGCGCTCTGTTGCCGACGGTCAGTCTGCAGGCAGGCGTTACGCAATCCTACGAGACCACCTTGATCACGCCCAAGACGTTTAACGCTTCCGCCGTCGCGCAGGTCTCGATCCCGGTCTACCAGGGCGGCGCCGAGTACTCGCTGATCCGCCAGTCCAAGGAAACCCTGGCGCAACAGCGTCTCGTTCTCGACCAGACCCGCGACCAGACCCGCGCCAACACGGTGACGGCATGGGGCCAGCTGGTGGCGGGCAAGGCGCAGGTCGTCTCGGCGCAGGCGCAGGTGACGGCATCCGAAATCGCGCTCAACGGCGTGCGTGAAGAAGCCAAGGCCGGCCAGCGCACCACGCTCGACGTGCTCAATGCTCAGCAGGCGCTGGTCAACGCCCGCGTCGCGCTCGTTACCGCGCAGCACGATCGCGTCGTCGCGTCCTATGCCGTCTTGCAATCGGTGGGGCGGCTGTCGCCGCAGGTGCTCAATCTGCAGACCACCGTCTATGACCCGAGCGTGCATTATCAGCAGGTGCGCGACAGCTGGTTCGGTGTCCGCGCGCCCGACGGCCGCTGACCTTAAGCGTTGGGCGCTTGCGCCCTCGCAAACCCTTCAGGCCAACCGGCGCGAAGACGTAGCTTCTGCCGAAGCCGACCTTTTACCGAAGCCGACCTTTTAGCGAAGACATGCTTTACCGAAGCTATGCCGTGGCGAATCGCGCGGCCCAGTGCGTTGCTTGCACAATTGTGGCCATGACTTACCTTTCCCGGAGGCAGCAGGGCGATTCGCGCCGCATCCGGGAGCCACAGGCCGCGCGCTTGAGTGCCTAGAGCAGAGGCGGGATCCCGCGCGACATGTCGAGCGGCGCTTGATCTGGGGACAAGTCAGGCTCGTGCGATGAAAATCCCGGCCTGCATATCCGGAACCGGCAAATCCTGTCGTGCTTAGTGTAAAACGCACACACGAGGGCGTTGATGATGTGGAGTCGGAGATGACGCAGCCTGCGAAGGTCCAAGAACCCTCGATGGAGGAGATTTTGGCGTCGATCCGGCGTATCATTGCCGACGACGAAGCAAAACCGGCCGCCGAAAAGCCCGCCGCCCCGGCCGCGGCGCCTGCGAAACCGGAGAAGCCCGTTGCCGCGGCGCCGGCACCCGCTCCGGCGCCACCGCCCGCCGCCGCAAAGCCCGCGCCACCCCCGCCGCCTGCCGCCCCCGCGCCCGCGCCAGCCGCGTCCAACAGCCAGGACGACATTGACGCCTTGCTGAACGGCCTCGATGAGGCGACATCGGCCGACGAGATCCGGCCGGCGCCCTTGCCCGAAGCCGAGGTATTCGAGCTCACCGACGAGATGGCGGTGGTGACACCGCCGCCGCCGCAGCCGTCGTTCCAGAAGGTCGAACCGGAGGACGATCTCGAATTTACCGAGGCCGCCAAGGCTCCGCCACGGCAAGGCGCGTTCGAACCGCCGCCGTTCGAAAGCGCGGCCCCGCAGCCGCAGATGCTGTCGCGCTCGACCGTGTCCGCCGTCGAAAGTGCCTTCAATACGCTGGCCCATACCGTGCTTAGCAACAACGCGCGCACGCTGGAGGATCTGGTCAAGGAAATGCTGCGGCCAATGCTGAAATCCTGGCTCGACGACAATCTGCCGGGATTGGTGGAGCGCATCGTCAAGGCCGAAATCGAGCGGGTTTCGCGCGGTCGATAGGGGCGCGTATTTCGCAAAAGTGGACACCGGTTTTGCGATCAGAATACGCGCAAGTTGTGAAACCAGCCGATTGCCGGGCCTGATTCAGCCATTACATCGGGTTTTATCTAGGTTTTTGGCGTGCCTGTCTGGTTGACTTGGCGCGCCCGTGCGGCTTTAGAGCATGATCCGGAAAAGTGGAAACCGGTTTTCCGAAAAGATCATGCTCAAACAAAACGATAGCGGGGTCCGATTCAACTTCAGCTGAATCGGACCCCCGCGCCCCCTTCATATCTCCAAGATTGCACCCTGATGATCGAGAAAAACTACCAGCCTGCCGATATCGAAGGCCGCATGTCCCGCCTCTGGGAGGAGGCCGGCGCGTTCAAGGCCGGCCGCGTGGGGCGGCTTGATGCAAAACCGTTCACGATCGTGATCCCGCCGCCGAACGTCACGGGTTCGCTGCACATGGGCCACGCGCTCAACAACACGCTACAAGACATTCTCTGCCGTTTCGAGCGGATGCGCGGCCGCGATGTGCTGTGGCAACCCGGCACTGATCACGCCGGAATCGCGACCCAGATGGTGGTCGAGCGGCAATTGATGGAGCGGCAGGAGCCGGGCCGGCGCGAGATGGGACGCGCCAAATTCCTCGAGCGGGTCTGGCAATGGAAGTCTGAGAGCGGCGGCGTCATCGTCAACCAGCTGAAGCGGCTGGGCGCCTCCTGCGACTGGTCGCGCGAACGTTTTACGATGGACGAAGGCCTGTCGCGCGCGGTCGTAAAGGTGTTCGTCGAACTCTATCGCGAAGGGCTGATCTACAAGGACAAGCGGCTGGTCAATTGGGACCCTGCGCTCGTGACCGCGATTTCCGATCTCGAGGTGCAGCAAATCGAGGTCAAGGGCAGCCTTTGGTATTTGCGCTATCCGCTGGAGGGCAAGACCTTCAGCCCCGAAGATCCCACGAGTTTTATCGTGGTCGCCACCACGCGGCCGGAGACGATGCTTGGCGATACCGCGGTCGCGGTGCATCCGGACGATGAGCGCTACGCGCATCTGGTCGGCAAAAACGTGATCCTGCCGCTGGTCGGGCGAAAGATTCCGATTGTCGCCGACGAATATTCCGATCCGGAAAAAGGCTCGGGCGCGGTGAAGGTGACGCCGGCGCACGACTTCAACGATTTCGAGGTGGGCAAAAGGCACAACCTGCCGCAGATCAGCGTGCTCGATCGGGAGGGCGCGCTCAACCTCGTCGGCAACGAAGATTATTTGCGCGGATTGCCGGAAGCATCACACGAGTTCGCGGAGGAATTTCATGGCCTCGATCGCTTTGTCGCGCGCAAACGAATCCTGACGCGGCTGGAGGATTTTGGATTCCTGGAGAAGACGGAACCTAACACGCATACGGTGCCGCATGGCGATCGCTCCGGCGTCGTCAT
>Ga0209331_1000588_pt1 | contig 13022 bp, 14 predicted proteins | sample JacPinW_OM3H0_M3_FD_187971 | JGI IMG/M metagenome (GOLD analysis project Ga0209331, IMG submission 187971) | Forest soil microbial communities from Algoma, Ontario, Canada - Jack Pine, Ontario site 1_JW_OM3H0_M3 (SPAdes) (version 2) | ecosystem: Environmental > Terrestrial > Soil > Boreal... | reverse complement strand
CCGCAAGTATCACCGCCAGAATCGCAAACGGGATCGACCGATCGAGATGCGCGATCCGGGCGTAGAGCGCGATCAGCAGCGCCAGTGGGGTGAACACGGCGGTGGCCGACCATACCACCGGTACGATGGCGCTGATCGAGCGGCCTTGCGCCAGGAATCCCGCGGCGCCGAACCCGACCGCGAAGATCGCGGCCGTGATCAGATGTAATGCGACGGAGCTGTCGGTGGCGGCGGGGCCGATGCCCGGCAGCGGGCCGCCCGGCAGCACCAGCATGTCCGGATTGCCGCGGACGGCCCATTCGGCAAACACCACAAAGACGAACATGGCCGCGGCGGCGATCGCGCCGGTGGCAGCCTGCGCGCGCCATGCCACGAACAATGTGCACGCTACCAACGCCGCGAACACGATGATGGCGGCATCGGCATGGAAACTCGTCAGCACGATCATGGTTGCGCCCAACAGATAGGCCGCAAGCGAGCCTGACGAGATCGGCTCGATCTCGCCTTCGTCCGCGGGCGGGCCAAACCTGAATCCGCACACCACCAGCAATGCCGCGAGGACAAACCCTGACATGACGTGGAACGCGTGCGGCCCGACCATCGACGGGCCGCATTGCAGGCAGGGGAGGGTCCAGAGCAGCGCGAACGCGATGGTTGTGACCGCGAGCCAGCGCCACAGCCTGATACGCGCAAGCCCGAAGGCCGCCGCGGTGACGATGGCGAGATAGATACATAGCGCCCAGAAGTCCGGCTTGTCCGAAGAGACCAGAACGGGGGTGACGAATGCGGCGGCGATGCCGAGGCCCGCCAGCGCCGGCCCGTGCAACAGCGCCGCGGCGAGCGTGCCCAGCGCCACCATTCCCAGCAGAATGAACGCGGTTGCGGGCGCGAGAAAATCGTACAGCGCGTAGGCGGCATAGACGGTGGCGAACGCCACAGCAGTCCCGGCGGCGGTGAGAATCGCAGGGATGTTGGCGATCGGCAGCGCTTCGATCGCGGAAATGCTCTCCTGGCGGCGCGTCCATTCGCCTGATGCAAGCAACGCCAGCGCGAACGCGCCGCCGAGCAAGGTGCGTACGCCGGGCCCGAGCAGCCCCGCGTCGATCGAATAGCGGACCATGAAGAAGCCGCCCAGCGCCAGCGTCAATCCGCCGACCCAGACCACCCAGCGGGTGCCGATGCGCTCCTCAAAGCCGGGGCCCGCTGGCGGAAGGGGCGGGGGCGTCGCCGTCGCGCCGCCGACGGTGTCCGTTGGCGCGGCGGTTTGGTCCTCCGCGACAGGCGCGATCGACTCGGCATCGGCAACGGCTGCCGGTTGTTCGGCCGCAACGCCTGGCGATGAGGCTGCCAGGGTTTGCTCGAGCGGTGTGGGCGGCGGCGGCACCGGCCTCGCCTGCGGTCCCGTCGCTTCGATCGCGTCCAGCCGCGAGCGCAGCATTGCGGCTTGATTGAACGCCTTGCGCGCGAAAATGAATGCGACGATGGCAATCACCAGCGAAAAAAAGTCGAACGGCGAATCGAACATCAAGCCTCCAGGCGATCGGCCCGGCGTCAGGGCTTACCGCATCAAAATCTTCAGCGCCGCCCCCGCACGCGCAGGCCCGGCGCGGGCCGCTCCTGCAGCACCTCGCGGCGGAAGCGAAACAGCGCGGCGGGCCGGCCACCGGTCTGTGTCGACATCACGCCGGTTGGTTCGACCAGCGCGCCGGCTTCCACCAGCCGGCGGAAATTCTGCTTGTGCAGATGCCGCCCCGAGATCGCTTCCACGGTCCGTTGCAATTCAGTGAGTGTGAATTCGGGCGGTAAAAGTTCAAATACCACAGGACGGTATTTCAGCTTGGCGCGCAGCCGTCCCATTGCGGTGGCGAGAATCCGGCGGTGGTCGAAGCGCATCGACACGCCGAGGCTGGGGATCGACTTGCGCGCTAGTGCCGCAGGGCGTCCGTCCCGTCGCGCTTCCTCGATCAATCCTGCTTCGTAGAGCAACTCGTAACGGTCGAGCACGCGCTCCTCGTCCCAATGTCCGCCCTCGGTGCCGAAATACAACCGGACGCGATCCCCACGGCTGAGTGCGCGCGTGGTGCCCGGTTGCTCGCTCTCGGCAGCCCAGCGCGCGAGTTCGGGAAAGATGTCGCGCTCGATGATGTCGGGCCGTGATTCCCGCCAGTCTTCCCAGGGGAAAAAGCGATACCAGGGCTCGAAGGTCGCGCCGGGCGCGCGCGAGGCGTTGTCGGCCGCGCGCGTCAGCGCGAGGTAGCCGATCGACGCAACATGAGCATCGGTGTCGCCGGCCTGCGTATGCCGGCCGCGATCGCCGAATGTATAAAGTTGCTCGACATAGCCCAGCCGCAATCCCGCCTGTTCTTCCACCCAGGCGCGCAGTCCGATCTCGAAGGTGCGGTGCGAGACCGCGTCGAACGGCCCGAACGGAAGCCCGGCGAGCTTATCGCCGGCGCCGCTGGAGGCGGTGAGGATCAGCGGCTCGTTGCCTTCGATCGCGACGATGGCGGCGGTCAGGCCGATTTCGATCGGCGTCAGAGGCTTTTCGCTCATCTGGCGTCGTTCGAGGGCATCAGTCGAGATCGATGCGAAACGGCCGGCCTTCGACCATCATGCTGCCCGGGCCCATTTCGTCGAGCGCGCGCAGCATCCGCCCCTCTCGCCCCAAAGCCCGGTCCGCCAGACTTACGATCAAGCGGTTCGGTGACGCGATCGGGGAGGCGGCACGAATTTGCCGTGCGATCGAAATTTCATCGCGATGCGGATTGAGCAGACAGGCGGCCGCAAAGGCGCTCGCGGTGGAGCGGCTGATGCCGGCATAGCAGTGAACGACAAGCGGCGCGCTGCGGTCCCAGCCGCGCACGAAATTCAGGACCTGCTCGATATGGGAATCCGACGGCGCGACAAAGCCATCGATCTGTTCGGTGATATCGTCCATCGCCACTTTCAGATGATTGGCCGGGAGCACCGATGCCGGCCGCTGTACCTGATCGACGTTGGCCATGACAGTCAGGACGTGGCTGGCGCCGGTGGCCTTGACGGTGTCGGGAAGTGCGGCGAGCGAGCAGACGTGAATCATGGCGTTCCTTTTGTCGCGTTAATTATAGGCCCGCAGGCGCGGTGGTGAAAGCGTCGCATTCACGTGTGCAATGCCTTGAACCGCGCCAGGAACCGCTTCTCGGCCTTGGCCGCGGTCCAGGGCGTCAGGTAATCCCGCCGGGTCGCCAGGGGCAGGCCGGGATCGCGGCCGAACAGGCGTTTCGCCTCGGCTTGCGCGAAGCCTGCAAGCTCCGTCGCCTCGAGGTATGCCGCGCCCCTGTCGGCATCCTTGATCTGCCGCACGATCTCAGGGCGGAGCAGCGGCGGTAGTCCGAAGCGAATATGTATCGCCGAAAGCAGCCGTTTTTCCACGGCCTTGTAGTCGCCGCCAAGCACCGTCTTGAACGGCGAGATCATGTCGCCAATGACATATTCCGGCGCATCGTGCAGCAGCGCCGCGAGCCGGAAGCTGACATCGACCCGCGGCGTCTGCTCGCGCATCACAGCTTCGACCAATAGCGTGTGCTGCGCCACCGAAAAAATATGCGCGCCACGGGTCTGGCCGTTCCAGCGCGCGACACGCGCCAGGCCGTGGGCGATATCGGCGATCTCGATATCCAGCGGCGAGGGGTCCAGCAGATCGAGCCGCCGCCCCGACAACATCCGTTGCCAGACGCGGGTGGAGGTTGCAGGCGCGGGCAGCTTTTTTCTGGCCGTCATTTGATCTTGAGGCGCGGCGCGCGATGCTTTCCGGCGCAGGTTTCATGGCAAAAGCACGTCACCAGGTGGTCGTTGACCATGCCGGTGGCCTGCATGAAGGCGTAGACGATGGTCGGGCCGACGAATTTGAATCCGCGCGCGGCCAGTTCCTTTGAAATCTTGATCGATAGCGGCGTCGATGCCGGTATGCTGGCGGTGGTTTTGAAATTGTTGACCTTCGGCTTGCCGTCGACGAAGTCCCAGAGGAATTTCGAAAAACCCGGGCCATCTTCCATGATCTTGAGATAGGACTTCGCGCTTGCGATCGCGCCCTCGATCTTGGCGCGATTGCGGACGATGCCGGCGTCGTTCATCAGCGCATGGACCTTTTTCGCGTTGTAGCGTGCGATCTTTTCGGGGCGGAAATCGTCGAAGGCGCGGCGAAAGTTGTCGCGCTTGCGCAGAATTGTGATCCACGACAGCCCGGCCTGGAAGCCGTCGAGGATGAGTTTTTCATACAGCGCGCGATCATCATATTCCGGCACGCCCCATTCGGTATCGTGATAAGCCATATAAAGCGGGTCTTCGCCGGGCCATGGGCAGCGCGTCAGGCCATCGGCATGCAGGCGCGCCGAACGGCTCATGCCACGGTCTGCTTCGGTGCTGTCAGCACGTCATCCGGATCAGCAAGGCGGATGGCAACGCCACCCGCCGTCAGCGGCGTTCCCGCTTGAAGCGCGTCGGCGGCACGATCGATCCGGATCAGCGCGAGACCGTTTTGGCCGGCCGTCGAACCGATAGTGCCCAGCGGTTTGTCGCCGGCGACAATCGCTGTGCCCGGTTCCGGCGAGAAGTTCTCAAGAACGATGCGCACGGTGCGCGTGCGCGCGGTGCCGCGATGCTGCATCCGCGAAACTACCTCTTGTCCGACATAACAGCCCTTCTCGAAATCGACGCCGTGCAGGCGGTCCATGTTGGTTTCGTGCGGAAACGCATCGCCATACATGAAGTCGAGGCCACCGCGCGGAACGCCCGAGGCGATGCGATGGGCATCATAGGCCGAACTATCGACCAGATCCGCGCCAATCAGATCGGCGACTTTTTGCGCGAGCTCCACTGGCGCAAGTATCCGCCAGCCGAGCGCGGGGTTGCGCGGATCGGCGAACGCCAGATCAGGCTTCATGGCGGGATCGCCGTCCCAGGCCGCGAGCACGCCAAGACTGTCCGACAGATTTTCGACCGCGACCTTGGCCCGCAGCTTGTAGAAGCCGAGCTTGTCGGCGAGCGCCTGCGCCAGCGCGCGCGGGCAGTCGATCAGGAAGCCGCCACCATGGCCGGAGGGGGCTTCGGTGATCAGGAAATCTGCGATTATCTTGCCCTGCGGCGTCAGCAGCGCCCCGAACCGGCCGAGGTTTGGGCGAAGCAGCGTAACGTCAGTGGTGACGAGGCCGTTGAGAAAGTCGCGCGCGTCGGCGCCGCTGACCTTGACCACGCCCCGGTCGGGAAGAAACGCTGCTTTCATACGAATTCTCTGGAAAGTTTTGTTGGAAGTTCTTGGGGAAACACCGGTGGCGGATATCGCATGGGAACGTAAGCCGCTAAGGTGCCGGGAACAAGGCCCGCGCGACATCCAGTTCTGCAGAAAGCGGGCGCCGAGGACCGATGAATCAGCATTTTGATACAATTCTAAAATCCGGCACCGTGGTCAATCAGGATGGTGAGGGCGTGCGCGACATCGGCCTCACCAATGGCCGCATCGCTGAAATCGGCGGGCTTGGACAGGCCTCGGCCGCCGAGGTGATCGATTGCAAGGGCCTCCATATCCTGCCGGGCGTGATCGACACGCAGGTGCATTTTCGTGAGCCGGGCCAGACCCACAAGGAAGACCTGGAAACCGGTTCGCGCAGCGCCGTCATGGGCGGCGTGACGGCCGTGTTCGAAATGCCGAACACCGATCCCCTGACCGTCACCGAGCAGACTTTTTCCGATAAGGTGAAGCGCGGCCATCACCGCATGCATTGCGATTTCGCGTTTTTCATCGGCGGTACCCGCGACAACGTGAAGGACTTGCCGGAACTGGAACGCGCGCCCGGCTGCGCCGGCGTCAAGGTGTTCATCGGCTCCTCCACCGGCGCGCTGCTGGTCGAGGATGACGAAAGCCTGCGGCGGATTTTTCAGGTGATCAGGCGCCGCGCCGCCTTTCATGCCGAGGACGAGTATCGCCTCAACGAGCGCAAGGGACTGCGCATCGAAGGCGATCCGCGTTCGCATCCGGTATGGCGCGACGAGACCACGGCGCTGATGGCGACCCAGCGCCTCGTCAAGCTCGCCCACGAAACGGGAAAACGCATTCACGTGCTGCATATCTCGACCAAAGAGGAGATCGAGTTTTTGCGCGATCACAAGGATGTCGCCTCCTGCGAAGCGACGCCGAATCACCTGACTCTGGTGGCGCCGGAATGCTACGAGCGGCTCGGCACCCGCGCGCAGATGAATCCGCCGGTGCGATCAGCCGATCATCGCGACGGCATCTGGCGCGGCATCGAGCAGGGCATCATCGACGTGCTCGGCTCCGATCACGCGCCGCATACGCTTCAGGAAAAGGCCAAAACCTATCCGGCATCGCCATCGGGCATGACCGGGGTGCAGACATTGGTGCCGCTGATGCTCGACCACGTCAACGCCGGGCGATTGTCGCTTAGGCGCTTCGTCGATCTCACCAGCGCAGGTCCCGCGCGGCTGTTCAACATCGCATGCAAGGGCCGGATCGCGGCGGGCTATGATGCGGACTTTACGATTGTCGATCTCAAGCGCAGCGAGACCATTACCAATAAATGGGTGGCCTCCCGCGCCGGCTGGACGCCGTATGACGGGGTGCGTGTCACCGGCTGGCCGGTCGGCACCTTCGTGCGCGGCCGCCGCGTGATGTGGCAGGGCGAGGTGATCGCGCCATCGACCGGCGAGCCGGTGCGGTTTCTGGAAGCGCTGAGGGCGTAGTTTTTCACGCTCAAGCGGGGACGAGACGCCGAGCCAACCTCAGACGTCGTCACCCGCGAAGGCGGGTGATCCAGTACGCTGCGGCGCCAATGTTCAAACGCGAAGGCTCTGCAATACTGGGTTGCCCGGTCAAGCCGGGCAATGACGGTTTTGCTTGTTACTGCTTCGCCAGCATAGTCGAAAACTCGCCGTTGCGGACGCGGACGGGAAGGCCTTCCACGAATTTCGCCACCGCGTCTTCGCCGTAGGTTCCGACCAGTTCGGCGAACGCCGCGAACAGGCTTGCCTGCGCCAGGCAGTCGCCATCGACGCCATCGTGCCGCGCCTCCGCCCAGGCCTCGTTGAGATAGCTGAGCGCGGCCTGTTTCTGTTCGTGGTCGGGCAGCGGGTCGCGGGCGGTTGTGAAGGACGCTGGATGGCTCATGAAACTCAACAGGCTGTGCGCGATCCACGGTGGCGCGCCTCGAATGCGCACGGTTTAGCATGCAGCGCTCCGCCGCCTAGGCCACTTCTTTAGGAAAGGTTAACGGCGCGGAATAAGATGAATCTATCGTCCCGAATCGCAAGTTCCTACGGTGTTTAGTTGGCGTAGCGGGCCGTCAGATCGCGTGAGATCTTCGAGCCTTCCTCAATATATCGGCGGATTGCGACGGTGGCTGCCGGCGTGCAGCTCCGGTAGGTCTGCTGGAAGCCGTTATAGCCGCGGTTGAAACCCGCGATCATGCGGGCGCGGCGATCGCCCGAGGGGGTTTCGGCATCGATCAGCGCCTGCATTTCGTTGCGCCATTTCGGGCCTTCATTGCTGCCGCAAATGCCCCGCAGGTAATGCAGGGTGCCGAGGATCTCGGCCAGCCGCTGCAGATCGCCGTCGAACGGCGCGGCCGCGTCCTGGGCCCGCGCAGGGCCAGAAATGCACGCCGAGATGAGAATGAGAGCGGCCAGAAAATGCTTTGACATGAGGGTTCCGAACCCGCGTGATATGCCTTTTCAATGCGCTGGAAGCAAGGTGCGGCGCCTGGAGATGCGAACCCGCGTCAGGCCCGGAGCAGGCCCCTGGCCGACTGGATGACCTCCTGCAGGCCACCGGTGAGCTTGAGATCGCCGAGCGCATCCGGCGCGAGCCACCTGAAATCGTCGAGTTCGTCGTTCAGGACCGGCTCGCCGGAGGTCCAGCGCGCGGCGAATGACATGATCAGATAATGCCCGCCGCCGCTGGTTCCCGGCACCACCTCGCGCCATCCGGCGAGGCCAATGATCTCGATTTTCAGCGCGGTTTCCTCATCGACTTCGCGGTGCAGTGCGGCGTGCAGCGATTCGCCGAATTCGACCCGGCCGCCCGGCAGCGAATAGAAGCCCTTGGCCGGCGACCTTGCGCGCCGCACCAGCAGGATTTTGTCGTCGCGAAAGATCGCCGCGCTGACGGCAAGCTGGGGATGCGACGGCTGGATGGGCGACGCCACGGCGGTCAGTGAGTCATGATGTAGTCGACGTCGGCCTCGGTGCCGCCATTGATGATGCCGCCGGCCAGCGCGACCAGCGGCTTGACCCAGCCCGTAGCCTGCTCGGCCAGCGTGGCGCGGGTCTTGTTCTGGCGGACTTCACGCATGGCCGCGCCCACCGCGGTGAGGATCGAGGTCATGGCGCTCGTGATATTGTCGAATTCGGCGCGGATGGCTGCATCGGCAGAATCATAGGCTTCGATTGCGAGGTCGCGCGCCTTGAAATGAGACGCCGTGAAATGCTCGCGATAGGACAGCGGGTACCATAGCAGGAAATCTTCCGCGCATTCCGGCATGTCCGGGATCATCTCGAGCAGCATGATGGCTTCGTTGAAATGATTCAGATAATCGGTGGCAAGCCCGGTGCGCGGATTGATGTTGGCGGCCCGCAACTGGGCAGCCCGGGCCTCCTCATCAGGGCTCGCCTGGCGCGGCCTCTGGCGGTCGGATCGTGCGGGTTTGGAAGCCGTTGATGTCATCTGCCGCAGTGTTAACGGTTGGGGTTAAAAGGTACTGAACGGATGCCTATCTGGACCAGAGAATGTGCGGACGCTTTGTAATCACCTCGCCGCCGGCGGCCTTGCGGCAGATTTTTGGCTATATCGAGCAGCCCAATTTCCCGCCACGGCATAATGTTGCGCCGACCCAACCGATACCGGTGGTCATCCTCGAAAACGGCATCCGGCATTTCCGGCTGATGCGCTGGGGGCTGTTGCCCGCCTGGGTTAAGGACGTCAGCAAATTCGCCCTGCTTATCAATGCGCGCGCGGAAACGGTTAAGGAAAAACCGGCTTTCAAGAACGCGATGAATCGGCGGCGCTGCCTGATCCCGGCGGATGGCTATTATGAATGGCAGGCTTCCGGAAAGCGCAAGCGGCCTCACTTTATCCATCGCCGCGACGGAAGTCCGATCGGCCTTGCGGGGCTGGCAGAAACCTGGATCGGCCCGAACGGCGAGGAACTCGATACGGTGGCGATCGTCACCGCGCCTGCGAGCGCCGATCTCGCGGTGCTGCATCACCGCGTGCCCGTGACCATCGCGCCGGACGATTTCGAGCGCTGGCTCGATTGTGGCGCGCACGATGCGGAGACCGCGATGGCGCTGCTTAAGGCGCCCGTCGAAGGCGAGTTCGCCTGGCATGAAGTCTCCACGCGGGTCAATCGCGTCGCCAATGACGACGCGCAATTGATCCTGCCGATCACGGCGGAGCAGATGGCGGCCGAGGAACCGAAGCCGGCGAAGAAGGCCGCGCCGCGCAAACCGGTGCCGGTGGCGTCTGAAGATGACGGGCAGGGGTCGTTGTTTTAATTTACGGCTCACGGTCTGTTCTTCGTCATGCCCGGCCTTGTGCCGGGCAACCACGTCTTTTCTCTCTGAGAGTTCGTAAAGACGTGGATGGCCGGGACGAGCCCGGCCATGACGACCTTACAAATTGTTCGCCCTACCGAAAAATATTCAACGCCGCATATTGCAGCAGCATGATGGTCTTTGCGTCCACGATGCGGCGATCGCCGATCATGGCCAATGCCTCATCGATCGATAACTCGAGCACCTCGATGTCCTCGCCTTCGGAAGCGATGCCGCCGCCGCTTCCGATCCTCATGTGCGGTTCATATTCCGCGACAAAGAAGTGCAGTTTCTCGGTGATCGAACCGGGGCTCATGAAGGCTTCAAGAACTTTTCGGATTTCGCCGAGCCGGTAGCCGGTTTCCTCTTCCGCCTCGGCGCGAATCCGCACTTCCGGGGATTCGTTATCCAATAGACCGGCCGCGGTTTCGATCAGGAGATCGTCGTAGCCGTTGACGAAAGCCGGATAGCGAAACTGCCGCGCCAGCACCACGGTGCGCTGCGCCAGATTGTAGGGCAACAGCGTCGCGCCATTGCCGCGGTCGTAGGTCTCGCGATGCTGGGTCTGCCACTCGCCGTTGGCGCGCCGCCACTCGAAGGTGGTGGTTTTCAGCGTGTAATGATTATCGGAGAGCAGGCGGCCTTTCTTGATGCGGATACGGTCGGAGACGGTCACTACAGCACCTTGCCGGGGTTCATGATGCCGAGCGGATCGAGCATCGCCTTGATACTGCGCATCAGCTCGATTGCGACCTTGTCCTTCACGCCAGGCAACTCGTCGCGCTTGAGCACGCCGATGCCGTGCTCGGCGGAGATCGATCCGCCCATCCGCAGCACGATGTCGAATACCACCGCATTGACCTCGTGCCACCGCGCGAGGAAATCGGCGGCGTCTGCGCCAATGGGCTGGCTGACGTTGTAATGGATATTGCCGTCGCCGAGATGGCCGAACGGCACTGGCCGCGCGCCAGGAATCAATTTTACAACGGCCGCATTGGCCTGTTCGATGAAATCAGGCACCGCGACCACCGGCACTGAAATGTCGTGCTTGATTGATCCGCCTTCCGGCTTCTGCGCCGCGGACATTTCGTCGCGCAGCTTCCAGAATGCCGAGCGCTGGCTCAAATTCGCCGCGATCACGGCGTCGTCGACGATGCCGTTGTCGAGACCCTGCGCCAGGATCGATTCCAGCGTGGCGCGGGCGTCATCGCGCGGGGACGACAGCTCCATCAGCACGTACCACGGATACTTGCTGCCTAAGGGATCGCGGATGTCGATACCGTGACGCACGCTGAAATCGACGGCGATGTCGGAAAGCAGCTCAAAACTGGTGAGGCTGCCCGCGGCTTCATTTTGCGAAATCGACAGCAGCTTCAGCGCTTGCGCAGGCGATTTGAGGCCGACGAAGGCGGTTTCCACCGCGCGCGGCTTCGGAAACAACCTCAGCGTTGCCGCGGTGATGATGCCGAGCGTGCCCTCGGCGCCGATGAAGAGGTTGCGCAAATCGTAGCCGGTGTTGTCCTTCTTCAGCTTGGACAGGCCGTTCAGAATGCGCCCGTCGGCCAGCACCACTTCCAGCCCGAGCGCCATCTCGCGCGCCACCCCATAGGCCAGCGCCGTGGTGCCGCCGGCATTGGTGGAAAGATTGCCGCCGATGGTGCAGCTTCCCTCCGCGCCAAGCGACAGCGGGAACAGCCGGTCGACGTCGCTCGCGCGCTGCTGCGCGATCTGCAGCACCACGCCGGCCTCGCAGGTCATGGTGTTGGATGCGGTGTCGATGTCGCGGATTTTGTCCATCCGCCGCGTTGAGACAACAACCTCACCATTGTGCGGCGTCTGGCCGCCGACAAGGCCGGTATTGCCGCCCTGCGGCACCAGCGCGATTCTGTGTTCGGTGGCGAGCTTGCAGATGGCGGAGACTTCCGCGGTCGAGCCCGGCCGCAGAACAAGCGGAGAGTGTCCGTGAAACAGGTCGCGCTCTTCGGTGACGTAAGGCGCGATGTCAGCCGCATCGGTGACCGCATATTTGTCGCCGACGATCGCACGAAAACGCGCGATCAGTTCGGGCGAGAGCGGCGGCGCGCTGGGCTGGACGATATTCATTGCGGATCTCTGTGCGTTTTTATTATTGTTTCTTTTCCGGATGCAACTGGCAAGTCCGCGTCATCCCTGTGCGAACGCTATTGCGTTCGTCGCTGGAGGTGCGAGCCGCCCTTGCGGCGAGCCTCGAAGGATGCGTGTTCGTGATGCTGTCATCCTTCGAGGCTCGCAAGAGCTCGCACCTCAGGACGACGACTATGCCATCGTCATTCCCGGCCCACGGCGGCGCGGCGCAGCCGATCGTTGATGGCTTCACCAAGCCCGTGATGCGGCACCGGCATGACCGCGATGGCGCGCGCGCCCTTGGCATCGAGCGCGCGAAGATAACCGAAAAGATTGGCGGCGGCCTCAGCGAGATCGCCATGCGCGGACAAATTCATCACCGCGGTCGCGCCGTCTGTTCCCGTCACGGTAGCTGAACCGAACGCCAGCAGCGCCTCGCCGGGCTTAATGTCATCGGCATTGAGCCGCACGCGCGTGCGCGGCGCGTAATGCGAGGCCAGCATGCCTGGCGCCAGCGGCTGGCTTATATCGTTGTCGGCATCATCAGGCGGCTGCACCAGCGTGCGGCCGAGCACGCGCTCGATCTCGCCGCGCGGCAGGCCGCCGGGACGCAGCAGCATCGGTGCGTCGAAGCATCCGACAATGGTAGATTCGACGCCAACCGCGACCGCGCCGCCATCGACGATCAGGTCGATTCGCCCCATGAGGTCGCTTCGCACATGGGCTGCGGTCGTCGGCGACACGTGGCCTGACAGATTGGCCGATGGCGCCACCACCGGGCCGCCGAACGCGCGCAAGATGGCCCGCGCCAAGGGGTGGGCGGGAACCCGGATCGCGATGGTATCGAGCCCGGCGGTGGCGAGATCGGCCACCATGCAGTCTTTTGCTTTTGGCAGCACCAGCGTCAGCGGCCCCGGCCAGAACGCATCGGCCAGCGCGATCGCGGTCGCGTTGAGGTGGGCAATCCGCATCCCGGCCCTGAGATCGCTGACATGGGCAATCAGCGGATTGAACGAGGGCCGCCCCTTGGCCTGATAGAGCCGCGCAATCGCGGCGGAATTGGTGGCATCGGCGCCGAGGCCATAGACGGTCTCGGTCGGGAACGCGACCAGCCCGCCTTCCGCGAGGCAACGCACTGCTGTGGCCACGGCGGCCTCGCCAGCGGGCAGAATCTGCGTTTTCAAGCCCACATTCACAGGGGTAGCGTCCTCAATTCGGCTTCTTGCGGTGCGCGAAAGCCAAGGCTATAAGCCGCGTTCTTGTCGGAGTGTGGCTCAGCCCGGTAGAGCACTGCGTTCGGGACGCAGGGGTCGCAGGTTCAAATCCTGCCACTCCGA
>Ga0209331_1000587_pt1 | contig 13023 bp, 10 predicted proteins | sample JacPinW_OM3H0_M3_FD_187971 | JGI IMG/M metagenome (GOLD analysis project Ga0209331, IMG submission 187971) | Forest soil microbial communities from Algoma, Ontario, Canada - Jack Pine, Ontario site 1_JW_OM3H0_M3 (SPAdes) (version 2) | ecosystem: Environmental > Terrestrial > Soil > Boreal... | reverse complement strand
CTTCGGAAGCCTTCGCCAAGGCGGTTGCCGAAGCGACCGACAACAAATTTCAGATCCAGGTTTTCGCTGCCGGCGAGATCGTCCCTGGGCTCCAGGCCGCCGATGCGGTGCAGAGCGGCACGGTCGAAATGTGTCACACCGCTTCGTACTACTATTTCGGCAAGGATCCGACCTTCGCCTTCGGCACCTGCGTGCCGTTTGGGCTCAACAGCCGGATGCAGACCGCATGGATGTATTTCGGCGGCGGCATGGAGCTGATGAACGATCTCTACAAGCGCTTCAACATCTATGGAATTCCTGCCGGCAATACAGGCGCACAGATGGGCGGCTGGTTTCGCAAGGAGATCAAGGACGTTTCCGACCTCAACGGGCTCAAGATGCGCATTGGCGGGTTTGCCGGACGGGTCATCTCCAAGCTTGGCGTGGTCCCCCAGCAAATCGCGGGCGGCGATATCTATCCGGCGCTGGAAAAAGGCACCATCGACGCGGTCGAGTGGGTCGGGCCCTACGACGACGAGAAGCTCGGCTTCTACAAGGTCGCGCAGTACTACTACTATCCCGGTTGGTGGGAAGGCGGGCCCATGCTGCACAATTTCGTCAATCTGGATAAATGGAACGAGCTGCCACCTGCCTACAAATCGATCCTGCGGACCGCCTCGTCCATGTCGAACGAGTGGATGCAGGCGAAATACGATGCCGTCAATCCGGCGGCGCTCAAGCGGCTGGTCGCGGCCGGCGCGCAGCTGCGCCCCTTCTCGCAAGCCATCATGGACGCCTCGCTGCGGGCGGCGCTCGATCTCTACGCCGAGGTCGCCGCGACCAACCCCGATTTCAAAAAAGTGTGGGAGGCGCTGCTTGCTTTCCGCAACGACCAATATCTGTGGTGGCAGGTCGCCGAGCTGACCTACGACAGCTACCTCGTGCGCAATCGCAACCGCACGTAGAGCAATGTCGGTCTCCGCTGATCTGTGCGCTCCTCCGTACGTTGGGTCGAGCGACTGCGCGAGACCCAACGGTTCGTGTTGCGGCAGGACGTCGGGTCTCGTGAAGAACTCGACCCAACCTACCGGCTAGCGACGCTGTTGCGGCGGGCCGAATTCGATCGGCGGCGGCAGATCGATCTGCGGTATTTCGATCTTGACTTTCGAAGGATCAATCTTTGTTGCATGCTCGATCCAGTAGGTAACGGAGCCCGGCCAGAAAATAACAATGACCACAAGGATCACCTGGAGCACCACCCACGGGATTGCGCCCCAATAGATTTCAGAAGTCTTGATCGAAGCGGGCGCAATTCCGCGCAAATAGAATAGTGCAAATCCGAACGGCGGATGCATGAAGCTCGTTTGGATGTTGGCGCAGATCAGCACCCCGAACCAGATGAGGTCGATCCCGAGCCGGTCGGCAGCCGGAGCAAGCAGCGGAATGATGATGAAGGCGATTTCGAAGAAATCGAGAAAGAACGCGATTACGAAGACGAAGGCATTGACGAAGATGAGAAAACCGACCTGGCCGCCCGGTAGTGACGTCAGCAGATCCTCGATCCAGACTTTGCCGCCGACGCCCTGAAAGACCAGGCTGAAGGTTCGCGCGCCGATCAGGATGTAGACCACCATCGCGGTAATCCGCATGGTCGTCGACATGCCCTGATAGAGGAGTTTGCCCGAGAGCGTGCCATAAGAGGCGGCAAGCGCGATCGCGCCGACCACGCCGAGCGCTCCGGCCTCGGTCGGCGTGGCAAGGCCCATGAAGATGGTACCGAGCACCAGAAAGATCAGTCCCAGCGAAGGGACGATGCCGCGCAGGGATTTGATCAAAAGGCGCCAGCCCCTGAGCGTGCGCGCCTCAGGCGGCAGCGCGGGTACGTCCTTGGGCCACAGCAAGCTCACGATGAGTACCCAAATACAGAACAGCGCCACCTGAATGATGCTGGGGCCGATGGCGCCGGCATACATGTCGCCGACCGAACGACCGAGCTGATCGGCCAGCACCACGAGAACGAGCGAGGGCGGAATGAGCTGGGTGATGGTGCCTGACGCAGCGATGACGCCCATGGTATGGCGCGTCGAGTAGCCGTATTTGAGCATGGGCGTCATCGAGATCACGCCCATGGCAATCACGGAGGCCGCCACAGTCCCGGTGATCGCGCCAAGAATGGCGCCGACGAAAATCACCGCATAGGAGAGCCCGCCCCGCACCGGTCCGAACAATTGTCCGATGGAATCGAGGAGATCCTCCGCAAGGCCGCAGCGCTCCAGTATAGCTCCCATGAAGGTGAAGAACGGGATCGCGAGCAAGAGGTCGTTGGAGATGATGCCGAATAGTTGGTAGGTCAGATTGCCGAGAAAGTCCGGCCGGATAAGACCAAGCTCAATGCCAATGAAACCAAAGAACAGGCCGGCGGCGGCAAGCGAGAAGGCCGCCGGATAACCGACCAGCATGAAAATAATCATGCCCCCGAACATCAGGGGCGCCATGTTTTCCCGGACGAAATGGATCATTGCACCGGCTTCTCGTACTCGTAGTGCAACCGGTGATGATGGATGAGCGCCTCCACTCGCTTGATCAGCTCGGAGATGCCTTGCAGCGCCATCAAAGCAAACCCGACCGGGAGAACGAGCTTGACCGGCCAGCGTACGAGACCTCCAGCGTTCGACGAAGTCTCGTCGATGCGCCAGGAGTCGACGAACCATGGCCACGTGAAATAGACGAGGATGATGCAAATCGGCAGGAGAAATGTCAGCCCGCCGACGATGTCGATCCAGATACGGACGCGCTCTGAAACCGAGGAATAGAGGAGGTCGACCCGCACATGCTCGTTAAGCTTGAGTGTATAGGGGCCGCCCAGGAGCACCATGCCGGCGAACATATACCACTGCACTTCGAGCCAGGCATTGGAGCTCGCACTGAAGAGATAACGGCTCGCGGCATTGCCGGCGCTGATGAGACAGGCGAACAGCACAAGCCAGTTGGCAACTTCGCCGAACCGGTCATTCACAAAATCGATGGCACGGCTGAGCTTGAGCAGTGCCGCCATGCGTCCTCCCTGGCGCGCCACCCCGCTCACATTGTTGGAGCGGCGCGCCAAGGTCAATTGAAATCGCTGCTCAGCCGCCGGTGACGCTCATGTGGCGGGCGAGCGCCGGGCGTTGATGGCGGCGGTCGATAATGAAATCGTGCCCCTTGGGCTTGCGCGAGATGGCCTCTGTAATAGCCGCATGCAACAGCTCGTTGCCGTGCGACGCACGCAAGGGCGTGCGCAGATCCGCCGCATCCTCCTGTCCCAGGCACATATAAAGCGTCCCGGTGCAGGTGACCCGCACGCGGTTGCAGGATTCACAGAAATTGTGCGTAAGCGGCGTGATGAAGCCAAGGCGACCGCCGGTCTCGGCGACAGTGACATAGCGCGCAGGTCCGCCGGTGCGGTAATCGATATCGTTGAGCGTAAAGCGCTCGCAGAGGCGCGCCCGAACGATCGAAAGCGGAAGGTACTGCTCGAGCCGGGCCTCTCCGACATCGCCGAGCGGCATGACCTCGATCAGCGTGAGCTCCATGCCACGGCCATGCGCCCAAGCGATGAGGGCGGGAAACTCGTCCTCGTTGACCCCCTTGAGGGCGACGGCGTTGATCTTGACCTTGAGGCCGGCCGCTTGTGCCGCGTCTATCCCTGCGAGCACCTTGGGGAGCTCGCCCCAACGTGTGATGGCACGGAACTTGTCGGCGTCAAGCGTGTCGAGGGAGACATTGATGCGACGCACTCCATGGCTTGCAAGCTCACGCGCATATTTGGGGAGCTGCGAGCCGTTCGTGGTGAGGGTGAGCTCGTCCAGAGCGCCGGCGGCGAGATGGCGCGAAAGAGATGCAAACAACGTCATGATGCCCCGGCGTACCAGTGGCTCGCCCCCAGTCAGGCGGAGCTTGCGTACTCCGCGCGCGATAAAGGCGCTGCACAGCCGGTCGAGCTCTTCCAGGCTGAGAAGATCGGCCTTCGGCAGGAAGGCCATGTTTTCCGACATGCAATAGACGCAGCGAAAATCGCATCGATCCGTCACCGAGACGCGCAGATAGGTGATCGCGCGCGCAAACGGATCCACGAGCCCGTCCCAGCGAGGATTTTGTGCAGCCTGCATCATGTTCCGCCTGATATAGGAATTGTGACGGATATGAGCCAGACGGTAAAGGTATTCAATAACAGCGGCAGCCCATCAAATGAGAGGCATCGGACCTCGGGCTTGCCCGAGGTCCGCACATCAAGCGTTCCGAAAGTCGGGTAAGCCCGACTTGCGGGGCGAGCCCCGGCCTCTCACGGAAAGTTTCGAAGGCCAGCCGGTCCGTTACTTCACCTTGGGAGGCTCGGGCCAGGGATAGTTGGTGGCAGAGGCCGCCGACTCGGTCGGGGCAGATGCAGATGGTGCCGGCGCGGCCGTCGCAGGGGCAGGCGCATCAGAAGCCGCGGAGGCCACCGAGCTGCTCGGTCGAACTTTTGCTACGGCCGGTTTCTTCCTGATGTGTTTCTTCGCGGGCGCCGGAGGCGGCGCTGCGCTGAGCTCGACATAAACCGGATTGGGCGCAAGGTGAGCCGAAGAGAATGTTCCGCCACCATCAGATCGCAGCGACACGGTCTGCGACTGGTATCCATTGAGTGCAAACGTCGCGGGGACTTCCGACGCCACCGCAACGGTGAGCTCGCAGGGGGTACGGCATGCCTGTCCTGAACCGGTCTTGACTTCGGCGCCCGGCGGCTCGGACTCGAACCGCACCGCGTCCGTCGGCGGCGACGAGCTCAGAAAATTCAGGCTGGGCATTGATCCGGAACACGCGGCTACAGATAAGCCACATGCCACGATGGCAATGACTCGGCTCATGACTAGACCCCACCACTTCGGCGACAAGCGCCTTACCCCAGAAGCACCCCAGCACATGTGGCGGGACAGCACGCCCAAGTCCCCCCGCATGGGTGCAGCCTGAAGGTCGGCCTGAAGTGTGGCGTTGATAAGGTAAAAACCCGGCCTTTGTTAACTTACTTCGGGCTGCGCGATCCGGCCAACGAGGTCGAAAACCGCCTGCGGCAGCTCGGCCAAGGCCTCGATCACCCGATCCGCTCCGAGCTCCTGCGGCGCTATCTCAGTGTACCCGTAGGCTACTGCAATAACTGGAGTTTTTGCTGCCCGGGCCATGCTCACATCGGTGATGGAATCACCGACCATGACGGGCAAGCCCGCAACCCCGGCGCAAGCGATGGTGCGGCGCAAGACTTCGGGATGAGGTTTTTGCATTCCGAACGTGTCACCGCCGCAGATCGCAACGAACCGCCCGGTCAGCCCCAGCGCATCCAAGAGCCGCCGTGCCAGCCATTCGAGCTTATTGGTGCACACCGCAAAGTGACAGCCAACGACGGCAAGCCGATCGAGGGCGGCATCAAGGCCGGGAAAGGGCCGTGAGCGGTCGGCGATGTGGGCGGCGTAATGCGCAATGAACTCCTGCACGAGACGATCCAGAGGGGCTGCTGGAACGGGGCACCGTTCGGCGGCTAGCCCACGCTCGATCAACTTGCGGGCACCGCCGCCGACCATGTTGCGGGCATCCTCATAGGATAATCTCGGGATGCCGTGGCGCTCAAAGATGACATCAAGCGTGCCGATGAGATCAGGCGCCGTGTCGACCAGCGTGCCGTCAAGATCGAAAACGACAAGGGGAGGGGCGTTGTGGTCCTCACGCATCATGCCCGACCGCTACCGGTGGATAAGCGCAACGGCAAGGCGGGTGGCGTGCGCATAGAGCAGGATGACTTTTCTTCGCATCGTCATCCTGTTCTATGTCTTTGTTTGAGCATGTCCTTTTTGGCAAAACCGGTTCCCACTTTTGCGGGACATGCTCTATGCTCGCGCGCGCAAACCGGGCCAGATGGATCAAAATGGTTATCCTTTGACGGCGGTACCCCCAATCGTGGGCGTTGAGGCACAAAAACGCGCTGCCGCCGCCCGGGCGCTTGCATTTGTGCAGCCGGGAATGCGGCTCGGACTGGGCACCGGCTCGACGGCGCGCCATTTCGTCGAACTCCTGGGCGAGCGCGTGCGCGCGGGGCTTGATGTGATCGCGGTGGCGACATCGGAGGCGACGCGAAGGGATGCCGAACAGGTTGGAGTACAGCTTACGACCCTTGATGAGGCTCCCTGCCTCGATCTTACCATCGACGGCGCTGACGAGATTGCCCCGGACTTGAGCCTGATCAAGGGAGGCGGTGGCGCGCTGTTGCGCGAAAAAATCGTGGCTTCTTCCTCCGCACGCATGATCGTCATTGCCGATGAATCCAAATGGGTGCCGGCGCTCGGCCGCTTCCCGCTTCCCATCGAGGTGGTGCCGTTCGGGTTCGCCGCGACACGGCGCAAGATCGAAGCTGCGGCCTCCGCCGCAGGTTGTAGCGGGCCGATGCTGCTTCGACGCGGCAAGAACGGCCACGCTTTCGTCACGGATGGCGGGCACTGGATTGTGGACGCGTCATTTGGGCGCATCGCCGATCCGGGAGCGCTGGCCAAGGCGCTCGACGGCATCTCCGGGGTGGTCGAGCATGGTCTGTTTATCGGGCTCGCTCACGCCGCGGTGCTGGCAGGCTCGGACGGCGTGCGAGTCATCGAACGGCATTAGACCGCCAAACAAAGGAGGGGTTCCCATGTTGCGTTATTCCATGGCCGGCGTGGCTCGCGCCGCGATCATCGGTTTGGTCATATCCGCCGGCACAGCGCCGGCGCAGCAACGACCCTCGCCAGCCGCGCTCGCGGCAGCCAACGAGCTACTCGCCATCAAAGGCGCAAAGACGCTTTATGATCCTTTGCTCGTCGGCGTGGTCGAGAAGGCGAAAGGCATGCTCCTGCAGACCAATCCCATGTTGGGCAAAGACCTCAACGAAGTTGCCGCCAATCTGCGGAGCGAGTTTGCCCCGCGCACCGCCGAAGTCATGAACGCGGCCGCGAGGCTTTATACTGACCGGTTCACCGAGCAGGAGCTCAAGGACGCGGTCGCGTTCTACAAATCGTCGCTGGGCCGCAAACTCCTTTCAGCGGAGCCCGCAATCGCGGATGAGAGCGTGAAAGCGGCAGCGCAGTGGGCCGTAAAGCTTTCCGAAGAAATCCTGAACAGGATGCGCGCAGAAATGAAAAAGCGCGGACACGAAATCTAGCGAATTCCGAGCAGCGAATGGCTAAAGTGGGGAGAGAGCGCTGATTGCCTACTCGCTACTCACCATTCGCTATTCGCGTTTCTGATGGATCATCACGTCGATCTTTTCGTCATAGGCGCCGGCTCAGGGGGGGTGCGGGCGGCCCGCATCGCGGCCGGCTACGGCGCACGCGTCATGGTGGCCGAAGAGTACCGGGTAGGCGGCACGTGCGTCATTCGCGGCTGCGTTCCCAAGAAGCTCCTGGTCTATGCCGCGCGCTTCTCCGACGAGTTCGAGGATGCCGCCGGATATGGCTGGACCCTGGACAAGCCGGCGTTCGAATGGGCAAAGCTGATCGCCAACAAGGATCGCGAGATCGCACGCCTCGAGGCCGCCTATGTTACGAACCTCGAGCGCGCAAAAGTCGCGCTCGTGCGCAGCCGCGCGAAAATCGAGGACGCGAACACGGTGTGCCTGCTCGCAAATGGCGACCGGGTGCGCGCTGACACCATTCTGATCGCGACCGGTGCTGCGCCGGCCCTCGGCGCCGAGATTGCCGGCTTGCAGCACGTCATCTCCTCCAACGAGGCTTTTCACCTCAAGGACTTGCCTGCGCGCATCCTCATCCAGGGCGGCGGTTATATTGCGGTCGAGTTTGCCGGCATTTTCCACGGCCTTGGCTCGCAAGTGATATTGGTCTACCGGGGCGAAAACATTCTGCGCGGTTTCGACGACGATGTGCGCGAGCATCTGCGCTCGGAAATGGCGAAGCGCGGGATCACGATCATCACGAAGCAAACAGTGGATGCCGTCGAGAAGGTCGAGCATGGGCTCTGCGTCGAGCTATCCGATCGAAAATCGTTCGTGGTGGATCAGGTGATGTTCGCGACCGGGCGGCGGCCCAATATTTCGGACCTGGGTCTCGACGCGGCGGGCGTACAAATTGCGAAAACGGGCGGCATTGCGGTTGACGAGTTTTCACGCACATCGGTCGCGAACATCTACGCCGTCGGCGATGTCACGAACCGGGTGAACCTCACGCCGGTTGCGATCCGCGAGGGTCACGCTTTCGCCGATACCGTGTTCGGCGGCCGGCCCACCGCGGTCGATCACACCGATGTGCCGACGGCCGTGTTCTCGGAACCCGAACTGGGCGTCATCGGACTGACCGAGGCCGTGGCGCGGGAGCGCCTTGCCAAAGTGGACATCTACAAGACCTCGTTCCGCCCCTTGAAGATGTCGCTTGCCGGACGCGACACGCGCGCATTCTTCAAGCTCGTGGTGGACGGGGAAACCGGCCGCGTTGTGGGCTGCCACATCGCCGGACCCGATGCCGGTGAGATGATTCAGCTCGCCGGGATTGCGGTAAAGATGAAGGCGACAAAGGCGGATTTCGACAACGTCATTGCAGTGCATCCGACGGCGGCGGAAGAGCTCGTAACCTTGCGCGAGAAGGCGGTGAGCTATCAGCGCGAAGCAGCGGAGTAAATGCCGCTGGCAACGGCTCAGCCGTCTCGTGTATAAGCCCGCAGGGCCGAAAAATCCCGCCCGCACCGTAGCCTGCATGAGCCACCGGGTCGGCGCGAAGCGCCGCCCGATGGCAGGCTCCGCGATATGCGGTAGTGCTCCCCGGATATCGCTTCGCTCATCCGGGCTACAGCCGGGCGCATGCGTAGTGGAGGGCGGTCATGCCCGAGCGTTGGACGCGCGACAGCTGGCGGCAGAAGAAGATCGTGCAGGTGCCGGAGTACCCGGACAAGGCCGCGCTGGAAAAGGTCGAGCGCGAGCTCGCGACGTTTCCGCCGCTGGTATTTGCCGGCGAAGCCCGCAACCTCAAGCAGGCGCTTGGCCGCGTCGGCATGGGCGAGGGTTTCCTCCTGCATGGCGGCGATTGCGCCGAAAGCTTCTCGGAGCCCAGCGCGAATAACGTCAGCGCGAATAACATCCGCGACTACCTGCGCGTATTCCTGCAAATGGCCGTTGTGCTCACCTACGCCGCCGCCTTGCCGGTGGTGAAGGTCGGCCGAATTGCCGGCGAGTTCGCAAAACCGCGCACCGCTCCGACGGAGAAGAGGGAGGGCCAGGAGCTGCCGAGCTACCGCGGCGATATCATCAACGGCGTCGAGTTCACGCCGGAGGCGCGCCGTCCCGATCCGGCACGGCAGATCGAGGCCTATCGCCATTCGGCCGCGACCCTCAATCTCCTGCGCGCTTTTGTGCACGGAGGCTACGCCAACCTTGCCAATGTCCGACAATGGACGCTTGGCTTCGTCAAGGATTCCCCGCAGTCACATCATTACGAGGAGCTGGCCGACCGCATCTCCGAGGCGCTCGGCTTCATGCAGGCCTGCGGGCTCGATCTCGAGCGCCACCCGGAGCTCAAGAGCACCGACTTCTACACCAGCCACGAGGCGCTCCTGCTCGGCTACGAGCAGGCCATGACGCGCGAGGACTCCACCCGTCCCGGTACGTTCTGCTGCACTTCCGCTCATATGGTGTGGATCGGCGACCGCACGCGACAGCCGGATCACGCGCATGTGGAGTTCTGCCGCGGCATCATGAATCCGCTTGGGCTCAAATGCGGCCCGAGCAGCAAGGTCGACGAGATGCTCCGCCTGATCGACATTCTCAATCCACAGAACGAGGCGGGGCGTCTCACGCTGATTGTGCGGCTCGGGGCGGACAAAGTGGCCGATCAGCTCCCCGGCATGATCCGTGCCGTACAGCGCGAAGGCAAGATCGTCGTGTGGTCATGCGATCCCATGCACGGCAACACCATCACCTCGGAGACCGGCTACAAGACCCGGCCCTTCGATCGCATTCTCTCCGAGGTGAAAACATTCTTTGCGGTTCATCGTGCCGAAGGCACCCACGCGGGTGGGGTGCACCTTGAAATGACCGGCCAGAATGTTGCCGAATGCACGGGCGGAGCCCGCATGATCACCGATGCCGATTTCAAGGACCGTTATCACACGGTCTGCGATCCGAGGCTCAACGCCGAGCAATCGATCGACCTCGCTTTTTTGCTTGCTGATCTGCTTAAGGCCGAGCGAAACGCCAAGGTACGGCCGCTGCCGGCCGCTGCCGGGCTTTGACCGTTATTTGAGTCCGCGCGGCTGCGGGAGCCCGGCGAGCGTGGTGACCCACGCGGCCGGGCGCGTCGCCGGGTAGGCGTTGAGGCCGCCCGCCGCAACGATTGCACTCACGGCTGGCGCCGGGATCCGATGGTCAGCTCGCACTGCATGACGCACCTCCGAGTACGCAGAACTTGGCACAGTTCGGGTGGTTGAGCCGAACCGGCTTGGCTGCGTCCTTGAGCGAGTGCCCGAGCTCGAATTGCTCGTCATAGGGCACCAACGTGCAGGCAAGCACCGCCGGGCGTTGACTGCCCTTGCGTTTGATTACCATGCGGGAGCTTGCGCACATGACGGCGTCGGGTGACTTGCCCAGGCTCTGCCAGCAACCATCGCTGATCTCGGGAACATCGGCGCGTGCGTCCATCTCGGGAAACAGCACGAGCGCAGCGCGGTCATTCGCATCTACCGGAATGTTGTGCTCATCGAACAGCCGGCGGTAGCCCGCACGTTCGGCATTTTCTTCATCATGCCACATGGTGCGACCCGCTACCGCGACTTTGAAACCCGATCGCGCCAACCAGATCAGGCCTTCCAGGGTGGGCCGGAATGTGCCGGGGCCGCGCTCATCCTCGTGACGTTCCGGCGTGAAATGATCGAGCGAGACGCGGATGGTCAGTTTATCGCCGAGGCGCGCATTGAGGTCGAGCAGCTTTGCTTTGCTGCGCTGCATGGGCCGCATTGCATTGGTCAGGACGAGGACCCGGAAGCCACGCGCGAGACAATCCTCGAGAATTGCGATGAACTCCGGATTGAGAAACGGCTCGCCGCCGGTAAATCCAATTTCGTTCGTGTCCCAGCCGTCCCGTTCAATCTCGTCAAGATAGGCCGCGACTTCGCTCTGCTTGAGATAGACGAGCCGGTCGTTCTTCGGGCTCGATTCGATATAGCAGTTGCGGCACGCGATATTGCACAACGTCCCGGTGTTGAACCAAAGCGTCTTGAGCCGCTTGAGCGCGACGCTCGCGCGGGGTTCGCCATTTGCCGTGAAAAACGGGTCCTTGAACTTGCGCGCGTCGAGCCCGGGCGTCCGGTTGCTATCAACAGCGGGCCATAGCACCTCTGACCCATGCCGCTTGCTGCGCCCCTTCTCTGCTCGATGGGGCCGCCAGGAGACCCTGCCTTGCGCGAGCGCCAAGCCGCGATGTTGAATCTCCTTGAGCGGCAACACATCGCAGCCAGGCCATAATCCCGTTTCAAGGGCAGCCGCATATTGCTCCGGCAGGCCTGCCCGGCGGATTTTGGCAGCTGCCGTGCGGTAATCGTATTCAAGCGCGCAGTGCTCGATGACGATATTTCCGTGCTCGATGTTGAGGACGCTGTACCAAGTGCGCGGCGTGCCGTCATTCGCCGGTAATCCGATCGCGCCCGCGTTGTGCCACAACCGCTGTCCGAGTTTTTGGGTAAACGGTAATCCGCAATGTCCCGCGATGATGGCATCTGTCCCGGTCTTATCGATCTCGCTGGCTTTGACGGCGGTTGCGGTGGACGCAAAGACAAACCGGTTGATGCGATCGGCGCCTGCGTGGATCGCGGCAAAGCGAGAGCCGCCAATCTCGATATCGATTCGCCGCGGCAGTCCCGCCATCCAAGCCCGCGCGCCGGCATCAAGCTCGGCGGCGGCATGGGCAAACCAGGCGGCCGACAGTCGTTCACATTGGCTCCCTTCGGGAAAGCCGCAGCCGCAATCCGCCCAACCCGCAGCAAGGCTCTCCTCGCAATTTCCCATCACAACGTGACATCCGCAGTTGCGCAGGAGCTCAACCGTTGCCGCCGGGTCGGCGCCATAGGCCACGACGTCACCGGTACAGACGGTACTCCAGGGCGCAATGCCGAGCGCTGCCGCGCGATCGAGCAGCGCCCGGGTTGCTTCCAGGTTGCTGTACGGACCGCCGAAGAGCAGCAGCGGTCCATCGGGCCGAATGGCTTTTTCCGCTTTGACCATATTCGGTTGGTGGCGTTCGGTGCCGCTTTAGCACGCTTGCCGTGGGTTTCCGCAGCCAAGCGTAAGCGGCTCACGATTTTTTGTATGCTCAGCCGCCGTCGCGAAACGCGGGGCAAAGGAGGAGAGGCCTTCTGACTGATGAATTGTTTGATGGCGTCGCGAGCACAAAGAAACTGACCGGGAAGGTTGACATCGAGAACCGCGCGCCACTCAAGTGCCCAAACGTCAGTCGTAATCGATCGGCAGATCACGTGTGGTTGACACAGGAGGCAGCTCTTCGTCATTGCGCTGGTCATAAAGCCGGATCACTTTCCAAGCACCGATGATCCCTGTATACGGAACGGGAACAAAGCGGAACACGCGCGGAGAAGAAAATGGACGCAAAGACTGACGAGAGCGCGGGCAAATGCCCGGTCATGCACACGACGAACCGTGACTGGTGGCCGAACCAGCTGAACATTGCGGTTCTCCACCAAAACTCTGCCCTGTCCAATCCGATGGGCGCGGCGTTCAACTACGCCAAGGAATTCAAGAGCCTCGACCTCAATGCCGTGATCAAGGACCTGCATGCCTTGATGACGGACTCGCAGGAGTGGTGGCCGGCCGACTTCGGCCACTATGGCGGTCTGTTCATCCGCATGGCGTGGCACAGCGCGGGCACCTACCGCATCGCCGACGGCCGCGGCGGAGCCGGCGCCGGGCAGCAGCGCTTCGCGCCGCTCAACTCGTGGCCTGACAACGCGAACCTCGACAAGGCGCGCCGGCTGCTGTGGCCGATCAAGCAGAAGTAC
>Ga0209331_1000586_pt1 | contig 13025 bp, 9 predicted proteins | sample JacPinW_OM3H0_M3_FD_187971 | JGI IMG/M metagenome (GOLD analysis project Ga0209331, IMG submission 187971) | Forest soil microbial communities from Algoma, Ontario, Canada - Jack Pine, Ontario site 1_JW_OM3H0_M3 (SPAdes) (version 2) | ecosystem: Environmental > Terrestrial > Soil > Boreal... | reverse complement strand
AGGCGACAAGGCCGGTTTCGACGTCGTATTCGTCGCCCCCGATGGCAAGCCGTTGCCACGCGATGGCCTGCGCTACGAACTGTTGAAGATCGAATCCCGCTACCAATGGTATCGCCAGAGTTCGTCCTGGGAATATGAGCCGATCAAATCGACCACCCGCGTCGCCGACGGCGATCTCACCATCGCCGCCGACAAGCCGTCGCGGATAACGCTGTCGCCGCAGCCTGGCCGCTATCGCCTCGACGTCAAATCGACCGAGGCCGACGGGCCGCTGACGTCGGTGCAGTTCGATGTCGGCTGGTATTCCGACGGCAGCGCCGATACGCCTGACCTGCTGGAGACCTCCATCGACAAGCCGGAATATCAGTCCGGCGACACCATGGTGGTGTCGGTCAATGCGCGCTCGGCCGGCAAGCTGACCATCAACGTGCTGGGCGACCGGCTGCTGACGACGCAAACCACCGATGTCAAGGAAGGCGCCGCGCAGGTCAAGATTCCCGTCGGCAAGGATTGGGGCACCGGAGCCTATGTGGTGGCGACACTGCGCCGCCCGCTCGATGCCGCAGCCCTTCGCATGCCCGGACGCGCCATTGGGCTAAAATGGTTCGGCATCGACAAGAAGACCCGCACGCTGCAGGTCAACCTTTCTCCGCCGGCCTTGGTGCGTCCTAACAGCACGCTGAAGCTGCCGGTTAAACTCGGCGGCCTCAGTCCCGGCGAGGACGCCAAGATCGTGGTGGCCGCCGTCGATGTCGGCATTCTCAACCTGACCAACTACAAGCCGCCGGCGCCGGACGATTATTATCTCGGCCAGCGCCGCATGACGTCGGAAATCCGCGACCTCTACGGGCAACTGATCGACGGCATGCAGGGCACCCGCGGCCAGATCAAGACCGGCGGCGATTCCGCGGGCGCGGATCTGCAGGGCAGTCCGCCGACGCAGAAGCCGCTGGCGCTGTATTCCGGGATCGTCACGGTCGCAGCCGACGGCTCGGCCGAAATCAGTTTCGACATTCCGGAGTTCGCCGGCACCGCGCGGGTGATGGCCGTAGCGTGGACCGCGACGAAACTCGGCCGCACCACGACCGATGTCACGGTACGCGACCCCGTCGTGCTGACGGCCACGCTGCCGCGCTTCCTGCTCAACGGCGATCACGGCACCATGAGCTTCGATCTCGATAACGTCGAGGGCGCGCCGGGCGATTACACCATCAACGTCAAGACATCGGGGCCGGTGAAGGTCACCGGAAATTCCGCTACCACGGTAAAGCTGGCAGCCAAGCAGCGAACATCGATGTCGCTGGCGCTCGATGCCGGCGGCGCCGGCACCGCGCAGCTCGACGTCGATATCAAGGGTCCAAATGGACTGACGCTGGCGCGGCATTATGCGCTCGACGTCAAGGCGGCGACGCAGATCCTCGCACGCCGTTCGATCCGGACGCTTGCAAAGGGTGAGAGCCTGACCCTGACATCCGATATGTTTTCGGATCTGGTGCAGGGCACCGGCGGCGTCTCGCTGTCCGTCAGCCTGTCCACGGCGCTCGATGCCGCGACCATCCTGAAGGCGCTCGACCGCTATCCCCATGGATGTTCGGAGCAGATCACCAGCCGTGCCATGCCGCTGCTTTACGTCAACGATCTGGCGGCGGGCGCGCACCTCGCCATGGATACGGAGGTGGACCAGCGCATCAAGGATGCCATCGATCGGCTGCTGGCGCGGCAAGGCTCGAATGGATCGTTCGGGCTGTGGTCGGCCGGCGGCGACGACGCCTGGCTCGACGCCTACGTCACGGACTTCCTGACCCGCGCCCGCGAAAAGGGATTCGCGGTGCCGGACGTGTTGTTCAAGAGCGCGCTCGATCGCATCCGCAACTCGGTCGTGAATGCGAACGAGCCTGAGAAGGACGGCGGGCGGGATCTCGCTTACGGCCTCTACGTGCTGGCCCGCAATGGCACCGCGCCGATCGGCGATCTGCGTTACCTCGCCGACACCAAGCTGAACAATCTGGCGACCCCGATCGCAAAATCGCAATTGGCGGCGGCGCTGGCGCTGGTCGGTGACAAGGGCAGGGCAGAGCGGGTCTATGCCGCCGCGCTCGAAAGCCTCGCGCCAAAACCGGTGCTGGAGTTCGGCCGGGTCGACTACGGCTCAGCCTTACGCGATGCCGCGGCACTGGTTTCGCTTGCCAGCGAAGGCAATGCCCCGCGGGCGACGCTGACCCAGGCTGTCGCGCGCGTCGAAGTGGCGCGCGGGCTGACGCCTTACACCTCGACCCAGGAAAATGCATGGCTGGTGCTGGCGTCGCGCGCGCTGTCGAAGGAAACCATGACCCTCGATCTCGACGGTTCAGCCGTCAAGACCGCGCTGTATCGCAGCTACAAGGCCGCCGAGATGACGGGCAAGCCGATCAAGATCACCAATACCGGCGATGCGCCGGTGCAGGCGGTGGTCTCGGTCAGCGGCGCGCCGATCACGCCGGAGCCCGCGGCATCGAACGGCTTCAAGATCGAGCGCAGTTATTTCACGCTCGACGGCAAGCCGGCCGACGTCTCGAAGGCCAAGCAGAACGACCGCTTCGCGGTCGTGCTGAAGATCACCGAGGCCAAGCCGGAATACGGTCACATCATGGTGTCGGATTATCTCCCCGCAGGCCTCGAGATCGATAATCCGCATCTGGTCTCGTCCGGTGATACCGGCACGCTGGACTGGATCGAGGATGGTGAAGAGCCAGAAAATACCGAATTCCGCGACGACCGCTTCACAGCCGCCATCGATCGCGCCAGCGACGACAATGCGGTGTTTACGGTGGCTTACGTGGTGCGCGCGGTATCGCCAGGCAAATACGTGCTGCCGCAGGCCTATGTCGAGGATATGTACAACCCCTCGCGCTACGGCCGCACCGGCACCGGTTCAGCCGAGGTGCGTCCGGCGAAATGAGTGCGCCAAGCAGCAACACCACTTCGTCATGCCCGGGCAAAAGGCGCGAAGCGCCGTCTTCGCGCCAGATGTCCCGGGCATCCGCGCCTTTTGGTGTCAAGGGTGAAGACGTGGATGGCCGGGACAAGCCCGGCCATGACGGTGTGAGGAAGCGGCGCGTCGTTCGGCTCGCTGCTGCTGCATTCGCAATCGTTTTCCTTTCCATCCTCGCGATAGGCGCGTGGGTTGTCTCGCTGGGGCCGTTGCCGCTGGCGCAGGCCCGGCAAGTCTCGACGACGATCGTCGACCGCAATGGCAAGCTGTTGCGCGCGTACGCGATGGCCGATGGCCGCTGGCGGCTGCCGGTCGATGCCAAAACCGGCATCGATCCTGGCTATCTCAAACTGCTGCTGGCCTATGAAGACCGGCGTTTCTATTCTCACGGCGGCGTCGATCCTTTTGCCTTGGGTCGCGCCGCGCTTCAACTCGTCACCCGCGGCCACATCGTCTCCGGCGGCTCTACCATCACCATGCAACTGGCCCGGCTGATGGAGCCGCGGCGCGAGCGGTCGGTGTATGCCAAGCTGCGGCAGATGGTTCGCGCGCTCGAAATCGAGCGGCAGCTGAACAAGGACCAGATTCTTGATCTGTATCTGGCCCTGGCGCCGTTCGGCGGCAATCTCGAAGGCGTTCGTGCAGCCTCGATCGCCTATTTCGGCAAGGAGCCGAAGCGATTGTCATCAGCGGAATCGGCGCTGCTGGTGGCGTTGCCGCAGTCGCCGGAAACCCGGCGCGTTGATCGCCACCCTGATCTCGCGCGCGCGGCGCGTGACCGCGTTCTCGATCGCATGGTCGAAGATGGCCGCGTGTCGGAAGAAGACGCCGCAAGTGCGAAAGCTGTGCCGGTGCCGCGGCTGCGCAAGCCGATGCCAATTCTGGCGCCGCATTCCGCCGATCAGGCCATCGCCACCGTGAAGGATTCACCTGTCATCGGGCTGACACTGGATTCAAGCCTGCAGAAGGTCCTCGAGGCGCTGGCGCGCGACCGCGCGATCGCGTTGGGTCCGAATATTTCCGTGGCCATCGTTGCCGTCGACAATGAGAGCGGCGACGTGCTGGCGCGGATTGGCTCGCCCGATTATTTCGACGACCGGCGCGCGGGGCAGGTCGATATGACCCGCGCCGTGCGCTCGCCGGGATCGACGCTGAAGCCCTTTATCTATGGTCTCGCGTTCGAAGACGGTTTCGTTCATCCGGAAAGCCTGATCGACGATCGGCCGATCCGCTTCGGCAGCTACGCGCCGGAAAATTTCGACATGACCTTTCAAGGAACGGTGCCGGTGCGCAAGGCGCTGCAGCTATCCCTGAACGTGCCGGCCATCGCGCTGCTTGACCGCGTCGGCGCCAGCCGCCTGTCATCACGGCTGAAGCAGGCGGGGGCCAATCTGGTGCTGCCGAAGGACGAGGCGCCGGGCCTGGCGATGGGTCTCGGCGGCGTCGGCGTCACGCTGCAGGATCTGGTGCAACTCTATTCCGGGCTGGCGCGGCTTGGCACGACGCGGCCGCTGCGCGAGATCGCGAAAGACGAGCCGCGCGATTCCCTGCGGCTGATGGATCAGGTGGCGGCCTGGCAGGTCAGCAACGTGCTGATCGGCACGCCGCCACCGGAGAACGCTGCGCATAACCGGATCGCGTTCAAGACCGGCACCAGCTACGGCTACCGCGATGCCTGGTCGGTCGGCTTCGATGGCCGCATCACCATCGGGGTCTGGGTTGGACGTCCCGACGGTGCGCCGGTGCCGGGTCTGGTCGGCCGCACCGCCGCGGCGCCAATCCTGTTCGATGCCTTCGCCCGTACCGGAAAACTCCCCGCTTCCCTGCCGAAGCCGCCAAAGGGTACGCTGGTGGCGAGCAATGCAAAACTTCCGCTGCCGCTGCGGCGATTTCGCCCCGTCGGGGAACTGGTCCGGACCAGTGCCGAGCAGGCGCCGCACATCCAGTTTCCATTGAACGGCTCGCGGATCGATGTTGATCGCTCGGGCGGTGCGCAATTCTCCCCGATGCCGGTCAAGGTCGCCGGCGGCGTGCTTCCGATGACCATGCTGGTGAATGGCGTGTCGGTGGGTGAAATCGACGGCCGGCGGCAGCGTCTGGTCGATCCGCCCGGCCCGGGCTTTGCCAGATTGACCGTGATCGACGCCACGGGCGCCGCAGACACAGTTGTCATCAGAATTCAATAGAACTGCGCTAACCGGTTGTCGGAATGGCGGTTTCGGCGTATGCGGAGCCCATGTCCGAGACCTATGCCCGCCCCCGATTTGGAGAGCCGCGCAAGCCCAAAACCCGGGTAAATCCGGGTAGCAGGCTTGCCGGCGTGCTTGATTTTGTCTCGGGAAGCCATGCCGGCGCGGTCGCGTTCCTGACTTTGTGCGGTCTGCTGTTGTTCCTGCCCGGATTTTTCAACATCCCGCCGATCGATCGCGACGAGGCGCGGTTCGCGCAGGCGACCAAGCAAATGGTCGAGACCGGCGATTTCGTCGACATCCGTTTCCAGGACGAGGTGCGCTACAAGAAACCGGTCGGCGTCTACTGGCTGCAGGCCGCCGCGGTCGAAACCGCGTCGGCGCTTGGTTTGCCGCGGGCGCAGGTTCGCGTTTGGCTCTACCGCGTCCCCTCCCTGATCGGTGCGATCGGGGCTGTGCTGCTGACCTACTGGACGGCGCTGGCGTTCGTGACACGGCGCGGCGCCATCCTCGCCGGGCTCATCCTGGGCAGTTCGGTATTGCTCGGCGCCGAAGCGCGGCTCGCCAAGACCGATGCGATGTTGCTGCTCACTGTTGTCGCGGCGATGGGAGCGCTGGCGCGGGTGTATCTGTCCTGGCAGCGGGGCGAGGATCCCGCGCATCCGCCATGGTCGTGGCCGGCGATCTTCTGGACCGCGCTGGCGGGCGGCATCCTGCTCAAGGGACCGTTGATCCTGATGTTCGTGGTACTGACGATTGGCACGCTGGCGATCCTCGATCGGTCAGCCACGTGGCTGTGGCGTCTGCGTCCGGTATGGGGCCTGATGTGGTTGTTGGTTCTGGTGCTGCCGTGGTTCGTCGCGATCTTCTGGCGCGCCGGCGATGCGTTTTTCGCGGATTCGATCGGCGGCGACATGTTGAGCAAGCTGGCCGCCCAGGAATCCCACGGCGCACCGCCCGGACTCTACCTGCTGTTGCTCTGGGTGACGTTCTGGCCGGGCGCGCCGCTGGCGGCAATGGCGGCGCCGGCGGTCTGGCGGGCGAGGCGGGAGCCCGGCGCGCAGTATCTGCTGGCGTGGCTGGTCCCTTCCTGGATCGTGTTCGAACTGGTGCTGACCAAACTGCCGCATTATGTGCTGCCGCTCTATCCGGCGATCGCAATCCTGACGGTCGGGGCGCTGGAGCGCCGTGTGCTCTCGCGATCATGGCTAATGCGCGGCGCAGCCTGGTGGTTCGTGATTCCGGCCGGGGCTTCGGTCATTGCCGTGATCGGAGCGATCACGCTGACGCGCCAACCGGTGTTTCTGGCGTGGCCGTTTGTGGCGGCGGCTCTCATCTTCGGACTGTTCGCGTGGTGGCTTTACGACGACAATCGCGCCGAACGCTCGCTGCTGAACGCGGTCGTCGCGGCGATGTTTTTGGCGGTGGCGATCTATGGCGTCGTGGTACCGGCGCTGACGCCGCTATTCCCGAGCGCCGAGATCGCGCGTGCGCTGCGCAACGTCGTCTGCGTCGGACCGAAAGCCGCCGCCGCAGGCTTTCACGAGCCAAGTCTGGTCTTCATGACCGGCACCTCGACCCTGCTGACCGACGGATCGGGCGCAGCGGACTTCCTGGGGCAGGGCAGTTGCAGGTTCGCGCTGGTGGAATCGCGTTCGGAACGCGGTTTCGCGCAGCGCGCCGAAGCCATCGGGCTACGCTATAACGTCGCCACCCGCATCGACGGCTATAATATTTCGCAAGGCAGGGCGATTTCCATCGCGATCTTCCGCTCCGAGGGCACGGAGTAAATGTCCGCTCAGGCAGGCCTCGGGGGATCGTCGAATTATTTCTCGGAGTTATTCGCCGTGGTGCGGATATCGCTGACGCAACTGGTGCGCCCGCCATCGCACTCGCGCCGCGCCGAGGCGGCGCGCAGATCGGCACGCCACGTGTTGCTGCTCACCGCAACCGCCGGAGCTGTCATCATCGCGCTGATGTACGCGCTGGACGCGAGAGAGATCGCCCTGATGCCGGTGCGCGGCACCGCCAGCCTTTGGCCGGTTCGCATCCTGACCGACTTCGGGAAACCGGCCTATGTACTGTTGTTCCTGGCAGCGCTGTTGTTCGGCGTTGCAATTATATCGGCGCGATTGCGGGGAACTTCGCGATCCCTGCTGCTTGGGTTTGGCACGCGCCTGCAGTTTGTGTTTTTTGCGGTGCTGGTGCCGGTTCTCGGCGGCGAGGTCATCAAATGGGTCGTCGGCCGCGGCCGGCCTTTTGTCGGTGGTGAGGCCAACGCTTTCAATTTCATGCACTTCGCCGGAACCGAAGCCTATGCCAGCTTTCCATCGGGGCATGCCATCACGAGCTTCGCGCTGGCTTTCGCTGTTTCGGCGGTATGGCCGCGGACACGGCCCGCGATGATCGTGTATGCGGTTCTGATTGCGATCAGTCGCCTGGTGCTTCTGGCCCATCACCCCAGCGACGTGGTCGCTGGCGCGTTGATCGGCGCGATCGGCGCGATGTTCGTGCGATACTGGTTCGCCGCACGCCGTCTGGGGTTCGCTATCGGTCACGATGGCGCAATTGTGCCACTGGCCGGACCATCGCTGGGGCACCTCAAAAGGGTTGCCCGCAAGGCATCAGCCCCATAAGAAGCGAACGCCGAGCGCAGCAGTTCCGGCTGCAGGCCAACTCAAACGGTGAGTGTTGATTTGTCTTCTTCCGACGCAGCCGCAGTGGCCGTTTCCATCATTGTCCCCGTGCGCAACGAGGCCGAGAACGTAAGCCCGCTGATTGCGGAAATCGTCGCCGCCCTCGACGGCCGATGGGGCTACGAAATCATCTATGTCAATGATGGCTCAACCGATGCGACCGCCGACCGGCTTGCCGCAATCATGAAGCAGCGCCGAAATCTGCGCCAGGTCCGTCATGCGACATCGTCGGGTCAATCGGCGGCGGTGCGCAGCGGGGTCCGCGCCGCGCGCGGCGCGATCGTGGCGACGCTCGATGGCGACGGACAAAACAATCCAATGTTCTTGCCGGATCTGATTTCGGCGATCGAGAATGGCGGCGAGCGCGTGGGTCTTGCCGCCGGGCAGCGGATCGGACGCAAGGACACCGGCTTCAAGAAAATCCAGTCGCGCATTGCCAATGGCGTGCGCAACGCGATTCTGCGCGATGGCACCCGCGACACCGGCTGCGGCCTGAAAGCGTTCCGGCGCGAGGTGTTTCTCTCGATGCCGTATTTCGATGGGCTGCATCGCTTTCTGCCGGCGCTGGTACGCCGCGAAGGATACGAGATCGCCTATGTCGACGTCATCGATCGGCCGCGCCATTCCGGCGTGTCAAACTACGGCTTTTTCGATCGGCTATGGATCGGGATCATGGATCTCGCCGGGGTGTGGTGGCTGATCCGCCGCAAGAAGCCGACGCCTGTTGCGACCGAGGTGACGTGCCATGACTGACCTGTTCAACACACTCGTGACCTACCTGCACGATGTCTTCGTCATCAAGTTCGATGGCTGGGTCGTTCTGGGATTCGTGGCGCAGGCATTTTTCACCATGCGTTTCGTGGTGCAGTGGATTGCGTCGGAGCGCGCGCGCAAGAGCGTGATCCCGGTGGCGTTCTGGTTCTTCTCGATCGGCGGCGGCGTACTGCTGTTGGTCTATGCGCTGTATCGCCGAGACCCGGTATTCATCGCAGGCCAGGCGCTCGGATTAGTGGTCTACGTTCGCAATCTCTATTTCATCATCGTCAACGGACGGCAGGCATCGGCGGATGCCTGAACGAAGCTCGCCGCGAGCTTCGGAAATAGGGCGGACTCATAAAACGCATAGTCCGAGCCGGTGTAGCCGATCGATGTCTGCTGTCGGGGTCGTTCAGAGATGGCAGTTCGAGATATGTCTGAGGAACTTGGTAAAAAAAATGGAAAGAGAACCGTTACATTGCGAGAGGTCCCGCTAGCCAGATTCCAATAATTCTTCTGTAAAAAGCGGCAGGAATGCCGGATGAAGCATTATTGAGCAGCAAGGTGAAGGATCGACATGTTGGGGAATCGACGTAGAAGCGAACGCCGTCAATACAATGCGGTCGCGAAGATCCAATTCGGGGCCGGCTCGTTGCCACGCGACTGCACGATCACGGATGTGTCGGACGGCGGCGTGAAGGTAATCGCCGAATATGTCGACATTCCCGCCGAATTCAGCATCATATTCTCAACAGGCCGCCCGCGCCAATGCCGGCTGGCATGGCGGATCGGTTGCGAATTGGGCGCTGAATTCATCGATTAGATTTGCCGCTGAGCGCTTTTGCGCAATCGCTGCATGCGACGGGGCGGCGAGCCGCCGGCTCCGCGCCGGTACCGATGAGCCCAACCGCGGCACACCGCCTGTTTAACCGGAACTTAGGGTTACTGTGAGCACTTCTGGTCGGTCGTCGACCATAGGTCAAAGTACATGCTCCAGCAGTTGCCCCAGCGATATGGCTTCGCGAGACTTCTTGTATCCACGGCATCGTCCGCGATCTTGGTGTTGGGGCTTTGTAGCTGCCAGACCGCGGGCCTGTCGGATATCACGGGTTCACTCGGTGAGAAAACCGAAGCAAGCCGCGCCGCCGATCCTCGGCGCGAAGTAGATGTTTATCGTGATCGCTTTCGCGCCAGCCCCGAGGACGCCGACGCGGCGTTACAATACGGAAAGGCGCTCCGGGCCGCGGGGCAGCGGTCCCAGGCGGTCGCGGTGCTCGAACAGGCCACGATCGCTCACCCCGGCAACAAGGCGCTGCTTGCTGGTTATGGGCGAGCGCTGGCGGACAATGGCAATTTCCAACAAGCATTCGACGCCCTCAACCAAGCCCATACCCCCGACGATCCCGATTGGCGGATCCTCTCGGCTCAAGGAACGGCACTCGACCAACTTGGCCGATACGACGAAGCACGGCAGTACTACGCGAGCGCGCTGAAAATCGCGCCGGAAGAACCTTCGGTGCTGTCCAACCTCGGCCTTTCGTACGTCCTTTCAAAAGATCTGCCCAAAGCGGAGGAGACCTTGCGCCGCGCGTATAGCCGCGCGGGTGCGGATTCGCGGGTACGGCTGAATTTGGCGTTGGCGATTGGCCTGCGGGGCCGTCTTGCCGAGGCTGAAGGCATTCTGAAGGCCGATCAACCGGCCGAGGAAGCGGCGGCGAATGTCGCCTATCTGAAGCGATTGTTGTCTCGGAAAGAGAATGCACGTGCGAACGCGGGTAACCTACCGGTGGCAGCTACCGGGCGCCCTGATTGATCTTTGACGAACGGGCATCGGGCTCAGTCCGTGGTCCGTCACGCCTAGAACCTACCTTGCTCGCAACTTCTCGATGATTGGCGACAGGAACGAACCCCGGGGCTTTTTGGTCGTGCCCCGGCCTGTCAGTTGTTGCGCGATCTGCAGAAGCATCTTGGTGGTGCGGTGGCCCGCGGAGATTTCAGCGATCATCTGGCCGTTGTTGGCGGCGGTGCCGAACATTCGCGAATCGAATGGAATAGCCGCGATCGGCGAGGTTTCGACTGCCTTGGCGAATCCGCGCTTGTCGATTTCAGGGCGCTTCGGCATGCCGACCTGATTGAGACAATACAGCGGCGCCCGGTCGTTGGGCCGCGACGCTTTCAGCATGTTCAACATGTTCTTGGTATTGCGTAGATTAGCGAGGTCCGGCTCGGCAACAATCAGGATATCATCCGCGCCGACCAGGGCGCGCTTGGTCCATCCCGACCATTGGTGTGGAACGTCGAGCACGATGCAGGGCGTTGTCATGCGAAGCGTGTCGAAGATCGAGTCGAAGGCGTCGGCGCCGAAGTCGTAGACCCGCTCAAGCGTCGCCGGCGCCGCCAGCAGGCTGAGGTGGTCGGTGCATTTCGACAGCAAGCGTTCCATGACTGCGGTGTCGAGCCGCTCGGGCGAGAAGACCGCATTGGCAATTCCCTGCAATGGATCCTGATTGTAGTCGAGACCGGCAGTGCCGAATGCGAGGTCGAGATCGATGACGACGGAATCCAGCGCGAGATCGCGCGCGATCGCCCAGGCCACATTGTGCGCGATGGTGGATGCGCCGACGCCGCCTTTTGCGCCGACGACTGCGATGATCCGGCCGACGGCTATTGCCTCCGATGCCGAGAACAGACTGCAAATCGATCGCACCACCTCGAGGGCGGTGACCGGCCCAATGACGTAGTCGTTGACGCCGCGACGCACGAGTTCGCGATAGGGCGCGACATCGTTGACGCTGCCGATCACAACGACGCGGGTTCCGGCATCGCACACGGTTGCGAGTTGATCGAGGCCGTCAAGGATATCGCTGTGGGCTTCGGTTTCCAGGATGATCACGTTCGGAGTGGGCACGGTGTGGTAGACATCGATGGCGGCTGCCACGCCGCCCATCTGAACCGTGAGATGGGCCTTGCCGAGGCGGCGGTCTTCGCCCGCCGACCGCACGGCGGCTGCGGTTTCCGCGGTCTCGCAGAAGGCCTGCACCGACACACGAGGTGCCGGAGAGATGTACTCGTCCGCGGGCGGCGGCGTGATGTCCGGCTGCTCTTCGGAATTTTTACGCGCGTAGCTGATCATTTGCCTGTATCGCTGAGTTTGGCCTTTTCGGCTTCCGGATAGGGGGTCGAGGTCGGGTCGCCTTTGCGATACTTCTCGAACGCCGCCGTGCGCCGCGCCGTATAGGCGGGGGTTTCAGATCGCGGCTGCTCAAGGTCCGACGGATTGTCGACCATCGCCGCCATGTTGCGCTGGTAGGCGCAACCGAAATTGTAGTACGGCATGTTTTCGGAATAGCCATTGTTCAGGATCGATGGTCCAAGATCCTCGGGCCACAGACCGCAGGGTCCGGCAACCGCCGCAATCCTTGGATAACTTAGCCTGATCGTCGCGAGCCTTCGAGGGCCGTCCGGATGGTAGTGACGCAACGTAATTCCGCGTGGAGGCACGCCGGCCGCCGCGAGTTGCGCCCGAATTTCCCGGAACGAATCCGCGGCCGCCCGCGCGTTCGGCGTGTCGACCGGCACATCGGCAATGATCGCGCCGGTTCCTTCGCGGAGCCAGGTTTGCGCCAGCCCCATGACATCGGCGCGTTGCGAAGCGGACAGGCCGCCGCGTGCATGACCGACGAAAATGACCACCGAGCGGTCGGCTTCCTGAATCGCGATCGGATGACGCAGGCGGTAATCGCTGGGAACGCTCGCCGTCACGACTTCTACGCCGGTATATGTGCAGGCGCCCAGCGCGACTGAAAGGCCGGCAACTGCGCCTAACAGGCGCAGGGTTCGAAGGCGATCGACCGGTGTCATGTTTGTCATCGTTTTGTCCTCGTCCCGCGCTGGCCGGGCTGCTCCGTCTCAGTCAATGATGAAGCCGAAGTTGGTATGGTAGCTGCCAATCGGTTCGGCCGGGCCGGCAACGCCGTAAATCCGATTGATCTGGGCCAGCAGTGTCGACTGGGAATCCGACGCAGGCGCAAACCCGTCATCGGGACGTGACAACTCTTTCTGGGCGACCGCCCGAACCACATACGGCGTCACCAGGACCATCAATTCCGTCTGGTTATTGACAAAATCCTGGCTCCTGAAGAGCGCTCCAAGAACGGGCAATGAGTCAATGCCGGGTATTCCGTTGACGGCCTGCTTGGTATGTTCCTGGATCAGGCCGGCCATCGCCATCGAGCCGCCCGAGGGGATCTCCAGCGTGGTTTCGGCACGGCGGGTCTTGATCGAGGGAATCGTCGTTCCACCGGCACCGCCAGTCAAAGAGTTTTCGGTCGAGACTTCCGACACTTCGGTCATCACCCGCAGGCTGATCCGCCCCTCACTCAGCACCACCGGCGTGAAGTTGAGCGAGATGCC
>Ga0209331_1000585_pt1 | contig 13026 bp, 16 predicted proteins | sample JacPinW_OM3H0_M3_FD_187971 | JGI IMG/M metagenome (GOLD analysis project Ga0209331, IMG submission 187971) | Forest soil microbial communities from Algoma, Ontario, Canada - Jack Pine, Ontario site 1_JW_OM3H0_M3 (SPAdes) (version 2) | ecosystem: Environmental > Terrestrial > Soil > Boreal... | reverse complement strand
AGCCCGGTCAGGCGGCGCTGCACGTCGCGGCGCTGGCCCTTGTCGAGGCCGACCTGATCTTCGGTGGTCTGGTTGGCTTCCTCGGTGAACGTGGCAGGGTCGATCCCGGTCGTCAGGTTGCGGGTCGTGGTCGACGGACCGCTTTCGAGCGAGGCGATCCGGGCCAGCGCCAGCGACTTGAACTGGCCGTTGGGATAGTTGGTCAGATAAGCGTTGAGCTCTTCCGGCTTGTTGGACTCCTTGACCGAGCGCCAAAACTCGAGTTCGACGTCCGAACCGCCGGAGGTTGACGCAACCGCAGCCGGAGTCGATGACGACGGCGCAGCCGCATTGGCGGGAGGCTTCGCAGCCGGGTTCAGATAGACCGAACCGATGAGGTTGGTGTGGCCCCAAGGCAGCTGACCCTTGTTGGTCTCTTCGTTGACCTGGGCGCGGACCTCGGTCATCGCCTGCTGGATCTCGACGCCGGGCGTCGTGACATGGGCGATCAGCGCGCGCGTAAACGGACTGTTGGTGCCTTCCTGGCCATCCAGCGCGGTCTGCCCGGGACCTGTCGCGAATGCGATCAGGGTGCCTTCACCGGATTTCATTTCCGCAAGACCCGATTGCACCGACACGCTGCGGGTAGCGGAATTCGATTTGATCTTCGCGGCGAAGGGATTGTCGCGGCAGGCATCGAGGAACACGAGCTTGACCTTGGCGTCGCTCATGGTCTGGTCGAGCGTGAGATCGATATTGATCGCCGCGCCGAGCTTGACGTCCATTTCCGACTTGATGTCGGCGTCGACCGGCAACAAATAGTTGGTGCCGCCGATGGCGATGCCGTGGCCGGCATAGAAAAATACCGCGACGTCGGCGCCTTGCGCCTTCTTGCCGAACTCGAGCAGCCGCTCGGTCATTTTATCGCGGGTGAGGTTGGTACCTTCGACAACCTCAAAACCCACATTACGAAGGACGCCCGCCATCGCCTTGGCATCGACCGGTGGGTTCGGAAGTTGCGCAACATTCTTGTAGGCGCCGTTGCCGACGACAAAGGCGACGCGGCGGTCGGCCTTGGCCGAATGGGCTGACAACAACATGCAAATCAGGGAAAGAATGACGGTGAGGTAGCGCATCTGAAATCCCTTGGTGGAATCGAGCATTTTTAGGCTGTAACGCTTTGCGACAGACTACACGGAAAAACCACACTTCGCGCCACAAATAATTGGGCTATTGCCCAAATCTTGGCGACGGCGCCGGGTTATGACGCACAGTGTATTGAGTCAGCGCGCGAACTTGCGTGATCTGGATCACAACTTGGGTTGGGCGGTCCGAAAAGGGGGAGGAGTCAATCCGGTTGGCAGGAGCCCGAGCCGACCGATCAGGTTCCAACGCGCGCGGGAACAGGATCCGCAGCAGGCTTCAGGTTCAACAGATTGCCGGTGAGGATCAGCGCCGCGCCCAGCACCGTGAATATGTCCAGCCGCTCCGAATAGATCAGCCAGCCGGCGGCGGCGGTCAGCGGAACCCGCAGGAAATCCATCGGCACCACCACGGTCGCATCCGCGTACAGCATCGCCCGCGCCATGCAGTAATGGGAGAAGGTGCCGCAAAACGCGATCACGACGATCCAGCCCCAGGCATATGCCGAGGGCCATGTCCAGACGTAGAGCGAGGGGAAAAATCCGGCCGCGGCCTGGATCACCAGCATCCAGGAAATGATCGTCAGCGTGGTTTCGGTGCGGGTCAGGGACTTCATCATGGCGACGGAAATGCCGAACCCCACGGCGGCGCCGAGCGCGATCATTTGACCCGGATTGATCTCGCCGGTCGCAGGACGAACAATAACGATGACGCCGACCACCCCGAGCACGATCGCCGAAATCTTCCAAACCGTCATGCGTTCACCGAGAAAGCTTGCGGCAAGGATGGCGGTCCAGATCGGCATGGTGAACTCGATCGATACCACCTGAGCTAACGGAATGAGCGTAAGCGCGAAGAACCAGCCGAGCTGCGCGGCATAGTGAATGAGATTGCGCCCGATATGCTGCAGCGGCCGCGACGTCTTCATCGCCGCCAAACCGCCGTTGATGCGGATCAAGGGGTACAGCATGAAGAAGCCGAGGATCGAGCGTACTTCCATGATCTGAAACGCGTTCAGTTCACGCGTCGTCTCGCGGCCTGCGACCGCCACGATCAGCATCAAGGCAAGCCAGCCCGCCATCCACAGCGCGGCCTTTGGTCTGGAAGGTGTTCGCTCCATCAGCGGGGAAGTGCCAGGCATGCCGCGCAAAGCGCAGCGGGGAGGGTTGGGGAGGGCCCGCCGGTATCGGCGACCTCGCCCGGACTTGCAACGCGCAAATCTGCCGATGCAGTAATGCGCCTGGCTCAATTTCGAGGTGGGAGCGTCGGTGCGATCGGTGCTAAGGGGTCTTGCTCGTCATTCCGGGGCGCGTCGAAGACGCGAACCTCAGATGTGCAATTGCACATCGGGGAATCTCGAGATTCCGGTCTGGTCCTTCGGACCATCCCGGAATGACGCCGATGGCAAACCTGGAGAACCTGCTCATGCGTACCTTGCAACCGGCCGAATGGTCGAAGCCACGCGGCTTCTCGCACGGCGTCGCGGTCGATGGTCCCGGCCGATGGATCGTCCTCGCCGGCCAGACCGGAGGCGACGAGAAGGGTGAATATCAGCCCGATATGGTCGGGCAGGTCGAGACGGCCCTGCAAAGGATCATCAAGCTGCTTGCCGAGGCCGGCGCAGGTCCCGGGCACATCGTTCGCCTCACCTGGTATTTGACCAGTCGCAGCGAATATGAGGCCGCGGGTGCCGGTATCGGTGCAGCCTGGCGTGAGACGCTGGGGCGAAACTTCCCGCTCTCGACGTTGCTCTACATTGCCGGCCTGGTCGATCAACGCGCGAAGGTCGAGATCGAAGTTACCGCGTTCGTACCGGCGGCACAGGACATCAACCCATGACAAAGCGATCCACATCTGCGGATTTTGTGACGGCCTTCGCTACCGGCTGGCCCGAGAACCAACCGGAAATCATGGTGCTTTCCTTGACCACGCACAAAGGGGTTCAGGATTTTGCGCTCAACAAGGAACAGGCGCTGTTGATCGCAAAGACCATCAAAGAAACCGCCGCTCGGCTGAGTAAGCCGAAAGCAAGTTAACTGGAGCGGGATCGCGAGGAATCGAACTAAAAGCGGGACAGCGAGATAGAGGCGGACCTGAACGCGCTGTCGGACCTGATGACGACAGACTGCCTGTTGCCGCGCGTCGTCAAAGACAGGTTCGCGCTGAATCCGGGCGCGCTGGCGACCAGCTGAAAATTGCCGCCGCTTGCCCGTCCCTCGACGTTTCCGTTGATACCGCGGCTGCTTTCGCTCCAGGTCCCCGAAAGCGCTCCGCCCTCCGCGACCACATTGCTTGAGAGATTGAATTTGTAGCTGTCGCTGGCGCAGGTGAGGTTCTGATTGAGGCCGTTGCCGCCCGCGCCGACGGCGTAAGTGGCGCGGCAGCGAATCCGCTCCGCCGATCCGTCGTCGAGCGTGACAGTGCCGCCGCCGGACCAGTTGCCGGCCATGCCGGCGAACGGCCCCGATTGCGCGTAGCTTGCGGAGCCGGAAACAAGTGCCACGAACAACGTGACAGTAGAGAATATCACTCGTCTGATAACCACGAGAGGGTCAGCCGTCCGGCCTGTTTTATTGCCGCGACGCTTCCCATCGACCGCTGCACGGCACGCCCGCAGATGCCCCATTCCATTTCCCCGATCCGGAATTGCCACTGAGTTGACCATTTGCATATGCACCACCGATTGAGACCCGCACAAATCCCTCCCGTCCAATGCTTCCGGACACATCGGCACCAGCAGCGGAAACCTTACCATCCGTAACGGTCAGCGTTGAGCGCGTCGACGGCTCGCAAGCACCGGCCTTGGTCACAATCGTGACATTCCAAAGCCCGTCATACGGTGTCTGGGCGATTGCGGGAGCGGCGGCGAGGCCAGCTGCGGAGAGAGCCGAAGCGAGAAACATAGTAGGAATGCGATTGTGGCGCATGAATCAAATCCCCGATTTGTGTGATGACGCGGTATTTAGGGACAATGTGTTCAAAGTTTGCTGCGCCGCGGCAACACGAAAAGTTCCCAACAAATCAAATCTTTGATCTGAAATTGGTTCCCAATTGGAACAGGAATCTTGCGGTAGGGGTCCTTGGCGGGCCCGGTATAATCTTACTCCGGAACGCTCGGCGCCTGGGTTGCAAACTGTTCGTCCTGCGGTATTGCGGGCAGGCTTTTGAAAGTCTTGGCGTAATCGATGACCTCCCCCAGCAGCTTCTGGCCGAGCGGCGCCAGCGCGCGTTCCCACAACTCCCGGGCCGTTTCACCCTTTTTGACGAAACACCACTCCTGGGCCGCGATCGCGCCGGCGTCCATGCGATCGGCCAGATGGTACACGGTGCCGCCGGCGACCGGGTCGCCTTCCCGGATCGTCCATTCGACCGCCGCGATGCCCCGGTGCCGCGGCAAGAGCGAGGGGTGGTAGCCGATACCTCCGAGCTTTGCCGCCGCCAGCGCCGCCTTGCTGATGCGCGCGTGGCTGTGAGCCGTCACGATCAGATCGGTCCCTTCGGCGATTTCGGAAACCGCCACGCGCTTGGGATCGGCCTGCACGGTGACCTCGATCCCGGCGGCACGGGCGGCGGCGGCAAGGCGGTCTTCGCCATCGGCCACCACGACCCTGACAATTTCAACACCGTGTTGACGCAGCATGTTCAGCGTCGTCACGCCGAAATGGCGGGAGCCGACGAGGGTAATCCGCATGATGGTTCTTCCGTGGTGAGCGAGGTATCTCTTCCGTCGATAACACGCCGCAGGCATCTGTCACGCCGCCGGCATAGAGGGCTGCGGGTTATCAACAGGACGCGGGCGCGCCCCTCAGTGAACCCAAGGTCAGATATCAGCGTTCAAGGGGAGCCGCAACGCGTGGAGAGTTCCGTGACCCAGATGGCCCAGGGTGATGCGGCGAGTTCGGCGTGGCTTATCTACGATATGGCCACGGCAACCGAAGCCCCGAGCCAAGCCGTCGTAATTCTTCAATACGGCTTGCTGGCGTGCGCGTTGCTCGGACTGGCCGGTTCGCTGGTGATGTACGCTTCGCAGAAATGAAGGGTGTGCGCTACCGATGCCCGCGGGCACATTTGGGACGTGAGGTCAGTCGAGACGCCGGCGAACCTCGTCGCGCATCTTTTCTCGGAACTCTTCCCTGCGCGCAGGCCTTTCTTTTTCGTCGATATTGAATCGATCGAAGACGTTGAAATTTTCAAGGATCGGGTGACGATCGCTTGCCATCGCCAGAATGCGAAGTAGTTCGGTCGCCGGCCCGCTGGAGCCGGTGATCTCCCATTTGCGTATGGTGTCGGCGCCGTTGCCGGGTGCGAGGCCGCACAGCTTCGCCATTTCGGCAGCCGACAGGCTTCTGCCAATCGCTTCGCCGAGATCCTCGCGGAGTTGTTTCAGTTCGGGGCCCGTCACTGAGACCGATCCATAAAAAAACGAACACGCAGCGGATACAGCAACCGCGACGCTACGCCGAGAATTGCTTGATATTGCACGAGCGGCCTGGGACACAAGTGACACTTGGTACCGACACATGGGTTTTCCTGAAATCGGGAGGTGTCGATGCCGTGGAAAGTCGACGCGGTCGCGCCGAAGCGGAAAAACCGCCGGGGATTCCTGGTCGCCGGGTGTTTTTTGAAGGCACGACTTGCCCCGCGTGCGGCACCCTGAGTACGGTGACGACTAATCGAAATTTTTTTGGAGGATAGAAATGAAAGCTTCTATTTTAAGCTTCCGCGCCGCCGTGTTGATGGTTATTGCAGGCATGATCTGGGGCATCGTGATGGGGATCAGCCAGGATCACTCGACCATGCCAGCCCATGCCCACCTTAATCTGCTGGGCTGGGTGTCTCTCTTCCTGTTTGGCATCTATTATCACCTGCACCCGGCAGTTGACCGCAGCCGTTTGGCTTCCTTGCAGGTCTGGATTTGGATTGCTGGCACGATCATGCTGACGATCGGAGTGGGTCTGGTGCACTCTGGACATCAAATCGGCGATCCAATAGCTGCGGTATCTTCGCTGGTGGTTCTCGCCGATACGCTGTTCTTTGGCTGGCTGATTTTTCGCCGCGGGCCGGCTGAACTGCCCAGCCAGCGATTGACTGTGCCTGCCGAGTAAAGGCCGCCCGAAGCTAATCGCCGATTAGCCGTTCGGCGCACGCTCTGCATGACCTTCGGGTGGCCCCCCGCGGTGGCCCGGATTGCCAGGCTGCGCCCGCAGCCCGCGATCAATTCAATTCCGGCACGAAAAAGCCGCGCCACCGGGGGTAGCGCGGCAATGCTGTTCGTTAGATCCTGAACTTACTTGGTATCCTTCTTCATGCCGTCCTTCGCCATGCCGGCGTCGTTGGATTTCGTCATTTTCTTCGTCTTATGCTTCTTCTTCATGGTCATGGCATTTGCGTTCATCGGGTCGCTGGCCTTCACGGCTTGCTGTCCAGCCGGGCCGGTCGTCTGGGCGGAGGCAACCGGCATGCTTCCCACGAGAGCCGCACAGCATACTGCAAGAATTAGATTACGCATTTTGATCTCCCGATTAGATTGAAAGAACGCCGGATAACCGGCCACGGTCTGAAAGGTTCCATCTTCGGAACACAGCAAGACATCAGAGACATCTGTCCGGCGGACTTCTTCGGCTCCCGTGGAATTGAGCGAAAGTACGCAGGTAACGCTATTTACGATGTAGTCGATTGTTTTCCTGCGGTGGCTCGTCCTACCAGTGACGGCTGCCATAAAGCAGCAGCCCCATCAGCCCGCAACCAATGACCAGAGACAGCGCAGCTCCTAGTCCCATGGCGAGGTAGCCGTTCTCGGAAATCGGAATATCCGAGGTCGTCGTCCATATATCGTAGCCAATCAAAACGGCGCCTGCGAGCATACCCAGCAAAACGGCCAGGATTATCCAATTTCCCGCTTTCATAGCGAAGCACTCGGGTCCGGCTACGAGCGGAATTCGCGAATGTATGGTTGGTTCCCGATGGGCCGCGACGCGCGCCAGTCGCGGCCGGTGCATGTGATCCGGCTGACCAAGGAGCAGGAGATCGCGCCTTGCGCCTGGGTTCGTCAGAATGAGGAAACGGTAAGTCCTCGAACAAACCACGCGGGAACGAGTTGTCTATCATGCCTAAAAGCAAACCAACGCTTACCGGCCCCATGAGCACGCAACCTGTCGAGCGCGGCTCGATAATGCCGACACAAGCGTTGCCAATGATGCCAATGGCCGGAAAGGCAATGAAGGCTCCGCAACCGAAAAAACAACCGACCAGGACGGAAGCGGTCCGCGCTGCGAGAGCGAAAATAACCCGCCGGGAATCCCTGCGGAAGCAGCGGGATGCCCAAAGGGGCTAATACCGCGCTAGTCTCGGGAGTCGATTTCCTGATCAAGGTTCCGAAGGTAAGACAGTCCCTCCACCGTCAAGCGGTGTTCCTCTGTTTCGCCCCCGATATACATCTTCATCAGATGCTTGGAGAGCCGTTCACGGGCGCCCTTGGTCTCGGAACGGTTTGCGAGAACGCCGTAAATGCTCAGCGCGCGATCAACGGGTAGGATATTCATTGGATCATCTCGGGTGGTTCGAGCGTCTGAATGGGTAAGGCTCAGTACCCCATATCGTTCCGCGAAAATACTTCACCTGATGATGCAATTTTGGGCGCGAAGGTTATGCCTGACATTTGTTTTTCGGCCCCCGGTTTCTATCTGGACCTGTTTCGACGCCGAACTGCGCTGAAAGCATCTTCGAGGGTCGTCATACTTTCTTTCACGAAACCGTTCTGGTTGTGCTCGGGCTGCTGATTATCGACTATTTTGTGCCTGACACGGACGTCGGCTGCTGGAGTGGTGCGGCTCAGGCCGCCTCGGTGGCGACATGGATGGCTGACGCGCCAACCGGGACCGAAAAACTTGCGGTCCCGCGGGTGAAGGTAGCGGTTAGCGCAATTTCAGTGCGGCTGACCGGCTGCGGTTCAGCGATAGCGAAGCGCATCGCTCGCGCATATCAACCAGCCGCCGCATCTTGCAGAAGAGACATCCGACTCCCAAACCGCTCAACAGCTTTTTAGAGGTACCCACCGGGTACGTGAAGCGATTCGTAAAAGCGAAAGCCGAGTAGGGCCAAGAGCGCCTGACGATGCGGCAACGGGGCGCCCTTCTGCCCACCGAGTTCCAGTGTCGAACATCGAACAGACGACGTTGAGCCCGCTGACGTAATTTTAGATTCATGACCCAGGAGAAGAAAGACCGGCGCCCCGACATCGATTTGGACGCCGAAGCGTTAGCGGCCCTCGAACAGGCCCGCGCAATGCCGCATGGTCCCGAGCGAACCGAGGCGATGAAACGAGCTGGCATCCTTCGAAATGCGGCTGACTTGCAGGGAATATTTTTTGCGAAGCGCGGAAGACCCGCGAAAACCTAAGCTGAGAGGCTTGCTGCGACTCAACGAAGGGAGACCACCATGATTGCAGAGAGCTTTGATTCCCGAACCCTGGCCAACATGAAAGTCGCCCTTGAGCGGGCATGCAAGATGCTTTCAACCGGAGCCGAGGAACATGGGGCTCGTCGGCACATCGCCAGCAAAATCCTCGAATGCGCTGAGGGCGGCGATAGAACACTTGGGGGTCTGACCCGGGCCGGACGTACCGCAGCGACCGAACTCTGTGCGACGCATGGTACTTGAGGAGGTTCCGCCAGCGGCTTCCGGCATTGTCAGAAACCCCCAGGCGCGGCAACATGGGCATTGCCAACCAGGAGGAGGCATCAATGCCGACGACGCACAAAGGAGAGTGTTTTTGTGGGGCAGTTCGTCTGGAAGTTTCCGGTGATCCGGAGGCCATGGGCTACTGTCATTGCAGTTCTTGTCGTTCGTGGTCCGGCGGCCCTGTGAACGCCTTTAGTCTTTGGAAGCCGGAGGCAGTGCGGATAACTTCCGGGGTCGAGCATGTCGCGATGTTCCAGAAGACCGAGGTTAGCCAGCGGCAGTATTGCAAGAAATGCGGCGGGCACCTCATGACCAATCATCCGCCCTTGGGATTGGTTGACGTCTTCGCGGCGATGCTACCGACGTTGAAATTCTCGCCCGCTGTTCACGTAAATTATTCCGAGACAGTTTTGCCCATGCGCGACGGCGTTCCCAAGTTGAGGGATTTTCCGAAAGAGCTTGGCGGCTCAGGAGAAGTCGTGCCGGACTAAAAAGAAGCGCGCTGGCGACCGGGCGCCTCATCAATGCCAGTACGGCAAATAGATCATCGCGATAAGCACGCTTACGACACCGAACGCGGCTAGCATGCACCGCCTTGTCTTTGCTGGGTCAAACTCGTCCGGTCGGTTGCTTGGCATCGGCTTTGGTCGGCTGGGCTTTCATCTTCAACCCGAGAAAACAAACTCGGGTTTTTGCGGACGTTGCTAAGACAAAAGGCGTGGCGACGCCGCGAATGGAAGTTTGGGCTTGAGTTGTTTCCGAGGGTGAGTCCTCGCGCTCGCCGCTGAACCGGACGAGGAGAGGTGAGGGCGCCGAAATCGTCGTAAGAAGACGGCACTCCACTCACGTCCCGGATGCCCTTCGAGCTGGCGAGAGCCTTGTCGAGAACATCAAACGTCAATCGTTGTATTTCGGTCCGCCATGATAACGGTGCGCATAGGGCTCGTCCGCCTGCGGCGCCATCGTCGAATCGAAAGCATTGTAGGCGTTGCCCGCTTGCCGGTCTGAGGGGCCGGTCGATTCGGGCCAATACCGCGCGTTCGGCGCGGCGGTTTCCGCAAACGCCTGTCCTGAGATTGCAACCAGCATCATGACCGATGCGGCTAAAGCGAGATTTTTCATAACTCTGTTTCCTTGTCGTGTCAGATTCCCCATCGCCCGGAAATGCGCATCGCGGCATATCGAACGCCGATGCGTGTGACCCTGATGTGGGTTCGCAATCCGCCGATACCATTAAATTCTGCTTTAGAAGCAGTGGTGTGGCATTGCCTGCCGACACCGCGTCTTAAATCCAGCGTTGAACAGATTTGCCGATCATTCAGCGTTCAAGCGCCGGCATGGTGACTTCCACGCTGGTCCCGGATGGCCCGCTTGCAGTGCGCATGGTGCCGCGCATCTGGCCAACCAGCCCCTGCATGATGCGGCTGCCGAGACCCGGCGCGCTGGCGGTCTCAATATCGGGCTCAAATCCTTTGCCGTCATCGGTAAATGTGAAGCGATGGTTGGATCCGACGGTTTCCATTGCGATCTGAATATTGCCGGATTGTCCGACATCAAACGCATGTTTGCTGGCGTTCAGCATCAGTTCTGCGACCAGCAATGACAGCAGCATCGCCCGTTCACGGCTTAGTTTCACTGACGACGGGTGAATATGGCATACGATGCTGTCACTGCCGCTGGCGTCCTTGATATCCTCGCAGAGATCGCGCAGCAGGGCCGCGGCATCGACTTCCCGCATGTCGGGGCTGTAAAGCCGCCGGTTGATGCGGCTCATGATCTCAAACCGCCGGTGTGCCGTATCGATGACTCCGAGGGCGACGGAAGGGTCGCGTTCGATCGCGCTGCGGTTCTGCCGCAGCATCGCGGAAATACTCTGCAGGTTATTGGCGGTACGATGCTGCAGCTCGCGAAACAGTTCGGCCGAAAGGTCGCGCTCGCTCTCCAGCGCCCTGAGCGTTTCATTGAGGCCGCGCATCAGCAGCAGCAGGATTGTTGAGGTCAGGATGTAAAGACCGACACTGAGGTGTCCAATCGGCCAATCCAGCTTGAAAGTTCCCCTCGGCGGCAGCCAGAGATACCACGCGACCAGGCCACCCACGACGGCCGCCAGAATGCCGGCGGCACGACCGCCGACCAGCGAGCAAATGATCATGGCCGGAAACAGCGTCACGTAAGGAATCTTGATGTATGGATCAACCGCCTCGCGCACGCAGAGTGCGAAGACAAACACCAAAGCCGCGATCAGGTAGCCAGGCAACGTGTCCTGGTACTTCCGCAGCGTCCCGATAAAACCAACAATACTCATGGCGCCCATTGCCCCAACTGGACGCGATTTACAAACGCTGGCGATGACATCGCGGTCTGCAGACCGCCCGATCATCGCCCTGCGTCCACTCGGGCCCTTGTCGATCCTATCGCGGCCGGTTTTCGCGGACAAGTTGCGGGTATTTCGCAGGCTTTGTTCGGCGCCCGACACGGAACTGACGGGTGTGGCGGAACGCGGGCGACAGCGTCGAGATGGAGTTGGAGGGGGTGGGGACGGTGCACGTCGCATTCTCGTGAACTGTGCCACGCCATTGCGAGCCAACGGGTCGCGCGAGCGCGCGCCCGATGACAGGCTCCGCGAAGCAATCCAGAGCGTGGGTACGACAGTTCTGGATTGCTTCGGTGCCGGGCTAACGATAGGAGAAATCATCGAATTCGAGGCGCTCGACGCGCTACCCCCTTTTGACGACAGCGGCAATATTGCGTGGGCATTCGAGGGCGAACCGACCTCTCGCCGTGAAAAACGCTGGCTCGAACTTTACCTGAAACGAGTGCGAGCAAGACTAACCGGGGAATAGCCGACTAGCTCATCGAAAAGAAAGCCGAGCTGGAACGGGCTGCGGAAGCGATCGCCTGAGAATCCGCCGCAGAGAACCCCGCGGTTTCCGCGGCCTTTTTGACGTCGCCCGCTGGACTCGCTATCGACGTTGCCCATGCTGGCGAAAGTGCCGAACAGGAAACGTGCCGAGCAATATTTCGCGGGATCCGGCGCGGTGCCGATCAGCGTGACCGAACGCGGCACGTTCAGGCGGCAATGGTGTCTTGGCTTGAAATGAAACAGGCCGCCAGACTGAGGCGGCCCTTTTTCAGTTAGCGTTTCGTCGAATAGACCAGCGACATATCCTCAAACTCCTCGATTGGGAGCTTATTTACGCCGGCCGCGGTGTGGAGATCCTGCAACGACGGCATACCAGCGGTTCCGGCGGACAGCTCGGTCGACCGCTGCATCGCGGTCGCGGCGGCGAATATGGCGACAGACGCGAAAGCAGAAATCATCAGACGCTTCATGGGAAGAATCCTCCCGTTCAGTTCCGATACATAGAAAAGTCTGCACCATTTTAATTAGCTCGAGCCGTGACGCACGAATGTGATCTGCTTCACGTCTCACACTCACTTGATGCCGAGAGCGACCGCCTTCGGGCGGTCTTTGTCTGTGCGCGATCTCGGCGCGGTGTTCGATCACGAGGGGCCGTTGCCGGATCCGGCGCGCGAGCGGTCGCCGATACTGCGGTTCATTGTTCGAGGACGGTGGACAGCGGACAAATCAAACGGCGTTCAGCAGGCAGCTATATCGGCTGAGGCATGATCAGGAACGCTCCGAGCGAGGAATGAAAGAGGCCGCCAACTGAGGCGGCCTTACCTGTCGAACGTTTCTGCGGACAGCCGGAAAAGATGACGGATGGTGCCTGACCGTCCGCGACTTCCAGTCGCCATTCGGGGCTGTCGCCAGGCCTTGCGATGGCGGATCATGTCGGAGCATGTCGATGCGGCCTCGTCCCAAGCCGCGTCATCATCCGCCAAATCGACGGGCACGTCGCTGGAACGAGTGCCTTGGCGGATTCGGAATGGGTAGTGGGCCGCGCGGGAATTATAGAATCCCCGCACGGCTGTGTCGGCTCGGTGCCGGAGGGACGGCCGATAGAACTGCGGCGCCTTACTCTTTAGCTAGTGCGGCGATTTCGAATTCGAATCTGTGTGGGCCTCCAGCCAAGCCTCGTTGCTGAACAGCGACCGCAACGACAAGGCAACTTGGCGATGAAAATTTCGCTCGGGTCCAGGCGGTAATGAGCGTGCAAAGCCCAAGGTATTTCGCCGCACTTCGGTTAGCTCTGCCGTGCTGTAAACTCGGTGATCTGGCGTCGAATGAATTGCATGGGGCATGATGCTCCCCCTTGGACG
>Ga0209331_1000584_pt1 | contig 13051 bp, 8 predicted proteins | sample JacPinW_OM3H0_M3_FD_187971 | JGI IMG/M metagenome (GOLD analysis project Ga0209331, IMG submission 187971) | Forest soil microbial communities from Algoma, Ontario, Canada - Jack Pine, Ontario site 1_JW_OM3H0_M3 (SPAdes) (version 2) | ecosystem: Environmental > Terrestrial > Soil > Boreal... | reverse complement strand
AGTCGAGGCGGAGAACGAGTTGAAGGCTCTGCAACGCCACGCTTTCGCGATAGTCGATCCAAAGACTTGAATAGCCCTCAGGACAAAATCTGAATCGAGTGAGCTTATGGATAGAGCTGCGAATGGTCAGAATGGCTTCGCTCGCGTAATGTCTGCTGATGGAGGTCAAGCGGCTATCAATATTGCGCTGCGGTAATCTCAGGTTTTGACCGATGCTGTTGAAAAAGGTCTTTTTCCACCGCTGATCAAAATTTTTCTAGGCCGCTGATGCGATTCTCGGATAATATGTGAGGGGACCTCGTCTCCTAGTGAAAAAACCCACAGGCGGCTTCGACAACGGCCTGGGTGCCATATTAATCGGCGAGCATAGTTTAGCTTCGTTTCTTTCGAAAAAATCGCCAGAAGGCATTTTGGGACTTTTTCAACAGCATCGACCCAAAGCCGATATTGGCGAGTCTGGATCACCTAACAGCCACGCGCAGGGCGCACTAGCAAAATGCGGGGCTTTGCTTTACCGCCTGAAGATGAACGAATATATCTTGTGCCCGAGCTTGCGATGAGCACGACAACTGGCTCGACTTCGGTAAGACCGGTGTCCTTCGCGACGCCGTTCCGTCAAACGGCGTTTGCGGTGATCTGGACAGCGACGCTGGTTTCCAACGTCGGTGGTTGGATGTACAGCGCCGCCTCGGGCTGGCTCATGACGAGCCTCAACCCCGATCCCTTCGTCGTGGCGCTGGTGCAGGTGGCCGACACTTTGCCTATTTGTTTGTTGGCGCTACCGGCGGGAGCGCTCGCCGATATCTTCGACAAGCGCAAATTCCTGATCGTCGTTGAAGTTCTGACGACAGTAGTTTCCGCGATTTATGCGGTGATTGTCGGCGTTGGTTGGGCTACACCCGAAAATCTGCTGCTGTTCACATTTCTTGTCGGCGCCGCCGGAGCGTTGACCGTACCGGCGTGGCAGTCGGTCGTGCCACAACTCGTTCCAAGGGACGACTTGCCTGCCGCTATCGCTGCCAACAGTGTTGGTGTGAATATTTCGCGTGGGCTCGGTCCCGCGCTCGGCGGTGTGACGATCTCCGGCTTTGGCATCGTCGCGCCCTTCTGGATCAACGCTATTTCCAATCTCGGCATCGTCGGGGCATTACTGTGGTGGCGCGAGGCGAGAAGGTCGAAAACGCGGTTGCCCGCGGAACCTTTCGGCCAAGCCGTCTCGGCCGATTGCACGCGCAGAGGACGTGATCACCTTGCACCGGCTCTTGGCGCCTCTGGCATCCGGTCGTGTGTCGCCGAATCGGTTCAAAGGGTTCTGGAAAGACTGAAAACAGCACCAGCGGGCTTCGGGCAGGGGTTTCGTTACCGAGAAACAGTGGTTTTCGGCCCTGGGCCTGTGCATCACAGTCGCAATCTCTGCGTAATGCTCCTCCTCATCCGTCTGTGCGAGGTATGCGACCATCATTCCCAAAACGAGAAGCGCGCTCTTCGTTCTGATTCACGAATTGCACACCGCCTGCAATTTTGTATTTCGCAGTGCTCTGGAAGCTAATCGATGCGGCAAAGGTGTACGGCAAGCCGAGAGCGAAATAACCCTTATGTTATCGCTCGATTCGCTTGATTGCGGCTCTTGCCCTGTCGCCGCGTTGCTGATGAGCTAGGCTGCACGAGTAGCAACGATGCCGACGCCATTGAGGGGTGTGTTATAGAGGACACACCTACTGCAAAACGGAATCCGCTTGGCAAATGGCCTAACCCTATCCTGATTCTGATACATGGTGCAGCAAATGTTCGGGGGCGTGCTTAGTGCCAAATTCTGTCCAACGGCTGAAGTGGTTCCTCATTGCAGGACCTTTGCTGCTTTCAAGCGCCGCAGTATCCCAGGTCCAAGTCAACCAAAATTTCGTTAGCCAGGGGCCTGCTCCCATTTTTGGGCCTACCGATATATCCAGGAGCGCCGACGCGCCGCCGAATGGGAATTTGTCCGGTGCCGTTGGGCCTGTCGTCGCTGATCCGCTGAATGCAAACACGTTTTATATCGGGACCGTGAGTGGCGGCATCTGGAAGACGACCAACGGCGGTGCGATATGGACGCCTCTCACCGACAACCAAGCTACGCTTTCCATCTCCAGTCTTGCCTTGGACCCCACCGACCCTAATCGGAATACGCTGATCGCCGGTACCGGCCTCACTTCCAACGGGACCGTTTGTCTGTTGGGACCATGTTTCTTTACGGGAACCGGTGGTCTGCAGAACGGCTTGCTGTACTCGAAGGATGGCGGCAGCAGCTGGACCTCTCTTGGGGCCGCAACCCTGAACGGCCAGAGCGTGGACGCAGTGGCGGCGCGTGGAAACGTAATTCTCGCGGGCACGTTCGAACAGTCTTTCGCAGCGGATGCGAACCAGCGAAGAGTAGGAGGGCTATATCGCAGCTCCGATGGCGGGGCTACCTTTGCCTTAGTGTCCGGGACTGGCGGATTGCCGACTGGTCCAGTGACCTCGATCGTGGGCGATCCGAACAACAGCAACAGACTTTATGCCGCGGTAAGCTCGCCAAACGCGGGCACCAATGTCCAGACCGCACTGTTTGTCAGCAACAACGCGGGTGCGACCTGGACACAGGTGTTCGGAGCTGCGCAAACCGGTACGATCTTGCCCGCCAGTCAAACTGTGTTGAAGGTTGCCAGTGGTCCTGGTGGCACGCTGGCCGTCGGCGTTGTCGATTTAGCGACCAGAACGGTGACGGGACTGTTCTGGTCAGGCAATTCGGGGGCAAACTGGACCTCCCTCACGGTGCCGACCCCCCTCAACCCTGGCATGCAGGTGCCGATCAACTTTGCCATTACTATCGATCCGAGCAACCCCAATTTGGTCTATGTTTCAGGCGACCGCATCGTAAATGCTCCATTCACAGTAACTGCATTTCGAATCGACGCGATCAACAGTCCCAACATCTTCACCAGCATTACGGACGCGAATACTGCGAACAACTCATCGGTGCACGCCGACTCCCGGGCGCTCACGTTTGACGCGAACGGCCGGCTTGTTCTTACGAACGACGCCGGCATCTACGCGAGAACCAGCCCTCAAAACGACGCCGGTGCTTGGACTTCGCTCAATGGCAACTTAGCTCTCTTGCAGCCTTATTCTGTCGCTTATGATGCAGTCGGTAAGCGCCTCATCGCTGCGGCGCAAGACAATGGGGTGGCCATTCAGTCAGGTCGCAATCAGCTCCTTTGGAATGCCACGAATACATCTGATGGCATCAATGCTTTTGTCAATGACGTGACACTTGCTGGTGCCGGACTGACTGCGTTTTACCAGACTAACTTGGCTCTTACCGGAATCAGTCGGATTGTGATGGATGCGCATGGAAAGATAATCAGTCCGCAAACTGCCGGGTCAGAAGTTCTCGGAGCTGCCATCACCTGTAATGGTGGCAACTGCGACAACGCGCAAGTGGTCGGTGTTTGGGACGGCAGCCCGTGGGTCAACAATCGGATAGATACGACGCGGATGGCGCTTGGCGGCAGCCATGTTTACGTTACTCATGACACGCTCACCGGAGCCCAAAGTCCGAGCGCGACGACTGTCGATCTAAAACTGACCGACGTCGGAGATGCTGTGGGGCTTGTTTCGAAAATCGCCTATGGCACTCGCGACAATCCGAACATGTTGGTCGCCGGTGGTTTTAATGGACTTTTCCAAAGCACGACGGCAACAGCTAACTCGCTTGCCCCGGTGCCTTCCTACATGGCGGCTGGAGGTTCTCCCCCAACGGGAATAGTCCTCGATCCGCGATCGCAGTTTCGCTATTTTGTAGCCGATAACCTAAATCTCTTCAGTACAACAACGCAGGGCTCGGCTTTCACGAACGTCACCGGCAACCTGCCTGCGGGTATCATCAAGCCGACGGCACTCGAATTTATTTCAAATAATGGCGTCAATGCCCTGCTCGTTGGCGGCCTCAACAGCGTGGCCAATGTCCAAAGCCCAATAGCGGCCGCAGACAGCGATGGCGTTGGCACTCTCTCCAACTGGCGGGCGTTTGGGACGGGCTTGCCGAACTCGCAGATTAGCGCGTTGTTTTACGACTCGGTCGTTAATGTGCTTGCGGTTGGCACTTTCGGCCGCGGTGCCTTCACGCTCTACGATGTCACGAGCTATTTTCCGCAGGCTACGGTTCTGCAGTTCGGCCTTGCCGATAACGATTCGCTACCCGATGCCTCGTTCCTAACGAACGGAACGGTCGGAAACCGCTCGCTCATAAAATACGGTAGCGGGACCCTGACGATTGCCGGTGACGCGACCTATACTGGTGGTACCAGCATCAACGGCGGAGCGGTGGTGCTTGGCACCGGCGGTACTGCCGGCAGCATTCTCGGTGACGTGGCCTTCTGCAGCAATGCGGCTGATCCAAGGTGTGATCCCTCCAACAACAAATCACTCGCCTTCAATCGTTCCGATACGTACACTTTCGGCGCCTCCATCACGGGCCCCGGGCAAGTCTTCCAGATCGGAAGCGGCAAGACAGTCCTGACGGGTAACAGCACCTATAGCGGGCCCACATTTGTCAATAATGGCACTCTGAGCGTGAACGGCTCGATCACGTCGCCCGTTTTCGTGAATTTCGGCGGTACCTTGGGAGGCAACGGCTCGGTCGGTTCAACCACTATCCTCGCTGCAGGCACCCTCTCGCCCGGCAATTCGGTCGGCACCATTACCATCAACGGCAACTTGGTGTTTGTTCCCGGCAGCTTGTACCTGGCCGAGGTCTTCGCAAACACCGCGGACCGCAGCAATGTAACCGGTTCGGCGACGCTCGCGGGAACGGTTGCTGCAGTCAATACCGGTGGCAATCTGACCAACAGCTACACGATCATATCAACCGCTGGTGGGGTCATCGGCACTTTTGATGCTCTCTCACCATTCGGTTTTCCCGGCTTCCTCTCGGCAAGCCTCGCCTACACCCCGACCACCGTCTTGTTGAACCTGAACTCCCAGATCATCCACACGCCAGGCTTGACCCAAAATCTAGCTGCAGTGGCTGCAGCGCTCGACGGCTCGTTCAACAACGGCCGGGGTACCTTGCCGGGATTGTTCGGGCTGAGCACAAGCCAACTGCCGGCAGCCTTGGACGCCCTCTCCGGCGAAGGCATCAGCGGAACGCAGGAAACTGCATTCGGGGCCGATCGCATGTTCATCTCCCTGATGATGGATCAGGGCGCGTTCTGGCGTAACGGGGAAACTATCGATCCTAACGGCATCACCTATGGCGCAGCCCCCGTTCAAGATGCGTCCTCGAAACCATCGAAAAAATCCAAGCAGCCCGTCTACAAGGCGCTTGTAAAAGCGCCCTCGATCTATCAGCCCCGCTGGCGCGCATGGGCCACTGGGTTTGACAGCAGTTGGAAGCTCAATGGGGAGGCCGGCATCGGCAGCGCCTCGCTGTCGCATAAGACCGGCGGTCTGGCGGGCGGCCTCGATTACCAATTCGCCCCCGACGTGCTGGCTGGTTTTGCCATGGGCGGGAGCACCTCGACTTTTTCGGTGCCCAGCCGCATTACCAGCGGTCAGCTCGAGGGCGGTCACTTTGGTGGCTATGGGGTAAAGACCTGGGGTTCGCTCTACGCCGCCGGTGCCGTGAGTTTCAGCACATTTCGCAACAGCACGAACCGCATGATCGCGGAGGTCGGCCCGACCGAAGTGGCGACCGGCGACTTTGGCAGCAATCTCTGGAGCGGGCGCCTGGAGGTGGGCTCCAAGCAAGTTCTTGGCTGGCTTGGGGTGACGCCGTTCGCAGCGGTCCAGGTTTCAAAGCTTTGGCAGAATGGCTTTACGGAAACCAACGCCCCACCCCCAGGTGCGGGTGTACTTGGCTTGACCGAAAACTCGCTCGCGGTGTCTTCGATGCCAACGTTCGTGGGGGCGCAATTCGATGGGCGCTTTTATCTGCCGGGCGGCATAATAGTGTCGCCCTATGCGCGGCTGTCGTGGGTCCATGAGTTCAACACGACCCGCAATATCACCGCCTCATTCATCGCGCTGCCAGGGACGTTATTTACGGTCGATGGCCCGCACGCCGCACGCGACTCAGGCAGGGTCGAAGTCGGAGCAAAACTCGCACTCACCCAAACCGTCAAGGCGTTCGCCAGCTTCGACGGCGAGTTTTCCAGTCGCGCTCAGGTTTATGCCGGCAAGGGAGGCGTCATTGTGGCTTGGTAGCGCGTCGAAACTTGGTTTACAATTTTTGGCAACAGCATCGACGCAGGCTTCTCGATAAGGTCCAACTGCGACGTGCTGGCAAGATCACCTCAGAAGCCTTGGCCTGGTTCAAGTCCTTCGACGAAGACATCATCTGATAACCACTGGCTGAGCAAATTCTTGACAGCAAGGCCGGCGAGTTTAAACCCGCGACTTTCCGGGATCGCTACGAGGAGGCGCTGCTAGCGCACCTCAAGGCCAAGCAGGCCGGCGCCATTCCGGCGCACAAACCAGCGTTTGCGCCGCCGCACCGGGTGGTCAATCTCATGGAGGCGCTGCGCCGCAGTGTCGCCGAGGACACCAAAGAAGCCGCACCGCGTAAGGCAGCCCCGGCGCGCAGAAGGGCGTGACTGCCATGGCCCAGCGCGCCGCACCGCCACCGCTTGGTCACAGCCGTGGCGCCGCTGTGTATCTGGTGCTGGACGCGCAAGCCGACCTCAAGACGGTCGTCGCTGATCCGCTGTCCGGTCGATATCGACATGCCTTGCGCGCGGTGCCTCTAACACTGCCGATGGCGGAACTGCGCGATCTCACCGCGGAAATCGCGCGCAAGGTTCTCAGCCGTGCGGTCGAATCGGACCGTGAATTGCCAGCTGCGGTGCGCGATTTCGTGGAGCGGGCGGGTGCGTGAGAGACCGCCATGACGTGTCCACAGCTCCCCAGCCCCAGGCGCAATGGAATCGCGGTACCCATGAATGGATCGGTCAAGCTCGCGCGCTGCGCCATCTATACCCGCAAGTCGACCGAGCATAACCTCGACCTTGCCTTCACCTCGCTCGATGCCCAGCGCGAGGCCTGTGAGGCCTATGTAAAGAGCCAAGCGCACGAAGGCTGGCGCTTGATCCCTGGCCGCTACGACGATGGGGCATTCTAGCTGCAATCAGAATTTATATCGCAGCTCGCGTTCGGCCGACGTGCGGCGCCAGGGCTTATCATGCACAAATGGGTAACTGGATGGCACACCCCCGAAGTGCAATCAGAGTTTACGTTGCACCTCGAACCCACGCTGCCGGGCGCCTGCGCAGGTGCTGTGCCTACACCTATGGCGCAAGTAGCCGAAATGACAGTCGTAAAGCACAACCGCCATTTCCGATGGTCGATGCTCGGCGATGGCATCTTGATATCCGCGCCCTGAGGCCTTGCTGTTCGAACCCCCGCGGGCATCGGGCTACAGTATCATAGCCCAGTTCTGTGATGGACGATATCCTTCGAGGGTCTGAGTCAAAGCGGCATAATGCCCGAGTGTGGCTGTTTGCTGCACTGCACGAGTCCGGTCCTGATGCTGTGGACGGCTCCTCCACTCGGCACGTGAGTGCCATGGATATGGGGGCCACTAAAGCTCCCATGATTCGGAGGAGCTACCTATGCAAACAGTTACGACAATTGGTCTCGACATCGCAAAATCAGTGTTTCAGGTGCACGGCGTTGATGCTGCCGGCCAAGTGGTGATCCGCCGTAAGTTGAAGCGTCGCTACGTTCTGGCGTTTTTCCAGAAGCTGCCGCCTTGTCTGGTCGGCATTGAGGCTTGTGCATCGGCGCATTACTGGGCGCGCGAGCTGCAGACGCTCGGTCACACCGTGCGCTTAATGCCGCCGGCCTATGTGAAGCCTTACGTCAAGCGCCAGAAGAACGATATGGCGGACGCTGAGGCAATTTGTGAAGCGGTCACCAGGGCCAACATCCCAATCTTGCGAATGAGATGCAATTCATCCTGGCCCATAACGATGCGCTCGACGCGCGTCTTGTTGCGCGCGCGCCAGCTCCCAGCCGATAGGCAAATCTGATTTGACGACAGCTACTGCCGTTGCGACAATCAAAAGAATTTTGCTTCGAGTGTGACGCTCGTCACACAGGAGAAGAGGTGCAAGGGTCAATAGATCGGAAAAGTCCAGTTGATGGAGGCCTCATGACTCCCAAATCGCATACCCCGATGAATGACGCAGTCCACAAGCAGGAGGCGGCACCAGATCAGCCGCTCCTGGACACGACCCCATATGGCTCTGGCAAGGATGATTCGATCAGCGATGTAGCTGAGAATGCTGCAATCACGCAGCACACGCTTACCATCGACGGAACGACGATACCGTATACGGCGAGAGCGGGTCATCTTGTCATAGCCGATCAATACAGTGCTCGGCCGACGGCCAAGATATTCTACGTTGCATTCACCACCAACGTCGCGACCCCAGCCAATCGTCCCGTTACCTTCTTCTATAATGGCGGTCCCGGATCTTCGTCGGTCTATCTCCTGCTTGGGTCCTTCGGGCCACGGCGAATTAAGACCAACATGCCCTACTTCACCCCACCCGCCCCATACGCCCTAGAGGACAACCGGGACAGCCTGCTCCAGCATTCCGATCTGGTCTTCATCAATCCCGTTGGCACTGGCTACTCGGCAGCAATCGCGCCGGGCAAGAACGGGGACTTTTGGGGAGTTGATGAAGATGCACGTTCAATCAAGCAGTTTGTGAAGCGGTACCTGACGGTGTTTAACCGCTGGAATTCCCCCAAGTTCCTATTTGGCGAATCATATGGGACACCACGAACCTGCGTGCTGACCTGGTTGCTGCATGAGGATGGCGTGGATCTGAACGGGGTAGTTCTGCAGTCGTCTATTCTTGACTATTCTCAGACGGGCAATTCGGTCGGCCTTCTCCCGACTCTGGCGGCAGATGCCTGGTTCCACAAGAAAGTGACGGTCTCACCCGCTCCTTCCGACTTGCCCAGCTTCATGAAAGAGGTCGAACAGTTCGCGCGGGGGCCATATGCATCTGCAGCGGTGGCGTTCCCGAAAGTGGACCCAGAGGTCCTTCAGGCGTTGAGCAATATTCTCGGGATCCCGCCTGTCGTACTGAAGTACTGGCAACTCGATCTGGCGGCAGGGGGCGGCACAACATTCCTTACCAGCCTCCTTCAGGACGAAGGGGTCGCCATAGGGGCATATGATGGTCGCGTCACGGCGGAGGACACCGGAATTGCGGGATCAATAGACCCGAATTCAGGCGGCAATGATCCAACCATGACGGCTGTTGGCGGAGTGTATACGGCCATGTGGAACGTCTACCTTAACGACGAGCTCCAATTTACGTCGACATCGCCCTTTATGGATATGAACGATCAGGCATTCCTGAACTGGGACTTTGGCCACGTTGACCCGACCGGAGCGCAAACAGGCGGCATCGACAGACTGTACACTGCCGGGGATCTCGCGGCAGCAATGGCGCTGAATCCATATCTGAAAGTGTTTTCTGCAAATGGCTACTATGATGCGGTAACACCGTTTTTTCAGACGATCTTGAATTTTGAGAACATGCCGCTGAGCGATCCGCACGCTCGCAACAACCTTACAATCCAGAATTATCCATCCGGCCACATGGTTTACCTCGACAACGAGTCGAGATCTTTAATGGGGGCGGATCTTGCCGCGTTCTACGAAGGCACAAGGGCGTATTCCGCTGGTGTTGCCGCTAGGCGCGAGCCCCAGGCACCCGAGCGCATTAGCCGTTCGCCATACCGCAGACGCTTCAGCCGCACGCCCTACTGAGCATGACGCCCATCCGGCAGGGTGTATGCTGTTTCTGCTAATGACAGTACTTTAAAACAGAACAATTCAATTTGTCCATTCGATCTGTCCAAGGATGTTCCGATACGTCCTTTGCGATGTGGATCGTTGCGCGCGATGATCTTCGCAGCAACAACGTAGAAAGGTTTTCGCGGACAGCGTTACGCCGTTGCCCGATCAGCCGGGCCTCACCCCACATGGCCTGATGATTCACGCAGAGAAGCCCACGGATCGCAACGAGTGGCTAAGGGCGAAATCATCCCGCCCGAGGAACTGCGGGAGAGTTACAAGTCCGATCAGAATGACCTGAACGCGCTCGTTTCTTGGCTGAAGAAGCAAGGTTACAAGATCGTCCAGGTGACCTCCAACGGCACCGGGGTGTGCGCGGAGGGCACCATCGATACAATCGAGAAGAGCCTCGCCGTGAACACGGTCCGCGTCACCAAGGACGGTTTGACGTTCACGGCTGCGCAAAATGCACCCAGCCTGCCCTCGGATGTCGGCAACAACGTAAGCGCCATCATCGGGCTGCAGCCTTTTCGACGGGCGCACAAGCACAGCAGGACATGTGTCCCCAAAAACGGTAACCGCGCTGCTTTGAATGCGACCCGCGTCAGGGGTAAAAAGACGCAAACGAAGGCAGCGAAGACGGCAAGGACGAAAGGAGCTGGAAAGGGCCGTCCTGCGCCCTCCCCCAATATCAAAAACGCGCCACCTTATCTCGTGAGCGAGGTGCTCAAGGCCTACAACGCCGACGGTCTCCCGGTGACCGGCAAGGGCCAGACGATCGCAATTCTGATCGACACCGTGCCTGCCGATACCGACTTACAATCGCTTTGGAAGTGGAACAATCTGCCCACCTCCTTGAACCGGATCGTGAAGATCAATGTGAAAGGTGGGGCGCTTCCGCCGACGGAAGGAGAAGAGACACATGACGCTTCATGGGCAAGCGGAATTGCGCCGGACGCGACCGTCAGGATTTACGCCAGCGGGTCCTTGCAATTCGTGGATCTCGACCGCAGCAGGCAGAATATGAGTCGTCGGATCCGTGCGTCGTCGGGGTAGGCGGTACGACCTTGACGCTCAAATCGAACGGGCAGGTACAGGCCGAGCGTGGTTGGGCAAGTGGGCGCGGCGGCAGGAGCATCCTGTTCCCTCGACCGCCATGGCAGAGCGGACCTGGGATGCCGGCGGGCAACGATCGTCTCGTCCCGGACGTCAGTCTTGCGGCCGATCCCAATGACGGCGCTTTCCTTGTGTTCAATGGAAAGCCCATTCAGATCGGTGGAACCAGTTGGAGCGCGCCGACTTGGGCCGGGCTGTGCGCCCTGCTCAACGAAGCTCGGCAGAACGCCGGCAAGTCTGCCTTGCCGTTTCTCAATCCAATGATCTACCCGCTCATGGGTACCCGGTGCTTCCGGGATATCGTCGACGGGAGCAACGGGGCCTATCACGCCGGACCTGGCTACGACATGGTGACCGGCATTGGGGTGCCCAGCACCAAGGATCTGATTGCGAAGCTGGTAGAGGCGGCATCGATTGCTGCTGTGGCGATGCCAACCAGGAAGTCTCGTAAACGCGTAGCTTGATCCCTATGCGGATGCCGCTCTGTTAGGAGCACGTCCTGCAAAAGTGGGAACCGGTTTTGCGAAAAGGACATGCTCAAACAAGGAGCTACAGCGGATAACGATTCGAAGACAAAGTCATCCCGCTGTAGCCTGTTGCTAACAAATGAGGCCAGCCACGAATAGGATTGCTTCTGGCAGCCATAGGCCCGACGATGACCGCCTCAGTTGTCACTCGTAGCTACGATTTTTACCGCACCGGCGCGAACGATGAGGAAGTCACGCTCTCGGCCAGCGCGGTGCGCGCGCGCGGCATTGCCAAATTGTTCAGCATGTCGATCCCCGACGATCCCAGGCTGGAGGCACAGCCGCTTGCGGTCGGTAATGTCCGCTTGAGCAACGGCGAGACGCACGACGTCATCTACCAGGCTAGTATGGGGAACACGGTCTACGCTTTCGACGCGCAGACCGGCAACGAATTATGGAAGACAAATCTGGGCCGGCCGATTGTCGGCACAAGACAGATCGACGCCTGGCTGGTGAACGTCGCCTGGGGCATCTTGTCGACACCTGTCATCGACGAGGCGGCAGGCATTCTGTATGCGTGCGCCTGGATCAGCTCGGACGGAACGGCTGCGAGCGCCAAGCATTTCCTCGCAGCGTTGCGGATCTCGGACGGTTCGCTTGCCCGTCCGCTCCTGAATCTCGAGGGGGCGGTTTATGCGCCCCCGGACTTGCCTCAGCAGAAATTCGCGTCGGCTCAGCGCAAACAGCGTGCCGCTTTGACACTGTCCCAGGGCCATGTCCTCATTCCATTTGGAACCATTGCCGAGAGCGCTTCGACGGCGCGGGGCTGGCTGATAGCCGTCGATGTCACAGCACGGCGCATTGCCGCAAGCTGGACGCCGCTCCTGCCAAGAAGTCGTTCCGCTGAAACGTGGGTGCCGCTTCCGACAGCGCCGACGGCGATGCGCTTGCCTTTGAGCTGTGACAATCGGTCCAACGGCTCATCCGAGGAATAAAAGACCCAAAATGGGTTAGTGTACGCGTTTCCCAGCGACAGCACTCCCGGCGCGGGCTCCCCGTCAGAGATGCCTCCGAAATCGAGGGCAATCTGAACTCCAGAGTTTGGATTTTTCAGAAGCTCGATGTTGTCCACCGCGCCTTCAGTTTCGCGCAGCTTCAGCTCAACGTGAGAACGCGCAAAAATGTCGCGGTATCGCTGGCCAAAGTATTCAAACGTGGTACCTTTGTTCCCCGTGCCCATCGTGACCGTCGACGGAGGCGCAGGAATGAAATAGATCAGCAACAGCGAGATTGCGCCTACTGCAAGCACGGCCGCAGCTGATGTTTTGAAGATTTGCCAGCGACTGAATCCCAGCATAGCCACTTCCCTGAGCCTCAATCCGCCGTGATGAAAGCAAACAGTCTATGCCATCGCGGTGTGTGCGCCACGAACGGCCACTTGATCACGCCGCCGAGAAGCGGCAATGAATTCGCGGCGGTTCAATCCATTGAATTGCATCTGCTGACCCTACCGAGATAAGCAGCATACCAGATTGGCGAGCTTCAAGTCAGGGGCTCGCTGCAGTGCGGGATTTCGATCCGGTTTTTGTCTGCTTGGGGTCGATGCTGTTGAAAAAGTCTTTTTGCACTTGTGATC
>Ga0209331_1000583_pt1 | contig 13068 bp, 8 predicted proteins | sample JacPinW_OM3H0_M3_FD_187971 | JGI IMG/M metagenome (GOLD analysis project Ga0209331, IMG submission 187971) | Forest soil microbial communities from Algoma, Ontario, Canada - Jack Pine, Ontario site 1_JW_OM3H0_M3 (SPAdes) (version 2) | ecosystem: Environmental > Terrestrial > Soil > Boreal... | reverse complement strand
TGTAATGCCTGTGGCGCCGAGTTGATTCTGACCAACGTGGTCCCAGACGACACCGTGGCTGTACATGGTGTCGAGCACCATACGTTCATCTGCTCTGGATGCCATGTCACAGAGCGTCGGGTAATCTTCATCAAAGATGGTCGTGAGGCTGACGGCCCGCCGATGCCCATGCAGGCGGCGCGACGCATCAAGCGTGCGTCAACAGTGCAGGATGAGCACGTCGCTGCTCCTGGCCTCCTCAGCCGCGTCGTAGCATTACTTCGCGGGCAGTAGGTACGCGCGTAGGGGCTTGCATTGTCAGGTCCTCTCTTCACAGCCTAATCAAACACGACAAGCTCATCGCCATAACGAGTTACCTCAGGATGGCGGTGGAAATGTTCTATACTCGCGACAATAGGTGGGCGCTCGGCAGGGGAGTGCGAGGGATGCACTGTACAGCGTGTGACGCTGAGCTGATCCTTACGAACGTGGCCCCGGAGAGCACGGTGGCTGTCCGTGGCTTTGAGCACCACACCTTTATTTGCTCGGGATGCCATAGCACGGTGCGTCGAGTAGTCTTCATGAGACATGGGCGTGAGGAGGACCCCAAGCTCCCTCCAAATCTATTCGACCACGTGATGGCTCGGGTACGCGGGTATTAGGTCGGGCTGAGCGTACCGTTCTCCACGTCGCTCTCTTCAGCGCAAAATCAAACAACACGCGCGGGGCTTGGCGGAATTTTGAAATCTGGGCCGGGGGTCTTTTTCTGAAATCGTCTAGAAAAAAGGAGGCTCATTTTCGCGAAGCGCCGCTGCGCTCGCACGAGCACATCAGTTCCGCAGGGCTGCTTGGTGGACCGGCAGCGACTACGCTGAGCGCGCGAGTACGTTGCTGACCGACTTGGCGTACCAGCGGCCACCGCGCGGCGTGGCAATGCCGCGAGCGTTCAGGGCATCCGCAATCTGATGGAGCGACGCACCTGAGCGCTGTATCTCGCGAATGACGGGGAGCACGTTGGCAGCGTGGTGGTTCGCGTTGATCACGTTGCGCTCCGACAGGGCAAAACACGGCCCCTCTGTACCTGCGTACTGTACCTATGCGGAAATTATCAGTAAGCGTATCTACTTGAAAACGTTACCGTCTTTTGTGTATGCATTACGTGGTGCCGGGTGAGAGATTTGAACTCCCGACCAACGGTTTACAAAACCGCTGCTCTACCACTGAGCTAACCCGGCTCTTCACGATGGGATTGCCACGCCTCACGCGGCCGCAACGAGGCGCCGCTCCGCGCTCTCCACCACCATGGGCGTCTCCCAGTCCTGCCGCTGCGGCGGCGCCGCCCAGCGCTTGGTGACCATCGCCACCCAATCGGCCGTGTAGAATGCGCCGGCGGCGGCCTTGCTTTCCCAGAGATAGATGCCGACCAGCGAATGGCCATCGGGCGCGATCCCGTAATATTTGCGGATCAAGCCGGGAATTCCTTCGTAGGTGTGGGCCGTCGCATTGATCGTCTCGATGAGCTGAGCCTTGGACGTGCCCGCAGGCACTTTGAACGTCCACATAACCGTGTGCATCTGGGATCTCCCGCGCGCTCGTGCGAAGCGCTGGGTTTATGGCCGCTTGCAGCGCCCCGTCAATGCAGGGCCGCGCTGCCCTCCGAGCCTTGGCTCGCACCCCTCAGCTGGCGGACTGCGGGTGAGCCTTATTTCGCGGGTCGTCCTTCGCGTCCCGATATTCGAGGCCCAGCGGACCGATGGCCGTAACCTGAGTAACGTACTCACCGGACTTTGCCCAGTGAAAGTGCCAGGTATCGCCCGGTAGAACGATGACGCTGCCGGGTGGATACGCCTTGACCTTATCGCCGTCGAATCGATCGCCCAGCCCGATGTAGAAAACACCGGACATGACCGTATAGATTCGATCCTCGGGGTGCTTGTGCGGCATGAGTTTCGCGCCTGAGGGCACTTTGACCCTGACCACGTAAGGTCCGGCTTGGGTGGGTTCTCCAACAAGCACGGCCAGTCGGGCCGACGGCGGAAACGCCGGAAACGGTTTCCAGTCGATGTCTTCCGGCAGAATCGATCTGAAAACGGCTTCGCCTGGCTGGTGGTCTCGAACCATCGGGGTCCTCCAAGTGATCGCTTCCTCGGGTGATGAACAAACAGTCTCCACTACAGCCGTAACTTATCGAGCGTAATCGGTAGGTCGCGCACGCGCTTTCCAGTCGCGTGGTAGACCGCGTTCGCTATTGCCGCTGCAACGCCGACAATGCCGATCTCGCCGAGCCCCTTGATGCCGAGCGGATTGCTGTCGTCTGCCTCATCGACAAAGATGACCCTGATGTCGTGGATGTCGGCGTTCACTGGCACATGATATTCGGCGATGTTGGCGTTCATGATGCGGCCGATCCTGTGATCGATCAACGTTTCCTCGTGCAGCGCCATGCCGATACCCCAGACCACGCTGCCGAGGATCTGGCTGCTCGCGGTCTTGGTGTTCAAAATACGACCTGCAGCAACCGCGCTGACGACGCGCGTGACGCGGATCACGCCGAGCTGCTCGTCGATATTCACCTCGGCAAAGATTGCCGAATGCGCGTTGTGGGCGCGCGCGGGGTCGTCGGTGGGGTTTGTGGTTTTCTCCTGCTCGATGCGGTCGACGTCGCAGTGCCGCATGGCATCTGCGATCGACACCGAACGCGACGCGTCGCTCAGGCTCACCAGCTTGCCGTCCGCGAGCGCGACTTGGCCGGGCGCCATGTTTGCGAGTGGCGAACCGGGCATCTGGTTGGCCAGACGCAACAGCTCGTCCCGGATCGCGTCGGCTGTCGTTGCGATCCCATTGCACACCGAGGCCGCCATCCATGATCCGCCTTCGACCGGCGATTGCGGGAGACTCGAGTCGCCAAGCTTGATGCTGATGTTCTCGAATGGCAGCCCAAGCGTGTCCGCCGCGACCTGCGCCATGATGGTATAGGTGCCCGTGCCGATGTCGGACGTTGCGCACGCGATCTCCGCATGCCCATTGGCACTAAGCACAATACGCACAGTGATCGGCGCCTGGAACGCATCCCAGACGCCGGTCGCCATGCCAAACCCCACGAGGTCGCCGGCGTTCCGCATCGACCGTGGCTCGGGATTGCGCCTGTGCCAGCCGAAGGCCTCGGCGCCCTGCCGGTAGCATTCGCGCAGCGCCTTGCTGCTGAACGGCCGGTCGTTGTTCTGATCGCGCTCAGAATAACATTGCAGACGCAGCTCGAGCGGATCGAGCTTGAGCGCAACCGCAAGCTCGTCCATCGCGGACTCGAGCGCAAAGAGGGCGGTCGCGGCACTTGGACAGCGCATGTCGCACGACGTCGGAAGATCGAGCCGCGCGAGCCTGTGCGCGTATTTTGCATTGGCGCATTTGTAAAGTAGGCCCGACCAGCCGGTCTCCTGCCGGAAGTACTCCTCGTATTGCGAGGTCACGGTGATCGCATCATGCATGATGGCGTCAAGAGTTCCGCCGGTGTTGGCGCCGAGCTCGATCCGCTGAATCATCGCAGGCCGGTAGCCCAACCCGTACATCTGCGGCCGCGTCAACACGACACGCACCGAACGCCGCAGCGCGCGCGCTGCAAGCACCGCCAGTACCACCTCGAACTGCGGGCGCAGGCCCACGCCGAATGCGCCGCCCACAAACGGCGACATGACACGCACATCCTCGGGCTTCATGCCGAAGACGCCACAGAGATAATGCTGAACGTTCTGCACGCCTTGAGTCTTGTCGTAGACCGTGAGCTTGCCGTTGGCCTCGTAGATCACGGTCGCGGCAGAAAGCTCCATCGGGTTGTGATGCTCGATTGGAACGTAATATTCGCCGGCGTGGCGCACTGCCGCGGCGGCAAGTGCTTGCTCCGGCCTACCGCGCGTCTTCGGCGGCGTGAACAGCGCCTCGAACGGATTCGTGGGGGCGGGCACCGGAGTGCCGGCCTCGCGCCTACGATACACATCCGTGATGTGCGCATCTGTCTCGTGCTCTACCCGCACCAGCGACGCTGCAAAACGCGCGATCTCCGACGTTTCGGCGACGACGAGCGCGATCGGCTGGCCGTTGAACATGATCCTGTTGTCGTAGAGCGGCCGGAACGGCGAGCCCGCCGGGGCAACGTCATCCTTATAAGCCTGATCGTTGTCCGCCATCGGCGGGCGGTTCTCGTGCGTAAGAACGTCGAGCACGCCCTTGACGCGCAGGGCGGGGCTGGGATCGATGCGTACTATGCGACCCTTCGCGATTGTCGAGGTGACAACGCTTCCGTAAGCAAGACCCGGGACGTTGAACTCGGCGGCATATTTTGCGGTGCCGGTGACCTTCGCGAAGCCGTCGACGCGGGACGTGGAAGTGCCGATGTAAGGTGCCATGGCTGTGCTCAGACGATTTTCTTGGAGGACTGCGACTGCGGGGTGCCGCGCGCGGCTTGCGTGAGCGCGCGCGCGATACAGCGGCGCGCGAGATCGATCTTGAAGCTGTTATGGCTGTAGCCCTTGGCGTCATGCAGCAGCACATCCGCCGCGCGAGCGAACGTCGCGGCATTGGCAGGCTGCCCGCGCAGCGCGGCTTCGGCCTGCGGATCGCGCCACGGCTTGTGCGCGACGCCCCCAAGCGCGAAACGTCCCTCCTTGATGGTGTCACCATCGAGCTCGAGCCCCACCGCGACAGAAACCAGGGCGAACGCATACGAGAGCCGATCGCGAATCTTCAGATACGTATAGTTCGTGGCGAAGCCTTTCGGCGGGAGTTCCACTGCAGTGATGATCTCGCCAGCGCTGAGGTTGGTATCGCGTTGCGGTGTATCGCCCGGCAGCCGGTGGAAGTCCGCGAATGCGATCGCGCGGTCGCCGGACGCGCCGCTAACATGGACCTTCGGCTCCAAGATCGCGAGCGCCACGCACATGTCGGATGGGTGCGTCGCGATGCAGGCCTCACTGCTGCCGAGGATGGCGTGCATGCGATTGTGGCCGTCGATTGCCGAGCAACCGCTGCCCGGCTCGCGTTTGTTGCAGGGCGTCGCTACGTCGTAGAAGTAATGGCAGCGCGTACGCTGCAAGAGGTTGCCGCCCGTCGATGCCATGTTGCGGAGTTGTTGCGAGGCACCGGCCATGATCGCGCTGGCGAGAACCGGATAGCGCTGTTCGACGATAGGGTGATAGGCGAGATCGGTGTTGCGTACGAGCGCCCCGATACGCAGACCGCCGTTCGGCATGTTTTCGACCTGCTTCAGCGGCAGCCGGGTGATGTCGATCACTTTTGTCGGTCGTTCGACATCCATCTTCATCAAATCGATTAGATTGGTGCCGCCGGCAACGAATTTCGCATTTGGATCATCAGCGATCCGGCTCACCGCGTCCCTAACATCATTGGCGCGCGCATATTGGAAGGTAATCATGATCGCCCCATCACTTGCTGGATCGCCGCGACAATGTTGGTGTAGGCGCCGCAGCGGCAGATATTGCCGCTCATGAGTTCGCGGATGTCCTCCGCGGTTTTTGCCCTGCCCTCCGCGATCAGCCCGGCCGCCGAGCAGATTTGCCCCGGCGTGCAGTAGCCGCACTGAAACGCGTCGTGCTCGATGAACGCCTGCTGCAGCGGATGCAGCGCGCCCTTGGCCGCGAGACCCTCGATCGTGGTGATCTGCGCGCCATCGTACATGACGGCAAATGTCAGGCACGAATTGACGCGCCGCCCGTCAACGAGCACGGTGCACGCCCCGCACTGGCCCTGATCGCAGCCTTTTTTCGTCCCCGTCAGGTCCAGATGCTCGCGCAACAGGTCAAGAAGCGTCGTGCGGGAATCGAGGACGAGGGCATGACGCGTCCCGTTGACGGTCAGGCTCACTGAAGTCGTCACCGGCGTCGTCAAACTCGTGCCTGCCCGGTTATCGATCATCCTCACCTCCTATCGAGCATGTTCCATTGTTTCGAACGATGGCGATCCGGTCTTCGCTGGCTTGCGCGATATGTTCTCAACCTACGGCGGCTGCTGTGCGCGCACAGCGAGCAGCCACGCCGCCGCGACGCGAATGAATTCTCGTCGCCCGATATGATGCAACACTCACACAGGCGGTCATGCAACGGAGGGCACGATATCACACCTGTCGTGCCGAACGAGCATCGTGCCACAGCGCGTGCACCAGTCCACTTCCCTGGGCTCCTGCATTCTTTACGCCTCTCTTACGCAAGCTCCGATTGGAACGGAGTTCCAGTCAGATGGCCAATGGCTTGCAGCGGGCCGCGCAAGCTCCTCCTCCGGCTGAGCTTGACGACGTTTTTGTAATCGCATCACAGCGCTTTCTACGGCCGCCCCGGACGTGCTGCGCTGCGGAATTTCAAACCGGCGTATGTCGGCATGGGGTCAAAACCGGCGTTACCGCATTCCAACATGGGAGTCTGCTCTGACCTCCAACAGCGGACGTTGAGCATCGTTTTCAGCGTAGCTCCTTAGTGCCATAAGCGGACCTCGAACGTTCGCTTGGAATCTTCCAGCTCTCGTAATTCCAGTGAAGCAGAGCCTGAGCTGGCGCAGCCCAAATACTCACAGTGTTGCTCGATCTGTGCGACGTGCTGTCGGTACGCTCAACTATGCGGCGGCAAGATCAGCGCGTGCGTGCTGTCCGTCAGCCCCGTATTGGTGACTGTAGTACCGCCATGACCATCACTGCCGGGGACGAAGGTCGAGGCCATGTAATTTCCGAGCAGCGCGATGTTTGGGATAGCCGCTGTGTCGCCCGAGCTGGTAGCAGAAATAAAATCGAAATCACTCGCACGGAGACTTTTCAACGCCACACCTTGCAGCGTTATCGTATCGTCGGCATCTAGTGTGATCACTGTATCGTTGCCAACCTGCTGGCTTGCAGCTTTGACAGCTTGAAAGTTACCGAACAAACCGCCGTCAAACTCGATGCGATCGGGGTGAGTGAAATCGGTGATCACGTCGTGTCCGAACCCAGGTCCGAACACAAATGTGTCGGGGCCGTTACCGCCGGTCAGTTGATCGTTTCCGGTGCCGCCGATGAGCCGGTCGGGGCCGTTTCCCCCAAAGAGAAAGTCGTCACCGCCATTCCCATTCAGGGTCTGACCGCCGTTGCCCGCCGCAATAATGCCGGGACCGTTCCCGCCGACAAGGCTGTCAGACAAGGTCACCGATCTGCCGTCCAGTGTAGTAAGGGTCCTGATCGGGTGACCTTTGAAGTGGTCAACGACTCGGAATGAGCCGTTCACCAAGGTCACGGCCAAGTCGTTGCCGTCGCGTGTGGCCGATACGAGATCACTGAGGCTGTTGATAAGGACCTTGTCGATGCCCCCATCGTTAAAAAACCGATCGGCACCCAGCGCTAGGCCTCCCGTCATCACGTACGTGTCATTGCCGGCACCGCCATTGATGATGTCGTTGCCTCCGCGCCCTTCCAGCACGTTGTCCTGCTCGTTGCCGTTGATCGTTTCGGGGCGGTTTGAACCTGTGACGTTCTCGATGCTTCGAAGTGTGTCACTCTCCACCACCTGAAATGAGATGGGGCCAAAGTTGGACACAAAGTCGGATCGTGTCGCATGGCCATCGGCACCATTGAGCCCAAGTGAAATGGTAATTTGCTCTCCGAACGGCTGCTGCGCTCCTAAGGCCAAGTCATGGCTGAAAAATGCAGCGGTATCGTTGCTAGGCCCTCCAATCAGAGTGTCATTGCCGAAGCCGCCATCCAGGCTGTTATTACCACCGCGGCCATCCAGCACGTTATCACGCTCGTTGCCGACGAGGGTGTCGTTCCCGGCTGTCCCGGTCACGTTCTCGATGCTGATCAAGGTGTCGGTGGACACCTGAACCGGCAGTGGCGGTCCAGACGGCTGGGCGACGAGCTTGAATTCCTGCCCCGTTCCCGAGGCGCCGTTTAAACCAAGACGCACCACGACCTGATCGGCCGTGTCGCCCAAATCGAAGAAATGGTCGCGTGAGTAGTCCGCCGTATCGGTGCCGCCTTTGCCATCAAGGACGTCACTGCCTAGGCCGCCGGCCAGAATGTTGTCCAGCGCGTTACCGGTGAGGGTGTCGCCGAATCTCGATCCAATTAGGCCTTCGATACCGACCAGCACGTCACCAGTTGCGTCGCCTCCGGTCGCAATTGCTGTCTGAGTATCGATGCCAATCCCTCTTAGTCTGACAGTCACCGCCGCTGGTGAGGATTCGTAACTCGCATAGTCAAAATCGAAGTCCCCTGTGAACGTGCCCCCGACGAGAACATCGGCGCCGCTGCGGCCCTCGAGCACGTCGCTGCCGCCACCTCCGACAAGTACATTGTCACCAGGATTATTAATGAAAAAAGAGTTCTCAAAAGGTGAGTTGACGCCGTTGACTACAAAAGCAGGGAGGCTATCTGGAATAATATCGGACCCTCTTATGACGTCATTGAACGGTGATCCGATGACCTCGAATATTTCGACGAGCACATCGCCGTCAGCAAATCCGCCGTGTCCCACGCTCGTTACAGCATTCATATTGATTTGGACAGGGGCATTCGAAAGCGAATAATCGACCTCATTGTTATCCGGAACGATGAAGTCCCATTGTCCTTCGCCGAACAACTCGATGATGAACAGCATCTGGTCGAAGAGAAAGGAGTCGGCGATAAAGTTTGCATCACTGCCGAGCCACACCGCTCCATTGAAAAACAGCGAGGGCTTTTCTATGACAAATGGCCCGCCCTCGTAGAGGACTTCATCGACATGCCCAAAGTCCGCAAACGTTTCAGCGGTCGCGGTTGCTACGAAGATCGTACCCATGTCCGTACCTCTTCTTCAGGTTCTGCGACGGAGCGCGTGCGCTGGCTGCCACAACTCGCATTCAGCGCTCTTATTCTCCGAATAGCAACGCCTCGGGCCGAGTAATTTCCCTGACCGGGACCGGCAGATACTTGGGCTGTTCGATGCTTCCGACGCTTTCATCGTCCCGACTCCAAAACGTTTGATCCGGCAATTTGGTCGGTGGCTAAATAAATCTTCGGCCGTTTAAGCAGGCATTAGCCGATCATCGCGGTAGGGACGCTCTATATTCTGGCCTTCGACGAAGCCTGCTTCCCTCAAGCCGCGCTGGAACGCAGTCACTAGGTGCGCAGAGTAAGCGAAGTAACCCGAAGAAACCCGACCACCGGCCTCAGTGACTGCTGCGCATTCGCGGCTTAGCGGCCATGCCGTCGCCGCACCGCTGAGAAAGCTAATGAACTCGCGCCGCCGCATACCGCTCCCAAGCTCAGGGGCCAGCATTGTATCGGCTTAAACGGGTACTTTGATAGGGCTCAAACCGGATATCATAACTATTGCCGCAGCGCACAGCTAATGTCGCTTATGGGTCAAAACCGAATTTACCGCATCGCAACATTGACGGCCGGTTCGCCTCAATTAGCAGACATCCCGCAGTCGAGATGCCGTGTCCATGATAGGACTGCAGCATGCCTCTCACCCTGCGTCGTACTGACCTGCGCACCGGGGACTCGGTTTTCGGCATCTGCTAGCATGACGACTTAAGTGTGAGCATTGCCGGCTCACGCCGCATGCCTCGGGAGACACTCGATGAAATTCGAAATCGCTGCCGCGCTCGCCGCCACGCTGTTAGCAACGAGCGCGTTCGCGCAGACGCCTAAGCTCGCTACCGATGAAATGATGGTGAAGTCGTCCGACGCCGACATCGAGATTTACGCGCGCAACAAGCGTCCGACCGATATGACATCCTTCCGGCCAGAGCGCACGCTGCTCTACGTGCACGGCGCGACCTATCCCGCGAGCACCGCATTTGACCTCCCGCTCGGAGGCCAGTCCTGGATGGAGTACATCGCCGCGCGCGGCTACGACGTGTACCTCCTCGACCTCCGCGGCTACGGCAAATCGAGCCGTCCCAAGGAGATGTCGGAGGATTCCAAGGCCAATCCGCCGATCGTGCGCGGCGACACCGCGATCAAGGACATTGGCACCGTTGTCGACTTCATTCTCGCGCGCCGTAACATCCCCCGCCTGAACCTGATCGGATGGTCGTGGGGCACGGTGACGATGGCTACGTACACCACGCAAAACCCGAACAAGGTCGAGCGGCTGGTACTCTACGCGCCCGGCTGGGTTCGCCAAACGCCCTCGCTCACCGGGCCACAGGCTGGCACTGGCCCGCTCGGCGCCTATAGAACCGTAACTCGCGAGATGGCAATGCAGCGCTGGATGACCGGCGTGCCGGAGGACAAGAAGGCCACGTTAATCCCCGCGGGCTGGTTCGACGCTTGGGCCAATGCGACATGGGCGACCGACCCGGTGGGCGCCAAGGCGAACCCGCCCGTCATTCGCGCCCCGAACGGTGTTCTCGCCGACAGCAATGATTATTGGTCTGCCGGGAAGGCCTACTACGACCCGGCCAAGATCACTGTGCCCGCGCTACTGGTGCAGGCCGAATGGGACCGCGACCTGCCGCCCTACATGGCGCAGACGCTATTCCCGCTGCTCGTCAGCTCGCCCGGTAAGCGCTACGTCATGCTGCCCGAGGGCACCCACACAATCATCATGGAAAAGAACCGCCACATGCTGTTTGAGACAGTCCAGGCGTTCCTCGATGAGGCGGGCCGGTCGTAGCTATTCTCCATCTCCTTGCGAGCAGCGAGCAATAACATGGGCACGGATCGCACATTGTTTCCGCGCGATCATCGCGGAATTTTTTGACTCTGGTCATGTGCTAAAGGGCCAGGCGTTTGCCGTTCGCGAGGTTGGCTATCCATCTGTGGAGGAATCTCAAGGCGGGCAAGAAGCGGTGAGCCAGCTATTCTGGAAGGATGCCAATATTATCCATGCCCCATCGTGTCGATGAAGCGACGGTAGCAGTGAGATCCTCGAAGTCGCGCGAGCCGCGCAGCAAGAGTTCGTCGCCAAGTGCGCTCTTGAGGTGACCATGGGAGCTCTCGATCGAGCCGTTCTCGTGCGTGACGCCGCGATTGTTGCGCGACGGCATCATGCCGTAATGGGCGCACAGCGACCAACTCGCCGATCGAGACCTTGCGCGCGGTGACCACGCCGTTGAACGGGGCCGATACGGTGGTGTAGCCGAGATTGATCTCCGCGTTCAGAGTGTTGGCGGCGTCGACATTGTCAGCATGAAGAACGTCCTGAAGTAGGCAGGATGAACTGAAAGATGGCACCCTGCGGTACATTCGCCGTAGCCCACACCCGTCCTCCGTGATCTTCGATGATCGAACGGCAGATCGATAGTCCCATGCCCATGCCGCCTGGCTTGGTCGTGTAGAATGCGTCGAAGAGGTGGTTAAGACTCTCCGGGGTTAGTCCCGGGCCCGAATCTCGCACCGTCACGAGCACGCCGTCCGACGCATCTTTCCCAGAGCCGATCATCAATTCTCGCAACCGCTCGCTCACTCCGCTCATCGCTTCGACGGCGTTGATGACCAAGTTAAGCATCACTTGCTGCAGTTGGACTCGATCTCCTTGAATGAGCGGCAGGTCCTTCGCGAGTCGGGTTTGCAGCGAGACGCCATTTCTTAATACTTCGCTGCGAGTCAGGGCGATGATCTCTACGATAGTTTCGTTGATGTCCATCCGATCATTCCGCGTAGGCACTTTCTTGTTGATGAGCGTGCGTATCCGGCGGATGACGTCGCTGGCTCGATTGCCGTCCTTGATGATGTGGCCGAGCGCCTGCCGGGCCTCCTCCAGATCCGGCGGTTGGGCGCCAAGCCAGCGCAAAGCGGCATCCGCGTTGGTGACTACCGCGGCGACCGGCTGGTTGACTTCATGGGCGATCGAGGCCGTCAGTTGCCCCATGGTCGTGACGCGATTCACATGCGCGAGTTCCGCCTGGGCCCGCTGGCGTTCGATCATGTTATCTTTAAAAATCTGGACCGACGCCGCCATAGCGCCGATCTCGTCGCTGTGATTAACCCTGGGCACTTCGACGGTGGTATCGCCTTCGGCGAGCGTTGTCATAGCGCTGGTCATGCGAGTGATCGGCCTCGCGATGCCCCGCGTGAGTAAAACGCCCATCAGCGTCGCGATGATGAGCGAGGCTGCGCCGCCGATGATCATCATCCTGTATGCAGTCGCGAACGCCTGTTCCTGCACGGCGCCGCGCTTTGCCCACAGATCACGCTCAACCCCTTGGATTTCGTCCACTTTGGCGCGGATGAGGTCCATTGCGGTTTTGCCGGCCGTCGAGCGCTCCAAGGCGCGCGCATCTTCGCGCGTCTCGGGCTTCGCCATCAGCGCGATCTCCCGCTCGGCGATCCTCGAACGCCACTCCTTTGCCAACTCGTTCAATTCATCGAGCCGGCTCTGCTGGGCGGGGTTGTCTGAGGTGAGGTCTTTTATTTTCTGGAACGCCGCGGCGTAGGCATTGCCGCCCCTATAATAGGGTTCCAAAAATTTCTTGTTGCCGGTGATCAAATAGCCGCGCACGCCGGTTTCCTGATCGACCATCGCGTTCCTTGTGTTCTGTAGCGTGTCCAAAACGTCGGCGGTGTGGACACGCCAGTTTTTGACCCATTCGATCACGAGAAGTCTGTCGTATACGAGAGCGCTGCTCGCAAATATGACCACGATCACGGCGGCAAACGCGGCCATAAGCTTGCGCGAGATCGGCAAGTTCGCAAAAATGGACACATGCCCCTCCGAAGCGTTAGACCAACCCGAAATGGCCAAGCATCACGAACGAATTATACTGCCTTGCTTTAATATATTCGATCCACATGTGTTTACGCCGCGCTTGAGCTGGCGGCGAATGCCTGAAGCAGGGTGCGAACACCGCCTCTCTCTATCGGCTCGAACTGAGTGTATTCCGGATCGGCGCGGACGTCGGGGATGTGAGCGGTTCGGCCTTCGAGCAAAACTCGTCCTGTGACGGTTGCTCGCCCAGGCTGCATGCTTCTGCATGACAAACGCCCGTCCCTTGAACCGTCACGCAACAGGTCAATTATTGGCGTTTATAAAGCGCCCTATCGAGACATTCGACCAAGATCTGTCCGTCTACAGGCTTGCTCAGGAAACATACTGCTCCGGCCTTGATGGCGCTTGCGCGAATGGCCTC
>Ga0209331_1000581_pt1 | contig 13088 bp, 10 predicted proteins | sample JacPinW_OM3H0_M3_FD_187971 | JGI IMG/M metagenome (GOLD analysis project Ga0209331, IMG submission 187971) | Forest soil microbial communities from Algoma, Ontario, Canada - Jack Pine, Ontario site 1_JW_OM3H0_M3 (SPAdes) (version 2) | ecosystem: Environmental > Terrestrial > Soil > Boreal... | reverse complement strand
CGTCGCCCTGCGGTGACATTGGTGCATGTGAGAGAGGGCGAGGCATGCCTCGCCCCTACGGAATCGCGCGCTTCGCGTTCTGCAGCAAGGCCAACAGCCGGGCCGGAGTGACGGGATATTCGGTGATGCGCACGCCGAATGGCGAGAGCGCGCTCTCAATGGCCGAGACAATGGCGGCAGCCGCCGGCACGCAGCCGGATTCGCCCACGCCTTTTACGCCGAGGGGATTGAGCGGGGAGGGGAATTGCACGAAGCTCACCTCCACGTTCGGTACTTCCGTCGCGCTCGCCAGCAGATATTCGGCGAAGCTGGTGGTGACCGGCTGCGCCTGCTCGTCGTAGGCCATGAGCTCGAACAGCGCGTTGCCGATCGCGTGCGCGACGCCGCCCATGATCTGGCCCTCGGCGATCATCGGATTGATGATGCGTCCGCTGTCGTTCACGACGACATACCGGAGAATGCGCACGGCGCCGGTCTCCTCGTCCACCTCGACCTCGACCGCGTGCGAGGAGCCGCCGTAGGTCAGCGCATCGGGGAGGAAGCTCTGGATGCTCTCGAGCCCCGGCTGGAACTTCCCCGGCATGGGATAGCCCGGTACGCCGGAGACCGCCTCGGCGACCTCGCGCAGGGTGAGGCCGCTCCCCGGCGCGCCGGCGATCTCGATGCGCCCGTCGCGCAGATCGAGGTCGCTTGTGCTCACTTCGAGGAGATGCGCTGCGACCTCCATCGCCTTCTCGCGCACCGCGGCCGCGGCGAGATGCACCGACGAGCCTGCCGTCACCGTCTGGCGACTGGCAAAACCGCCCTGACCATAGGGAATGACTGCGGTATCGCCCGCGGTGACGCTGACCGTATCCGGGGATACGCCGAACTGGTCGGCGCAGATCTGCGCCAGCGCGGTCTTGATTCCTTGCCCCATGGGCATCGCGCCGGTGTAAAGCGAAATGCGCCCGGAGCGCCCGATCCGCACGATGGCGGACTCGAACGGCCCGCGCCCCGTGCCCTTCACGCCGTTGCTGATGCCAAGGCCGAGATACCGGCCGGCCTCCCGCGCGCGGTGCTGGCGCCCGGGAAAGCCGGAATGATCGATCGCCTCCATCGCCTTGCGCTGGCAGAGCGGGAAATCGCCGCTGTCGAGCGCGACCGGAGAGCCGGCGCGGGTTTTGAGCGGCGTCACGTAGGGCATCTTCTCCGGCGGCACGAGATTGCGCTGCCGCACCTCGGCGCGCGAGATGCCAAGCGTGTCGGCGATGCGGTCGAGCAGGCGCTCCATGGCGAACGCCGCTTCCGGATAGCCCGCGCCGCGCACCGGCATGGTCGCGACCTTATTGGTCTCAGCCACCTGTACGTTGAGCTCGTACGCCGGGAGCATGTAGGGGCCGGGCAACCCGGTCGAGGCATTGTAGGGAAGGTTGATGCCTTGCGGCGTATAGGCGCCCTGGTCGTGAATGAGGGTGCCGCGCACGCCCAGGAGCCGCGCTTCGTCGTCGAACGCGACTTCCAGGTCCCAGTACTGGTCGCGCTCCTGTACGGCGGCGAGGAAATGCTCGCGGCGATCTTCCACCCACTTGATGGGCCGGCGCAGAAGGAGGCATGCGGCGGCGAGGGTTACCTCTTCGGGATACAGCAGGAACTTGGCGCCGAATCCGCCGCCGACGTCCGGCGCCACTACGCGGAGCCGGTTCTCGTCGAGCGAGAGAAGCTGCATCAGGAACGCGCGCACCTCATGCGCCAGCTGCGTCGAGGTCCACAGCGTGAGTCTGTCCTCGTTGCTGTCGTAGGCCGCGAGCGCGCCGCGCCCTTCCATGGAGTGGGCGCCGCCCCGGTGCTGTTTGAGCGCAACGCGCGCGGTATGCGGTGCGCGCGCAAAGGCGGCGGTCACGTCGCCGTAGGACTGCTTGAACTCGATGAGGAGGTTCGTCGCCCTGGCGAAGTGCGCGCGTGGCGAGCCCGGCGCCAGCGCGGCGCGGCAATCGGAAACGGCGGGCACTACCTCGTAATCCACGTCAACAAGCGCTGCCGCGTCCTCCGCGACGTATCGCGTCTGCGCGATCACCACGGCGACCGCTTCGCCGACGAAGGCGACCTCGTCGCGGGCGAGCACGAATGGGGTGATGCCGGGGGGAAGTGCGCTGGTGCGAAACCCAAGCGGCACGCGTTCCTGGGTGAGCACGGGGCGCAGATCGGCAAGCGTAAGCACCGCGTGCACGCGCGGCAGTGAGCGCGCACGTTGTGTCTCGATGGCGCGGATGCGGGCATGGGCATGGGGGCTGCGCACAAAGGCCGCCTGCAGCATGCCGGGAAACCGGAGGTCATCTACGAACCGGCCGGCACCGGTGAGCAGCGGCCGATCTTCAATCCGCCCGACGGGTTTGCCGATAGAGCCGCCTTGCTTCACGCCCTTGCCCCTGGTTTTCGTTCTCGGTCAGGGGTGGCATGCTCGGAGCAGACGACGCAAGAACCTTCGTTGGGGGCCACGCATGCCGAAATTTCGTAGGGGCGACGCATGCGTCGCCCTTCAACCGGCACGGCTCAACTCGAGGGAAGGCGAGGCATGCCTCGCGCTTAGGATGAAGAAAGGGCGACGCATGCGTCGCCCTGCGGCCTGACGATGATTACAGCCCGCTGTAAGGCGTCCGGTTCTCGTCAGTCTCGACCGGCAGCCACGCCGGCGCAAAGCCCAATGCGCTCATCGACGCGAAGATCGCGATCGGCAACAGAATGAACCACATGTCAACCCCCCCAATTGCGGCCCACCGAACAGGCCTGAGCGCAGGGTATTGGGGTAGCTGGAGGGAATTGCGGCGGCGAAAGGCAAGGCAGCGGGAAATCTTCCCCCTGTGGCTTTCGGGTACCCCGATATGGAGCGGAAGGAGTCATGGGAGCGGAGTCACGGAGCGGACGGAAGGAGTCGAGCCTCCACCTTCACCTTGGTCAGGTGGCGCTCTTCCATTGAGCTACATCCGGTGCCCGGACATTGGCACCAAATATTTGGAAAAACGTGTGTGTCCTGGCGCGCCGCAACCATGGCCGGCACGGAACCCGCCGACATGCCACGCGGCAGCATGAGGCCGCCAACTGAGGCGGCTCTTATAAGTGCGGCGGCAGCTTGCGTAGATCGTCGCCTATCCGGGTTGCGCACGCCATTCTTTGCCAGTTCGATGATTCTGTTGGCGACTGCTTCGTGGGCGACATCAGGCCGCTTGGTATATCTGAGGGCCGCGCATGTCATCTCGAATGCGACACTCATGACCCGCCTAGCCTCGGGATCAAATTTGAAGCCGTCCAAGAATTTGGTGATGTGCATGATACGCTCCCGCTTACAGGCGGGAGCGCGATGGGTCTCTCAGCCACCGGCGCCTGGCGAATCCTCACCTCGTTGGGCGGGGCCGCTGTCGGTGATGAAACCAGCATATGCCTAATTCGGACACTTAGCGACTCAAATTACGACAGATCGGTCGGAATTAGGACAGTACCGATGTACCGGTGCTGGCTTAAATGGAGCCAGCACCCGATGTGCCGGCGTCGATTGTGCTAACTCGCCCTATTGTAGCGCGGCTTCCACGACAAAGGCGCGGCCTTTGGTATGTTTCTCGTTGTACGCGTTGATGTCCTTCATGTCGTCTGCACCATACCAGGCTTTTGCTTGCTGAACGCCATCAAAGCCTATGATGACGTAGCGCTTGAGCGGCGGGTCTCCCGCGCGAAGCGCGGTGATATCATTAGTACGGACAACGAAGTGCCCGCCATGTTTCTTGATTACCTCCGGAGCCTTGTCGAGAACGTTTGCCTTGAAGGCCGCAGGGTCGCCCACGTCACTGAAGGCGATGATGGCGTAAGCGCCGGGAGCCTTACCCTGCGCGTATAGCCCGCCAACAGAGACAGCTCCAACCGCGACGCCCGCAAGCATTGACAATGCTACTGTGTATTGAGTCCTCATCACTTCCTCCATGATTGACGGTATGCGAGTGTAGCGGGATGGCTAGGGGGTGAGTCTGGTCAGAATTGAACACAAATGAAATTAGGACAGTTGCAAATTCAGGACAAACCCCTTGGAATTAGGACAGTACCCCAGTGCCGAAAAGAACATCTTGCGAACCTAGAACAAATCGTGTACAGTCCTGCCAATCGAGGGAGGGGCGGTTTGTCGGTCCTCCCAATCCCGGTCATAAGGAGCAAAAGCAATGGCAATTGCGCTGCGTATCGTCGAAGGATTCTCCATGGACAAATCGAAGGCGCTGGACGCGGCGCTCTCCCAGATCGAGCGCAATTTCGGCAAGGGCTCGATCATGCGGCTCGGCAAGAACAACAAGGCCATGGACGTGGAGACCGTCTCCACCGGCTCGCTTGGCCTCGATATCGCTCTCGGCGTGGGCGGGCTGCCGCGCGGGCGCGTCGTTGAAATCTATGGGCCGGAATCTTCGGGCAAGACCACTCTCGCGCTCCATTGCCTGGCGGAAGCGCAGAAAAAAGGCGGCATCTGCGCTTTCATCGATGCCGAGCATGCGCTCGATCCGATCTATGCCAGGAAGCTCGGGGTCAACGTCGATGATCTCCTGATCTCCCAGCCGGATGCCGGCGAGCAGGCGCTCGAGATCGCCGATACGCTGGTGCGCTCGGGCGCGGTCGACGTCCTCGTCATCGATTCGGTCGCAGCGCTGGTGCCCCGCGCCGAGCTCGAAGGCGAGATGGGCGACAGCCTGCCCGGGCTGCAGGCGCGGCTCATGAGCCAGGCCCTGCGCAAGCTCACCGCGTCGATCAACCGTTCCAACACGATGGTGATCTTCATCAATCAAATCCGCATGAAGATCGGCGTGATGTACGGCTCGCCGGAGACCACGACGGGCGGGCACGCGCTCAAGTTCTATGCCTCGGTGCGCCTCGATATCCGCCGCATCGGCGCGATCAAGGAGCGCGACGAGGTGGTCGGCAACCTCACCCGCGTGAAGGTGGTCAAGAATAAGCTCGCGCCTCCGTTCAAGCAGGTCGAGTTCGATATCATGTATGGCGAGGGCATCTCCAAGGCGGGCGAGCTCATCGATTTGGGCGTGAAGGCCGGCGTGGTGGAGAAGTCCGGCTCCTGGTTCTCCTTCGACAGCCAGCGCATCGGCCAGGGGCGCGAGAACGCCAAGCTCTTCCTGAAAGCCAATCCCGATATCGCTGCCAAGATAGAGACCGCAGTCCGGCAAAACGCCGGGCTCATCGCCGAGCGCATTCTCACCGGCGAGGAGCCGCAGGACGATGGCGAGGCGGCGCAGGGCTGAGCACACCCGGCTCGCTTCTTCGAAGTTGTACGCGTTGAGTAGTGCTGGCGCACGGTTCGGGACCGCTTCGTCCCAGCCGTGCGTTTATTTTTCTTCGTAGAGGCGAAGCACTGCCTCGCCGCTGCCTCGACATGCACCTCCTTCGCAACAAGGGCGACGCATGCGTCGCCCTTGTGAAGGTTCTTTAATCGCGTGGCGTCACTTCAGCGCTGCCAGCTTCAGCGTTGCCGCAGCCGCCGGCGTACCTCGGCGATAACGCCGGGAAGGGCGCTCTCGTTGGCCGGCGCCATCACATGCACCCCGGCAACCCCCGGGATTGCAGCAAGCTCCTCGATGAGCTCAACGCAGATGCGCTCCCCCTCCGCCGCCGGATCGGCTGCGCGCTCGAGCCGTTGCACAAGAGCATCGGGAATGATCGTGCCGTAGAGGTGCTGCTGCATCCAGCGCGCGGATTTCGCGGAGCGCAGCGGGGCAACGCCGATGAGCAGAAAAAATTCGCGCAGCGCTGCGTGCTCCCGCAGCCGTGCCGCATAGCGCCTGACGATCTCCACATCCATGCAGAACTGCGTCTGCGCGAATTGCGCGCCGGCTTCGACTTTCGCCGCGAGCTTGTCGGGGTGCCAGCCGGGGGGCGGGTCGATCGGCACATCGGCGGCGCCAAGAAAAAACTGCGCGCTGCCCGTAACCTTGCGCCCGGAGGGCAGCATTGCCTGATCGCGCAGGTCGCGGGCAATGCGCGTGAGCGTGGCCGAATCAATGTCGAACACGGCTTTCGTCTCCGGCTGATCGCCCGCTTTCGGATCATCGCCGGTGAGGCACAGAATGTTGCGCACGCCGCAGACCGCCGCGCCGATGAGCTCGCCTTCAAGCGCAATGCGGTTGCGGTCGCGACAGGTGAGCTGGAGCACCGGCTCCAGGCCCTCGCGCGCGAGCAGGGCGGCGGCAATCGGCGCCGACAGATGCGCTCGCGCGCTCGCGCCGTCGGTGACATTGACGGCATCGACCAGCCCGCGCAGCGGCAGCGCGCGCTCCAAGAGGTCTTGCGCACGAAAGGATGCCGGCGGCGTAACCTCCGCCGTGATGACGAAGCTGCCCGATCGCAGCCGCTCCTCGAGCATCGAAACAGGCGGGCGTGGCGCAGTGTCCATGGGTGCTGGCGGACTTGGGAAGGCGCGCGTGGGTACGCGCAAGGGCGGATTGCGCAAGAGCGGATAAGGACAAGTATAGCCGACGGTCGTCAGCGCGATAAGCGTGTTGTCCGATCGGGCTTCCTGGACAGCGGAGGGTGCCGCCGCTAAAAGCCACGCCACGCTCGAACCGAGTGCAGCGTTGTTGAATTATCGCGGTGCCGCGGTGATTTTAGCTCCACCGGAGCGCCGAAAGAGCAGCGCCGGCGCGCAACACGTAGAGGCGAGGGCGGATCGCCAATGCGCGATCCTGCAGCGCCGGGTACCGAATAGTGGAAGTCGTCTGACATGAGCGGCGTCAACGAAATCCGAGCGAGCTTTCTCGACTATTTCGCCCGCAACGGACACCAGGTAGTGCCGTCCTCCCCGTTGGTGCCGCGCAACGATCCGACCCTCATGTTCACCAATGCGGGGATGGTGCAATTCAAGAACGTCTTCACCGGCCTCGAGAAGCGCTCCTATGCGCGCGCGGTGAGCGCCCAGAAATGCGTGCGCGCCGGCGGCAAGCACAATGATCTCGACAACGTCGGCTACACAGCGCGCCACCACACCTTCTTCGAGATGCTCGGCAACTTCTCCTTCGGCGACTATTTCAAGGAGCGCGCCATCGAGCTTGCCTGGGATCTCGTCACCAAGGAATTCGGGCTGCCGCTCGATCGCCTGCTGGTGACGGTCTTCATCGATGACGATGACGCGTTCGAGTTGTGGAAGAAAATCGCCGGGCTTCCCAGCGACAGGCTCGTGCGCATCGCGGGGTCCGACAATTTCTGGCAGATGGGCGAGCTGGGCCCCTGCGGCCCCTGCTCGGAAATCTTTTACGATCATGGGGCGCACATCCCGGGTGGTCCGCCCGGCTCGTCAGAGCCCGAAGGCGACCGCTTCATCGAGATCTGGAACCTGGTGTTCATGCAGTTCGAACAGCTTCCAGGGGGGAAGCGCGTTCCTCTGCCGCGACCCTCGATCGACACGGGCATGGGTCTCGAGCGGATCGCCGCGGTGCTGCAAGGCACCCATGACAACTACAAGATCGATCTGTTCGGCGCGATCATCTCGCATGTCGCCGATCTTACCGGCGTAGAGCCGGAGGACCCGCGCGGCGTCTCGCATCGCGTCATCGCTGATCATCTGCGAGCTTCCTCGTTCCTGATCGCCGATGGCGTGCTGCCTTCGAATGAGGGTCGCGGGTACGTGCTGCGCCGGATCATGCGGCGCGCCATGCGCCACGCGCAGCTCCTCGGCGCGGAGAGCCCCCTGATGTGGCGTCTCGTCCCAACTCTGGTGCGCGAGATGGGTCAAGCCTATCCCGAGCTTTCCCGTGCCGAAGCACTGATCAGCGAAACTCTCAGGCTGGAAGAGAGCCGTTTTCGCAACACGCTCGAGCGCGGCCTCTCCATCCTCGAGGAGGAGAGCCGCAATCTGCGGATGGGCGACAGGCTCAAAGGGGAGACCGCCTTCACGCTCTACGATACCTATGGTTTTCCTCTGGATCTGACGCAGGACGCGCTGCGGCCGCGCGGTATTGCGGTCGATCTCGACGGCTTCAACAGAGCGATGGCAGAACAGCGCGAGAAGGCGCGTGCCGCATGGGTCGGGTCGGGCGATTCCGCGACGGAGGCGGTGTGGTTTGCAGTGCGCCAGAAAGTCGGCGCGACCGAGTTCCTCGGCTATGAGACCGAAACGGCCGAGGGAGTGGCAGTGGCGCTGGTGCGTGAAGGCGAGGAAGTCGATGCGCTCAGCGCCGGGGAGAGCGGTTCAGTCATTCTCAACCAGACCCCGTTCTATGCCGAGGCGGGCGGTCAGGTTGGCGATACCGGTACGATGATCGGCGAGGGCGTGAAGGTGCGCGTCACCGACACGCAAAAGAAGGCAACCGATCTGTTCGTACATTCGGTCGTGGTGGAAAAAGGAAAGCTCGCCAGGAATGCGGCGCTTGCGCTCGAGGTCGATCATGCGCGCAGAACGTCCATACGCCAAAATCATTCCGCAACCCACCTTCTGCACGAGGCACTGCGCGAAGTCCTGGGCGATCACGTGGCGCAGAAGGGCTCGCTGGTCGCACCCGATCGGCTGCGGTTCGATTTCTCGCATCCCAAGCCAATGACCCGCGAGGAGATCGACCGCGTCGAGGATATTGCCAACGACGCCGCGCTGCAGAATGCGCCGGTTGTCACCCGGCTGATGGCGGTCGATGAGGCCATTGCCTCCGGCGCGCGCGCGCTCTTCGGCGAGAAATATGGCGACGAGGTGCGCGTGGTCGCCATGGGAGCAGGCGGCGGCAACAGCATGGGGTGGTCCGTAGAGCTATGCGGGGGGACGCATGTCCGGCGTACCGGCGACATCGGCATCATTACGCTTGCGAGCGAAGCCGGAGTCGCAGCCGGCGTGCGCCGGATCGAGGCGTTTACCGGGACCACCGCGCGCAAATTCGTCAATCACCTGGGTGAGCTCGCGAAGCTCGCCGCCACGGAGCTGAAATCACCGGTGGAAGAGATGCCTGGCCGGCTCGCGCATGTCCTGGAAGAGCGCCGCCGGCTGGAACGTGAGCTGGCCGAGGCGAGAAAGAAGCTTGCTTTGGGCGGTGGCTCGCGCGTCGACGGCGGCGACGGCGTGCGCACCGTCGGCGATGTGAAGCTCATCGCGCGAGCGGTCAGCGACATCGATCTGAAAGACCTTCGCAGCCTGGCCGATGAAGGCAAGAAGCGCATCGGCTCGGGGGTGGTAGCTATCGTCGGGGTAAGCCAGGAAGGCAAGGCGGGCGTCGTTGTCGGGGTGACGGACGATCTCACCGCGCGTTTTTCCGCCGTCGATCTGGTGCGCAAGGGGGCCGAGGCGCTGGGCGGAAAGGGCGGCGGTGGACGCTCCGATATGGCGCAGGCCGGCGGCCCAGATGGCTCCAAAGCGCATGCAGCGCTCGAGGCCATCGCCTCGGCGCTGGGAGCCGGCTGAGCTATGGTGTGTTTCGGTCTGTTTGATCCATTCGCGATCTCTCTCGCGGCCCTCATGCCGAGGAGCGGCGCATCGCCATTCATCACGCTCAACTTTTTCAATTCGCTCGCGCTGCGATGCGTCTCGAAGCATGGCCGCGAGAGAGATCGCGCGGGCAATCAAACGATCGGAACGCGCTCTAAGATCCCTTGCGCAGGAACACGTACTCCGCCGAGTACGGCGCGCTGTGAAATGTACCGGCTTTGTCGCAGGCACCGGCCATCACGCCGCCCTGGGTGTTGATCCGCTGCACTGTCGTCACGCCCGAGAGCGTCCCGCTTCCCCGATGTCCGGTCACTTCAAGCTTGAGCCAAGGGATGTCGCTTGCGGTCTTGCCCGGCGCGTTGCCGGCGGCTTTGGCGGTTACCGCACTGCCGTCGATGTGCTCCCAGTTGGGCCCCGCATAATGCCGGCCGACGGTCTTGCCCTCCAGCAAAAGCGTCGCGATTGGCTCGCGGAACGCCCAGGCCAGCTTGCCGTCGTTGCCGGCTTTGCACTCATAGATCTGCGCGCCCTCGGCATGGAACGTGGCGACCGTGGTCTCGCCCGGAGCTGCAATGGCGGCAGGGACCTCGGCCGAGGCGCGGCCGCCGGTGAGCGCGGCGACGATGATGCACAACGCGAGCGAGTTGCAGACACGCATGGGCAAAACTCCGGGGATTGCGCCCCCGCACATCTCACATCAAAACGCGTGCGTTCGCGCAAGTGCGGGGCGCCCAATTCGCAGAGAGATACGCGAGCAAAACGCCGCAATGGAACTTTGCGTTCCGACGCTCAAGCCGCCATCGCCTGCTTGAGGTTTGCGTCGACCTTGTCCAGGAAGCCGGTGGTCGAGAGCCATCGCTGATCGGCGCCCACGAGCAGCGCCAGATCCTTGGTCATGAAACCTGCCTCCACGGTATCGACAGTGACCTTCTCCAAAGTCGAGGCGAAGCGCGCGAGCTCGGGATTGCCGTCAAGCTTGGCCCGGTGCGCAAGCCCGCGCGTCCAGGCATAGATCGACGCGACCGAGTTGGTCGACGTCTGCTCACCCTTCTGGTGCTGGCGGTAATGCCGCGTCACGGTGCCGTGCGCGGCTTCCGCCTCGATGACTTTTCCGTCGGGAGTCATGAGCACCGACGTCATCAGCCCGAGCGAGCCGTAGCCTTGGGCAACCGTATCGGATTGCACGTCGCCGTCGTAGTTTTTGCATGCCCAGACATACCCCCCCGACCATTTCAGTGCTGCCGCGACCATGTCGTCGATCAGGCGGTGCTCGTAAAAAATCTTCTTCTTCTCGAACTCGGCCTTGAACTCCTTGTCGTAGATGTCCTGAAAGATATCCTTGAAGCGGCCGTCGTAGACCTTCACGATGGTGTTCTTGGTGGAGAGATAGACCGGATAGCCGCGAGTGAGACCGTAATGGAGCGACGCGCGCGCGAAATCCCGGATCGAATCATCGAGATTGTACATCGCCATGGCGACACCGCTTCCGGGAAACTGGAACACTTCGCGCTCGATCTTGCTGCCGTCCTCGCCGAAGAAGGAGAGCATCAGCTTTCCCTTGCCCGGCACCTTGAAATCCGTCGCGCGGTATTGATCACCATAGGCATGACGGCCGATGATGATCGGCTTGGTCCAGCCCGGCACCAGTCGCGGCACGTTCCTGCAGATGATGGGCTCGCGAAAGATCACTCCTCCGAGAATGTTGCGGATCGTTCCGTTGGGCGAGCGGTACATTTCCTTGAGATGGAATTCCTTCACCCGCGCTTCGTCCGGGGTGATGGTGGCGCATTTCACGCCCACGCCTACTCTCTTGATCGCCTCCGCCGCATCGATCGTGATCTGATCGCGTGTCTCGTCGCGTTTCTGAATCCCGAGATCGAAATAAAGGAGCTCGACATCGAGATAGGGATGGATCAGCTTCTCTTTGATGAGAGCCCAGATGATCCGGGTCATCTCGTCGCCGTCCATCTCGACGACCGGGTTCTTGACCTTGATCTTCGCCATTGCGGACGAGCCTTTGCACGCGCATATGTTCAAGGGAAACCCAAGCGGAGCGCCTCGGGCACGGCCTTATGGCCCGGCGCAACCGATCCTGCAAGGACCAACCGAGAATTCAGGTGATGGATGGGCTTGCCGGACTTCTGTCGCGTTCAGTACCGCTTGCGTTTGTATTTACGCCGAGCCGTTACAGCTCGGAGAAGAAACAGCAGCTCGTTGCCCGGCTTGCAGCCCACTATTCCAGCTTTCGAAGCCTTGGACGCCGCGACGCCGGCGGGCCGATAAGCGCGCTGGCATCGCGCGAGCGCACGGACGACGTGTTGGTGTATTGATGCATGCCAGGGGCGGGCACGGATAAAACCAAGGACTGGACGGATCTGCCCGGGCCCGCCGTCGTTCTGGTCGAGCCGCAGCTCGGCGAGAATATCGGTGCCGCCGCCCGCGTCATGGCGAATTTTGGTCTCTCGCGGCTGCGGTTGGTCAACCCGCGGGACGGCTGGCCCAATATTCACGCCCATCGTGCGGCTTCCGGCGCTGATCGCATTCTCGATCAGTCGGTGCTTTATCAGAGCGTGCAGGCGGCGATTGCCGACTGCACCCTTGTTTTGGCAACGACCGCACGGGCGCATGATCAGGCCAAACCCGTGCTCAGCCCGCAGGAGGCTGCCGCATTGCTCGCCCCGCGCGTCGCTGGAGGTGAGACCGTGGCCGTCATGTTTGGGCGAGAGCGCTATGGGCTGCAGAACGAGGAGATCGCGCTCGCAGACCGGATCGTCACGTTCCCCGTGAATCCGGCCTTTGCGTCGCTCAACCTGGCGCAGGCCGTAGCCTTGATGGCCTATGAATGGTTCAGGCTCGCCTCCGGTGGCGCGCTTCCCTTCACGATGCCGCGTAAATCGCAACCTGCCGGCAAGCAGCAGATCGAGGCCTTCTTCAGCAATCTGGAAAGGGAGCTCGATGCGATCGAATATTTCCGGCCGCTCGACAAGCGCGCGACCATGCTCGTTAATCTGCGGAATATCTTTGCCCGCATGCAGCCAACGCAGCAGGACATCCAGACATTGCACGGCATCGTCATGGCCTTGAGCGAAGGCCGCAAGGGACCCGCGCGCGGCGGCGTTCTGGACAGCGAGGAAGCAAGGACGCTGCGTGCCATCCTGGCGGAATACGGCGAGAAGGCGGTACCGGGCGAGCGCGGGCCGGTGCGGGGGCTCGCCCGGCTGCTGCGTCGAAATCCCACCGACGCCGAACGCACGCTCTGGGCCGGGCTCACCAACGACCGGCGATTTGCCGGAAAAGGATTCAAGCGCCAGGTACCTGTGGGCGCCCACATCACCGATTTTGTTTCGTTCCCGCTGCGCATCGTCATCGATCTCGTGCCTGCGGGCGAAAGCAGCGCCGCCGCGATCGCGCGCAGCTCGCGCGGCCAATGGCTGCGGGAGCGCGGCTATCGGGTTGTGGAAGTGGCTGCGCCGAGTGTGGAGAGCGATCTGACGGAGGTGCTCGATCGTCTCGCACAGGAGCTTGCTAAGGGGTGAGGGGGGCGTGTCCCGGGCGCAGTGCAGCATGAGCAGCGCATCTACGGTCTATTCAGCTGCGCACCCTGACTGCGCTGCTCATGATGCGCTGCAGAACCGGGACCGCACAAGCTCTGGCGCTTTCCTGCTCG
>Ga0209331_1000580_pt1 | contig 13099 bp, 15 predicted proteins | sample JacPinW_OM3H0_M3_FD_187971 | JGI IMG/M metagenome (GOLD analysis project Ga0209331, IMG submission 187971) | Forest soil microbial communities from Algoma, Ontario, Canada - Jack Pine, Ontario site 1_JW_OM3H0_M3 (SPAdes) (version 2) | ecosystem: Environmental > Terrestrial > Soil > Boreal... | reverse complement strand
GAGCCGGCTCGTGCGCTCGATCCAGCTCTTCACTCGGTATGTGAGCGCGGCGACGAGGAGTGGCAGGCCGTCGCCCGCAAGAATGAGCAGCGCCTCCGACCAGTAGGGCACGAAGCCGGTAAGCCACGAGACCGCGGCGGGGCGCGTGTTGTTGGTGTAGAGCAGCAGCGCATCGAGCCCGGCCGCATCCATCGCGGCGCGCACGCGCGCGATACGCGCATCGAGCACCGCATCGGGCAGCTCGGCCCGCGACTGCGCGATCAGCCCCCGCCGCATGTCGCTCAGACCGAGGGCGCGTAGAGTGGGCAAAGGCGCGCGCCCGCGCGCCTCCCCCCCGCGCGAACATCATAGGCGCGCGCCGTGCCCACGCGGTCGGAAGCGAGGTTGCCCGCGCGGTCGCAGCTGAGATTGCCCCCGCGTGGGCACGGCATGCGCATCGTCCCGTGCACGCGGCACGGCCGCGCAACGCGCGCCTCTGCCCACCCTACGGTGCCATGTTCGCGCATCATCACACCTCGAACAGCTCGCGCGGAGTTTTGGTCAGCACTTCGGCCCCCGTATCGGTCACCACCACAGCATCGCCGAGCACGATGTAACCGGCCTCGGGATGATAGGTGTTCGGATGTACGATCAAGGTCATCCTCGGCGCGAGCGGGGTGGTGACGTCCTCGAGCAGATGCGGCTTGCCATCGCAGAACAGCCCCAGGCCGTGCCCGCGCACGCGCGTCCATTTGCTCGTCGTGTAGTCGCCAAGCCCATGCCTGCGAAACACATCGTTCTCCGCGTGCGCCACGTCGGCCGCAGTGGCGCCCGGCCGCACCGCCGCGATGCCCGCTTCCAGCGCCTCGCGAAAGACGGCGAAGGCGCGCCGTTGCGGCTCGCTCGCACCGCCCACGACCAGGGTGCGGCAGATCTGCACGAAATAGCCCTCGACCGCGGGCGTGAGCTCCGTGGTGACGAGATCGCCGGCCGCGATGCGCCGCTCGGATGCCGGTGCCATGCCGAGCACGTCCTTGCCGCCCGATCCCATGATCATGAAATTGTCGGGACAGCCAGCCGCGCGCAGAGCGCCCTCGATCTCCGCCACGATCTCGTATTGCCGTCGCCCCGCGCGCACCGCCGCGCGGAACGCCGCGTAGGCGTCGTCGGCGAGCGCTGCGGCGCGGCGCACCGCATCGATCTCGGCCGGAAGCTTGTGCATGAGCAGCTCGTCGAGGAGCGCGGTCCCGTCTTCGAGTGCGAAGCCGCGGTCGTCGCGAACGAGCGCGCTCGGCAGCAATCGCCATGGCGCCGCGGCCATGCGGCGGTTGCGAAGGAGCACAAGCCGCGCGGCAACCGCGCCGCTGATGTCCGCGTCGAAACACACCACCGCGCCAGGTACTTCTGCCTCGGCGCGCTCGGCTTCGGTCGCGCTGTCGAGATAGAGCTCCGTCGCGCCGTCGGAGGACGCGATCGCCACCCCGTGCCCTTCCAGGATGCCGAAGTCCGCGGCATAGCGCAGATAGTCGCCCTGCCAGGCATTGCCGTAGAGCACCATCACGTCGATGCCGCGCGTGGCCATCGCCGCCGCCAGCCGCGCCCGCCGTGCCTGCGCCAGGGTCATCATGTTCAGCGATTCAACATTCGTTTTAACGGTCATCTGGTAGGGGCAGGTTTCAAACCCGCACCTACACCGGCACCTCGATCAGTCCCAGATGCCAGGCCATAGGATGAAAATCGCCGTCGTTGTGCAGCAGGGGCCTGCCGTGCTGAATGCACCAGGTGCCGATCAGGAGATCGATGGTCTTGCGAACGGTAATGCCGCGCCTGCACAGGCGGCGGAAATTGCGAGCTGCAGCAACGGCAATGGCTTCGCCCCCCATTTGAACGAGCTCGAAACGGCGCAGCAGAGCCTCGACCGCTCGCGCCGCTCGCTCGCTCTCGAGGCCTTGCAGTACCTCACACAACATCAGGTCGCCCACGATGATGTCGTCCGTACCCAGGAGCAGCCGCAGCTGCTGGACGTGCGGTGCATTCCGGCCATTGAGGAAGTCGATCCAGACGCTGCTGTCGACAACAACGGTCACCCGGTCCCTCGTCCCGTGCGGCTTCGGGCGAGATTGCCGCGCCATTGATACCTACCGAACGCGCGGCCCACTTTCTCCTGCTCTCTCAGTCTGATCATCAAGCGCAGCGCCTCCTCCACCGTTTCTTTCTTGGTGGCCCGACCGGAGGCTTTCTGGGCTTGCGCCATGAGCGTATCGTCGATTTCGATATTGGTGCGCATGCGGGCTCGTATCCATGTGTATAGGACAGTGCTACCATACACATGAGCTACACTAGGGCTGGTTAACCGGCAAGTCGCTTCAAGCGACTTGGCGGCTGATCCTGGAGCGCGCGCGGGAGGTAAGGCACCCATGACCGCAACTGAAAACACCTCGCAGGGCTCGCCGTTCTGGCGCTTCTCGTTGGGTTTCTACCGCCGCGCGGGGGTGGCGGACGCCTGCATCGCGCTGCAGGAGGAGGCGGACGTTGACGTGAATCTTCTCCTTTTCCTCCTTTGGCATGCGACGTCGCAGCGCCAGCTCTCGGCCGCCGAGGTGTCGGCGCTCGAGGAGAAGGTCGCGCCCTGGCGCAACACCGCCGTCATCCCGCTGCGCACGGTGCGCCGCGCGCTCAAATCGCCCGATCTTATCAACGAGACCGCGCTCGTCCGCGCCGCCACGGCCGAGCTCTTCCGCACCCGAATCAAGGCGGTCGAGCTCGAAGCGGAGCGGCTGCAGCAGGAGGCCATGCACGCGCTGGCGCGCGCGTCCCCCTTGGGCCGCGAGGTGGGCTCGACGGAGGCCGCCGCTCGCGCCAATGTCGAGGCCTATGCGGCGCTGTTGAATGCGCCCCTGCCGCAGCGCGCCGTCGAGACCCTGCTCGCGGCGCTCACCGCCGCAGGCGAGCAAACAAGTAGGGCGGGTTAGTCTAATCCGCCCTACGATGCTGCACGATCAAACCCAAGGAGTAACCCATGGACAAGGAGACCCACGACCGCGGCATGGCGATGCGCCGCAAGGTGCTCGGCGAGGAATATGTTGACCGCGCGCTCAAGAGCGCCGACGATTTCAACCGCGACTTCCAGCGCATCGTGACGCAATATTGCTGGGGCGAGACCTGGGGCGACGACACGCTCTCCCCGCGCGAGCGCTCCATTCTCAACCTCGGCATGATCGCCTCGCTGGGCAAAATGGAGGAGTTCGCCACCCATGTGCGCGGCGCGCTAAGGAACGGGCTCACTCCCAACGAGATCCGCGCGGTGCTCACCCAGATTGCGATCTATTGCGGCATCCCCGTCGGCGTCGACTGCTTCCGCATCGCCAGGACGGTACTGAGCGAGAAGAAGTAGACAAGAAGAACATAATCCCGTAGCCCGGATTGCGGCTTCGCAATCCGGGGCCGGGCGTGGCCCGGATGCCGGTTGCTCTGCGGACGTGTAGGGGCGGGTTTCAAACCCGCCCCTACGAACTTCATCGATCGGGTCCGATCCGGGGCAGGGCGGATGCGCGTGTAGCAAAAGGGCTTTCCTGGGGCGGCGCATTGCGCCGATTCGCGCGCGATGAAATGCACGACAGATGAGGATCAGCTTCGACACGAACGTGCTCGTTTATGCCACCGAAACACTCCCTGGCTCCAGGAGCATTCGAGCGCGCGATCTCATAGCTCGCGCAATGCGGTGCGGAAACTGCGGTGCTGCTGCTGCAGAGTCTGGCCGAATTCAGCAATGTCGCGATACGAAAGGCTGGAATAAAGAAACCCGCTCCTACAAGACTTCAGGTGCACTGGTGAGGCTAGCTCCGTTGGCCGGGTCGCGTCTGTATAATGTTGCTCATTGCAATCTTTTTTCGTCCGGGATTTGTTTGCCGGTATTCAAAAAGAATCGGAAGCGGCTAGTCCGAGCGAAAGCAACTAGATAGGAGTGCTCGCATCCCTGGTTTTAATCTCGGGCTTGTCGAACAAGATCACGTTCAACAAGGAATTATGGACCTCGATCTTTCCATTGTATTCGATAAACCCCAATTTGCGGAACTTGTTCATGAAGAAGCTTACGCGCGAGCGGGTCGTGCCGATCATCTCCGCCAGCGTTTCCTGGCTGAACTTTCCCACGATCGGTTCCGGCTTGCCTTCTTTGCCGAAATTTGCCAGCAGGAGGAGCAGCCGCGCAAGGCGTTTTTCGCTCGAATTGAATAATTGGTCGATCAAGTCCCCTTCAATTCGACTGTTCCGAGTCAACAGATACGACATGAAAACCTCGGAAAAGTCCGGCTCGTTATGAATGGTGGCCATCATGGTCGCCTTCTCTATGCGAGTAATCACGCATTCATCTATGGCCCGGGTAGTTGCGATGCGCAGCGGATGGCCATTCAGACATCCTTCGCCGAAAAATTGGCCGGGTCCCAGGACTGCGATGACTGCTTCCTTGCCTTGCTCGGAAACGACAGTGAGCCTGACCTTGCCTTGCTGGACGTAGAAAACCGCGTCCGCGACCTGTCCCTGGGAGAAAACAACTTGATCCTTCCGATATTTCGATATCGTTTTTCCTTCGCCCACGCTGGCGAGAAACAGTTTGGGATAAAACGAGGCTTTAGCCCGCTTCCTCACACAGGCTTCCTTTTTTCTTTTTCGCACAGACTGCCCTTTCCCCGACGAAGGGCGAGCGAGGCGAGGGGATTATAACGATTTGACTCGCGTCCAGCCGCGGGCATACCTGCGGCTCTCATTCTGCAACATCGATTGCGACAGATCGCAGTGGAGCAACGGCTGATGAGCTCCACTGCCGTCCACAACCGCTGCACGTCCAATGGTGCTCGACGGGTCCCGGCCTGGTATGGACAGACATGCTCGGCGCCGCGGCTCGGCGTCCGCACTCACAGCGGCCACCGCCGCCACGATCAATTGTCGCAAAGACAGGCAATGTCCTTCGGTGTTTCTCCCGCAAGGTCCAGAGACGGTCCACATGCCGGTGAAAATGCAAGGGGTAAATTACGCCCATGGCAAATCTTCCTTCCGGTTATTTAGCCGTTCAGAGGGATCGACCTTCGAAAAACGCATCCCTCGCAACTGGCAAGGGGTGCTGCAATTCGCTGACGGATTCGGCGACTATTGTTTGAGGTTCGCAGTCTTAGGCGGTGTGAGAATCAGGCCTGCACATGCGACGGCCAAATCCGAATCCGGATAGCTTTTGCCCGGCAACGTGATCATGCCTTCCGGGAATGCCTCGCGCATCTTGTAGGAGTTGTCCTTGTCGGCTATTAGGGTCGCTGTTCGTGCGGCAACATCCGGCAGTGCGCGGAACTTGTCGGCGCAGACGGGCGCCAACACGGCGATGACCGCCCTTTCAGAGCTCGTGCCTGCCAACTTTTCGGCGGTAGTCCGGCTCATGAAGCCGAAACCGTATGAGAGCAGTATCATACCCACAACCACTCCACCCGCTCCGGTCCACAGAGAGGGTTTTACGACTTCCCAATTGATTGTCATTGGGCATTCCTCCAGTTCGAGAGAAGCAGCATTTTACGCGCTGGACCGAAGGAAGTCTGAGCAAAATTGCTCACTCCACTCCGCAATCTCGGTGCGCCAGCGCGGCCTTTCCCTCAACTACAGTAGTACTTGCGCTTCTGAGGTTCGAATCATATCGACGCATCGATCAACCTCGTCCTGAGGAGCGCGCACGTCATCCTGAGGCGCGCGTGCCCCACTTGGGACGCGCGCCTCGAAGGATTGCGCGCGTCTCGAAGGACGGCCACAAGCGAGACCGAGCCAGCGGCCATCCTTCGAGACGGCGCTTCGCGCCTCCTCAGGATGAGGTCTGTGGGTTTCAAGGTCCGTCCGCCCGATCCGATTGGTTTCATGGTATCGATCTACTAGGGCATGATGGTAGCCGGCCCCGAGCTGTCGGTTCACTGTCGGAGTTCGTCAACAAGCGCGGCCGAAGCGTTATACAAATTTTCGAGCGGATGCCGCTTGCAATGATCATCAATCCTGGCCATCAGTACCTCAGTGGCTTTTCCTCCAGAAATGTCCCTCTCGGGCTTGGATCCGTATTGATTGAATGCGGTTACAAAGCCAAGAACCCAGGCCGTTCTGGTCGCTGCAAGCGTATTGTCATCCCCGCGACTTTCAATCCAGGAAGCACACGAAATATTCCCTTGTCCTAAAACGGCTTCTGCTGCGGTCACCTGACTCGACAGCAATCCCAAGAAGATTGTGACAGAAAAGAGAACCCAGGGGGTCTTCATGTCGTACTCCTTTAATAGAACAAAATCGTATGTTTTCTATAATCACCAGTTGCTCTTCAGAGACCGAGACTCGACCGAAATATTATTGCAATCATGCCGAGAACCAGCGCGAGAGCGATTATCAGAGTGAAACGATTCGGGCGGGTAGGTGGATAATCGTCCGCTGGATTATGCACTGGCGAAACGTTAGTCATCAAATTTTTCCGAGTTGGAATTCATGGCACGCAGCGAGAGTAATGCGCAAGTCTGCAGGAGGACTCTTTAAGGATGGATGGTGGTCAACAAAAGCAGCGAAACGAACACAAATACCGTTGCTGCTACGGAAAAATACGCTGTTTTCACTATGACATCAGCAAGTACATAGTCTTTCGTCATGACAGTCTCCTACAGATCACCTGATAATCCAGCCGCTAACGAAGATGGAGTCCGATGGTCGAAATTGCCATATGCTCGAACCGATTTCTTCGAACCTTTGAGTGAGCGATTTTATACAGATCCCGTTGGATCCCTCCCCGGCGTCACTGCGCAGGGGGAGCTCCAGACCCTGCAAGGACGAGGTCTGTGGGTTTAAGCTCCATCCGCCCGATCCGATTGGTTTCATGGAATCGATCGACCAGCACGGTGGCGAACGTTGGCAGATGGTCCGAAGCGGCTTGCCCCCCTCGAGTAATGGCGGCCTGCAGACAAAAAGCCCCGACCGAGCGGAAGGCCGGGGCTTGTGTGTCCGGGACGATGCTGCCTATTGCTAAGCTCATCCTCGTGACTGTGAATACAACGTGCGACCGAAGATACGGTTTGTGTGCGTCAGTTCATCTTGAGTGAGCGGTTTTATACAGAGTCCCGTTGGAGAACTGGAGCAGGCTTGCTCGCGGCGAACCGGAGGCGGTCGATGAGACTTGATCCTGTTGGCGCTGTGGTCGGCCCCCTCATAAGTGTGACGTAGGAGACAATTTGGGATGAAACTTAGTCATGATGGAACGAAAAATAATTTGTGATCTGCATCTGATCACCGTCGATTTGGACGAGAGGAAGAGCTCCAGCCAGGAAATACTTTTCGCATTACCTTCCGCGCCATGCAAATGGACAGCCTACAGGTACGATCGACGTGTACCAGGGCGAGGCTGAACATTTTTCCACTGAGCTTGAAGCAATCGCCGCCTTTCTTCGGGCAGCGCTTATTGCAAACAAAATAACTATCTGAGAGCTACCATTACAGTAATTACGGGTGCGGCTCCGAATGGTTCATGATGAATGACGTTACGCTGAAGCAGATCGCGGCAGTCAGGGCGATTGTCAGCAAAGGGAGCCACGTCTGGATATAGAAACAACATACGACGATCCTCCTGGGGATCAGTTCCCATTGGAAATATGCGCCTATTCAGCCGGCGTCTGTATAAAATTGCTCACCCGTAAGAAATGGCGGCGTTCGATCAACTGTCTTTTCTCTGTTCGATATCATTGTCTCGCACGGCGACATTTACCAGCTTACATCCGGTAACTATTCTGTTTTATCCATTGCAAATGCCTCGGAGCACTCCCAAATACAAAAGGCGCAGGCCATGAGGCTGCGTGATACGGAAGGTTCGGCCCTGAGGGCGGACCGTTCGCATGTCGCTCAAACTTAAAGAGGCCATGCTATGCGTACATTCGATTTTGCTCCCTTCTACCGTTCAACCGTCGGCTTCGACCGGATGTTCTCCATGCTCGACGAGCTCGGCGGCGTGGACGGCTCGGCGCCCAGCTATCCGCCCTACAATATCGAGCGGAGCGGCGAGAACGCCTTTCGCGTCTCGGTCGCAGTCGCCGGGTTCACCGACGCCGATCTTTCGATCGAAGCGAGGGGAAACACGCTGACGATCCGCGGCGAGAAACAGGCCAACGACGAGGAGAAGACCGGCGACGTGCTCTACAAGGGCATCGCCGAGCGGGCCTTCGAGCGTAGCTTCCAGCTCGCCGACCATGTTGTGGTCAAGGACGCCAGGCTGGAGAACGGGCTCCTGCACGTCGACCTCGTGCGTGAGATTCCGGAGGCGATGAAACCGCGGGCGATCCCGATCGCGAGCTCCGGCAAGGTTTTGGAGGTCCAGCCGACCAAGGCCGCCGCCTGACGTTCTGACGATTGAAATCTGCGAGCGCCCCGGCTTTCCGGGGCGCATCCAGCCCGATGCGCTCGCGGCCGCGCCGACTGGGGTGAGTGGCGCGGGTAGTGGGTCAATTTGATTAAGGCATCGCGGCGCGGTCCGGTTCCAGCTCTTTCTTTTGCCGCGCGAGCTCATGCCATTGTCGAGCACATTCCACAAAGGCAGCTTTGGCATCGCGGTCTTTCGCCTCCAAAGCCATCCGATCGCATTCCATTGCCCGGTCGAGACATTGTTGGGAACTGTAGCTCACGCGGCTGTCCTCCGATTTTCCAAGGCTTCGATCATCTCGACTAAATCGGAGATTCCCAAAGCCGATCCGTCACGCCGGCAGCCATTGCTGGGGTGACTTTCGGCGTCTGATGGATGCGGACAAAGCTGTAGTACATATCATGAAGGGAGACTGCCGCCGCGCGGTTCTCTCCACCTTCTTTGAGAACGCATTTGTGAGCCGAGTAAAGCGCCGCATGTGCATTCGCATCGTGAGGTTCTGGCGCTCGGCATCGGACGTGCTGATTTGCTTCGGATCAGGATCGCCGCTGATCGCACCACGGCGCGCGCCAAGACACTTGGCAGGGCTATAGCGGCGCTCTGAGCCGCGGTCTACGCCGTAGATCTTGACCAGCATCGCATCGTGCCAAGCCATGGACCACATCAGCCCGCTCAAGAGCGTGGGGCTGCATCCGCTGAAGGGCAACCGCCGCGGCCAATGGGCTATCACCGTCAACGGGCCATGGCGAATTTGTTTTTCGATTCATGGATGGTGACGCCTACGACGTCGAAATTGTTGATTATCATTGGGGAGCTACCTCCATGCTCCCCGATCCATCCGGCCGCATCCTGCGCCGTGAGCTGCATGCGCGGAGCCTTTCGGCCAACGCACTTGCGCGCGCGCTGCGTGTGCCCTCGGGACGCATCGTCGACATTCTCAACGGAAAACGCGCGATCAGCGCCGAGACCGCGCTGCGCCTCGGCCGCTATTTCGGCAATGACCCGCGGTTCTGGATCAACCTGCAAGCCCCGTACGAGCTTGCGCTCGCCATGCGCGAGGTAGGCGCGCAGGTGGCGCGCGAGGTCCAAACCGCCGCGTGAGTGGGTGCCCCTTGGAGTCAGACGATCTGCGGCCGTACGCCTACAGTAGCGTGCTCGGCCGCTGTGTCATCGCCTCCCGGTATACAGCCAACGCCCGTTCGCGTATCTTTGATCGCCGACCGAGCTCGTCTGGCGTGGCCACGCAAGCTTCCAGCTTGTGCGCAACACGGACCGAGTTCGCATCAGGGACGAATGCAGGGGAGCACATGCCAACTGCTCAAGATGCGTCGCAAGACGCGTGGCAATACACGCCGCAACGTACAGCGCAAGTCAGAAGGAAAGGGATGCCGGAAGGCATATCGTTGGGACCCCTCGTCCTCGGCATCGCGCTTTCGCTGTCCATGCAAACGGCCTCCGCGCAAACAAACGCGGTGCGCTACGATGAGATCGCCGGCAAAGCCAAACAGGCGCCAGGGCCGGCGGTCGCTATCTCGACCAACTATTTCCTCGCCTGGACCGGCGCCTGGGACTCGGTGATCCTGCGCGAGCGGGAGATCTGGAAGAAATGGCTGCCTGCGGGCAGCAGCATCGAGTGGAAACGCAATCTGATAGGACCACCGGTGATCAGCGAGCTGCTCGCTGGCAAGCAGCAGATCGGCTACATCGGCGACAATCCGTCGATTCTCGCCGTCACCAAGCGCGACATTGCCGAGCTCGATCTCGTCGCGATCAATGCGACATCGCCGACGCGCATGTGCGGCAACATCATCGTGCGCAAGGATGCGCCCACCTTTGCCGGCTACAAGGACGCGTTGCAGTGGCTCGCGGGCAAGACGCTGGCCGCGCCCAAGGGAAGCTGCGCCGACCGGCTGGGGCAGATCGTGGTCAAGCAGGCCGGGATCACGGTGAATTGGCAACAGCTGCCGCCGGAGGTCACGATCACCAGTCTCGAAGCCCGCAAGATCGATGCCGCAGTGATGTTCGAGCCCTACGCGTCCAAGGCCCTGTTCGACGGCGTGGGCCGCTTTGCGGTCTCCCCCGCCATCTACGGGGAGACGGACGCCAACGGCATCGTGGTGCGCCGCGATTTCATCGAGAAGAACCGCGCTGCCGTCGTGGCTTGGCTCAAGGCCGATATCGAAGCGCTGGTCTTCCTGCGCGACAATCCCGTCGAGTCGGTGAACATCCTGAAGAAGCAGCTCCCCGAATATACGCGCGAGAACCTGTGGTTCGCGGTGTACGCGTCCTTGCCTCCGGAAACCGGTGCACTATCCGCAACAGTGCTCGAGGGCGCTTTCGCCTACACGCCTGCGGTGAAGGGACTGATCGAGCGCGTCGGCACGTTTCTGTTCGACAGCAAGCTCACGCAGTCAGCGGCGCTTCCTCCCGGATCGGTGCGCGAGGACCTCGTCACGCAAGCATTCCAGGAGCTCAATCTTGATCCAACCAAGTCGCTCTTTGCGCTTCCCGGCGGCTCGCAGAACCCATTCAAGGGCAACGATCTCGTAAAGTAGCGCGTGTCCAAGTGGAATTGATGCACAAACCAGTGCAACAAACAGTGGGCGGCTCCCTCTCCCCGCTCTTGGCTGCGTGTCCCGGGCGCAGTGCAGCATGAGCAGCGCATCTAGGACCTGTTCCGTCTGCGCATACTCTGACTGCGCTGCCAGATGCGCTGCAGAACCGGGACCGCACAAAGCTCTGGTGCTTCGCTCGAAGCTTGTGGTGGTCCCGGATCAGCGGCGCACCGCTTCGCGTCACCGCGACCGAAGATTATGGTAGGGCCGGTGTATGCGCTCGCGCTGCGCCGCATCCGGGACACGGTGCGCAATGTGCGGCCTTTGTAGACCGACGTGAATAATCGCCACCGTTTCCGCCATTTCTTGGCCGCGCGCGCCGAGGCGCTCGCTTACGCGGCGCTCGGCTGCGCGCTCTTCTGCGCCGCCTGGTTCCTGCTGGTCGATGTGGGAGCGCTGTGGCGGTTTCGCTTTCTTCCCTCGTTGACCGTCGTTGTCACGCAGCTCTTCAGCGCTCACCCGCGCTACGGAATCTCGCTCGTCACGGGCGACCTTTATGCGCACGCGGCCATCAGCATCGCACGGGTCTATGCCGCGTTCGTCAGCGCGGTGCTGATCGGTGGCCCGATCGGAATATTGCTGGGCTGGAGCCGGCCCCTGCGCAACGTGCTGTTTCCAGTGGTCGAGATGCTGCGGCCCATCCCCCCGCTCGCATGGGTGCCGCTCGCGGTGCTGACCCTTTCCGGCACGGAGTTGCCGGTCGTTTTCGTGACGATGCTCGCTGCGCTGTTTGCGACCCTGCTCAACGCGTATCTTGGCGTGCGCTCGATCGATGAAGTGTATTTTCGTGCAGCCGCGTGCCTCGGTTATGGGCGCTGGCAGGTGCTGTGGCGCGTCGTCATTCCCGGCGCATTGCCGACGATCTTCACCGGGCTCGAGATTGCGATGGGTGTCGCTTGGTTCTCGCTCGTCGGAGGCGAGCTGATCGCCGGCAAATCCGGCCTCGGTTATCTGATCTTCGACGGGTACACCCAGATCGCGCTTCCCAATATCGTCATCGGCATGATCGTGCTCGGCGCGTTGGGCTATCTCTCGAGCATGATGATCCGCTTCGCCGGCCGGCGGCTGACCAAGTGGCAGAGCCGCCGCATCTCCGCGGCGTTCTGAGGTAGGGGCGGGTTTGAAACCCCCCCTACGTGCAGCAAAGAAGGTGAATATGCCAATGCGCGCGTGGCGTCCGGCATGGTTGGCGAACCCCGCTTTCTGGCAGGGCCTTGCCGGCCTCGTCGGCTTCTTCGCCGTGTGGGCATTGGCGCGCCGGATCGGTTGGCTGGTGTTGCCCGGGCCCGGCGAGGTTGCAGCCGGGCTGCCGCGGCTTGTCTCCGAGCCCACGTATTGGCTGAGCTGGGCCGGCAGCGCGCAGCGGGTATTCGCAGGCTTTGCCGTCGCGGCCATCCTCGCGGTCGCGCTGGGACTGGCGATGGGGATCTCAGCAAAGCTCAGGCTCACGACCTTTCCCGTCCTGGAGCTGCTGCGCCCGATTCCGCCGCTCGCCTGGCTGCCGCTCTCCATTCTGTTCTGGCCGACCAGCGAAGCGACCATGACCTTCCTCACCTTCATGGGCGCCTTCTTCCCGATCATCATCAGCGTGCTCGCCGGCATCGATCGGGTGGACCCGCGTTACATCGAGGCGGCACTGTCGCTCGGCTCCAGCCGGCGCGCCATCTTCTGGCGCATATTGCTCCCCGGCGCCTTGCCGTATGTGTTCACCGGCTTTGCCATCGCGATAGGCATCACCTGGGAGGTGGTCATCGCCGCCGAGATGGCCTCCGCCACCAATGGCCTCGGCTATCTCACGTGGAATGCCTACGTGAACCATTCGTTGCCCGGCATCATCATCGGCATGTTGAGCATCGGCTTTGCCGGCATGGCCTCGAGCGCCATCGTCGTGTGGCTCGGCCGGCGCGCCATGCCGTGGCAGACCCGGACGTGACGGCGTGGAGTCGCCGCGCTCCCCTCCCCCTTGTGGGTCCCTTGTGGGGAGGGGCTGGGGGTGGGGGTCGTGACATATGGGCGACCACGTTGAAAAACGCGCCACCCGCCTCCCCAACCCTCCCCCACAAGGGGACCGCTTATTTAGGAGTGGATAATAAAT
>Ga0209331_1000579_pt1 | contig 13104 bp, 12 predicted proteins | sample JacPinW_OM3H0_M3_FD_187971 | JGI IMG/M metagenome (GOLD analysis project Ga0209331, IMG submission 187971) | Forest soil microbial communities from Algoma, Ontario, Canada - Jack Pine, Ontario site 1_JW_OM3H0_M3 (SPAdes) (version 2) | ecosystem: Environmental > Terrestrial > Soil > Boreal... | reverse complement strand
CGGGCATCTACGTCTTAACCCCGCGGGCGATAAGAAAGTCGTGGATGGCCGGGTCAAGCCCGGCCATGACGCGAAATCGAAAAGCAGCCGTTTACTTCTTCGACTTGCGCTTCCTGGCCGCTTTCTTTGCCGTCTTCCGTTTCTTCGCAGCCTTCTTCGGGACCTTCTTGCCTTCCGCCCGTGCTTCGGAAAGCCCAATCGCAATCGCCTGCTTGCGGCTCTTGACTTTCTTGCCGGACCGTCCGCTCTTCAGCGTCCCGGCCTTGCGCTTCTTCATCGCGCGCTCGACCTTGGCGGATGCTTTCTTCGAGTATTTTCGTGCCATGATTATTCTCCTGTTGCGGGAAAATAATCTTGGTGGAGGGAGATGGTTCCAGCGAGCGCCTGGCCGTCAGGCGATCGCCGAATAGAGTTCAGACGTATTTCTGGCGGCCCGCAATCGAGCGAGGTTTTCCGCTGGTCTCAGCGTCCGGGCCACCTGCGCGAGCGCGCCGATCTGTCCGTTCTCCGCGGCGGCCGGCAGCAGCAGCACGAATACGATGTCGACCGCCTGCCCGTCGATGGCGTCGAATTCGATCGGCGCCTTCAGTCTAGCAAGCAGCCCGTAGGGTCGCTGCACATCCGGCAGCCGGGCATGCGGTATGGCCACGCCGCGGCCGATCCCGGTCGATCCGAGTTCTTCCCGCTTGAGAAGGTCGGGCGCGACCTGATCGACGCGCAGGCCGATGCTGTCAGCGGCCTTGGCTGCCAGCTCCTGCAATAATTGCCGCTTGTTGGAGGCGCGAACGTCGATCATGACGTCGTTTGGCGACAGCAGATCGGAGATTTTCATGGTCGCTCCAGGAGGACGCATCGCTAAAAGCATGCATCGGGTCTCAAGTGAAGGAGTGGATTCTAATCCGGCGCGCGCAGCCGGTAGCCAATCCCGGTTTCGGTCAGGACGAATTGCGGACGCTCCGGGTCAACCTCGATCTTCTGCCGGAGCTGGCGCACATAGACCCGCAGATATTGGGCGTCGGTCAGTTCATCCCATAGCTCCTTCAGCAAAAACCGGTGGGTCAACACCTTGCCGGCGTGCTGCACCAGCACGCGCAGCAAATCATACTCCTTCGGCGACAGTTTCACCTCCCTGTCGCCGACCTTGATGATGCGGCGGACCAGGTCGACCGAGAGCTCGCCGGCCCGAAACACCGGGCGCTCGCCATGGACCTGCAACTGGTGCCGCAGCGCGGCGCGCATGCGGGCCAGCAGTTCATCCATCCCGAACGGTTTGGTGAGGTAATCGTCGGCGCCGAGATCGAGCGCCTGGACCTTGCCGGCTTCGTCGCCGCGGCTCGACAGCACCACGATCGGCACGCCGTCGTTGCGGCCGCGGATCATGCGCAGCAAGTCGTGACCCTGGATATCCGGCAGCCCGAGGTCGAGAATAATCAAAGCGGGGTCCTGGGCCAGCAATTCGAGCGCGATCTTGCCGTTGGAGGCCTCCAGAATCTCGTAGCCCTGCGTGCTCAACCCCATCCGCAACAATTTACGGATCGGCGGCTCGTCGTCGATGACAAGGACCTTGATCGGGGCAGCACTCATGCGGCAGTGTCCAGCGCGTCCGATGCCGCCGGAATCGGCAGCCTGATGGTCAGCACGGCGCCCCTCCGGTCGTTGCGATTGGTGGCCAGTATCGTGCCACGCATGGCCTCGACGAAGCCGCGGGAAATTGCCAGGCCGAGGCCGGTGCCAGGGCGAACATGATCGCCCTTTTGCGCGCGATAGAACTTGTCAAAAATCATGTCCAGTTCCGCGGGCGGAATACCGTCGCCCTCATCGATGATTTGCAGGGAAACCCACTCCTTCTCGCGCGAACTCCTGATCGAGATCGTGGTGTCGACGGGGGCATATTTCGCCGCGTTGTCTAGCAGGTTAAAAAGCACCTGCTCGAACAGCACCGCGTCGAGGTCCAGCATCGGCATGTCGGCGGCGAGCTCCAGCGAGACGTTGTGATGCGCGAGGATCTTGCCGGCGCGACGCAACACGCTGCCGATGATCTCGCCGATATCGTGCAGCGCGGTATTCGGCACGATGGCGCCGGATTCCAGCTTGGTCATGTCGAGCAGATTGGCGATGAAGCGGTTGAGCCGCTCGGATTCGTCGATCACGGTCGCCAGCAGATCCCGTTTTTCCGTATCGGTCAGACCGCTGGCGAGATCCCGCATGGTGCTGGCGGCGCCGAGAACCGAGGCCAGCGGGGTCTTGAGATCGTGCGAGATCGAGGTCAACAGCGCCGAGCGCAAGCGATCCGACTCCACGGTACGCTTGACGCGATCCATGTCCTCCACTAGTTGCACCCGTTCGATCGCCAGCGCTCCTTGATCCATCAGGGCATCCAGCAGACGGCGCTGGTCGGGGGTGAGCAGCGGGCCGGTTCTGTCGTCGTCGATGCCGATGACACCGATCGGTCCGCGGCCGGTCCGCATCGGCAGGAACAGGCGCTTGGCGCCCGGCAGCGTATCCGCGCCGCGTCCGGCCGGGCGGTCGTTGCCCCAAGCCCAGTTCGCGGCGGCGAGATCGGCCTGATCCAGTTCGTCCTCGGGCGGATAGCCCGCCTTGACGGTGATGATGCCGTCCTCCGGCAACAGCAACACCACCCGCACCTTCAGCATCAACGCCGTCTGGTAGGCGGTCGCCCATAACACGTCGTCGAGCGTCGCGGTGCCCGCGAGCTTGCGGCTGAAGGCGTACAGCGATTCCGTGGTCCGCACCCTGCCGATCGCTGTGACGGCCTGGCCACGCACCCGCGCGGCGAGATTGGAGACCAGAATGGCGATCAACATGAAGAAAAAGAACGCCGCGACGTTGGTCGGCTCCGTGATCGTGAAAGTGTAGACCGGCGGGAGAAAGAAGAAGTTGTAGCAAAGCGAGGCGACGACGCTCGCCAGTATCGACGGCAGCAGGCCGTAGCGGACGGCGGCCCCGACCACGGCCGTCAGGAACACAAGATCGACGTTTTCGATGCCCAACCATGGATAAACGAGCATGCCGACGCCAAGCGCAACGGCGACGAACAGCAGGGATATCGCATGGGGCACGGGATCGAACGGCTCCTGCCGTTCAGCCGTGCGCACGGTCTTTTTGGGAACGGCTTCCGCCGCCAGTTCCTCCCCGGCAATCACATTGACGCTGATATTGCCGGCGCGCCGCACCAGATCATGCACCACCGAGCCGCGCGTGAGTTCGAACCACCAGGAGCGCGTCGACTTGCCGATGATGATCTGGGTCACGTTATTGGCGTGCGCGAAGCCGATCAGATCGTCGGCGATACGGCGCCCGACGCTGGGAATGGTGAGAGCCTCGCCTCCCAATGCTTCGGCGAGCCGCAGCGTGTCGGCAAGCCGGTCGCGCTCTTCGTCGGTCAATTGCAGGCTGCGCCGCGTCTCGATGCTGATAGCAGTCCAGGGCGCATGCAGGCGGTCCGCCAGCCGCTTGGTGTAGCGCACCAGCCCTGCCGACCGCGGATCTTCGCTGAGGCAAACCAGAATGCGCTCGCCCGCGGCCCACGGACCGGCGATGGCGTTGGCCTGCATGTGAGTCAGTAGCTGTTCGTCGACCCGCTCGGCGGTCCGCCGCAACGCCAATTCGCGCAGCGCGGTCAGATTGCCGGGCGAGAAATAATGCTCGAGAGCGCGCTCGGCCTGTTTGGGGACGTAGACCTTGCCTTCTTTCAACCGCTGGATCAGGTCGTCCGGCGTGAGATCGATCAATTCGATGGCGTCGGCGCGGTCGAACACCTTGTCCGGCACGGTTTCGCGCACCCGCACATGCGTGATCTGGGCGACGACGTCGTTGAGGCTCTCGATGTGCTGGATGTTGACCGCGGTGTAGACATCGATGCCGTGCGAGAGCAGCTCTTCGACGTCGAGATAGCGTTTTGGGTGGCGGCTGCCGGGCGCGTTGGTGTGGGCGAGTTCGTCGACCAGGGCGATCTGCGGGTGGCGCGCGATCAGCGCATCGAGATCCATCTCCTGGAGAAATTGATCGCGGTATTCGATCCGCTTTCGCGGCAGGACTTCAAGGCCTTTCAGGAGCGCTTCGGTCTCCGCCCGGCCGTGGGTCTCGACCACGCCGACCACGACGTCGGCACCGGACCTTAGTCTGGCGTGCGCGCTTTGCAGCATCTCATAGGTCTTGCCGACGCCCGGGGCGGCGCCCACGAAGATCTTGAGCCGGCCGGCACGGCTGTCCTCGCGCCGGGCCGCCTCCAGCAGGGCTTCCGGCGAAGGGCGTTGTTCGGGATCGCGCAGCTGAACCATGAGCACAATATAGTCCTCTGGCCCGGTCCAGCCTAGATCATGATCCGATTAGGTTTAATCGGATCATGATCTCGCTTCTTTTGTTTGAGCATGATCTCCGGGCAAATGCTTCGCATTTGTCCCGAGGGAAAACCGGTGCCCACTTTTCCGGATCATGCTCTGGCGCAGGCTATTTCGACGCGGCACGGTCCAAAGCCAGGTTAAGCGCCAGCACGTTAACCCGGGGTTCACCGATCAATCCGGCAAGGCGGTTTGCGGTGTTCTCGGTGACCAATTGGCGGACGCGATCCTCCGGCATATTGCGCGCTTTCGCGACACGCGGGACCTGGAATAAAGCGGCCTCCGGCGAGATATCGGGATCGAGCCCGCTGCCGGAGGTGGTGACGAGATCAATCGGCACGGTGGCGTTCGGATTTTCGGCCTTCAATTTGTCGACGTCCTCCTTGACCCGGTCGTTCAGGGCCTTGCTGGTCGGGCCGAGATTGGAGCCGCCGGAATTGGCGGCGTTGTAGGGCGCGGGCACGGTCTTGGTCGAATCGGTAGGGTCAGGCGCGGTCGTTGCCGAGGGCCGGCCATGGAAGTACTTTTCGCTCTTGAATTCCTGCCCGATCAGGGCGGAGCCAACCACCTTGCCGTCGCGCTCGACCAGGCTTCCCGCCGCCTGCTTGGGAAATATCACGCCGGCGATCGCGGTCAACGCAAGCGGATAGGCGAGACCCGTGATCAGCGTCAGCAAGAGCAGGAGGATGATGGCGGGACGAATTTCTTTCAACATGATAGGTCTCCATAATTTCCTTCATTGCGAGCGAAGTGAAGCAATCCATGGAACGACAGAAAGACCGGATTGCTTCGTCGCCTCGCTCCTCGCAATGACGGGTTTAAGCCAGGTGCAAGGCAGCAACCACGAGGTCGATGGCCTTGATGCCGATGAACGGGACGATGATGCCGCCAAGGCCATAGATCAGCAGGTTGCGCCGCAGCAGCGCGCCGGCGCCGATGGCGCGGTACGCCACGCCCTTCAGGGCCAGCGGAATCAGCGCGATGATGATCAGCGCGTTGAAGATGATCGCCGACAGGATGGCGCTCTGCGGGCTTGCCAGATGCATCACGTTGAGCACGGCAAGCTGCGGATAGAACGCCAAGAACATCGCGGGGATGATGGCAAAGTATTTTGCCACGTCGTTGGCGATCGAAAACGTGGTGAGCGCGCCGCGGGTCATCAGGAGCTGCTTGCCGATCTCGACCACCTCGATCAGCTTGGTCGGGTTGGAGTCGAGATCGACCATGTTGCCGGCTTCGCGCGCGGCTTGCGTGCCGGTGTTCATGGCAACGCCGACGTCGGCCTGCGCGAGCGCCGGCGCGTCGTTGGTGCCGTCGCCGCACATCGCGACCAACTTGCCCTTGGCCTGCTCGTCGCGAATGAGCTTCAGCTTGTCTTCAGGCGTCGCCTGCGCCAGGAAATCATCGACGCCGGCTTCCGCCGCAATCGCTGCGGCCGTCATCGGGTTGTCGCCGGTGATCATCACGGTGCGAATTCCCATGCGGCGCAACTCCGCAAAACGCTCGCGGATGCCACCCTTGACGATGTCCTTGAGCTGGACGATGCCGAGCAGACGTCCGTCCTTGGCGACCGCAAGAGGCGTGCCTCCGGCTTTTGAGATTTCGTCCGAGATCGCCTGGATTTCGCGCGCCGTCTCAGAATTTGCCGAAGGCTGGATTGCCCGCGCGGTGTTGCCAGAAGCAATCGCCTGCACCGCCCCACCGCCGACATAGTTGAGGATCGCCTCGACCGCGCCCTTGCGGACCGAGGAGCTACCTGCGTCGACACCGCTCATCCGGGTTTGCGCCGTGAACGGAATGAAGGTGGCGGCAAGCTCCGCCATGTCGCGGCCGCGGATGCCGTATTTTTCCTTCGCCAGCACCACGATCGAGCGCCCTTCGGGCGTTTCATCGGCCAGCGAGGCAAGCTGCGCGGCATCCGCCAGCTCCTGCTCGGTGACGCCGCGGACGGGGCGGAACGCCGTCGCCTGGCGGTTGCCGAGGGTGATGGTGCCGGTCTTGTCGAGCAGCAGGGTATCGACGTCACCAGCCGCCTCGACGGCGCGGCCCGACATCGCCAGCACGTTGAAGCGCACCAGCCGGTCCATGCCGGCAATGCCGATCGCCGACAATAGCGCGCCGATGGTGGTCGGGATCAACGTGACGAACAGCGCCACCAGGATGATCACCGAAATCTGCCCGCCGGCATAGGCCGCATAGCTCGGGATCGTCACCGTCGCGAACACGAAGATGATGGTGAGGCCCGCGAGTAGGATATTGAGCGCGATCTCGTTCGGGGTCTTCTGCCGCTCGGCGCCTTCGACGAGCTTGATCATGCGGTCGATGAAGGTCGACCCTTGGGCCGCGGTGATGCGCACGCGAATCCAGTCCGACAATACCTGTGTGCCGCCGGTGACCGCCGAACGGTCGCCGCCGGATTCGCGGATCACGGGCGCGGATTCGCCTGTAATCGCGGCCTCGTTGACGGAGGCGACACCTTCGATCACCTCGCCGTCGGAAGGGATGTTGTCGCCGGCGTCGACCAGCACGACATCGCCGACCTTGAGGCTGGTGCCGGATACCAGCCGATAATCGTTGCCGGAACCCGTCAACAGCTTGGCCTGGCTCTCGGTGCGGGTTTTTCGGAGCGACTCCGCCTGCGCCTTGCCGCGACCTTCCGCGACGGCCTCCGCCAAATTCGCGAACAGCACCGTGAACCACAGCCACAGGATGATCTGGAAGGTGAATGCAAGGTTGGCGCCGCCGGTCGCGAGGTCGCGCAGGAAGATCACCGTGGTCAGCGCCGCTACGACCTCGACCACGAACATCACGGGGCTCTTGATCATGGTCCTGGGATCGAGTTTGCGGAAAGCCGAGCCAATGGCGGGCATCACGATCTTCGGATCGAGCATCGCCGAAACCGGCATCCGCTTGTTCATTTTTTGGACGACTTCCATGGACGTAACTCCGAGATGAGATCGATCAGAACAGGTTGTTGGCGTTCATTGCGAGATGCTCGACGATCGGACCTAACGCCAGCGCCGGAAAGAAGGTCAGGCCGCCGATGATCAGGATCACACCGACGACGAGGCCGACGAACAGCCCGCCGGTCGTCGGCAGCGTGCCGGCTGACGGCGGGATCGACTTCTTGCCCGCGAGCGAACCCGCCATGGCCATCGCCGGCACGATCATGAAGAAGCGGCCGACGAACATCGAAGCTGCCAGCGTCAAATTGTAAAAGAAGGTGTTGCCCGAGAGGCCGGCGAAGGCCGAGCCGTTATTGCCGGTCGCCGAGGTATAAGCATAGAGCACCTCGGTGAAGCCGTGCGGACCGGGATTGGCGATCGACGCCACCGCGGGCGGCAGCACGACGGCGACCGCGGTCCAGCCCAGATACATCAGCGGCAGCACCAGAATGGCAAGCATCGCCATCTTGACTTCGCGTGCCTCGATCTTCTTGCCGACATATTCCGGCGTGCGGCCGACCATCAGGCCGGCGACGAAGATCGAGATGACGACAAAGATCAGCATGCCGTAGAGGCCGGCGCCGACGCCGCCGACGATGATTTCGCCAAGTTGCATGTTGATCAGCGGGATCATGCCACCGAGCGCGGTGAAGCTGTCATGCATGGCGTTGACAGCGCCGCAGGATGCCGCCGTGGTGATGACGGCGAACAGCGAGGAGGCAACGATGCCGAAGCGGACTTCCTTGCCTTCCATGTTGCCGCCGGTAAGCCCGAGCGCATGGAGCGCGGTGGTGCCATTGGCTTCGGCCCAATAGGTGACGGCAACGCCGGAAATGAACAGTACGGCCATCACGCCGAGGATCGCCCAGCCCTGCTTCTGGTTGCCGACCATGCGGCCGAACACGTTGGTCAGCGCCGCGCCGAGCGCGAAGATCGAGATCATCTGCACGAAGTTCGACAGCGCCGTCGGGTTCTCAAAGGGATGTGCGGCGTTGGCGTTGAAGAAGCCGCCGCCATTGGTGCCCAGCATTTTGATGGCGACTTGGGAAGCGACCGGACCGACCGCGATGGTCTGCTTGGCGCCCTCCAGCGTGGTGGCATCGACATAGGCGCCAAGCGTCTGCGGCATGCCCTGAGAGACCAGGAACAGCGCGTAGACCACGCAGATCGGCAGCAGCACATAGAGGGTGCAGCGGGTTACATCGACCCAGAAATTGCCGACGGTGCGCATCGAAGAGCGGGAGAAGCCGCGGATCAGCGCGATTGCGAGCGCGATGCCGGTCGCCGCCGACAGGAAATTCTGGTGCGTCAATCCAAGCATCTGCACCAGATAAGACAGCGTGCTCTCGCCACCATAGTTCTGCCAGTTGGTATTGGTGATGAAGCTGATCGCGGTGTTGAAGGACAGGTCCTGGGACACTGCGGATTGCTCCGCCGGATTGAACGGCAACATCGCCTGCAGCCGCATCAGTCCATAAATGATCAGAAAGCCGCCGACATGGAATAGCAGCATGGCGACCGTGTAGGTCAGCCAGTGCTGCTCGCGCTTCTCATCGACGCCGCCGATCCAATAGAGCCCGATCTCGACCGGCCGCAGGATCGGCGACAGGAAGGTGCGCTCGCCGTTGAACACGCGCGTCATATACCAGCCGAGCGGTTTTGCCAGGGCGGCGATGATGGCGCAGAACAGAATGATTTGAATCCAGCCGATGGCGGTCATGGTCGTAAGCCTCTGGGATTGGCGCGGGAAGACGTGCCGAAATGCGGTCAGAACCGCTCGGGCCGCAGCAGCGCGTAGGTCAGGTAAAACAAGAGGCCGAGCGAGACGAGACCGGCGAGCGAATAATCGAAGATCATGGTCGTCTCCTCAAAGCCGTTCGCAGGCATAGGCGTAGCCTATTCCCGCCGCGAAGAAGCCGAGCCCGAGGGCCAGCATGACGATGTCCAGCATGAGGTGCTCCTATGCGTTGGGATCCCGCAGAGCGGCGCGCGAGAGGGAAATAGCCTTCCCGCACTTATCGGATGGTGAGGTGCCACCCGGCGCATAGGTTTTCGAGATAGCCGCAATGGTAACGTTATAGGAATCTCATAAGAGAGCGGAATGCGTCAGCGAGACTGTCCGAATCGGAACGCGCCGCAGATAGGTCCCGCCGTTCGCCGGGGCGACCCCGTCGGAGGGGTCCCGCACGTATTTATGAGATCCCTATGTTTCGAGGGCCCGCCCCTTCTCGTTTCAAACGGCATCCTGGTCATCTTGGCAAGGTTCGGCTGCGGGTCGTGGCCGTGCTTGATGGGAGATGCGACCATGCTGCTCCTTTCTGAACACCCCAACGCTTACGAACTCGGTGATCGGCTGCACGACGCGGACATCGTGACGGCAGAACTGATGTCCGCGATCATCGGCCAGACCTGCCGCCGCTTTCCGTCGCTCGGCCAGACCGAGAGGACCGCGCGGATCGAGCGATTGATCGAAGCGGGCGCCTGGACCGATGCCGCGCTGGCGCTGATCGATCTGGAATTACCGTTGTGGCAGGTTCGCCGCATCGTCTACGACGAGGGCGAGTGGTACTGCGCGCTGTCGCGCGAGCGCGAACTTCCCGACTGGCTCGACCGGTCGATCGAAGCCCGTCACGAGGATTTGGCGCTTTCTATTCTGAGCGCATTCGTTGAGGTCCAGCGCAGCGTGCCACCGTCGAGCAAGCCCAGCGTCCCCACCGTACCTCGCGCGGCGAAGGCGCACTACCCGCCGATCTGCGCTGACAATTTCGCGTAAGTACCGCGGACGAATGAATTGCAGGGATTAGCCCGCATCGCGCAGGAGACCGCTCTTACGAACTCACGCGCCGCCGGCGGACGCGCGCTCGAAGGGATGCTTCTCGCGCCATTTCGGCCCGGGGCCGCGCATATAGTGATCTTCCGGGTGGTAGCGACCCCCGCGAAGGAGCTCGCGGTTCATGCGCCGCAGTTTGGAATTGACGATGGCCTCGATCACGGCTTTCAACCAGCCGTTGACGCGGCTTACTGCGCTAGGCCCGCGCTTTCCATAGTTCAGGCCAAACCGGTACCCGGCGAGATACGGCAAATGTTCGCCGCCGTCGGACGAACCGCGATATTTGTCGTCGCTGGCGAGATAGTGAGTCATCTTCGAACTCCGCGTCGTTCATACGAACCATCATTTTCCGAAGATGCGTATGGCAACATAGGAAATCGAGACGACCTCCCCCTCTCTCTCATAAGTCGCGCATAAACGCCGGCGGCATATCGGAGCGGCGCTCATTCGATCCCTCGGATCTTTATATCTCTTTTATGCGGTACGACGCTCGGCCATCTGGCTTTCCTACGGCTTCGTCGGCACATCATGCGCGTTCAATTCGTGAGGGGGCCAATGGCCGCTGTTGAGGTCACCGCGGAATTTCGACCGCTCGATGCCGCCATCGTCAGCGAGGCGATCCCGGCATTTTTCATCGGCCGCAACAAGCAGGGTTTCTGGGTTGCCCGCGGCGCCAGGGGCAAGATCGGCGGGATCTTCTTGCTCGAGAGCTCGGCACTGTCGTTTGCGCGCGAGAGCTGCCGGCCGGAAGGATGCGCGACAATTTTCCTATCGGAGCGCTTTGAGCTCGACCTGGAAAACAGCGGCAACCCCCTGATCCGGTATCTTGCCCCGTGGATGCCCCTGGCGAGGCGCGCCCGGCAGCAAACGGCCGCCCTGATCGGAAAAATGGCGGAAGCGGTCCAACGCCGATTGGACGGTCTTCACGTCCTCTGAGCCGGCCCCACCCGGCCGGAAAGCGGCCATCGCCCCGGCTTGCGAATGCCACACCCCCTGCCATCGCCGGCATCCTCGTGCTAAAGGCCGCAATCTATCTTTCGCGCCTTCATTAATATTGACGCAGGCCGCGTGCAGGATCGGGTTGATTCGACTAAATACTGAACGACTATCCTGCGAATTCGCGTGGCGCGCGATGGGAGAACCGTTCAGTTTTGTGGAAGACGCCTTTGGGGGTTTCTATGATGTCAAGCGGTGTAGACCTGTCGACAATACTAGACCGCATTCTGGACGCAGCAGCGGACAACCTCAGGATCGCAAAGATCCTGATTCAAATGGGTCTCGACCCCGACAACGTCACCTATGACGCGATCTTCAATCGCCTCCTGGAAATTCTGCTGCACAACATCACGCTGGCCAACATGTTTGCCCTGGTCGGCGCCGTCTTCTTTGTCGCCACCCTGCTGACGCAGACCATGGTGCCGCTGCGGGTCGCGAACATGATCGGTTGCGCTTTCTTCGCCGCCTTCGGCGCGCTCACCGGAACCGTCACGACCTTTCTCTTGTATCTCCTGCTGGTCCCCATCAATGCGTATCGCCTCCGTCAAATGCTCGTTCTCGTAAAGAAGGCGCGCAGCGCAACACAGGGCGACACGTCGATGGAATGGCTCAAGCCGTTCATGACCGAGCGGAAATATCGCAAGGGCGATATTTTGATGAAAAAAGGCGACGCCGCCAACGAAATGCTCCTGACCGTCACCGGAAAATTCCTGGTGACCGAAATCGGCGTCGAGCTTCCGCCGGGACGTCTGATGGGCGAACTTGGTTTCCTAACCCCCGATAACCGCCGGACGGCGACGATCGAATGCATTGAGGATGGGCACGTGCTAACCATCGCTTATGAAAAGCTGCTCGAGATCTACTTCCAGAACCCGCAATTCGGCTATTACTTCCTGGTGCTGACCAGCCAGCGGCTATTGGAAAATATCGCGCGGTTAGAGGGGATCGTCGCCCAAAACAAGCTCGCACAGCAGGCTGCGGCTGCGAGCGGCCCGAACTGAGCACACCGTTCACTCTGCAGCGGTGCGCACCTCCGCGCGATCGCACCTGACCGCGCAGAACTTGAATTCGGGGATTTTCCCGAACGGATCGAGTGCCGGATTGGTCAACAGATTGGCCGCCGCCTCCGCATAGCAGAACGGCATGAACACCATGTTCTCCGGCACGTCGCGGTCGGAGCGCACCTTCACTTCGACCGCGCCGCGCCGCGTTTCCAGCCGGATGAAATCGCCGGGCCACACTTTCAGCCGCCGCATGTCCTTTGGCGACATGAACGCCACCGCTTCCGGCTCGATCTGGTCGAGCACCTGCGAGCGGCGCGTCATCGAGCCGGTGTGCCAGTGTTCGAGCACCCGTCCCGTCGAGAGCACCATCGGATATTCGTCGTCGGGCACTTCGTCCGGCGGCAGCACGCGCGCCGGCACGATCTTGCCGCGGCCGCTCTCGGTCGGAAAACCCGTCGTGAAGATGATCTCGTTGCCGGGTTTTTCGGGATCGTCGACCGGATAGGTCACCGCGCCCTCGCGCACCAAGCGCTCCCAGGTGATGTTTAGCAGCGACGGCATCACCTGCGTCATCTCGGTGAACACATCCGCCGGGCCGCTATAATTCCACGGCAGCCCCATGCGTTTTGCAATTTCCTGGATGATCCAGAGATCCTGCCGCGCATCGCCCGGCGGTTTTATCACCTCGCGCGCCAATTGCACGCGGCGGTCGGTGTTGGTGAAGGTGCCGGATTTTTCCGCGAACGCCGAGGCCGGCAGGATCACGTCGGCATGAAACGCCGTCTCGGTGACGAACAGGTCCTGCACCACCAGATGCTCGAGTTTTGCCAGTGCCTCGCGCGCGTGCTGCACATCCGGGTCCGACATCGCGGGATTCTCGCCCTCGATATACATGCCGGTGATCTCGCCGGCATGGATCGCGTGGATGATCTCGACCACGGTGAGACCGCGAACCGGATCGAGCTCCT
>Ga0209331_1000578_pt1 | contig 13104 bp, 9 predicted proteins | sample JacPinW_OM3H0_M3_FD_187971 | JGI IMG/M metagenome (GOLD analysis project Ga0209331, IMG submission 187971) | Forest soil microbial communities from Algoma, Ontario, Canada - Jack Pine, Ontario site 1_JW_OM3H0_M3 (SPAdes) (version 2) | ecosystem: Environmental > Terrestrial > Soil > Boreal... | reverse complement strand
ATTGCCTTTCGTACCAACATGGACGCGGGCCATGCTGGCGCCGCGGGTCGCTTCGACTATCTCAGGGAAGTAGCGCTCGGCTATGCTTTCGCAATCAAGGTTGCGGGCGCGATCAATGTCTGCTGATCGGAGTGAAGCGGCTATTGTTGTTGCGATGCGGTAATACGTGCTTTTGGTTCACGGGTTTCTCCATGGGGGTCCGGCCAGCTCGAATGCCGCATTGGTTGAGCCGTTCCGTCGGGGTCTTGCCGAGTTCGGATATGTTCGAGGGCAGCAATGTGACGATCGAATTCCGCTGGGCGGAGGGCCACTATGATCGCCTCGCGCAGTTGGCGGCCGATCTGGTGCGGCGTCAGGGCGGTAATCGCTGCGTTCAGCCCGCCCGCGGCGCAGGCGGCCAAGGCCGCCACAGCTACGATTCCGATCGTGTTCGAGTCCGGGAATGATCCTGTCAAGGCAGGCCTCGTCCCAAACACACGGATCCGTACGCTCAACCGTATTAAGACTAGAGCCTAAGCCGATGGCCGGGCAAGTACGCCATTGCCTATGTTGGCTCCGTGCTGATTGAAAAGAGCCTCAGGGCGTGGCTATCTATGCTAAAATTCACCCCATTCGCTGCGAGAGAATTCGATGAACGATAGCTACGGTGCCCAGGCTGGCCAAGGTGGCCCCGTTACAATTGCGTGCATCAATAAAGCGACAGTCGATCTCGGTGTTCCGTTCGACAAGCTGACCGCTGCAAAAATGTTATGATCAGCACTTTCTGCCGGTGTGGGGTTACCCCGTGAAGCTCTACAATACGAAGGCTGCCAAGCCTTCGGATTGGCAATTCATGTATTTCGATGACGCAGATACCGCGGGTGCACTCGGGTATCACGATCTCACGCACGATGGGCAACCGATCTCGAAAGTGTTCGTGAAGACCACGATCAAGGACGGGGAGCTTGTGAGCGTCACCGCGTGTCACGAGCTCTTCGAGATGGTCATCGACCCCATCGCCAATCTGTGGGCGGAAGCGGCCGACGGCACGGAGTACGCTTATGAGATGAGCGACCCGGTGGAAGAGGATACATTCGAAGTCGACGGCATTGCGATGTCGAATTTCGTCCATCCTGCTTGGTTCGAGCCGTTTAAGCATCCGCCGGGAACCAAGTTCGATCATCTCGGACTGCTGAGGAAACCCTTCAGCATGACCAAAGGCGGCTACGTGATTATCAAGAAGAAGGGCAACGTGTCCGACGTGTTCGGATCCAAAGCAAAGGAAAAGCGCTTCGCGAGGGAGAACCGGGTCGGTCATCGCAGCGAGTATCGCAAGCCCACGGGCCTACGCATCAAACCGACGAGGGCACGCTAGGTAAGCGTTTTGGTCATTCGAATCATTTCAGGCCGCCTGGGCCAGCTTGTACGACCAGGTGGGAACGACGGGATAGCGATTGACATCCTCGATGCCGACCATGATGCGCTCCTAGAGTTCGTGCTCGGCGACACTCGGATATGGCGCAGGACCGAGCGAGCGAACTTAGAGAAGAAGCCCTCGAGTAGGGTGTGATGCACAGAAATTCAAAATAGCCCTCAGGACATCAATGCTGTCCGGAACCTGCAGACAGGCTCAACCGATGGGTCATCAAATCTGATGACCGCGTCCTGTGGCGCTCCCACAGCCTGAATATGATCGCTGCCGCACAAGGCCCCGTGCACCATGTGGAACCCGAGTGCTCGGTAGACCTCGAACTGCTCCTCACTGAAGAACTGATCACCCGTTGGCTCGTGCGGAAAGAGACGGTAACGCCCCGCATAGTCACTGATGTAATCGTTCTCGTCACCAGTGAGAGAAGTTTTGACGTACATGAGATAGCCGATCTCACCGTCACCGTAGTCAATCATACCAATTGCTACGTGCGGACCGGGCTGCGGCTTTGGTGAGCTGGCATCCGTCGTACCGGCTGCCGAGGACATCATTATCAGTGTGGTTTTGCGGATGTCCTCCCAAGGCAAAGTGATGCGAACGCCTAAATCGATTCGGGCGTAGCGCTCGAGCCTCACGAGTGATGGGAAGCGCATGGTGGCGTCGTGCTCGGCGTCGACGGCGATGATAAAGCGGCAGCGGCGTCGTAGCAGCTCATAGACGCCGAGGTTCTCGATATGGCCGCCATCGGTCAGGTAGATCTCATCGGTATCTTCATAGAGGCGCCCCGTGATTTCCGACCAGAGGAATGACATCGAGCGGTGTTTTGGAATCCAGGCGCGCCAGCGTGACTTCTCGATCCGGACGGTTCCGGTCGGTGCCCAGTAGGCCGGGTTCTTCAGCCAATAGCCGAGGCGGACATTGAGGACCGCCAAAGTCGGCGTGAGCGGACGCACTGAGCTCGTTCCCATGTTGGAGGAGGCAGCGGCGCCTGAAATTGCCATTGCGGTCGCGAGGTCGAGGTCGCGGGCGGCGCGCTCCAATTTCTCCGTCGGCGCGTAGCCGGTCGCTTGGCTCCCGATCCAGTATTTCGAGAAGAGAAAAAAATCGGCGTTGCGGCCGCGACGATTGGCGTAATCGGACCGTTGGATGTTGAGGGCGGCGTTGATCAGGTGACAAGGCGCGTAGGTTTCCGAAAGCTCGCTAAGGCGCATGGTGTCGAGCGCGTCGAAGTCTCGGCCTTGCGCGGACCTGGACTGTTCACTCAGCCGAGTGGTCGGATCGAAGAGGTACGCCTTGCTGAGACGATCACGATAAAGTCGGTGCAACGAGTTGGCGTTCGGCGTCAGCAGCCAAGAGAGTAGGAAGAACAGCAGTCCGCTGCTCAGATAAAGGAGCGCCAGGGGTCGATCAATCACCCGCCCCATAATTAGACGACTTACCTCGTTGGCGGCCGTTAGCAACCAGGAGGGGGTGTGCGCTCCCGACGGTTTATCGGGGAGATCGTTAATGATGCCCCAGTAGCAGAGGTAAAGATAGGCGACCCAGATCAATAACGGCAGCGCTGCGCCGGCGATCCAGATGGCGACTTTGACCGCGACGGCGGCAAGCTGCATCATCCAGCCGGAAGCTGTGGTCGCCGTCTTCACCAGCTCCCCGAACTGCTGTCGGAACAAGGTTACCGCGGCGGCAACTGGGGTGGCGATGCCAGCCAGAGTCTGGATCCAGCTCGTGATCAGGCCAAGAAAAACGCCCGTTTGAACGCCCGCCTTTGTATCCGCGATATCAAACATGCCGGCAACCACGAAGGGTTGCAGATCCAAGAAAAAAACGATTGCGATCGTTACCAAGATTCCCGCACCCCAGGATGGCAGCTTCGTACGGAACTCGGATCGCTTGTCGGGCACCAGCATGGATCGATAAAGAGCCCATACAAAAAAGAACCCCAGCGCCCAGAGTGCGAGCACCAGTGTGATACCGAAATGGATCGGCAGGTATTGCTCCAGCGAAATGCCAAAGACGACGTGGTGCAGTAATGCCGAACGATCGGGATTGCCCCAGATGCTGAATGCCGCCAATAGCAGCAGCGCGGGAAGCACAAAACTGAGGTTTGCAACCAGGCCGCGTACCACAATGGCCAGGCCGGTTAGGACGTCCCATAAGCCGGCCGGAATGAGATAGTTCGAATAGTTGCGGATGTGGCCCACGGCGTCGGTATCGCTGATCTCCTGCGCGAGCTGCCTGCCGGTGGCATTGCTCGGCTGATTTCCAAAGACGAATTCACCACCGCTCTTGGTCATCGTGCAGGTGAGGGAGCACCCGATGTAACCGCCACCAGCCACTGTGGATAGGTAATCCACGTTGCGCAGCGCGTTATTATGATTCAGCGCTTGCAACGCACCAAGGCACACCGCCGCCGATCGCAAACCGCCCCCAGACAGCGCCAGTCCAATCGCCTCAATGACTTCGCCTGTGTATTCGTAGCTTTCTCTGAGCGGCAGTTCCGGTCGAGGCGCCTCACCTTGTTCTTCTCGTTTTTTATTTAGCGCTCGTCGCCTTTTATTGATAGCTTGGATCTCGTCCTGAAAGATTAAGACATTCGCATTTTCAGGGATTGGTTTTGCGGTGATTGACATAATTTTTGTTCCATCAGTTTGGGCGAATGACCTCAGGCATTCAGAAAATGGCAGTCAACGAGAGTGTCAATTGACCACACCATGGCCCTGGCGCGCGATGTGGAGACTACTCATGCCTGTGGCAGGCGCGACTAGCCTACCGCACTGCTGAGGCGATATGCCGGGACGCCCTCTCGGTCGGAAGTCTTGGAGACAGCAGTACCTCGATTTGTTTGCTCTTGCATGCCTCGGAAAAGTAATCCAATCCACGATAAGTGTCCACGGTATCCTTGAAACCGAGACATGCAAGCCGGTAAATGATCTGCCTGCAAAGGCTTCCTTCGAAGTAACCTAGTGATCGAGCTCCGCTCTGTTTTCACTGAAGACTCTTTGGAGCTCATTCGGGTCTCAAGCCGCCGGTGCGCACCACCTCAATGAGCGAACGTCCGCGACATGAATGTAACCCAGAAGTAGTGTCGGCTCCATTCAGCCCGCCAACGTTCATTCATGTACGCTCGATTGCCCTCTCTGTCGTAGCCATTTGCGTGCGTGCTCGACGTTATGCAAATAGAACTTGCGGCCGGTAATCGCCGCGAGCGTACGAACGGCATGCGCGCGAACTGCGGGAGGCACACTCTCGTCCTGAATCCGCTTAGCCAGCCCTTGGATAGCGCGAGGCTTTTGATGCATCAAAAATCGCGCGACACTGTCTCGCTCCTGCGTGTGCTTTACCGACAGCTTATCGGGTTCAGCAATAGAGACCCGAAATCCTCTCTGTTCATAAAGATACGACAGCGTCTCTTCGGCCACTTGCCGAACGAACTCTAACAAAGCTGCGAACTCTGCCCTGCCGAACTCGACAGCCCGCGCAACTGATGCATACCGCTGCGGTACGTCTTCGGCCGTGCGTTCCCACAGTGCAGTCTTAAGGTGGGCGCATAACTGCTGCAGCGCAGAATGGTGCGCACTCACGATACCAAATATCTCCTCTTCTTTATCAAGATCTGGCGGATTCAATTGGTCCAAAGTAAGTACGATTCGCTGGATTGTATTCTCACGCGCTGTCATCCTCGTTAGTGCGACGCCAATGCTGCGCGCTGCAGCAACCCTGCGACTGGGCAGGGGTCTCAATTGCCATTTTTCGGTCAGGTACTTCAACACGCTCGTATGATCGAACTGAACTGCTTCAACGCGACGATCGACCCAGGGAGATACAAGGAGTGACGGAACACGCACGCCGAGCCGATCGAAGCTATACTCTTCACGGTACTCATCTGGCGGAACAGCCGACGGGGGCTCTACATGATCGTAAAATCCACCATGCTCGTCATAAAAGACAATGAGGAGCGTGGATTTCCATAGATCTTCATTTCCCCGGATGGCATTGTAGACGTCCGCAATTAGCTTCTCCGCCTTCATAATGTCGTGCGGCGGATGGTCGTCATTCTCATTAATACCCATGAAATCGGGTTCAATAAAAGAAAACGCAGGAAATTCCTCTGCCGCTCCGCGAGCATCTTCGAAAAATTGGTGGATATAAAAATAGCGCGCCGCGTTGTGTGGCTCACGTTGATGTTTCAATACCCAGCTTTGCGGCACGTCGTGAAAATAAACTTTCCAGTGAATACCCTTTTCCGTTAGCCGGTCGAAAATAGTATCTTGGTCCTGCTGAAAATACCCCGGCAAGTCTGCTTTGTGTGTTCCATCGCTTGGCATGTTAACCCGGCCCTTCGACGTGCCGGTGAGTGCAAAAAACCGGTTCGGCCACGTAGGTCCCGGGAGCGATGAGAACCAATGATCACAGATTGTGAACTCACGTGCGAGGCAGTGCAGCGCGGGAAGAAAGTCCAGCGGGTAGTACGCCATTATGTACTGACGCGTTTCCGGGGGCTTTTCTGGATACGATCGTGCGAAATCAAGGACAAAGCCGGAATTTCCGTTTTCCAGCTGTGCAAGGACATGCTCGACCTCATGATGGGGATCGAGCAGCATTTGCCGCTCCGTTCCCGGTACCTGAGCAAAGTCCCTGCCTTTGGTATCCTTATTCACCCGTGGATGTGCCTGATCGATCCCCTCCAACTCCGGGTACACTGCTTTCATGCATCCAATCATCTGATCGAATGAATGATTCTCAAGTGCCAGCACTACCACGTGTGCAATCGGATCCTCTGCCATCGGGTCTCCTCCAATGGGGTATCATCTGTTGCAACCGACTTCTTTCGGCCGCACTTCGCTTGGAGCTTTTACGCACCCTGTTGCTAATCTTCAGTCGCGCCCTCTTGGCGCCCCGCTTCGCCTAAGCCAGCGTTCGGAGACATTCTTCACGGACAACTACAGGATTGCGACGCGCTGCCCGCAGTACCAAGAACAAACGAACCAGGCGCGACGACCACCAAGCTGGCTTACACGAACAACGGCGGTATAATTACCGGACCCGAAGTCATCGGCGGTTTTCTGAATAGTAGCCGCCAAAGCGTTCACCGCTTTGTCGATTTCTTGCGCATTGACCCTGTAATTGCAGCGAATTGACCAAGCGCAGCTTCATAAACGGACCAATTCATGCCAGAGCTTAAACCCAGTCAGGCCGCGTGCGTCTTGCCTCAAGCGAGGCCTTCGGGACCACGTCGTGCCTCGAATCCATCGTCAACCATGCGGCGTATCGTCATCGCCGGTTGTTGCTGGGCGCCCGATCGCACGATCGCCGCCGCCACCTTCCGCAGGAAGTCGGCGGGAAGCGGCGTCTCTTCCGGCTTGCCATACGGGCAACCAAGCGGGAATCTCCAATGGCGGTTGACGCAAAAAGCGCACGGACCCTCGGTCCTCGCAAGAAAGCCGGATCGACTTCCGGCCGAATCGACATAGAACAATTGACCCTTCGCGTACGCATCTTCGAGAACGGCCGCCATCATCAGACCGGCATCGTAATAATCGGCCATCAGGGTCGCGGCGGCGTCTCCCCATGTTCGTTGGATGTGCACGATCACGTCTGCGGAGCCATCAGGCACCTCGAACGCGCCGAATGCACTAGCGCTCGGCGGCACGTATCGTATCCGCGGATCGTCCTGCAGGAACCGCGCGCACCCCGGGAATTTCTTGCGAAAGTCCTCCCATCTCTGCGCGCTCATTCGAAATTGCGGCAGGAAATTCGTGCCATAGGAAAAATGCGGCGTCACAACGAGACGGGTCGAGATGTTGTAGTCGTGGCCGGCGACCGTACCTGAAAATTCCAACAGGCAGGGACGGTCCAGATTCGCGGTCGCACGCAGGAGCGAGAAGGCCCCATCTTCCGGGGCATCGGGCAAAGCCGGTTTGGCTTTGATCAGGTTACCGAGGGCGTAGCGAAACATGTTGAACGCGGCCTCGCCGACCAGGAACAGCACTGCGGGGCGCGTTTGAATCAGTTGCTTGATAGCCCAGGCGTTCTTGCTCACGCAATTGCCGATGATGGTCTGCACGCTCTCGCCCGTTCCGCCAAGCCATGGCGGTCCCCAGTGTGGCGAAGCGCAAGCCACCATATCCAGTTGGCACACATCTTCGCCAACCCGCAGCCGCGCATCTTGGTGCCCTTTGCCGTGGAGGAACGTCTCGAAGCGGGCAAGCACGGGTACGATCCGCTGGTAGTAACCGATCTGCTGGGCGTAGATCGTGGCCTTTCGACCGGCAGGCACTTCGAGTCGCGCGGCGATTAGATCTCCACGCTGGAAACGGTTGTGCGGCGGCTGGACGTCCAAGAGCAGCACGTGGCGCGGCTGACCAAGGCTGTCTGAGAGTGGAATTGTCGAGTCTTGAGCCTCGCCGTCATAGCGGACTTTGAGAGCGTAGCCCGGTGCGTCGCTCGGCCTGTCGGCGGAGACGATGACACCCGCCTTGGGCGCGACGATGCGGTCTCGCTCAAGCAGGAATTGCTCTGCAAAGCGAAGGTCGAAGCGCTCCTGGTAAACAGATCGGTAGCGATAATAATATGCATATTTGGTCCAGGAGTCGGCGCCGTTGTCATTCGAGAAGCTGGGATAGCACCAAGACGCAGCGGTTTGTCCGGGAAGAAACGCGGTGAGATTTGGGTTGATCCCAATCGTCATAATCGGCGCTTTGCGGCAACCGTCCATGATCTCCGCGTCCGGAAACGAGGGAGTACGTGTCGTAGCGTTCAACCACGCGTACGAAGCAGGATCGCCCTGCGGGAAATTTTGCGTTGGCGTGTTCGAATCGAAATCAAACGAAGGATATGGCCCGTAGGGTTGTTGCGCTGGATGCTGCGGCCAGAAAAAGCTGCACGTGCCGCATGGCCGCACGTTGAAGACGAGCTCGATCTCGAGCGGGTCGCCGGTGGGGCTCGGCGTGCTTTGACGCGGCGGATCATAGGCCATCATCGCACCCGGCCAGCGCGCGGCGCTTGCTGCACGCCGAGTGACAACACCTTTTCGGGGGTAATCGGTAAGTCGCGTATGCGCGCACCCGTCGCGTGAAAGACCGCGTTGGCGATGGCGGCCGAGGCACCGACAATACCGAGCTCGCCCACCCCCTTGGTCCCGAGCGGGCTCGTCACCGTGTCTTGTTCGGGAACGAGGATCACCTCGATTGGCGGGACGTCTGCGTGCACCGGGACGCGATAGTCGGCAAGATTGCACGTGACGAACGTGCCGGCACTCTGATCGACCACGCTTTCCTCAAGGAGGGCCATGCCGATGCCCCCGACAATGCCGCCGATGAGCTGGCTACGGGCCGTGAGTGGGTTGATGATGCGGCCGGCCGCAAAAGCCGCCACATAGCGCGACACCCGAATTTCCCCGAGTTCGGGATCGACACGCACTTCAGCAAAATGCGCCCCGAAAGCATATTGTGAGAATTTCGCCGCGGCGGCCGAAGGCGCTGTGGTCGCACTCATCGATAGCGACGGCAGGTGATTGCGAGCAAGGATTTTGGCTGATGGTTCCGCGCGTGTCGGCGCGGTCTTGAGCCGGAGGCACCCGCCGGCAGCGACCACCTCGCTGGCTTCGGCCCCGTGCAGCGGTGAGTCCGGATCGGCGATCGCCAAGGCGACGAGCTTGTCAATCACTTGAATCGCGGCCGCTTCAACCGCGGGGCCGACGCTGTTGAGGGTGCGCGATCCACCGGACACTGTGGTCGCCGGGAGATTCGAATCGCCGAGTTCGACCTGAATGCTGCCGATGTCGAGCCCCAATACATTGGCCGCAATGGCGGCGATCGCCGTATAGGTCCCACCGCCCATCTCGTGCGTGGCGCTTGCGACGACGGCGTGGCCGTCAGCAAAGATCTCCACTGATGCCGAGGCCGGAGAGCGATTGGCGGGATACGCGGCGCTTGCCATTCCCCAGCCAAGCAACCAGTGCCCTTCCCGCATGGATCCGGGCGCGGCCTTGCGCTTTTTCCAACCGAATTTGGCGCTACCTTGAGCGTAGCACTCCTTGAGCGACTTGCTCGACCAGGGCACCTGAGTCATCGCGTCGACATCCGCGTAGTTGAGCAACCGAAGCTTCAGGGGATCGATCTTGGCAGCGTAGGCGAGCTCGTCCATTGCGCACTCAAGTGCAAAAAAGCCCGTCGATTCGCCGGGCGCGCGCATCGTCGTCGGCGAACCGAGATCGACCTTCACCAATGTGCGGGCAAGAGCACCGTTGGGGCACGCATACATCATGCCCGTCTTGGCGCTCGCAGGTTCGATGACGTTGTCGAATTGCGACGTGGTGGTTGCCGCTGCGTGGCGAATCGCCAGCAGTTTACCGTCACGACCAGCGCCAAGCGCGATCTGCTGCACGGTCTGCGGCCGGTAGCCGAGCGTCGTGTACATTTGGCTGCGCGAAACCGTAAGCCGAACCGGGCGACCCGCAAGCTTGGCGGCGATCGCCGCCAAATAAACGTGCGGCCAAGTCACCCGTTTGGAGCCAAACGAGCCTCCGACAAAGGGCGACATGACGCGTATTTTCGCCGCAGGTATACCCAGGATCGCCGAGACCATCGTGCGTACGCCAGCGAGCCATTGCGTCCCGTCGTGCAGCGTCAACTGGTCGCCATCCCAGCTTGCGGTCGTGGACGGTGGTTCGATCGGATTGTGGTGCTGGTACGGGGTGGAGTATTGCTGATTGATCTTGATCGGCGCCTTAGCGAGCGCCGTGTCGGCATTGCCCCATTTGACATCCCGAACGCCGTCCGCCGCCTTGACCGGCTTTGCCATCGCCAGCGCCGGGGGTGTATTGGCCGGCGCGTAGGTGATCTTGACGAGGTCGGCAACAGCTGAGGCGGCTTCGAAGCTTTCCGCCACAACGACCCCGACGTGTTCGCCGTAATAGGTAATGTCCGGCCCTTGCAAGGGCACCAAGCTCTGGCCCTGCGACGGGATAGGCTTTAACGGCTTGTGAAGCGTCGGACAGTTCTCATACGTGATGATCTGCAGCACGCCGGGCTGGGCCGACGCCAGGCGCGTGTCGATCGACGCAATCCGGCCCTTGGGGATGGTGCTGCACAACAGGACCCCGAAGGCGAGATTGGGGAGTTTCACGTCGGCAGCGTAAGAAGCGCCTCCCGAGACCTTGAGGGCGCCATCAACGCGCGGCAGCGGCGTTCCAAGCAGGTCCATTATTGCACCCCCGTCGCCGTTGCGAGCGCCCGGGCGATCGCGTTTTGCGCCATCGTTACTTTGAAGCGATTGAGCCGGGCAGGAGCTGCCCCGGCCATGCCCGCAGCAGCCGCGGCAGAAAAATTCGCCATGGTTGCCGGCTTGCCGGCGATGGCAGCTTCCGCCGCGGGAACTCGCCAAGGCCGCGGCGCCACCCCTCCCATGGCAATCCGAGCCGAGCGGATCGTTGTGCCTTTCAAATCCACCGCAACTGCGACCGAGACCAGGGCAAATTCAAATGATGCACGATCGCGAACCTTCAAATAAACCGAGCGACGTGCTTCGAGCGAGTTCGGCACGATTACGGCCATGATCAACTCGCCGGGCTGCAGCACGGTTTCGCGTTCCGGCGTATCGCCGGGCAACAGATAGAATTCCTCGACCGACACTCGGCGTTCCGCTTCGCCGCCGGCAATCGCGATTTCAGCGCCAAGCGCCACCAGCGCGACGGCCAAATCCGAAGGATGGACGGCGATGCATTGGGAGCTCACGCCGAATATCGCGCTGCCGCGATCAAATCCTTCAATCGCCGCGCACCCGGAACCGGGATTGCGCTTGTTACAAGTGAACGCCGTATCGCGGAAATAGGGACAGCGAGTGCGCTGCATCAAGTTGCCGCCGATCGTTGCCATGTTGCGAAGCTGGACCGATGCGCTTGCGAGGAGTGCCTGGCTCAAAACCGGAAATGTCTTCTTGATCTTGCCGTCATTCGCAACATCGTTCATGCGCGCAAGCGCCCCGATTCTCGTGACGTCATCGGCAACGTTTATGGTGGCGAGCGCCAGGCCGTTGATGTCAATTAATTGATCCGGCGTGGTAACGCCCAGCTTCATCAAATCGAGCAAATCCGTGCCGCCCGCTATCAGAGCCGCGTTGGCATTCGCCTGCAGCGAGGCAATCGCATCCGGCTGGCTTGTCGGCTTTGAATAGGAAAAGGGCTGCATCGCTATGACGAAGCCTCCAGAATCGCATCGACGATATGAGGGTAAGCGCCGCAACGGCAGAGATTCCCGCTCATCAATTCGCGGATTTGTTCGGCCGTCGGCTTGCGCAATTCATTCAGCAAGCCGGCAGCCGACATGAGTTGACCGGCAGTGCAGTATCCGCATTGGAACGCGTCGTGTTTGATGAAGGCCTTCTGAAGCTTGCCAAGCTTGTTGTTCTGCGCGAGGCCCTCGACCGTGGTCACGGATTGGTTATCGTGCATCACCGCGAGCGTCATGCACGATTTGATGCGCCGTCCGTTCAGAAGGACCGTGCAGGCGCCGCACTGGCCCCGATCGCAACCTTTCTTCGTTCCGGTCAGCCCGAGCTCGTGGCGTAATGCATCGAGCAGAGTAACCCGAGTGTCAACGGTAAGTGTCGTCGAGGTTCCGTTGACGCGGAGCGACACGTTGAAACTTTGAGCGGCGTTTACCACAACCGGCCTCCCGCGAATGATGTCATCGCGACAAGGGACGCCTCCTCAGGATAGCTCGCCTCGTTCAAACACCCGTGTGATCTGAATCACAAGGCTCATGGCGGAGCTCACTTGCCAGCAACGACAGGCCACACTCGATTATAAGACTCATCTTTCCATTCACCAATGGTCACCAACCCGGGTTGCTTCTGGCCGAGGCGTTAGCAGAAATACAGTTGAATTCAATTGTTTAACGGATGCACAAAGCTGAATACGGCATTTCTCGTCCCTTCGTCTTGGTTCCGTCTTATCCAGATTCTACGCCTCCCCGCCAGGGGCATCAGACAGCTTTGAGATTGAAGACTTAAAACGAAATCAGAGATTCCTGAGGCTCGGGTTCACGATGGACCGCGAGCGAACGCTGACGCAGAACGTCGATTTCGTATTCGTGCAGGCTGTCCTTCAACCCGAGTAGAAGCCAGTCATTCCCGCGACCCGGTGCATAGCCTCTTGATCGACCAGCAGGATATCGCGAGGATGGACAAAACCCTTTACTGCGCTCGCCAAAACCATGGGTGTGCCCTTTCAGAACGTCGGAGGTGTCGAATTGCCAAAGAGAATTGGACAAGTGCGGAGCTTGGAATTATTTCTTTTTGATTTTCTTGCTTCGTGATGCTGCAGTTCTTACAGGCAACGCGGGCCTAAGGACGTTCAGGACTAATTGCTTGGCTCGCTTCGCGATATTAAGGCCCGCTGTGAATTTGTCGACACATTACTAATCGGTTTGATGGGAAACAAGTTCGTCACCTAAGTCGGTGATCAACGATTTGAACAACGCTTGTACTTGTGCTTCGTACGCGACGTCGATAGCGGTCGCTTCGGGGCTGTTGTCGGCATTGGGCATGATGAGAACCCGCTTTGGGGTGCGCCCCACATCCATGGTGAGCTGCTCAAGCTCGGCATTGATGTTGCCCAATCGACGGTCTAGAGTGCACCGATTGTATCTTGTCCGCGACAATGACAGAGCATTCGGTTGTGCATTCTTTGACGT
>Ga0209331_1000576_pt1 | contig 13137 bp, 14 predicted proteins | sample JacPinW_OM3H0_M3_FD_187971 | JGI IMG/M metagenome (GOLD analysis project Ga0209331, IMG submission 187971) | Forest soil microbial communities from Algoma, Ontario, Canada - Jack Pine, Ontario site 1_JW_OM3H0_M3 (SPAdes) (version 2) | ecosystem: Environmental > Terrestrial > Soil > Boreal... | reverse complement strand
CGGACACGCCTGACCCGTCGAGATTCACGGAAACCTCGATGTTGGTCTCTTTGGTCTTGCGCTTGATGGTCGCATTGCGCATGAAAAATGCTTTCCAGTGGCCGAAAACGCGGCCCTTTTAACAGGCCGATGTGGCCTTCGCTACTGCGGGATAGCCGGCTCCAGGCTGAACTTCGGCCTATGGTGACCGGATTCCGGCGCTGTCCTTCTGGTTTGACGCATTTTCTCTACGCGAACCGGTATCCACCGGGATCGGGTCCGGGGCAGACTTCGCTCGAATGCGCTCCAGACCGCGCCGATTGTAACCCCGCCCGCGAACCCTTAAATCCCTGCCAACCTGAGGTACTCCATGCAAGCATCACAACCCCAATCGCCGGTCTGGCACGGCACGACCATTTTGACGGTCCGCAAAGGCGGCAAGGTGGTGATCGGCGGCGACGGGCAGGTCTCGATCGGCCAGACCGTCATCAAATCCAACGCCAAAAAGGTCCGCAAACTCGGCAAGGGCGACGTCATCGGCGGTTTTGCCGGCGCCACAGCGGACGCCTTCACCCTGTTTGAACGGTTGGAAAGCAAGCTTGAGCAATATCCGGGGCAATTGACCCGCGCCGCGGTCGAACTCGCCAAGGACTGGCGTACCGACCGCTATCTCCGGCGGCTGGAGGCGATGATGATCGTCGCCGACAAGGATGTGTCGCTGGTTCTGACCGGTACCGGCGACGTTCTGGAGCCGGAAGCCGGCGTGATGGCGATCGGGTCCGGCGGCAATTATGCTCTGGCGGCCGCCCGCGCACTGGTCGATTCCGACAAGGATGCCGAGTCCATCGTGCGCCGCGCGCTGGATATCGCCGCCGATATTTGTGTCTTTACCAATCGCAATGTGACCATCGAGACGCTGTAGGGCGCCCGATCGATGGCGCCGGATTATGTTTTCCGCTTGATGACCGCAGCCGATCTTCCGCTAATCCGGCGTTGGCTGGCTTTGCCTCATGTCAGGGAATGGTGGGGCGATCCGCACGAACAATATGCCTTGGTCAGCGGCGACCTCGATGAGTTGGCGACGGATCAATATATCTTTTCGACGGCCTGCGATTCCCTTGGTTACCTTCAATGTTATGATCTGACCGGATGGAACACAGGCTTCGGACCGCAGCCTCCAGGTACGCGCGGCATCGATCTGTTTATCGGCGAGCCAAATAGGATCGGACGCGGCCACGGTTCAGCTCTCATTCGCGGCTTCGTCGATATTCTGCTACAGAAGGGCGCTCCACGCGTCGTCACGGACCCAGATCCAGCTAATAGCCGCGCGCTCCGTGCCTACGAGAACGCCGGCTTTGAAAAAGACCGCATGGTAGAAACACCCGATGGTCCCGCTCTGTTGATGGTCCGCAACCCATGACGCTTGCGCGCAACGCGTCAGCCGTACCCGGTCTCTCAATGTGGCATTGGGCGCTGATCGCGGGCGGCCTGATCGCCCTCCAGGCATCGATCCTGTTTGCGATGGGCCGGCTGCCAATCTGCGCCTGCGGTTATGTGAAGCTCTGGCACGGCGTGGTCCAGAGCTCGGAGAATTCGCAGCACATCACCGACTGGTATACGTTCTCGCATCTCATCCACGGCTTCGTGTTTTATGCCGCGACCTTTCTATTGCTGCCGCGCCTGTCCTGGCAAGCGCGCCTGATTGTTGCAATGCTGGTCGAAGGCAGCTGGGAGCTCGTTGAAAATTCCAACTGGATCATCGAACGATACCGCGCCGGCACGGTGTCGCTGGACTATTTTGGCGACAGCATCGTCAATTCGGTCTCCGATACGCTGTCGATGGTTGCAGGCTTTCTGTTGGCGCGAAAGCTTCCGGTTGCGCTGACGATTGCGCTCGCGCTTGCGTTCGAGATTTTAATCGGGCTGCACATTCGCGATAATCTTACTCTGAACATTATCATGCTGATTCACCCCTTTGAGGCGATCCGGCAATGGCAGGCTGGCCCGCCGATCATCTAGAAACGATCGCGTCGGACTGCTTGCCGGGGGCCCTGATCCGGCTTACCTAACCTGAGAGGATCGGTGCCGATGATTGCAAGTGAAGTTCTGACGAAAGGCGTTGAGCAGGGTATCATCACCGCCGAACAGGCCGAACGGCTGGGTGCGCTGGACAGTGTTCGCGAGCCGCTCGAATTGCCCGCGTCGCCCGACGACGAACAGCTTCGCTTCATCAGCGGCTTCAGCGATATCTTTGTGACCATTGGCCTTGCCATGTTCCTCGGCGCAATCGCCTATTTCGCCAATCGTTCGATTAACGTCGCCTGGATGTGGGCGAGCGTTGCCGTGACCGCTTGGCTGCTGGCGGAATTCTTCACGCGGCGGCGCCGGATGGCGCTACCGAGCATTGTGCTGCTCATTTTGTTTGCAATGGCTGTATTCACCGGCGCGGGCATATTTCTCGGAGCGGGTACGGGGCTGTACGTTGGTACCGTAACCTTTCTGAACGTGTTTGGCATCAATACGAACCAGCCTACAATATTAGCCGCCGCGGCGTTGCTGACTGTCTTGCTGACTGCCGTTCATTACTGGCGGTTTCGCGTTCCCATCACCGTTGCAGCCGGCTGCGGCGCATTGACGATTGCAGTCATCGGTCTCGCTAGCGGTTTTGCACCCCAACTCACGCCGGCGGGAGATAGCCTCGTTATTTTGATCTGCGGCCTTGCGATTTTTACGCTGGCGATGCGCTTCGATATGGCCGATCCGGAACGTCTGACACGGCGAACCGACATCGCCTTCTGGCTTCATCTGCTTGCAGCGCCCTTGATCGTCCACTCCTTGATCCGGGGATTGGTGGCCAATACGTCGAAGCTGGACCCGACCGCGGCAGTTGCCATTATGGCCGTCTTTCTGGCGCTGAGCTTTATCGCCGTTCTGATCGACCGTCGCGCAATGCTGGTGTCCGGCTTGTCCTACGCGGGATACGCCTTCGCGACGCTAATTCGCGAAGCGGGCTTCTCCGATATGACCACGCCAGCAACGGTGCTGGCACTCGGCGCGTTCGTGTTGTTGCTCAGCGCTGGCTGGCACCCGTTGCGGACGGCGATCCTGGGCGTCACGCCATCTGCTCTCACGCGCAATCTTCCAAAAACAAGTCCACAGACCTAATCATGCAGAACCGCCTATGACCGACTTTTCTCCCCGTGAAATCGTTTCCGAACTCGACCGCTTCATCGTCGGCCAGACCGACGCCAAACGCGCGGTCTCCATAGCGCTGCGCAACCGCTGGCGGCGGCTGCAGCTCACCGGCTCGTTGCGCGAGGAAGTGCTGCCGAAAAATATCCTGATGATAGGGCCGACCGGCGTCGGCAAGACCGAGATCGCGCGGCGGCTGGCGAAACTCGCCGGCGCGCCGTTCATCAAGGTCGAAGCCACCAAATTCACCGAGGTCGGCTATGTCGGCCGCGACGTCGAGCAGATCATTCGCGATCTGGTCGAAGTCGCGATCGCGCAGACGCGGGAACGCAAGCGCAAGGACGTGCAGGCCCGCGCGCAGCTCGCCGCCGAGGATCGCGTGCTCGATGCATTGGTCGGCGCCAATTCCAGCGCCACCACGCGTGATTCGTTTCGCAAGAAACTGCGCTCAGGCGAGCTCAACGACAAGGAAATCGAGATCGAGACGCAATCCTCGGGCGGAATGCCGATGTTCGAGATTCCCGGCATGCCCGGGGCGCAGATGGGCGCGATCTCGATCGGCGATATCTTCGGCAAGATGGGCGGCCGGAGCAAGACCCGTCGCCTGACGGTTGAGGATTCCCACGAGCTTCTCGTCAACGAGGAATCCGACAAGCTGCTGGATAACGATCAGCTGGTGGGGGAATCGATCCATGCGGTCGAGAATAACGGCATCGTGTTTCTCGACGAGATCGACAAGATTTGCGTGCGCGATGGCCGCAGCGGCGGCGATGTCTCGCGCGAAGGCGTGCAGCGCGATCTGTTGCCCCTGATCGAAGGCACCACGGTTTCGACCAAGCACGGCGCGGTCAAGACCGATCACATCCTGTTCATCGCATCGGGCGCGTTTCATATCGCCAAGCCGTCCGATCTATTGCCCGAATTGCAGGGCCGCTTGCCGATTCGCGTCGAATTGCAAGCGCTGACGCGCGACGATATGCGCCGCATCCTGACCGAGCCTGAAGCTTCCCTGATCAAGCAATATGTCGCGTTGATGCAGACCGAAGGCGTGACGCTGGACATTACCGACGGCGCCATCGACGCGCTCGCCGATGTGGCGGTCGCGGTCAATTCGGCCGTGGAGAATATCGGCGCGCGGCGGCTGCAGACCGTGATGGAGCGCGTGCTCGACGAGATTTCCTTCGCCGCACCGGACCGTAATGGCGAGACCATCCAGATCGATGCCGCCTATGTGCAGAAGCATGTCGGCGATCTCGCCAAGGACGCGGATTTGAGCCGGTTTATTCTGTAGTTTGGCCGGCTCCATAGGCTGGAGCGAAAGCGCGTTGCGCAGCGCGCATCCGTCGTGTGATAGTTCGCACCTGGTCTAGCCGCTGTTTCCGGGTGCCGAATGAATCTGCGTGTGCGGGAAAACCCCTGGCGCCTGATGCTTGCCGTCAATGGGGCCGTTCTGATCGGGGTTTTTCTCTACAAGATCACGCGCGAGCCCTACGTCCCCTACATCCACCTGTTGGTCGATTATCATTTCGGCTTTACCAAGCGCGCGCTGATCGGCACTGTCGTATCGCTGTTTTTCTCAAGAGTTCCGGTGTGGCTGGTGTTCGCGCTCGCAGGCGCCGTCTGGCTCATCACACTCGGTCTCTTCGTCAAGCTGTTCCGGCGAACCTTCGGCTTCGACGACGAGCACATGCCGCTGTTCGTGTTCATGGCCGGCTCGCCGTTCTTTCTGAAGAATTTCATGCACACGCTGGGGCACTTCGACATCTACGGCTGTGCGCTGGCGATTTGCCTGCTGCTGGTGCCGGCGCGTTCGGTTACTTTTGTCGTGCTCGCCGCGGCGGCTTCGATGATCCTCGTTCTGATCCACCACATTCATCTGCTGATGTATGTGCCGACCATCGCCGTCATCGTGGTGCTCAGGTATTATCTCGTGCAGGGTTTCAACCGTCAAAATGCAATCGTCGGCATCGCCGCGACCGCGTGCATCGGCATGCTGTTCTTGTCAGCGCAATTCTACGGCTCAATGCCGGTACCGCCGGAAGAGTTCGTCCGTTATCTGCAGAGCCGGATGGCCGACCCCACACGAACCAATCTGCTGAGTTTCAGTTATATCTGGTATCAGCCGCTTTCTCAGGAAATCCACGATACCTGGGATCGCATGCCGTCGAACCTGCTGGGCGTGCCGGTGTTTGCGTTGTTGATCTGGCTGCATGCCCCGCTCTGGAAATACTTTGTCAGTTTGATCCGATCGCTCACAGAGGATTTGCACCGGCGCATCGTCGTCGCCGGCATTGCCGCGGTGAGCCTGGGCTATCTGATCATGTTCGCGATCGTGTTCGATTACTCGCGATGGATTTCGAACTGGGCGGTCTGCATGTTCCTGATCCTGCATGCGGTCAAGACATTGCCCCGCTCAAAGGCAGTGCCGCTGATATCAACGGATGATCGAAAGACCAGGGTTCTCGGCTGGATCGTGACGCTGATCCCGCGCGTCGGGATCGTGAGGCCGTTCTGAATTTTTGTTTTGACGCGTTTTCTTCACGCGAACCGGTAACCACCCCGGATCGGGTTCGGGGCAGGCTTCGCTCGAAAACGCTTTGCGTCAGATTTTCGATCGCCTGATGCGCACGTAAAGCGCGCCCTCGCCGCCATGGCCGATATGCGCTTCCTCAAAGCCGACCACCAGCGAGCGGAATTCCGGCAGGCTCAGCCATTGCGGCACCTGGCGGCGCAGCACGCCGCGTTCGGATTCAGCCCCCATTCGGCCCTTGCCGGTAATGACGAGCACGAACGTCAGGCCCTCGCGGTGGGCGCGCTGCAAAAAGCCTGATAGCGCGCGGTGGGCGCGCGTCTGCGTCATGCCGTGCAGGTCGAGCCGGGCATCGATCTCCTTGCGGCCGCGTGAAAGTTGCGAGCGCTCGCGGCGTCCAAGCGGCGCCAGCGGCGGCGCTGCCGGCGGCGGGTCCGGCCTTGGCGCGCGCGAAATTGATGATGGAAGTGGCTTGGGCGGAGCTGCGGGTCTCGCGGCGACCAAGGCTTCTGCAGCCGGCGCAGCAGTCTCTGCCTTTGCAGCACGAGGCTTCTTCCGCAGCGGTTTTGTCTGTTTCGCAACGCTCTCCCACAAGGCGCGCTCTTCTTCGCTCAAGCTACGCTTGCGGCGCAGGGACGCGGCCAAATCCGGGATCGAGGTCGAGGGCTGACGTTTCATCGGCTGCGGCGGTAATAACGGTGGCGGCGCCCGTCACGGTTCGGTCTGATGTTCGGCCGCGCTTCCGGCAGCGGTACCGGTTTCGCGGCAGCCGTTTGGGGCGTCGAAGCCTGCCCGACGGCTGCGGGAGGCTGCGCCGCCGTGGGCGCGGGGTTCTTCGCGCTTTCCGTGGCCTTGGCAGCGTCCTTTGGGCTAGGAGCCGCCGATGTCTCCGGCGGTTTCACGCCGTTCTTCTGGTCTTTTTGCTGATCCTTCAAGGGATCAACCTGCGGAAACAATTTTGCGATTTTCTCCGATGGCCTGATATCCGGCAGCGGCATCTTGCGGCCTCTCGCCACCGGATCGAGGCTTTTCGGCACCAGGATGACAAAGCGCATATTATGTCGGAGGCGGCCGGACACCCGTCCGGCATCCGCGCCGGCGCCGAAATAAAGATCGGCCCGCGCCGGACCTGTTATCGCCGAGCCGGTGTCCTGCGCCACCATCAGCCGGCGAAACGGCGTCTTCGATTGCGCCGACTCGATCGGCAGCTCGCCTTCGATAAAAAACGGCGTGCCGTAGACGTGCAATGCCTTGTCGACGGCGATCGACCGGCCCGGCGTCAGCGGGACGCCCTGCGCGCCCACCGCTTCATCCTTGTCGGAGAGCTGCACTTCGCGAAAAAATACGTAGGAGCGGTTCTGCTGCCGCAATTCCTTGGCGCCATCAGGGTTTTGATCCATCCATTCCCTGATCTTCTGCATCGACATCTGCTCTTTCGGGATGATGCCGCGGTCGATCAGGATGCGGCCGACCGGCGTATAGGGATAACCATTATGCGCATCGTAATTGATGCGTAGGGTCGAGCCGTCCTCGAGGCGGACCCGCGCCGAGCCCTGGATTTGCGTGAACAGCAAGTCGGTCTGGTCTTTGAGCCAGCAGATTTCCAGGCCTCGGCCGGCAATCGCGCCATCTTCGATCTCGGCCCGATCGTAGTACGGCACGAGCTTGCGACGGCCGATCTTGCGAAACACCTGTCCCTTGTTGGGCAGGCCAACAGCGCTTTGCTTGACGCCGCGGACGAACAGGTTCGAGGGACGGCGATAGACCGGCACGGTGTAGACGTCGGTCTGGGTCCGGGACCCGTCGATGACCGGCTCGTAGTAGCCGGTGACGAAGCCGTCGCCTTCGCCAAGCCGCGAGATGCGCAAGGGGAGAAAATGCTCCTCGAAAAAAGCCCGCGCCTTGGCGCCATCGGAGATGTCGGAGGCTCTGGCGGCGCGGCAGGGATCGCGCAACGAAATGCCCAATGCCTTGGGATCGGCGGGAAGGTTTCGTTGCGCGGATATCGGCCTGCAGCTTAAGCGAAACGCCTTGTACGCCGCTAAATGATCGTCCTCGCTCCAGCCCGCGATATCGGCCCACGCTACCGGGATGTATTGGCTGCCGCTGATCTCAAGCGGCCAGGCAAGACGAGGGTATGGAACGAGGCGAGGATTTGGAAGATGCGGACGCACGTTATGCGGTGTATGCGTGCCACGCGCGGCTAACGGCGCCGTCGACAACGCTGCGGCGATCACACAGAACGCGGTGGCGTATCGCCTGAGGCCGCGCGCGTTAGGGAGCGCTTCCCGTGCCAACCAGCTTCCAGTTCGGATCGCGTGAGGTAGTGTCGCGGGCAAATGTCCAAACATCGGTAATATCGGTGACCTTATCGGGATTGCCGTCGACAATCGTGCCGGCCTTGTCGCGGGTCACCGAAACCATCTGCGACACAAAACGAACGGTCAGCTGCGCCGAGCGATCGCGTGCTTCCGCACCCACGAGTTCGGCCTTGTCGATCGAAACGAATCGCGTTTCCGTCTTTTGCTCGTGCTTCTCGCGATCCCTGATCACGGCCTCGAAACTCTCATAGACCTCGGATGACAAGAGATCCTTCAGCGCGCGACGATCGCCGTTGGCGAACGCCAGCACGATCATCTCATAGGCGCTGCGCGCGCCGCTGAGGAAATGTCGCGGATCAAACGAGGAATCATGTGCTGCAATGGCGTCGAGCCCCTGCGCGAGCGGGGTGCCGGGCTCAGTCAAGCCCTTCCAGCGATCGGTCGGCGGTGTCACGTCTGCCGTGGGCGCCAGCGGCGCCTGATCAATCACCGCACCCGGCATCGGAACCACCTTGTTGTCCTGTGCCCCCTGCACCACGTTGCGTGCGGTGCGATCGTACGGCGGCCGCTCGTTTCCGGTGCGCTGTCCGAGCACATTACGCAGACGCAGGAAGATGAAGACCGCCAGCGCCAGGAAGATGATGGTGTAAATATCCACGTCGCATTCGCTTTCTGGTCTGCGCCGACAACGGGTCCGGCGGTAGAGCGTTCCCCTTACGGAACGGCAAAGATTACATCATGGATGGGTCTGCAGCATGTAGGCACGAAACTTGGCCTAGCCAATGGCGCGTTTTGGCATGAAAAGCCATGCCGGTGCTCTTACCCAATTGCCACCAACGAATTGTAGCGCGTTTTGACTGCGAGGGGAAACCCGATGATGCCTGGAAATCGCGCATATTCAACAATTTAGGGTGCACTCGCGTGGCCGGATCGGCCCGCATCCCCGGTAGCTGCCGGGCGGAATCGATCATTGGGGCCCGTCATCGCCAGCCGCGCGCGATTGTCGTCCTTGTGGAACGAGGTGGGGCTATGATAGCCACTCGCCCCGACAAAGGCATTTTCGCACCTCACGAGCGGATCCCGCACGCTCCAGGAGAGACTTCCATGACCAACGGCAACGGCGCGCCTCCCGAGGCGGCCCCTCCTCCCCAGTTGAACGTGCTGGCGCAATATACCAAGGATCTGTCGTTCGAAAATCCGAACGCCCCTGGCTCGCTGGCGCCGCAACCGCAGCAACCCGCGATCAATATCCAGATCAACGTCAGTGCCAACAATATCGCCGAAAACGAGTACGAAGTGACGCTTTCGGTCGAAGGCAAGGCGGAAAACGCCGGCAAGGTGATGTTCAGCTTCGATCTGGCCTATGCCGGCGTATTTCGCATTGTGAACGTGCCCAAGGAAAATCTGCATCCGCTGGTCATGATCGAATGTCCGCGGCTGCTGTTCCCGTTCGCGCGCGAAATCATCGCGACATCGGTGCGTGACGGCGGTTTCCCGCCGCTGATGCTGGACCCCGTCGATTTTGTCGGCCTGTACCGTCAGAACCTGGAACGGCAGGCTGCCGCACAGGCTGCCCAGGTAAAGCCGAGCTAAACCACGCCTAAAAAATCGTTCCAGATCGGCTTGTCGCCCAGCGTGGCGACAAAGGCCTGATGGGCTATGCGGTCGGCCTCGGTGACCCGTGGCGCGAGCGGTATCGGGCGTTGCCGCCGCGGCATTTCGCCGTACCCTCCTGCGCCCGCATCGCGGACCTCGGTCGCCAGGATCAATTGCGACTGCCGGGCCCCGATCAGATCGATGTAAACCTCGGCCAGAAGTTCGGCGTCGAGCAAGGCGCCGTGCTTGGTGCGGCGGGAATTGTCAATCGCATAGCGCGAGCAGAGATCATCGAGACGGTTCGACACGCCCGGGTGCTTGCGCCGCGCCAGCAGCAGCGTGTCGACCAGCCGCTCGCGTGCGATCGGCGGCCGCTTGATGCGCTCAAGCTCGGCGTTGAGGAAGCCGATGTCGAACGACGCGTTGTGGATCACCAGCGGCGCATCGGCAATGAATTCCAGGAACTCCTCGACCACATGCGCGAACAGCGGCTTGTTTGCGAGGAATTCGCTGGAAAGACCGTGCACGGCGAATGCTTCCGCCGGCATGTCGCGCTCCGGATTGAGATGCCGATGAAAGGTCTGCCCGGTCGGCATGCGATTTAAAATCTCGACGCAGCCGATTTCAACCAGCCGATCGCCCCGCAGCGGGTCGAGGCCGGTGGTTTCGGTATCGAGAACGATTTCGCGCATGAACTACAAAGCCGGGAAGGGCGAATCAGGATCGCCGCCGCGGCATTTTAACAGCCTTGTCGAGAATGTCCCGGATTCGCGCGCGCACGGGATCGAGTCCATGCGATGTATCCACCACGAAATCGGCACGTTTGCGCTTTTCGGCGTCGGGCAACTGCCGCGCCAGGATGGCATCGAGCATTTCACCGGTCATATTGTCGCGCGACAGGACTCGCTGGCGCTGAATTTCCGGCGTCGTCGTGACCACCACCACCGCGTCGACGCGTTTCTCGCCGCCGGTCTCGAACAATAGCGGCACATCCACCACCGCGACCGGTGCGCCGGACTGCTCGGCCTCATGAAGGAATTCTTGACGGGAGGCGCCCAGCATCGGATGAACGATCTGCTCCAGCTGCTTGATCGCGGCCGGGTCATGCACCACTCGCGCCGAAAGCCTGTTACGATCGACCTTGCCATCAGCAGTCGTGCCCGGAAACGCCGCTTCGATGGCAGGCACCGCCTCACCTTCGTATAACATGTGAACGGTCGCATCGGCATCGTAAACCGGAACGCCAGCTTCCGCGAACAGCTTTGCGGTGGTTGATTTGCCCATACCGATCGAGCCGGTCAGCCCAAGGATTATCATCTAGGTATCGCCATCGGCCGCCTTGTCAGGATCTTCGCTCATACCGCAAGCAGCCGCTCGCTTCGCAGAAACGCGAGCAATTGCAGCAGCGGCAGACCGAGGATGGTGAAATGATCGCCTTCGATACGATCGAACAAGTGGACCCCTAGCCCTTCAAGCTGGTAGGCGCCGACGCTTGACGTAACCGCCTCGTCTGCTTCGTCCAGATAAGCGTCAATTTCGGCGTCGCCTAGCTGCCGCATGGTCATCCGCGCGATTGTCACTGTTTCGAATGATATCTTGCCGTCGCGCGCAACGGCAACCGCGGAGTGCAGTTCATGGCTGCGGCCGGCAAGCGCGCGTAATTGTTCGGCAGCCTGCGCGCGACCCGCGGGCTTGCTGAAAAGCCGTATGCCGAGCGCCAGCGTTTGATCCGCGCCGATGACAAATTTGGCGGGCTGGCGCATTGACACCGAAAGGGCTTTCTCGCGTGCAAGCAGGCCGGCTATCTCGCCGGGCGCTGAAAGGCCTGAGGTCTGCTGCACGGCCCGCTCATCGATTTCGGCCGCAACGGCTTCGAAGTCGATGCCTGCATTGGAGAGTAACATCTGCCGCGCGCGGCTTTGCGAGGCGAGGATCAACGGATATTTTCCGCGCCAGAGCGTCATTCCGCGAGCCGTTGCCGCTGCCTGTCGGCAACCAGCTTCAACACGGCGGCGGCCGTTTCCTCGATCGATCGCCGCGTCACGTCGAGCTGCGCCCAATTGAATCTGGCGCTCAATCGCCGCGCGAATGCGACTTCATCCGCGACGACCTGACGATCGATATAATCGTCGTTGCCAGAGCCGGCGCCCATGCTCAACAGCCGGTTCTGCCGGACCTGGATGAGGCGCTCCGGCGTCGCGTGGAGACTGACCACAAGCGGCTTTTTCAAGGCCTCCAGTTGATGCGGGATGGCAATGCCCGGCACCAGCGGGACATTTGCGGTGCGGATGCCGCGGTTGGCGAGATAGATCGAAGTCGGTGTTTTCGATGTCCGCGACACGCCAACCAGAACCACGTCGGCCTCTTCCAGTCCTTCGACATGCTGGCCGTCATCATGCATCATCGTATAGTTCAGCGCGTCGATACGCTTGAAGTATTCCGCATTCAGGGTGTGCTGCGCACCGACGCGTCCGGTGGTAGAGGCGCCGAGATAGGCCTGAAACAGCTGCATGACCGGGCCGATGATCGAAAGGCTGGGTATGTTGATCTGCTGGCATTTGGCTTCCAGCCGGCCGACCAGATCCTTCTCCAGCAGGGTAAAAAGCACGATGCCGGGTGCTTCCTCGATTTCATCCAGCACGCGATCGAGCTGCTTCTGGCTGCGCACCAGCGGATAGACATGTTCGACCGCCGTCACGTTGGCGTATTGCGCGGCTACCGCGCGCGCCACCGTGATCAGTGTTTCGCCGGTCGAATCAGAGACCAGGTGAAGATGAAAATAGTTGCCGGTCGTGGGCACCTTGACCCCTGTGTATCCTGTGAATCCTTGTGGAGCTTACCTGAGAGAATCGGACGCGGGTCGACAGATCAGGGATAACCCGGCTTTTTCTTCACAGGCCGCTGAATAAGGATAAGTCCATCCAGCCGCAGCAATGATAGTGAGGTTATGTGGACTTGTCTCTTGTTAGACTGGTCACAACGCCGCGCAAGCACTTGAAGCGCGTGGTGTTATTCGGATTGCCGAATGTACGGCCAAAACTGTTGATGGATGTGAACAAGGCTGGAAAATTCCGGGACAGTTTTGCGTGGGCCCAATTCACCGCTACTTAGACTCAAACCTAAGATTCTAAAATTATTGTTTTAGAAAAGGCCTGCTTGCGGATATGTCTTCGTTCAGCCCGATCGAAGAGGGCTCTTCACAACACCGATAGTCACTGGAACGTTCCGGGGTTGCGAATGATAAAACAGCGCGTTTGCAACGAATGAGGCGTCCACGATGTACGAATGGATCAAGGCGCTGCATGTGATCGCCGTCATCGCATGGATGGCCGGCATGCTCTATCTGCCGCGGCTGTTCGTCTATCATTGCGAATCGGAAGCTGGATCGAAGCAGTCCGAGACGTTCAAGGTGATGGAACGGCGGTTGCTGAAGGCGATCATCAACCCGGCGATGATCGTAACCTGGCTCTCAGGGCTTTACCTCGCCTGGGCCGGCCATTGGTTTTCGGCGGGCTGGTT
>Ga0209331_1000575_pt1 | contig 13155 bp, 9 predicted proteins | sample JacPinW_OM3H0_M3_FD_187971 | JGI IMG/M metagenome (GOLD analysis project Ga0209331, IMG submission 187971) | Forest soil microbial communities from Algoma, Ontario, Canada - Jack Pine, Ontario site 1_JW_OM3H0_M3 (SPAdes) (version 2) | ecosystem: Environmental > Terrestrial > Soil > Boreal... | reverse complement strand
TTTTAGCGCAGGTGCATCCAGGGGGAAATCCGCCGCCAGCCACGCGTCTTCGGCCAGCGCGAGCACCCGCCCGAGCGCGGGACCTTCGGCGATACCGCGCGCGGCGAAATCGGCCGCCTTCAGCGAAAATTTCGGCGCACGCCAGCGCTCCGGCAAGGTGGCGAGTTCGCGCCAATGCGCGGAATTGGCGCCCGCTCCCGCCCGCGCCCACGCCAACATCAGCCGGTCGCGGTAGCGGTCCTCGCCGAGCCGGTAGAGCCGTCGCCGTGCGATCGCCTCGTCCATGCCGGCGAGCCGCCACCAGCGGTGGCCCATGGAATCGAGCGCTTTGGTTTCGGCATTGGTTAGCCGCAAGCGCATCGCAACCCGCTTTGCGTCCTCGGTGACGGCGACCGCGAGCGCACCGAGGCGGCGAACCGGGTCCGGCTTCAACCCAAGCAAGCGCTCCGCTGATATCATCGCTGCAAACGGTCCGGTATAGGCGACGCCGCCGAAAATCGGCAGCAGCAAGCCGCCATCCGCCATCGCCGTGATCGCACTGGGCGCGCCTTGCGCGACCATCAGCTTCAGCATTTCCATGCGCACGCGCTCGGCGGAGAGGCTCGCAAGGCCTGCGCGCGCGGCGATGCAGGCAAGATATCCGGCGCGATCGGGTTCACCTGCGCCATAGGCGGCGTGAATGCGGAAGAACCTGAGGATGCGAAGATAGTCTTCGGCGATGCGCTGGTTCGGATCGCCGATGAAGCGAACGCGTTTGGCAGCGACATCGTCGAGTCCGCCGACGTGATCATGCACGACGCCATCGGCGTCGACGGACAGGCCGTTGATGGTGAAGTCGCGGCGCTCCGCGTCGCGAACCCAGTCGCGGCCGAACGCGACCCTGGCCTTGCGGCCGAACGTCTCGGTATCCTCGCGCAACGTGGTGACCTCAAACGGCTGCGCATCGACGACCAGCGTCACGGTGCCGTGCTCGATGCCGGTCGGCACGCTCTTGATGCCGGCCGCCTTGGCGCGGCGGATCACCTCGGCGGGCAAGGCGGTGGTCGCGATATCGATATCGCCGGTCGGAATCTTCAAGAGCGCATTGCGGACCGCGCCGCCGACCACGCGGGCTTCCTCGCCGTTGCCATCAAGCAATTGCAGCACGCGGGCGGTCGGACCGGATTTGAGCCAGGGCGCGTCGTCGAGTACGCGCGCATCACTCATTTTTCAACTCCGGGAACGAATTTGCCGTTCTCGATATGCGCGGGGATGTAGGTCGAATCCGGCGACGCGCCGGAAAAATGCGCAAGCAAAATGAAACTTACGATCACAAGCAGCAGCGAACCGATCGCCAGTTTGCCTATGATATGTACCGGCCATGACGACTGCACCAATAGTCCGGAACGTGTCGCGATCAAAAACAGCGCATAGACCGCGAACGGGATCAGGAAAATTCCGATCTCCGTGAAGGCCGGCCTGATCATGGCAGATATATCCGCTCATACAGCACGCGCAGAATTCCCGCGGTCGCACCCCAGATATAACGTTCCGCGAACGGCATGGCGTAATACGAGCGCTCCATGCCGCGGAATTCCTTGCTGTGCACCTGATGGTTCGCCGGGTCCATCAGGAACGCCAGCGGGACCTCGAACGCATCGTCTACCTCCGCGTGGTTGATGCGCAGTTTGAAGCCCGGCTTTACCCGCGCCACGGTCGGCAGGATGCGAAATCCGAAAGCGGTTCCGTACAGATCGAGATAGCCGATCGGATCGATGAATTGCCGCCCCAGGCCGATTTCTTCCTCGGCCTCGCGTAACGCTGCGTCGAGTGGTGACGCGTCGGTCGCATCGATCTTGCCGCCGGGGAAGGAAATCTGTCCGGCGTGATCGTTGAGGTGCGCGGCGCGCTGCGTCAACAGCACGGTCGGCTGCGGACGGTCCACCACCGGGATCAACACCGCCGCGGGCCGAACCGGCTGTTCGCGTGCGATGATCTCCAGCATGCGATCGGTACCCTGATCGCCACTCCGTGGCACGATGTCAGGGTCGACCAGCCCCGGCGGGACGTCGAAACGCAATCGCGCGCGAGCCCGATCGAAAAACTCCGCTGAGCTGATCGCAGCCGGGTCCGTTTTCAGCATCGGCTCATTCAAAGCGCGCCCCTCACCTGCTCCGCATCCGCCATCGCAAAAAATTCGCCTGACGATGCTACACCGAACATTGGGCGACCATCGACCACCCGCTCCTCACCCATGTCAACCAGATCGTAGTAAAGCGCGCGGGTGACCTTGGCCCACAGGTCGGCGCGAACGTGAAGATAGGGCGTGAGGCCGCCATCGGCGGCCGCCTCGAATCGCAACCGGTGCCCGGAATCGCAAGCCACCCAGTCGTCGACATTGGTTCGGAAGCGCAGCACCCGGCCTCGACTATCGCCTTGCCTGAGCATCTCGACCGCAAGAAACGGCGCATCGTCGACGCGGATACCGACCTTCTCTACTGGAGTAACGAGAAAGTGCTTGCCGTCCTCGCGCTTGAGTATTGTCGAAAACAGGCGGACCAGAGCGGGCCGCCCGATTGGCGTCCCCATGTAGAACCACGTACCATCGCTGGCGATTCGCATGTCGAGATCGCCGCAGAACGGCGGATTCCACAAATGCACCGGGGGCAGCCCCTTTGCGGCGGGGCTGGCGTTCGCAGCGTCCCTGACAGCACTGGTCAGTCCTTCGAGGCCCTGATTGGTGGTCCGCCCTTGCTTCGCCATTGTTTGACCTGAGTCTGACCGCCTCGATTTGGCACGATTGGTGCAAGTCTTCCGATGTGTGTCCTGGACGAGTTCCCCGGGTGAAATCCTCGGATCAAGTCGCCACATCGTGATGTCGTTCATACCCCGGAATACCGATAATGTGGGGATAGTTTAACTCAACGAATACATGCCCTTCGCATAAGTTTAGCATGGGGTTTCATGGCATGACGATGCAATCGGCGGCGTTTTCAGGCAAGGCGTGGGACTAAGGAGAACGAAATGGCTGGCGCAGACAGTGTCGAGAAACTCGAGGACGTGATCGTCCGTTCGGCCGAACAGGTCGCCGGTCAGGTCCGCGCGGCGAAAGATGCGATCTCCACCGTCATCTTCGGTCAGGACCGGGTGATTGAAAATACCCTAGTAACGATCCTGTCCGGTGGTCACGCGCTTCTGATCGGCGTGCCTGGTCTCGCCAAGACCAAGCTGGTCGAAACCCTGGGCATTACGCTGGGGTTAGATGCCAAGCGCATCCAGTTCACGCCGGACCTGATGCCATCGGATATTCTGGGCGCCGAGGTCCTGGACGAGAGCAGTTCCGGGAAGCGGTCGTTCCGCTTCATCTCCGGACCGGTGTTCGCACAGCTTTTGATGGCCGACGAAATCAATCGCGCCAGCCCGCGCACCCAGTCCGCGTTGTTGCAGGCCATGCAGGAACAGCACATCACGGTTGCGGGCGCGCGCCACGATCTGCCGAAGCCGTTTCACGTGCTGGCGACGCAAAATCCGCTGGAGCAGGAAGGCACCTACCCGCTGCCGGAGGCGCAGCTCGATCGCTTCCTGATGGAGATCGATGTCGACTATCCGGATCGCGATGCCGAGCGCCGCATCCTGTTCGAAACCACAGGCGCGGAAGCGACGCTTGCCAAGGCCGCCATGAACGCCGAAATCCTTATCACCGCGCAACGGTTGGTGCGGCGCCTGCCGGTCGGCGATTCCGTGGTGGAAGCGATCCTCTCGCTGGTACGCTCCGCGCGCCCGGGTCCGGAAGGCGGCGAGGCCGGCAAGCTGATCGCGTGGGGACCGGGTCCCCGCGCCAGCCAATCGCTGATGCTCGCCGTTCGCGCGCGCGCGTTGCTCGACGGCCGCCTGGCGCCCTCGATCGACGATGTGCTCGATCTCGCCGAGCCCATCCTCAAGCACCGCATGGCGCTGACGTTTTCCGCCCGCGCCGAAGGCCGCACCATTCCCGACGTGATCAGGCAATTGAAGACGCGGATTGGTTGATGGCCGCAGAGACCAAGCACGCAACCCGGGAGATCACAGCAATCCGACGTGCCGATGGCGAAAGCCGAACGCTCGCCGCATCGCTGCCGCGTCTTGTGCTTGAAGCCCGCCGCATCGCCGCCAACGTAATTCACGGCCTGCATGGACGGCGGCGCGCCGGCGCGGGAGAAAGTTTTTGGCAATACCGCCGCTTCGTCTCGGGCGAACCGTCGCAGAGCGTCGACTGGCGGCGCTCGGCGCGCGACGATCATCTCTATGTACGTGAGCAGGAATGGGAAGCCGCGCACACGGTGTGGCTGTGGCCGGACCGCTCGCCGTCGATGGCGTTCGCATCCAGACAGTCGCGCGACAGCAAGCTGGAACGCGGCCTGATCGTGACGTTTGCGCTCGCCGAACTCTTGGTCGCGGGCGGTGAGCGCGTCGGCATACCCGGCCTGTTGAACCCGACGGCGAGCGGCAGCGTGATCGACAAGATGGCGCAGGCGATGCTGCACGACGACGCCGCCCGCTTGAGCCTGCCGCCGTCGTTTGTGCCCTCAGCGCTGGCGCAGATCGTGGTTCTGTCGGATTTCTGGTCGCCGATCAGCGAAATCAGGACCATGCTTGCCGGGTTGTCGGCATCCGGCGCGCACGGCACGCTGGTCCAGATCGTCGATCCGGCTGAAGAAAGTTTCCCCTATTCCGGGCGTATCGAGTTCGTCGAACCGGAAGACGGCAGCGTTATCATCGCCGGCCGTGCGGAGAGATGGACCGGCGACTACGTCGCGCGTGTGGCGCTTCATCGCGACGAAATTCGCAGCGAGACCAACAAGCTCGACTGGCTGTTCTCGACCCACACCACCAGCCGTTCCGCCGCCGAACTGCTGCTGTTCCTGCACAACGGCATGATGGTAAGCAAGGGAAGCGCGCGCACCGCGACGGTCAAAGCGGGGCGAAGCGCATGATCGCCGGGCTGCCTCTCTCTTTCGCCGAACCATTCTTGCTGCTGGGCCTGTTGAGCCTGCCGGTGCTGTGGTGGCTGTTGCGGGTGATGCCGCCGCGGCCGCGGCGCGTTGAGTTCCCGCCGACACGGCTATTGTTCGACATCGCGCCGAAGGAAGAAACCCCCTCGCGCACGCCATGGTGGCTGACGGCCTTGCGCCTGCTGGCCGCTGCGCTGGTGATTTTAGCAGCCGCGGGGCCGATCTGGAATCCGCAAACCGGTCTTGCCGGCTCCAGCGCGCCGCTTGTGATTTTGCTCGACGACGGCTGGAGCGCAGCCTCCAGCTGGGACGCCCGGATCAAGGCCGCGGACGAATTGATCGCGAATGCCGACAGCGACCGGCGCGGCGTTGCTCTCGTTCCACTGTCCGAGCCCGCACGTGACATCACCTTGATGCCGGGAGGCACCGCGCGCGTGGCGTTGCGCCAACTTTCGCCCAAGCCTTATTCGATCGAGCGGGTTGAAACCCTCCCCGCAATCGAGCGTTTCCTGAAGGCGACGGGCGACTGCGAGATCGCCTGGCTGTCGGATGGCGTCGATACCGGGCGCGGACCGGAGTTTCTCCAAGGCTTGAGCAAAACGATCGGGGATCGTGCATTGACGATTTTTGAGGGCGGCACCCCACCGCCGCTCGCTTTGGCTGCAGCCGAAAACGCCGCTGCCAAGATGACCGTGAAGGTGCTGCGCACCGATGGCGGCGTTGCCGCGGGGGTTGTGCGCGCGATCGACCCAAAGGGTTCACCGATCGGCGAAGCCCGCTACACCTTTGCGCCGCAGGCGGGCGAGACCGAAGCTGCGTTCGATCTTCCGGTTGAACTGCGCAACGACATTGCGCGGCTTGAAATATCGGGCGAACGGTCCGCCGGCGCGGTGCAGCTGCTCGACAAGCGATGGCGGCGGCGCGCGATCGGCATCGTCAGCGGATCGACCAACGATACCGCGCAGCCTCTGCTGGCATCGACGTTCTATCTTACCCGCGCACTGGCTCCATTTGCCGATGTGCGGCTGGGCGATCGTGGCGCGCCACAACAGGCAATCACCCAGTTTCTCGACCAGAAGCTGCCGATGATCGTGCTCGCGGATGTCGGCACGCTGTCGCCCGAAATTCGCGAGCGCATCAGCGCGTGGATCGAGCAAGGCGGGGTGCTGGTGCGCTTTGCCGGGCCGCGCCTGGCGCAGGCCGATGACGACCTGGTGCCCGTAAAACTGCGCCGCGGCGGACGCAGCCTCGGCGGCAGTCTCACCTGGGAAAAACCGCAGCACCTCGCGTCGTTCGCGGCCGATGGACCGTTCGCCAGTCTTGCAGTGCCAAAGGACATCACCGTCAACCGGCAGGTGCTCGCCGAACCGGATGCGGTGCTGGCGACCAGAAGCTGGGCTTCGCTGGAGGATGGAACGCCGCTGGTGACGGGCGAACATCGCGGCAAGGGCGTGGTAAGCCTGTTTCATGTCAGCGCCGACATGCGCTGGTCCGATCTGCCGATGTCCGGCAGCTTCGTCGAGATGCTCAGGCGGATCGTCGATATGTCCGGCTACACGTCCAATCCGGGCGCGGGCGTTGCAAGCGAAGCGAAAGTCGAAACGGTGGCGCCGCTGCGTACCCTCGATGGTTTCGGCGCGTTCGGACCGCCACCCTCGACCGCAAAGCCAATGCCCGCTGACTTCCGGGATCGCGCGACCATCGATCATCCACCCGGGTTCTATGGTCCAGCCGACGGGCCGCTCGCGGTGAATGCGCTGGCGGCGGCGGACCGCATCGCGCCGCTCGATACTTCGGCCTTGCGCGCGCGCCATGCCAGCTACACCAACGCCGAACCGCGGGATCTGCGCGGCATGCTGCTGTCGTCGTCGTTGGCGTTGTTCCTGATCGACGCTGTTATCGTCGCTCTGCTCGGCGCCGGGATCGCGGGGGTGCTGAGGCGGCGCGCGGCGACGGCTGCATTGGCGTTCGCGCTTCTGATGTCCATGATGCTGGCCGCCCCATCGCCGTCCCGTGCCGACAGCAACGACGATTTCGCAATCAAGGCGGTCTCGCAAACCCGGCTGGCTTATGTCGTCACCGGCAACGCCGACGTCGATTCCATCGTCAAAGCGGGTATGTCGGGCCTGACCTTGTTTCTCGCGCAGCGCACGGCGTTGGAGGCGGGCGACCCTGTCGGCGTCGATCCTGCGCATGACGAGCTGGCATTCTTCCCGCTGATCTACTGGCCGGTGGTGCCGGGAGCGCCGAAGCCGCCGCAAGACGCGATCAACCGTATCGACGCCTACATGAAACAGGGCGGCACCGTGCTGTTCGATACCCGCGATGCCGTCGAGGCGCCGCCGGGAGAAGCAGGCGCATCGCAAACGCCGGGCATGCTGGCGTTACGCAATATTCTCTCCTCGCTTGACGTTCCCGAACTCGAACCGGTGCCACGCGAACACGTGCTGACCAAGACGTTCTATCTGCTGCGCGATTTTCCCGGCCGATTCAACTCAGGTCAGACCTGGGTTGAAACGTTGCCGCGCGATGACGACGACGAGGCAGCGTCGCGGCCGGCCCGAGGCGGCGACGGCGTCTCGCCGATTATCATCACCTCCAACGATCTTGCCGGCGCCTGGGCGCTGCGGCCCGACGGCCAGCCGATGCTGCCGCTTACTCCGGGCGAGCCCCGGCAGCGCGAATTCGCCTTCCGCGCCGGCGTCAACATCGTGATGTACACGCTGACCGGAAACTACAAGGCCGACCAGGTGCACGCGCCGGCCCTGATCGAACGGCTCGGACAGTAGGAGCGGCGGCATGCAGTATGGCATCGCGTTTACACCGCTCGTCCCCTCGCCCGTGCTTTGGCTCGCGGCCGCCGCCATCGTTGTGATCGCGGGATTGCTGCTGCTGGGGCGGGCACGCGGCGCGGCGGTGCGCGTGACGGCGCTGGCGCTCATCCTGCTGGCGCTGGCCAATCCGTCATTTACCCGCGAGGACCGCGAGCCATTGTCATCGGTGGCCGCGGTCGTGATCGACAAGAGTCCCAGCCAGAATTTCGGCTCGCGCACCCGCGAAACCGCGCAGGCGCAGGAGGCGCTGGTCGACAGCCTCAAAAAGATCAAGGGATTGGAGGTGCGGGTCGTCGAAGCCGGCCAGGCCGACGGCGAAACCGACGGCACCAGATTGTTCGGCGCGCTGTCGTCGGCGCTGTCCGACGTTCCGATCGATCGCGTCGCCGGAGCCTTCCTGATCACCGACGGGCGGGTGCATGACATTCCGCCAAACGCGGCGGCGCTTGGATTTCAGGCCCCGGTGCATGCCCTGATCACCGGACGCAAGGACGAACGCGATCGCCGCATTGCAATTTCCGCAGCACCTCGTTTCGGCATCGTCGGACAGACCCAGACCATCACCTACCGGCTGGACGATCAAGGCGTCAGCGGTGAGCGCGCAAAAGTCGTGGTGCGCCGCGACGGCGAAGTGATCAACGAACGCACCGTGCTGAGCGGTCAGACCGTCAACGTCGATGTCGATATCAAGCACGCCGGGCCGAACATCGTCGAGATCGAGGCGTCTCCGCTCGATAATGAACTGACGCAGATCAACAACCGCGCAGTGGTTGCGATCGACGGGGTGCGCGACAAGTTGCGGGTGCTGCTGGTCTCCGGCGAGCCGCATTCCGGCGAGCGCACCTGGCGCAACCTGCTGAAATCCGATGCCAGCGTCGATCTCGTGCATTTCACGATCTTGCGCCCCCCGGAAAAGCAGGATGGGACGCCGATCAACGAATTGTCCCTGATCGCGTTTCCGACCCGCGAACTGTTTCAGCAGAAGATCAACGAATTCCAGTTGATCATCTTCGACCGCTACGCGCGCCAGGGCGTGCTGCCGATCGCGTACTTCGACAACATCGCGCGCTACGTGCGCGCCGGCGGCGCGGTGCTGGTGTCCGCAGGTCCCGATTATGCTTCGAGCACCAGTATCTGGCGCACGCCGCTGGATTCGGTGCTGCCGGCAGAACCCGTCGGCGTCACCGAGAAGCCGTATTACGCGCACCTCAGCGACGCCGGCAAACGCCATCCGGTGACGCGCGGACTGGAAGGCTCGGGCACCGAGCCGCCGCACTGGAGCCGGTTCTTTCGCACCGTCGAGACGCGCAATGCAACTAGTCCTCCGGTCATGACCGGCGCCGACGGAAAACCATTGTTGCTGCTGTCGCGATTTGGCGAGGGCCGCGTCGCATTGCTGCTGTCGGATCACATCTGGTTATGGGCGCGCGGCTATGAGGGCGGCGGCCCGCATCTCGACCTGCTGCGGCGGATGTCGCATTGGCTGATGAAGCAGCCCGACCTCGACGAAGAGGCGTTGCGTCTGCAAGTCCAGGGAAAAGACCTGGTGGTGCTGCGCCAGACCATGGCGGACAGCGTCGCGCCGGTGACGGTGACGTCGCCCTCGGGGGCCACGCGCGAGTTGACGTTGAGCCAAAGCGAGCCCGGTACATGGCGCTCGACCATCCCCGCCAACGAACTCGGCCTGTGGCAGGCAACCGATGGCACGCTGAAAGCACTGATCAATGTCGGCCCGACCAACCCGAAGGAATTTTCGGAAGTTACCTCCACAACCGAAATGCTGAAGCCGCTGGCGCAGGCCACCGGCGGTGACGCACGCCGCATCGTGGATGGCTCCAGCGTCGAGCTTCCACGCATCGTGCCGGTGCGTGCATCAAGCGTGTTCCGCGGCGACGGCTGGATGGGCGTGAAAATGCGCGATGCGAGCGTCGTCAGGGGCGTCGGGGTGCTGCCATTATTCGCCGGCCTGATCGGTTTGCTGCTGCTGCTTGGCGCGTTCGCAGCCACCTGGCTGCGGGAGGGGCGTTGATCGCCACTGGCGCCGCTTGGCGTTGCGTGAATCACACACCCCTTCCAAATTCTGCCAACACGCGGATAGACCACGGTTGACACCCTGCAGCGATCCCTGATGTTATATTATAACATCGGAGCGGCCGAGATGCCTTGGCCTCCTGCGATGCGGGGCGTCTATCGGCATGAAGTGGTTTCGATCGAACATCAAACACGGGTCTCGGTTCGGTCTCTTCGCGCTGGCTGTCCAGTTTGTGTTGTCGTTCGGGCATTTCCACGGGGGCGCCGCGCGGGCAGCGCCAGCCATTCAATCCGGTTTGGCGCAGTCCGACCCCTCTTACGCCAGCGGCCTCCCCGCAGCCGGCGCGGTCGGTCTGTCCGCGCAGCCGCAGTCGCCGGCTAATCACGATTCCGACCGGCAACCGAGCGACGCTTGCGCGATCTGCGCCGTTATCGGGCTGGCGAACGCGGTGCTGTTTGCAACGCCGCCACTGTTGTTGCTGCCGCAGGCGGTGGAATTTTTATACCTCACCACCGATGCCGAATTCGTCCATCTGAATTCGGCTCACGTCGCTTTTCAGCCTCGCGCTCCCCCGATCTCCTGACGTCGATTGTTTGATGACCACCCGGGGGTTCGCCACGTGATGCGTGGCCGATCCGCCCGGGGGATAAATAGAAATCGGTCCGTCGCATATCGACGGCAGGCGCTTCCGAATTCGTTGACGATGACGAATATGGCCGCGGCTTCTATCAGGATCTGGTCCATGGCATTTTTTGTGAGACGTGCTTTCCACATCAGCAGCGCGAGCTGGCTGCTGCTGTGCGGAATGGGTGGCAGTGCGATGTCACAGGACGCCGCTCCGCCGCCGTCTTCCACACAACTTCCCGAGATCACGGTGACCTCGCCAAGTCCGATCGTGAGGCGAAACGTTGTCCCGTCACGAACGCCCGCGCGCATCGCACGCGCCGTTCCCGGCCGCAATCGTGAGCGGACGCCGCAGCCGCAGCCAACGCCGGTCGCAGCCGCACCTCAACGGGGCGTGCTCCCGATCGTGACCGATCAATTTGCAACGGTCACGGTGGTACCGAACGAGGAAATCCGGCGCGAGGGCGGCGCCACGCTCGGCGATCTCCTGTTTTCCAAGCCTGGCATCACAGGTTCGAGCTTCGCGCCCGGCGCTTCGAGCCGGCCGATCATCCGGGGTCTCGACGTCAATCGCGTCGGTATCCTCGAAAACGGCGTAGGCGGCAGCGGCGCCTCCGATCTCGGCGAAGACCATTTCGTGCCGATCGACCCGCTGGCGACAAACCAGGTTGAAGTAATACGCGGCCCCGCCAGCCTGCGCTACGGATCGCAGTCGATCGGCGGCATCGTGAGCGCGACCAACAATCGCATCCCGGACGCCCTGCCCTCCTGTCCGGCCGCGCCGTTCCAGACCTATGGACTGCCGGCGAAAGCTCCGCTTGCAGGTGTGGAGTCGCCGTCCTGCGCGACGGTTGAAACGCGAACGGCAGTCAGCTCCGTCGATCGCGGTGTCGAAGGCGGTATCCTTCTCGATGCAGGCGGAGGCAATTTCGCGGTTCACGCCGACGCCTATGGCCGCAAGACCGGCGACTACAATATCCCGGGCTATCCGTACCTGTTCGACCAGACCAGACCGGTCAACGGTCGCCAGCCGAATTCGGCCACGCAGGCGGACGGCGCGTCGATCGGCGGCTCGTATATCTTCCACGGCGGCTTCATCGGCGCTGCGATTACTCAAAACGATGTTCTCTATCACATCGCCGGCATAGATCCCACCGATCACCATACTCGCATCGACGGGCATCAAACCAAATTCACCGCCAAGGGCGAGTATCGGCCTGACTCGGCGGCGATCGACGCCATCCGCTTCTGGGCCGGCGCCACCGACTACAAGCACAACGAGTTCGGTCTGCTGGATCCCGCCGATCCGACGACGGACGGCGTGCGGCAGACCTTTACCAACAAAGAGCAGGAAGGCCGCGTCGAGGTGCAGTTGATGCCGTTCAACGCGCGCTTTGCCGCGGTGACCACGGCGCTTGGCCTGCAGGCCGGGCATCAGGAACTGACCGCCCCGAGCCCGGACGATCCCGGCGCACTGTTCAATGGCCTCTACAGTCCCAACAACAATAACCGGGTTGCAGGCTACATCTTCAACGAATTGAAATTTACGGAATCGACCAAGGGCCAGATCGCCGGCCGCATCGAACACGTCGAGTTGCACGGCTCGGCGCCCGATTTTCCGGCGGACTTTTTGCCCGACGGAAATCCGCAAACGAGCATCGCGCGAAATCCGTCCTATACGCCGAAGAGCGGCAGCGTCGGCTTGCTCCAGAACCTTCCCGGCGATCTCGTTGCCAGCATCACCGCCCAATATGTCGAGCGCGCACCGAAGCCGGCGGAATTGTTCTCTCGCGGCCCGCACGACGCGACTGGAACGTTCGACATCGGCAATCCGAACCTGACGATCGAAACCGCCAAATCGGTCGAAATCGGATTGCGCAAGGCCACCGGGCCGCTGCGCTTCGAAGCGACGGCCTATTACACCCGCTTCGACAACTTTATCTTTCGGAGGCTGACCGGCGTGCTGTGCGGCGGCGACTTCGATTCGTGCGGCAATGGCGACCCCAACAACCAGGGCAAGCAGGCAGTGTATTCGCAGCGGGATGCCACATTTCGCGGCGGCGAATTCCAGAGCCAGCTCGACATTGCGAAATTATATGGCGGTACCTGGGGCATCGAGAATCAATTCGATATCGTTCGCGCCACCTTCACCGATGGCACCAACGTTCCGCGGATTCCGCCGGTGCGCGTCGGGGGCGGCGTGTTCTGGCGCGACGCCAATTGGCTGGTACGCGTCAACCTGCTGCATGCGTTCGCACACACCGACGTCGCGGTCATCGCCGAAACGCCGACACCAGGCTATAATCTGCTGAAGGCGGAATTCAGCTACAACACCAAGCTGGATCCTGCGCGTTTCGGAGCCCGCGAAATGACGGTCGGTGTCGTCGGCAACAATCTGCTGAACGAGAATATCCGCAATTCGGTCTCATACACCAAGGACGAGGTTCTGATGCCGGGCATCGGCGTCCGGGCTTTTGCGAATTTGAAATACTAAGGGGTCACCCGCGCTATGCTCCAGTCCGGGCGAATCGCGCCGGAAACATCGGTGAACGCGCCATCGTCGAGCTCGGCCACCAGGAGGCGGCTGTAGTCGACCGGTCCCGGCATACTCGCGCGTCCCTTCGGAACAGCCTTGAAGCCGACACGGCTGTAATAGGCTTCGTCGCCGACCAGCAGCACAAGGCGATGGCCCTTC
>Ga0209331_1000572_pt1 | contig 13221 bp, 12 predicted proteins | sample JacPinW_OM3H0_M3_FD_187971 | JGI IMG/M metagenome (GOLD analysis project Ga0209331, IMG submission 187971) | Forest soil microbial communities from Algoma, Ontario, Canada - Jack Pine, Ontario site 1_JW_OM3H0_M3 (SPAdes) (version 2) | ecosystem: Environmental > Terrestrial > Soil > Boreal... | reverse complement strand
GGTGGTCGGCGCGTATCTGTTCGGCGCCGTGACGATCCTGCAATTGCACGCGCAAGGCGCGGGCCTCGGCATTCCCTCGCAGTTCATGTCGGCATTGCCGTATCTCGCAACCGTCATCGTTCTTGTTCTGATTTCGCGCGCAAGAACCGGCGGCTCGACCGCACCGGCGGCGTTGGGAACCGTGTTCGTGCCCGATCGATAGATACCCGATGCGCGCGCGACAGGGCGCGTGCGCATCGGGACAGACAGTCCACCCCCTAGTGTCAGGAGAAATCCATGAGAAAGATACTCATCGCAACGATGGCAGTGGTGCTCACTGCCGGAGCAAGCCTGTTCGGCGCTTCCGCCGCCGACAAGCTCAAAGTCGGATTTATCTATCTTGGCCCGATCGGCGATCTCGGCTGGACCTACCAGCATGAACTTGCGCGCCAGGCCCTGGTCAAGGAATTTGGCGACAAGATCGAGACGACCTATCTCGAGAACGTCAGCGAAGGTCCGGATTCCGAGCGATCGATCGAACAGCTGGCGCGCGCCGGCAACAAGCTGATCTTCACGACGTCGTTCGGTTACATGGAGCCGACGCTGAAGGTCGCCAAGAAATATCCCAACGTGCATTTCGAGCACGCTACGGGCTACAAGCGCGACAAGAACATGTCGACCTATTCCGGCCGGTTCTACGAAGGCCGCTACATCCAGGGCATCATCGCCGCCAAGATGACGAAAGCCGGCGTGCTCGGCTATATCGGCTCGTTCCCGATCCCGGAAGTCATCTCGGGCATCAACGCCACGATCCTCGGCGCGCAGACCATCAACCCCAACATCAAGGTCAAGATCATCTGGGCGAACTCGTGGTTCGATCCCGGCAAGGAAGCTGACGCAGCGAAGGCATTGCTCGATCAAGGCGCCGACGTGATCATGCAGCACACCGACAGCCCGGCGGCGATGCAGGTCGCCTCCGAGCGCGGCAAGCTGGCGTTCGGCCAGGATTCCGAAATGATCAAATTCGGACCGAAGTCGCAACTCACCTCGATCATGGACAACTGGGCGCCTTACTACATCGCTCGCGTCAAAGCCGAACTCGATGGCACATGGAAGTCGGAAGATGATTGGGGCGGGCTAAAGTCAAAGATGGTCGTGATGGCGCCCTACACCAACATGCCCGACGACGTGAAGAAACTGGCGATGGATACGGAGGCCGCCATCACCGAAGGCAAGCTGTTTCCGTTCAAATGTCCGGTGGTGGGCCAGGACGGCAAGGAAGTTGAGTGCAAGGGCGGCGACCATCTCGCCGACGGTCAGATCCTCGGCATGAACTTCTACGTCAAGGGCATCGACGACAAGATTCCCGGCAAGTAGCGAGCAGCATTTGTCCCGCTGAGCCAGCGGCTAGCACTGATGTGTTCCCTCCCCCCTTGTGGGGGTGGGTTAGGGAGAGGGGTGAGCCGCAAACGCCGGAGTTCGTGTTACCCCCTCTCCAGCTCTCCCCCACACGGGGGGAGAGCGAATCGCGGAGGCAGTCGAGCCAAACGAAAAAGAATTATCCCGCCTGCATCGCGCGCGCGGCGGCGCTGTGGCGCCGGATCAGATCGGGTAGGTCGAGCCCGGGGATCGCGCCATCGGTCACCACCCAGTTGCCGCCGACCATGACCCGGTCGGCGCGATGCGCACCGCACAGAACCAGCGCCGCCAGTGGATCGCCATGGCCGGAGAAACGCAATTCGTCGAGCTTGAACAACGCCAAATCGGCGGCCTTCCCTACCGCGATCTCGCCAAGTTCGGGGCGGCCGACGCAGGCTGCCGATCCCTTGGTCGCCCAGCGAAGAGCGTCCTTGTGGCTGACGCGGCCGACGCCGTAGCGCGCACGCTGCAACAGGAATGCCGCGCGTACTTCCTGCATCAAATTGGATTCGTCGTTGGAGGCCGAGCCATCGACGCCCAAGCCAATCGCGACTCCCGCCTCTTCCATGTCGCAGACCGGGCAGCAACCGGACGCCAGCAGTTGGTTGCTGCAGGCGCAATGGGTGATCGTGGTTCCGGCTTTCCCCAGCCGCTTCATCTCCGCCGCGTTGAAATGAACGCCGTGAGCCAGCCACGTCCGCGCGTTGAGCCAGCCGCACTGATCGAGATAATCGAGCGGCCGGCAGCCATACATCTGCTCGCAGAATTTGTTCTCGTCTTCTACCTCCGCCAGATGGGTATGCAGGCGAACGTCGAGCCTGTCGGCAAGCGCTGCGGTCGCAGTCATCAGGGACGTCGTCACCGTAAACGGCGAACACGGCGCCAGCGCGATCTGCACCATGGCGTCCTCGCCGCGCTGATGATACTTCCCGACGACGCGTTCGCTGTCGGCGAGGATCGTGTCCTCGTCCTGCACCACGCTGTCCGGCGGCAATCCGCCGTCCCGCTGCGAACGGCTCATCGAGCCGCGGGTTAGCAGCACGCGCACGCCGAGCCGCCTGGCGACGGCTACTTCGATATCGACGGCGTCCTCCAGCCCGGCGGGAAAGACATAATGATGATCGGTCGTGGTGGTGCAGCCGGACAGCAGCAGTTCCGACATCGCCACGGTGACGCCGAGGTCGAGGGCTTGAGGCGTCAGCCGCGCCCACACCGGGTAGAGCGCCTGCAGCCAGGGAAACAATTCGCGGTCCAGCGCCGCCGGCAGCGCTCGAGTCAGCGTCTGATAAAAATGGTGATGGGTGTTGATCAGCCCCGGCAGGACCACATGGTTATCAGCCGCGAAGGACGCCGCTGATGTCGTCGGCTGGCCGCCCCTCGGAACCAGTTCGACGATTTTGCCGTTCCGGACGACGATGCCGCGTTCCGCTCCATCGGCGAGAATGGCCAGGGGGTCCTTGATCCAGATCGCTTTCGTTTGATCCATGGCCTGCGGCGTCTCCGGTAAACTAAGGTGCATGGAAATGCGTTGCCGCATTTGCCCTGCAATTCAAAGACCAGGCCAATCCATGGCAGGAGTTGGCGTCGGTCTTGCAGGACTTGATACAGGGAGTAGCATCTCGTTGAAAGCTCTAGCGTATCCATGGATTTGAACACCATCACCGAGGTTGCTCACCCCAAGACGCGGGCGCAACTGCCCGTTTGGACGGCAGGCGATGCTTGGCTCGCGGGCGGAACCTGGCTGTTCTCGGAGCCCCAGGTCTATCTGACGCGGCTGATCGATCTCACCGATCTTAAATGGCCGGCGCTGACGATCGGCGCGACCGAGCTGACGATTGCGGCGACCTGCACGGTCGCGCAGCTTGACGCGCTTGCATGCCCGCCGGAATGGCTCGCCGCACCCCTGATCAACCAATGCTGCCGCGCCTATCTCGCATCCTTCAAGATATGGAAGACCGCAACCGTCGGCGGCAATCTCTGCATGTCGCTGCCGGCCGGCCCGATGATCTCGCTGACGGCGGCGCTCGGCGGCGTATGCACGATCTGGAAGGCGGACGGCAGCGAGCAGAAGATCAGCGTCGCCGACTTCGTCATCGGCGACCAACGCAACGTGCTCGCGCCGGGCGATCTGCTGCGGCAGATCGATATTCCGCTCGCGGCCTTGAAGCTGCGCGCGGCGTTTCGTCAGATATCGCTGACGCCGATGGGCCGGTCGGCGGCGCTGCTGATCGGCAGCGTCCCTGGCGAGGGCGGCTTGGCGCTGACGGTGACGGCGTCGACGGCGCGGCCCGTTCAATTGTCCTTTGCCGGGATCCCCCAAGCGAAGGAATTGCGTGAAGCGATCCTGCAGCGCATTCCCGACGCGCTCTATCATGACGACGTCCATGGCAAGCCGGCGTGGCGCAAGCACATGACGCTGCGGCTTGCCGAAGAAATTCGCGCCGAATTGCAAGGCGTGAGGGAACCATGACCTTTGCGATCAACGGCAAGGAGTTTTCGGAAAGCCCGCGCGCCGGACAATGCCTGCGAACTTTCTTGCGCGAACTCGGACATTTCGGGGTCAAGAAGGGTTGCGACGCCGGCGACTGTGGCGCCTGCACGGTGCTGATCGATGGCGAGCCGGTACACAGCTGCCTGATCCCCGCCTTCCGCGCCGATGGCCATGTCGTCACCACCATCGAGGGCCTCGCGGCTGATGGCGGCACGCACTCGATGCAGCAGGCGTTTCTCGATGCGCAGGCCTTTCAGTGCGGGTTCTGCACCGCGGGCATGATCCTGACCTGCGCATCGCTCAATCAGGCGCAGCGCCAGGATCTCGGCGCATCGCTGAAAGGCAATCTGTGTCGCTGCACCGGCTATCGCGCCATCGAAGACGCGCTTGACGGCAAGACCAACATCGAAGACGCCGCCGCGGGAGGCGCATTCGGCCGCAGCCTGCCGGCCCCCGCCGGACCGCAGGTGGTGCGGGGCGCGGCGCGCTACACCTTCGATACGACCATCGAAGGTATGCTGCACATCAAGATGCTGCGCTCACCGCATCCGCACGCCAAAATTATCTCGATCGACAAGACTATGGCACTGGCCGTTCCGGGCGTGCATGCGGTGCTGACCTTCGAAGACGCGCCGGATCGGCTGTTCTCCACCGCGCGGCACGAGAGGGACTGGATGGACCCGGACGACACCCGCGTGCTGGAGAATGTCGTGCGCTTTATCGGACAAAAGGTGGCCGCCGTAGTTGCGGAGACCGAGGCCGCCGCGGAGGAAGGCTGCCGCCGCCTCAAGGTCGATTACGACCTTCTGCCTGATGTGGTCGACCCGGCGCAGGCGATCGCGCCGGGCGCTCCCTTGATCCACAGCGACAAGACAAGGGAACAGCGGGTCGCCGACGCGCAACGCAATATCGTGGCGGAAACGCACGGTGAGTACGGCGATGTCGCCGCGGCGCTTGCCCAAGCCGCCGTGACTTACGAGGGAACGTTCACCACCCAGCGTGTCCAGCACGCCGCGCTGGAAACCCATGGCGGCCTCGCCTGGATCGACCCCGCCGGCGTCCTCAACGTCCGCTCCAGCACGCAAACGCCGTTCCTGACGCGACGCGCGCTGGCGGATATCTTTGATCTCCCGCCGGACAAGGTCCGGGTGTTTTGCGAGCGCGTCGGCGGCGGCTTCGGCGGCAAGCAGGAAATGTTCGTCGAGGATATTCTCGCACTGGCCGCCATCAAGACCGGACGCCCGGTCAAGCTTGAACTTACCCGAGAGGAACAATTCATCGCGACCTCCACGCGGCATCCGATGCGCGTCACCGTGAAGGCGGGCGCCGACAAAGACGGAAAACTGACGGCGTTGCAGCTCGACGTGCTCTCGAACACCGGCGCTTACGGCAATCATGCCGGTCCGGTGCTGCTTCATGCCTGCGGCGAGTCGATTGGCGTCTATAACTGCCCCAACAAGAAGGTCGATGCCGTCGTCGCCTACACCAACACCGTGCCGTCAGGTGCCTTCAGGGGTTATGGCCTGCCGCAAACGCTGCTCGCCGTGGAAGCCGCAATCAACGAACTGGCCAAGGGGTTAGGCATCAGTCCTTATGAAATTCGCCGCCGCAACATCGTCAAACCGGGCGATCCGATGCGCTCGCCACCAGGTTCCGGACATACCGACGTGCTCTATGGCAGCTACGGGCTCGATCAATGCCTCGATCTGGTCGAGCGCGCGATGCAGGCCGAAGCACCGAACATCGAGCTCTCCAACGACTGGCTGATCGGCGACGGCATCGCGCTGACCATGATCGATACCGTGCCGCCGGACGGGCATATCGCCGATGCCAGGATTTCGCTGCGCGAGGACGGCGGATTCGAGCTGACGGTTGGAACGGCGGAGTTCGGCAACGGTACCTCAACGGTGCATCGCCAGATCGCCGCGACCGCGTTGGCGACCACCGTCGATCAAATCCGCCTAAAGCAATCCGACACGGCTTATGGCGGCCACGATACCGGTGCCTATGGCAGCACCGGCACCTTTGTCGCCGGGCGCGCGACGCAGGCGGCGGCGGAAAGCCTGGCCGGCGATCTCAAGACTTTTGCTTCCGATGCGACCGGGATAGATCCCGGCTCGTGCGTCCTTGAGAATGATTCCGTCATCTGCGGCAAGCAGCGTCTATCGTTTGCTCAGCTTGCGGAGATGGCGCGCGGACAGGGAAAAATGCTTCGTGCAAGCGGCACCTCGGAAGGCACGCCGCGCTCGGTCGCGTTCAATGTCCAGGGTTTTCGCGTCGCCGTAAACAAAGGCACCGGCGAAATCAAAATCCTGAAAAGCGTGCACGCCGCGGATGCCGGCCGGGTCGCCAATCCGATGCAGTGCCGCGGACAGATCGAAGGCGGGGTGGCGCAGTCGCTTGGCGCCACGCTGTACGAGGAGATGGTGATCGATGACGGTGGCCGCGTGGTCAATCCGACATTTCGCGATTATCACCTGCCGTCCTTTGCGGATATTCCGCGCACCGAGGTCTTTTTTGCGGACACCACGGATACGCTGGGGCCGATGGGCGCCAAATCGATGAGCGAAAGTCCGTACAATCCGGTCGCAGCCGCGCTCGGCAATGCGCTTGCCGACGCCACCGGCATCCGCTTCACGGCCGTTCCGTTCAAGCCGGACCGGTTGTTTCCGGCGTTGCAGGAGAAGTTTGGCGCCAAGACTTGATCGTGCGGCAGCGTTCTTCTTAACCTCTCCCCGCCCTTCGCGGGGAGAGGTCGCGAGTTCTTGCGAGCGGGTGAGGGGCGAGGCAATGCGCTGAATACAAGCGATGGACTCTTGGGGCAGCGCGACCCGAGAGGTCTTTCACTTGGTGGACGTGGTGCCAGGCCCCTCACCCGAAGCCTCCGCTGCGCTCCGGCTTCGACCTCTCCCCGCAAAGAGCGGGGCGAGGTTCAGAAGGATCACCCCCGTCCCACCGTGCATTCGATCTGGCCGTGCGGCTCGTCGGTCGGCAGAAAAACATCGTTGTTGTTATCCAGCCCGAACGCCGAAAGGTTCATCAGGATTAAGTGCATGTTCGGGCAGGCCATGCTGATTTCGGAAATCTCCGGCACAGCCGCAAGCGCCGCCTCGCCCATCCTGTACAGACTGTCCTGCACACTCGCGCTATAGGTGGTGCCGAACACCTCCATCAACGTCGCAAGGATTTTTGAATTGGTGGCCCGATAGCTCGCCGGCTTCGCCGACCACTTCCAGGACGCAACCATGCTGGTGGCGCACATCCGGTCGTTGGTTTCAGGGATCGTCGTATAGGCATCCTTGACGTAACCCGCCCAGCCCGACTGGGTCGACTTCATGAACGTGAAGCCGTCGATACCGGAGATGAGCGTCGATCCCTCACGTGTCGCGGTCAGTTCGACTGATGGCTTGCCGTTGCCGTCGAGCACGAAACTGTGGGGATGCGGCTTGCCGCCGAAACTTAAGCGGTTCCATTTCGTTTCATGCGCCGTCACGGCAACCGAGGTCATCTGCGGATAGCTGTCGAGATATTTCTGCGCCAGCACCTGACAGAACTCCTCGGTGCAGAGGCTGGTGTTCTCGCGAGCGACGATATTGACCAGATTCTTGATGGTATCCGTCGACACCGATCCGGAATTGTCGGCGTGCGTAAAGGTACGGGCAATATCGCCCTCGACCATCACCTTAATGTTGAGTTGGCTGACGTCGTGCCGTCCGCCATCGCGATGAAGCCGCATGACGCGGACCCGTCCTTTTCCATACTTGCTCTTGATAAGCGGCACGCGCAAGACCTCCAATTCAACCGGCGAATTCACGGGATTTCATTTAGCCCGGGTCCGACTAATGAGCAACGTTCGTGCCATTGGACAAGTCCCGTTCGGGAAACACGTCCTCTTGGCGCCGCTGTCGACGGCTGCGGCGTTCGAGATCGGGTTGCTCGGTAGCTTTGGCTCACTGCCGGAATCTTCGGCATCCTTGCCGCGCCTTTCATCAACCACCCGCACCCGGCTCTCAACTCCCCCGATACGTCGCGTAACTCCAGGGCGTCACCAAAAGCGGCACGTGGAGATGGCCTTCGGGCTCGCCCACCGAAAACCGCAGAGGAATTCGATCGAGAAACGGCGGATCCGATGTCGCCACGTGCAGTGCGGCAAAGTAGTCCCCGACACTGAACGTCAATTCGTAACGGCCGATCGGCACCGGCCGGCCGCCAATCAACGGCTGATCGGTTCGGCCATCCGCGTTGGTGATCGTGCGCGTCACGACACGGCTGGCGCCGAGCTCGGACAGCTCAACCAGTTCGATCGCCATCCCCGCCGCCGGTCGGCCGCCGTGGGTATCGAGCACGTGGGTCGATAGACGCCCGTGCACGGCGAGCCGATCGTCCGACACCACAAGCTGATCGACGCGCAACGCCGCGATCCGGAAAATTTCTTCGATCGACTTCTGCGTTTCGGTCTTGGCATCATTCGGCAGGCGATGTTCAAAATCGCGCAGGATGGAATCCCTGGTGTGGCGACGAACGCAGACGATGTAGGGAAAGCCGAACTTGGAGCGGTAGGCGTTGTTGACGCGCTCGAATGCCACATATTCGGCATCCGACAGCCGATCCAGCCCGGCGCTGTTCTGTTCGGCGCTGGATTCCGCGGTGAGGCCTGCGGCGCGCTGGGTCTTGTCGGCGAGATCGGGATGCGCCTTGATCAGAGCGAGGCGAAGTTCGGACGGCGCGCGATCGACGGCAGCCGTCATCGCGTCGAACAACCGCTTCACGCCGGCGAACGGCCGCATTGATGCGGCCTGCTCGGCAATCCATGGCGAGTACTCGAAAATATTAGCAAGCGAGGCGACAAAGTCGTCCTTGCTGCAGGCGTTTAAATCGGAGAGCGTTTTTTGCGACATTCCACCCTGACCTACCCGACATCAGGCGCATTCGCGGCAAGATGCGCGAGGTTGGCGTGCCAGTGCTGCGCGATCTGAAGCCGCGTCGGCACCCACACGCGCTCATGACTCTTGATGTAATCGAGAAACCGCATCAACGACGCCGCGCGGCCCGGCCGGCCAACCACGCGGCAATGCAGGCCTATTGACATCATCTTCGGCGACGATTCGCCTTCCGCATACAGCACGTCGAAACTGTCCTTGAGATAGGTGAAGAACTGGTCGCCGCCGCCGAACCCCTGCGCATTGACAAAGCGCATGTCGTTGGCATCGAGGCTATAGGGAATGATCAGATGCGGCCCCGCCGGCCCTTTGATCCAGTATGGCAGATCGTCGGCATAGGAGTCGCAGGAATACAGGAAGCCACCGGCTTCCATCACCAGCTTCACGGTGTTGATGGATGTCCGTCCGGTGTACCAGCCGAGCGGGCGTTGCCCGGTGACCTCGGTGTGGACGCGGATCGCGTCCGCAATCTCGGCCCGCTCCTCCGCCTCCGACATGTCCTTGTGCTCGACCCACTTCAGACTGTGGCTGGCAATGTCCCAGCCGGCTTCCTTCATGGCCGCGACAACTTGCGGATTTCGTTTCAACGCGGTCGCAACACCAAATACCGTCGTCGGCAGCTTGCGCTCGGTGAAAATCCGCCATAGCCGCCAGAAGCCGGCGCGCGAACCATATTCGAACATCGATTCGATATTGGCGTGGCGTTGCCCCGGCCTGGGCTGTGCGCCCAATACGTCGGACAGGAACGCCTCCGACGCGCGGTCGCCGTGCAGAATATTGTTTTCGCCGCCCTCTTCGAGGTTCACGACGAACTGCACGGCGACCCGCGCACCTCCAGGCCAGCGCGGATCGGGCGGGTTACGGCCGTAACCATGAAGATCCCTTGGATATCCGGCTTGCGCCATTTACGCGGCCTCGAAGCGGACTTTCTGCGCGCCCTTCCACAGCACGGTCTTGCCCAACGCAGGCAGATTCTCCAGACCCGAGGTCAGCGTGATGAAGTGATTGCCCGCGAGTTGCCCCATCTTGCTGGCGAAGTGCACGCCGCCATAGGCCAGCAGAATTTCGGTTTCGCTGATGCCGCCGGGATAAAGGATGATCTGCCCGGGCGCAGGATAGCTGGTGTGGTTCTCGTAAGAGACGCCGAAATCGAGATCGCCGAGCGGCATCCAGACCCCCTCGCCGCTCCAGCGCACATGAATGGCCTGGCTCTCGAACGGCATCACACGGCGGAAAGCCGCGCAGGTCTTGGGCGCCAGCTGTTCTTCGAAACGGGCCTGGAACGTGAAGTCGCCGGCGTGGACAATGAGTTGGCTCATGCAAAATTCTCGTGATTGCGTGCGAGGAGGGTTTTGACGAAACAGATTGCAGCGGCGGTTACCAGAAGCAAGGAACATTCCAGTCGACGACCAATTCTAGGGCCTTTTGCAACGCTCAGCAAAGGCCGATCTGCCCGCGGCTACTGGTAAGCGTGTTCGTCTCTGGAAAAAAGTTGAGCCTATTCGCCCGGTCTCTTTCTTTCATAGGACCAGCCGAAAATCCCGCTTCTTTGTACTTCCGGCTCCGGGGCCGGCACGTCCCTGGTTTCAGCCTGCGGCGGCGGTGGCGGCGGCGCCGGCAAATTCTCGCACTTCATCGAATACACCAGCTTGCCGTCCTCCGTGCGGCCGATCGGGGCGCAATTGTCGACACGGGCGGTCGCGCCCTTGGGTACCAATTTCGTTTGCGCCCACGCCGGCGATGCGATCAAGAGAATCGCAAATACAAGCTTCTTCATCCGTTTCTCTCGCGAGACATGCGCCGTTCGGCCTCCATTGAAGCGGATCGTCCAAAGGAAGTCCACCGGAGTTGTTGGCTTCGAGCAGCGAGCCGTCCAGTTGATTCGGCTGCTGAATAATTAGCCGCAAAACTTTTTGATCAACAAATTTGCTCGCCGTTTCGTGATTGCGGAAACGTAATAACCCGGATGACCCATCACCATGTCGGGACAAGGCGCCGGACAGCGAGACGCCTTTTGCCTCGCACCAAGCGCCCGAACAAGGGAGATTTAGGATGCGAAAAACAATCCTGACAATTGTCGGTTCGGCCTTGCTCGCTGCGTCGACGGTCCAGATCGCCGCGGCCGCGGAACATCACAAGGCCCGAAAGGTATTCCGCGCGCCGGCGCCGGTGACCCAAGAATTCCGCAACTCCAATGCCTATTGGCCCGCCCCGTCGGTATATTCCGGCTGGTCGCGCTACGAAAACGGCGCGGAGTCGGCGCCCGCCGGTCGCTGAACGCCAGGCTGAATATAAAAGCCGGCCGGACGTCGCGACCGGCTTTTGCTAGACGGCGAGCCGCGGCAGAAGCTTCAGCGCGTTGCCCCGTTCGATGTCCATGAGTTGCGCGTCGGTGAAGACGCCGCCCTCCCGCAGTCCTTTGACGTGGTCGATGCCCGTTCGGTACGGGAAGTCTGTGCCGAACACGATCTGCGAGACCGGAATGATGGCTGAGAGCGCCGACATCGAGCCCTTGTTCGATGTCTGTGCGGTGTCGTAGTAGAAGCGCCTGAGTTCGGCCAGCGTGCCCTCCGGCACCGTCGCCTTTGCGTTCGGGTCCAGCAACGGGTTGCGGACAAAGCGCTCGATAAGAAACGGCATGGTGCCGCCGGCATGCGAGAATATCCAGCGAATGTCACGAAACTTCTGCGCATTGCCGCTGAAAATGATGTCCGCGATGGTACGCGTTGTGTCAGTCCCGAACTCGATCATCACGGGCTGCTGTGTCTTGACAAGATTGACGCAGCAATTGGCCGCAGTCGGATGGGTATACACAAGCGCCTTGCGCCGGTTGAGGTCTTCCATGACCGGCAGAAACAAGGGGTCGCCGAGCCACTTGTCGCCGTAGCTCGTCATGAGGCAGATCCCGTCGGCCTTGAGCGTGTCCAGGGCATACGCGATCTCTTGCAGGCTTCCGTCCACGTCCGTCAGCGGAACCGTTGCGAAACTACCGAAATGGCCAGGATGGTCCGCTACCAGCCTGGCTCCATAGTCGTTGCACTCGCGCGCAAGCTTGCGTGCAGAATCCCCGGACGTGAAATTAAGAGCTGGTGTGGTCACCGAGAGCATCGCGACGGCGACTCCCGCTCTTTCCATGTCCTGGAGGGATTTTTCGGGCGTCCAATTCTTCATCAGGAGATCGCCGAAATTGCTCGCATTCGACGCTGCGATGTAGGTCGGCGGCGACAAATGATGGTGGACATCGATCCGGTAGGGTTTCGCTCCCTCGGCCGTCTGCGCGGCCGCGCGCTGCGATTTGCTCACACCGACCGCTGCCATCGCCGCGACACCTGTCATGAAATTGCGCCGGCTTAGCGCCGCGCCTGACAGCGAAAGCGTGCTTCCGTCGCAGCATGCACATCCGCGATACAACCAGCGGTATCCGTCTTTCATAATATCCTCCCTGTCGGTCCCTTCGAGATTATGATCTAGCTCGGCAAACTGCAGCTTCAGCCGTCGAGAATGGCGACCGCCCGGGTCCAGCCCGCGGAGGCGCGTTCGATTTTCACCGGGAAACATGACACGGTGAAACCGGTCGACGGCAATTGCTCGAGATTGTGCAGCTTTTCGATGTGGCAATAGCCGATGTGGCGCCCAGCCTTGTGCCCTTCCCAAATCAGACTGGCGTCCTTGGTCTCGGCGTATTTCTTCGCCGTATAGACGAACGGCGCGTCCCAGCTCCAGCCGTCGATGCCGGTCAGCCGCACCCCGCGCTCGAGCAGGTACATCGTCGCCTCGTAGCCCATGCCGCAGCCGGAGGTGACGTAATCCTGCCGGCCGTATTTCGCGCCGGCGCTGGTATTGACGACGACGATCTCCAGCGGCGAAAGGGTATGGCCGATGCGCTTGAGCTCGTTTTCGACATCCTTGGCGGTCGCCACATAACCGTCCGGCAAATGCCGAAAATCCAGTTTCACGCCCGGTTGCAGGCACCATTCCAGCGGCACTTCGTCGATGGTCCATGAGCGCTCGCCGCGGTTCATGGTCGGATGAAAGTGCCAGGGCGCATCGAGATGGGTACCATTGTGGGTCGACAGCTGCACCTGCTCGACCGCCCAGCCCTGCCCGTCCGGCAAATCCTCGGCCTTCAGTCCCTCGAAGAACTGCAGCATGCGCGGCAGGCCCTGCTGGTGATCAATATACTGGATCGTGGGATGTCCGCCCGGCGGATCGGCCGGCACGTCGTTTTGCAGCGGCACGGAAATATCGATCAGTCGTCTGGCCATATGCGCTTCCTCGAGGGGTTCTGTTTATTCTTCCGACGTGTCGAGCCTCAGGCGTCCTGGCGCTCGACCTTGTTTTTCAAAACTCCGATTTTTTCGACGTCAAGTTCGATTGCAATCAGACCGGCTT
>Ga0209331_1000569_pt1 | contig 13263 bp, 15 predicted proteins | sample JacPinW_OM3H0_M3_FD_187971 | JGI IMG/M metagenome (GOLD analysis project Ga0209331, IMG submission 187971) | Forest soil microbial communities from Algoma, Ontario, Canada - Jack Pine, Ontario site 1_JW_OM3H0_M3 (SPAdes) (version 2) | ecosystem: Environmental > Terrestrial > Soil > Boreal... | reverse complement strand
ATGGTCCCGCCGCGAATGACGATGTCGTGCATCGAAATGCTCCTTGGGATTATCTGGGAACAATGATGAACCAGCGGCGGATGCGATGCAATGCGGCACGCCGCGGGGCAGCGTCAGGTGTCAATAAGTCTTGGCGCCGGCTTGTGCCATCTGCCCGCGCGCCTCGCGCACCGCGGCGGATGCGGCGTTTGCCATCAGCCGCGCATCGCTCAGGATGGTGCAGAGCTGGTAGCCCTCGCTGAAGCGGCGCAGCGCGGTCTTTGCGCTGTCGGTATGAACGCCCGCTATTTTTCCGTGTTTGCGAGTGACCGCGCAGATGGTTTTCATGGCGGCGAGCACATTGCCATCCTGCGGGTCAAGGCTGGGGGTCACTCCCATGCTCAGGGAAAGATCCGATGGTCCGACGTAAACACCGTTAAGCCCGTCCACGGATACGATCTCCTCCAGGTTCTTGACCCCTTGCTGCGTCTCGACCATGGCGAAGATCAGAACTTCCTCATTGGCGTGCTGCCAGTAGTCGGCCCCACCATAGAGAACGGCACGGTTGGGGCCGAAACTACGCGACCCGCGCGGCGGATAACGGCAGGCGGTGATCAGCGCCTCGGCTTCCGCCTTCGAATTGATCATGGGGCAAATGACGCCGTAGGCGCCTGCGTCCAACAGTTTCGCGGTCAGGATCGGCTCGTTCCAGGGCACGCGTACCATGGGCACAGCGGATGTGGTCGAGATGGCGGCCAGCATGGCGACAGCGGCCTGGAAATCGACGGGCCCGTGCTGGAGATCGATGGTCACGGAATCAAAGCCCTGGTGCGCCATCAGCTCGGCTGAGAATGGACTTGCGATTGCAAGCCACGCATTGACCACATTGCCGCCGCTGGAAATGATCTTCTTCAGCTCGTTCTTGCGCATGGCGCGCTCCTTGCTCAATCGAACACTTGCGGGTTGACCGCGTTCTCCCGTATCGGCTTGCCGTCGAGCACGCTCAGCACGTTGTAAGCGGCCTGCATGGCCATGCGCTCGATAGATTCGCGCGTGACCCCGGCCATATGCGGCGACGACAAGAGATTGGGCAGCAGCAAGAGCGGATGATCAGGTGCCGGCGGCTCGGGATCGAAGACATCAATGCCCGCGCCTGCAATGGATCCTGCCGTAAGCGCCCGATGGAGTGCCGCCTCATCCACAATGCCGCCGCGCGCCGTGTTGACGAGAAACGCGCTCCTCTTCATGCGCGCCAACCGCCGTGCGTCGAACATGCCGGTGGTCTCGGCCGTCTTCGGGCAATGGATGGTCACAAAGTCGGCCCGTGGCAAAGCCGCATCGAGATCGGCAACGGGCTCGGCGCCTGCCGCCCGGACCGTGCCGGCGGAAAGATACGGATCGTAAACCAGCACTCTCATTTCCATCGCGAGGCAGCGCTTGGCGACCCGGGTGCCGACGCGGCCAAACCCGATGACCAGCACGCTCTTGTCAAACAGGTCGACCGGCACCGCGTTCAGCCGTTCCGCCCAGCGCCCCGAGCGAACGAGGCCGTGAAGCTCGCCGGCGCGCTTGGCAAGAGCAAGCATCAGGAGGAGCGCGTGCTCGGCCACCGCGGAGGAATTCGCGGTGCCGACCAGCATGAGCGGGATGCGCGCCCGGGTGAGAGCCGGCACGTCGATCGCGTCATAGCCCACCCCGATGCGCGCCACGACCTGCAACCCAGGAACGAGGCTGCATTCGGTCTCGCCGAAGCGCGTGAGCCCAAGGATTACGGCGTCGGTGTTCGCTGCGGTTCGCAGGAGCGCATGAAAATCGGGGGTCGCAATCGGATTGGAAAACCGGATAAGGTCGAGATCATCGCGCGCATTGAGGACTTTCCAGCCACCCTCGCCCAAGGTGTTGGGCACAAGAACGCGCTTCCTGTTGCTTGTCACTAAATTCCCCTACGACTGTTCTGCATGCGGATCAAGCTCGCTGAAAACTTTCGCGCGGTCTTCTATGCGCCATTTTACGCCATCCATGCGCTCGGCTTCTATGCGCGTGAGGGCCTCGAAATCGAGCTCATCGATTCACCCGCTCCCGGTGCGGCCGCCTCCGCACTCCTCGATGGCACGATCGACGCCATGTGGGGCGGACCCATGCGGGTGATGAGGGCGCGCGACCAGGATCGAGCTTCACCTCTCCTCTGCTTTTGCGAAGTCGTGGGACGCGATCCGTTCTTTCTGGTCGGCAGAGGCAATGCCTCACAATTCCATTTGACCGATCTTACCCGGCTCAGATTCGCCAGCGTGTCCGAAGTCCCCACTCCCTGGCTTTGTCTGCAGCAGGATCTCCGTGACCTGGGGGTCGATCCCGATCGGCTCGACCGTGTTGGAGATCGAACGATGGAGAACAACCTGGAGGCTCTTCGCGCCGGCAATCTGGATGTCGCGCAGATGTTTGAGCCGTATGCGTCGATCGCCTTGCAAAAGGCTGCAGGCGACATTCTCTACGCGGCGAGCGGGCGAGGACCAACGAGCTACACGACCTTTCTTGCGACCCGGCATGGTATTGAGCGCCATCGCATCGCATTCATGGCGATGACGCGCGCCGTTACGCGCATGCAGGCCTGGCTCGCCCAATGCAGCGCCGAGGAACTGGCGGAGGTGACCGCCCCTTTCTACCCGACCATTTCCCGCGGCATTTTGGTGAGCTCGTTTCGGCACTACCGCGCCGGCGGAATCTGGTCGCGAACTCCTGAGGTCTTGCGCAGCGGGTTCGAGCGACTTGCCCAAAGCCTGCTCTCCGGCGGATACATCTCTGCGATGCCGAGATACGAGGACTGTGTCGATCAAGAGCTGTGGGAAGAAAACGCTCGGGAGGCGTGATGCTCGATCTGATCATTCGCGGCGGCGATGTGGTGACGCCAGAGGGAGTCATCAACGCAGACGTGGCTATCGCCGGGGAAACCATCGCCGCGGTTGCCGCTCCCGACACGCTCCCATCTGCCAAACGCATCATTGAAGCACCGGGGCACATCGTCATGCCGGGCGGAATCGATCCGCACGTCCATCTGCATCACGTTTGGATCAAGCCCGACGGAACACCGCTCGTCACGGCGGGACCCGAGCAGGTGGGGCGGGCGGCGCTGTTCGGAGGAACAACGACCTACATTGATTTTGCCTATTGGCGGGATGGCGCCTGTGCGCGCGAAGCGATCGAGCTGCGTGACCAGGACTTTGCGGGCAAGTCTCCGTGCGATTGGGCTTATCACCTCATGCTGCACTCGGAGCCGCCGCCCCAATTCTCGGGCCAGCTCGCGGAAGCAATCCAGGCCGGCTATCCGACGCTCAAGATTTTCACCACGAACATTGTGCCGTCGCGGAGCGGCCGCATGATCGATTTCGGCGATATCTGGGAGGCTTTCCAGGTCCTTGCCAGGGAAGGCGGCCTCGGCGTCATCCATGCCGAGGATAACGACATCGTCATGCACATGTATGCCAAGCTCATCCGCGAGGGCCGCGTCGAATTCGAGCACCTCGCCGAAGTGCATAATCAGCTTTCTGAGGACTTGAGCTTCCGGCGCGTTCTGCGGCTTGCCGAGAGCGTGCCGGGGACGGCGGTCTACATGATGCACGTGTCCGCCGGGACGGGAGTGACTGCCATCAGCGAGGCGCGCCGCAAGCGATTGCCGGTCTACGGCGAGACGCTGCACCAGTATCTCATCTACTCGTGCGATGATTACAGGCGCCCGAACGGCCAGATCTATCACACCTATCCATCGCTCAAGTCGCGCGAGGACCAGAACGCGTTGTGGGACGGCACCGCGAACGGTTCGATTGCATGTATCGCCACCGACGAGCTTTGCTGTACGCTGCGCGACAAGACGCTCGGCAGTCGCATCGATGATGTCACCGGCGGCAATTCCGGCGTCGAGCCGCGCCTTGGCGTGATGTATACCGAAATGGTCGCCCGCCGCGGCTACTCCTTGTCGCAATACGTTGATCTGGTCTCGACGAACGCCGCGAGAATCATGGGGCTTTATCCCCGCAAGGGAGCAATCGCGGCCGGCAGCGACGCCGACATCACGATCCTCGATCCCACGCGGCGCGGCAAAGTGCGCGCCGCCGACTTGCATGAGACCGACTACACGCCCTGGGAGGACCACGACATTTTCGCCTGGCCGGTAACCACCATTCTGCGCGGCAAGATCATGGTCGAGGACGGCCGTTATCACGCAAATCCGAGCGACGGGCGTTATCTCAAACGCAAGATACCGGCGGCAATTCGCAACGGGCCCGGGGTTTGAGCGACACCAGCAAAGCGATGCTTGGCGAGTTGCTGGCGCAGAGCCTGATCGCCTGGCGGCTCGACGGGACCGTGCGTAACCCGAGCGACGGGTCGGTCCTCCTCGCGTGCAAGGGAATCGACATTCGCGTGCAAGCGGCGGCGCCCGATCTGCCGTTTCGCTGGATGGTGACCATCAATGATCGCACGCGGGGCGCAATCTCGCTCATTGCCGTGCTGCGTGCGGTCCGCAGCGCGCTCGATCCGAACTATGCGGCAAGCCGCCTGCGCATCGCGTTTCCACGGGTGCCTTCGTGATCGGGGTGCTGGTTCTCAGCGGTTTTCTCGGCAGCGGGAAGACCACATTGCTGCGGCGCTTGCTGGCTGCGCCGCAATTCTCGCGCACCGCCGTCATCATCAATGAATTCGGCGAGATCGGCCTCGATCACGAGCTCGTGGAAGCGAGCACGGATCATTTCATTGCGCTCACGACGGGATGTCTTTGCTGCAAGCTGCGCAGCGACCTCGTGGAGACCCTCGAGGACATGCTGCGGCGGCGTGAGGAGGGCACGGTTCCTCCCTTTACGCGCGTGGTGATCGAAACCAGCGGGCTTGCCGATCCGGCCCCGATTCTGCAGACGCTGATGATCGACGCGAATCTTGCCGGCCGGCTTGAGTTGAATGGGCTCATAACGACGGTCGATGCGCTCAACGGTGCTGACACGCTCGAACGCGAAGCGATCTCGGTGAAACAGGTCGCGCTCGCTGATCGTCTCATCCTGACCAAATCAGATCTCGCGGAGTCCGGCTCGGCCCCACTGCGTGCACGCCTGCTAGGACTTAATCGCGTGGCACCGCTGCACACTGCCGATCACGGCTGCGTCGATCCGGGTGTCTTCGCAATCGATTCGTCCAATACGAACGCAAAGTGGGCGCGTGAGCTTCTCCCCGATCGATCAGATTTGCACCACGGGCATGATTGCGAGATCCAGACCTGTGCGATTGTGCGCGATCAGCCGATCCACGCCGTAACGCTAAGCCTGTTTCTCGAAGCGCTTGCCGAACATTGCGGGGCCGATATGTTGCGGCTCAAGGGGATCGTGCATATCGCGGAAAGCCCGGGCCGGCCCGCCGTCATTCATGGGGTGCAGCACGTCTTTCATCCCCTGGAATGGTTGCCGCGCTGGCCCTCGGAGGACCGCCGCAGCCGCATTGTTGTAATTGGGCGGCATATTCCACGACGCTGGATCGAACTGCTGCTCACGGGTATCGAAGCAGAAGTGCAAGAGGCGGGCAGGATGAAGATGAGTGCGAACGCGTAATCATGGCAAACCGGAATGTCATCTGTCCTGCCTCGTCCGATCTGCCACCTCGCGCGCGAAAGCAAGCAGCATCTCGTCGGCGCCCGGACGGGACAGAATGGAAAGCCCGACGGGAAGACCATCAACCCGCGCAAGCGGCAGGTTGAGCTGCGGCGCGCCCAGCGTGCCGGCAATGGTCGTGAGCGTGCTGATGGCGGTGCGGCGCGCCCACCTTGCGGAGCGCCGCTGGCGCAGAGGCGGGGCAGGGAAGGGCGCCGTCGGCAGGCAAGCGATCACGTCGGGCTTGAGCACTTCCATCAGCTCCACCCGGCGCGCGCGCTGAAATTCACGGGCCGTGGCCAAGGTGGCATCATCGATCTGCATGCCTCGGATGAAATTGTCGGAGATCTCGAAAGCAAAGCGCGGGTTGTGCGCATCGATCCAGTCCCCGAATGTCGCCCAGGCTTCGCGTCCCTGGATCGCGCGCTGATGCGCAAACCAGTCGGCCAGCGGCACCTGTTGCGAGAGCACGCGTTTCTCGCCGCTGCCGGCAAGCGCCGCAATCTGCTCCGCTGCCGGCAGAAGGGCGGCGGCGGTTGTGGGGTCAGCGATCGCAAAGGCATCAATGGCGACAATCACATGACGCGGCCTGTTCGCAGATTTGAGATCAGTGCCCAATAGGATTTCGCCGATACGCCCGAGAAGGCGTGCGTCGCGCGCGAACCAACCGATGGTGTCGAAGCTCGGCGCCTGCCCGACCATCCCGTCCAGCGGGAGGCACCCATGGGTTGGACGGATGCCAAAGATCCCGCAGAAGCTTGCGGGAATACGCACCGATCCGCCGGTGTCAGTGCCGAGCGCGAAGTCGACGAGGCCGCCCGCCACTGCCGCGGCCGAGCCGCTCGAAGAACCACCCGGCACGCGTTCGGGTGCGTTCGGGTTGGTCGGTGTGCCGTAGTGGGCGTTCTCGCCGAAAATGCCGCGAGAAAGCTCATCGGTGTGGGTCTTTCCCACCATGTCGGCGCCGGCTTCCACAAGCCGCTGCACCACGGGGGCGGTGCGCGCGGCAGGCGCATGCAGCCGCAGCCAATCCGGATTGCCCGCGCCGGTGACGTGCCCTTCGATGTCGAACAAATCCTTGGTGGCAAAGGTGAGCCCGGCAAGCGGCCCCGCCGGCGCGCCCTTCAATCGCGCCGTTGAATGCGAGCAGAACGCGTTCAGGGGGTCATTCACGGACAACCGCTTTCACCGCCGCCTCATTTGTCGGGAGGCCGGCAAGCTCACCCAACGTGACCGGCTTCACCGGCGGACGCAGGCGATAATAGCCGATCTCCGCGGGGCTCACGCCGCGCGCCTGCGCCAACAATTCGGTCACCGTCAATCCGCAGAGCCTTCCCTGGCACGGTCCCATGCCGCAGCGCAGAAACGCTTTCATCTGATTGGGACCGGGACAGCCGAGTGCGATCGCATCGGCAATTTGCTTTGCAGTGACGTCCTCGCAGCGGCAGACCAGGGTCTCTCCCACCGGTTGCCGAAACTGCGGCGCTGGCCGGAACAGCACATCGAGAAATGCGCGCCCGCGCGCGAACCTGCGCCGTGCCGTGAGTGCTGCGCTCTCCTGCGCGACGAGAGGCAAATCCGGCCGCAGAGATCGAACCGCTGCAATGGCTGCAAGACGGCCGTGCGCATGCGCCGCTTCCGCCCCGGCAATGCCGGCCCCGTCGCCGGCAATGGCAACGCCCGGAATGTTTGTCGAGCCATATCCGTCGACGAGCGGAACAAAAGAGAGCTGTGCGTCGCTCCAGCGGTGCGCCACGCCTGCCGACATGGCGAGATTGACATTGGGCACCACGCCCTGATGCAGCAGCAACATGTCCGCGGGCAGCCGCTCCTGCCGCCCACGGGCGGTACGGTAGATCACAGCCTCGATCTTTCCGTTCCCCTCTGCGGCAAGCGAGACAACGCCATGGATCACGCGCAGCTTGCGCCGGACGGCAAGTATCAGGCGCGCGCCTTTTGCGGGATAGGGGGACGTTGCAAAGCCGGCCGCGTGTGCGAGCGCGTTGCGCCAACCGGCGCGCAATGTGGTATCGAGCACGGCATCGAGCCGCACGCCGGCATTGAGATACTGCCAGGCGACGAGCCAGAGCAGCGGTCCACAGCCCGCCAGCACCGTTCGCCCTTGCGGGACCAGCCCGGATGATTTGAGCAGGATTTGCGCGGCCCCGGCGGTCATCACGCCCGGCAGAGTCCAGCCTGAAATCGGGAATGGTCTCTCCATGGCGCCGGTTGCAAGAATGATGTGCTTTGCCTGCACAAGGCGCGAACGGCCATTAATGGAGACCGCAATCTCGCCCGGCCGCGGCAGCGCCCAAACGGTTGCGCCGGGCACATAATGCGCGCCACTTGCAAGCGCTTGGCGCACGAGCTCGGCGCCCCGCCAGTAATCGTCGCCGAGGATGGTGGTGCCAGGCGCCAGCGGCGAGGCAGTGACGGCGCGATAGATTTGCCCGCCGGGATCAGCCTGCTCGTCCAGCAGAAGAGTCTCAAGTCCAGCGCGCGCGCATAAATCTGCCGCGGCGAGTCCCGCCGGCCCCGCGCCCACAACCGCGACATCGCAGGACTCGCGCAGATCGGGGCTCATGCGCCGTAATTCCGTTTGTCATGCCGGGTCTCGATGCGCATGCCGGATCGCACCGCGGTCATGCACGCCTGGCGATTGCCGACTCCGTCAATTGTGACGAGACATTCGAAGCAGACACCCATGAGGCAATACGGAGCGCGCGGCGCGCCGGAGAGGGGCGACGCGCGCGTCATCAGTCGGCCGGCGCTGAGCATGGCGGCGGCCACGCTGTTGCCTTCCCGCGCTTCGCAGGCAACACCATCAATAAGGATGGTCAGAGCCGGGCGGCTCGCGTCAGTGAGCCGCCGGAACATCGAATCTCTTTGTGCTGAACGCTTGCAAATCCTGCAACGGGGTCGTGCCTGAATCGATCAGTGCCGGGAGCACCAACGCGTGATTGGCGGCGAGCGTGACCCCGCTGTGACAGGTCGCAATGAACGCGCCCGGACAGCTCTGTGACTGATCGTAAATCGGAAACCCGTCCTGTGGCATGACCCGCAGCGCCGCCCAGCAGCGCACGACGTTAAGCCCCGCAAGCAGGGGAAACATCCGCACCGCGCGCGCGGCCATGATCGAGAGAACCTCGGTGCCGATGGAAGCGTCATAGTCCGCTTCCTCGACCGAATCGCTGATCATGACGCCGCCTTCGTCGGTCTGCCTGATGGTATGCACCACATAGTTCATGAAAGGCGCGACCTTCTCCGTGACGATGATCTGGCCGCGTTGCGGGCGAACGGGCGCGTTGAGGCCAACCATGGACGCGAGGCGGGAGTTGCCGAGACCGGCAGCAAGCACAAGTCTTTGCGCGGTGAAGACGCCGTTTGAACTGGAGAGCGAAAATTCGCCTCCGCATGGCTCAATCCGGTGCACGAGATGATTTGAACGGTACTCGCCGCCAAGGCGCGCAAACGCGACATGCAGCGCGCGCAGCAATCGCAGCGCGTTCACGTGGCCGTCCTGCGAGCAGAAGCTTGCACCGGCGACTTCCGGCCCGATCTGCGGCAGCATCTTCTCGACCTGACCATGATCGAGCATTTCATACTCAAGCGCTTCCATGCCGGGCTGGTTGTGCACGCGCTTGAGTGCGTTGGCGCGATTTTCCAGTTCGCGATCCGAGAGCAAGAGATGGAGCCCCCCGGGCTTGCGCAAGCAGACGTCAAGTCCGGTCTGCTCGTTGAGCGAGCTTGCGAGCTGCGGCCAGAGCTGCGAGGACTGCATGGTCCAGCAGCCATATTCGGGCATGCCGGTGCCTTTGCTCTGCACCCATACCAGGGCAAAGTTTCCACGCGAGGCGCGAAAATCGAGATCGCCGCCATCGAGCACCACGACCTTGCGGCGGCGGCCGGCGAGGCCCCAGGCGATCGCCATGCCGACGAGACCGCCTCCCACTATGGCGAAGTCAAATTCTCTGCGCGCCGAATCGGACATTTTGCACGAATAGCAGGAATGTGCAGGGCGATGCCAACGCTTGCGCCTGTGCGGCGGATGGCGCCGGCTTGAACGGGAACGTTAATTTTTTGGAAATTGCCCTCTGCTATCCTCCAGCGTCTCCTCGCGAGCGAGCGAGTGTATGGAACAACGCCGGGTTGCCCAACGTTTGCGGATGCTGAAATCCGGGAAGATTTTTCTCGGAAGCTGGGGCGTTCCGTGCACAATCAGGAACCTGTCGGAGACGGGAGCGTGCCTCCAGGTGCAAACCACGTACGGCATTCCATCGAAGTTCGAGCTTGCACTGGCAGACGGGCAGCGCCGGTCATGCAAGATTGTCTGGCTTGACGACACAAAGCTTGGGGTCCAGTTCGAGTAAGCACCGCTCGCGTCGTGCCGCGATTGAGCACTGGTAGCCCGCGTTGAGCGAAGCGAAACGCGGGGAGACTGCTCCCGGATTTCGCTTGCGCTCAATCCGGGCTACAAGCCGGGGCGTTCCGTGCACAATATCCAGTTCGAGTAAGCACCGCTCACGTCGCGCCGCGATTGAGCACTGGTAGCCCGCGTTGAGCGAAGCGAAACGCGGGGAGACCGCTCCCGGATTTCGCTTGCGCTCAATCCGGGCTACAAACTTCCGCTCAAGCTCATCCATTCAGGTCTTTGACGTCGCGGGTCAATGATGCGCCGAGGCTAGCGAGTGCCCATTCATGCCGATCGATGTCCACGCCCACTACGTCCCCAACCGCATTATCGCGACCCTGGAAGAGCGCGCCAGGGATTTCGGGCTCTCACTCGTCAAGACCCCGCCGCAATGCGCCATTCATTTCGACTATGGACTAAAGATCAGACCGTTTTTTCAGAAGCTGATAGAACCCGTGGAGCAGCGGCTCGATGGCATGGCCGGGCAGGGTGTCACCTCGCAGGTGCTCTCCATCTGGCCGGACATCTTCGCCTACGGGTTGCCCGGCGCAACCGCGGCGCGCTGGCATCGGCTGCTCAATGAATCGCTCTCGCAGCTTTGCCTGCAGCACCCGGAACGCTTCGCCCTGTTTGCCTCGGTGCCTTTGCCGCACGCCGCGGCGGCAGCGCGAGAGGCCGAGTTCGCAATGAAACAATTGGGAGCCGCCGGCCTCGTGGTCGCCGCGAATATCGAAGGAGTCAATCTCGGGGAAGTCGATCTCGACGAGTTCTGGCACGCGGCCGTCGAGCTCGAGGCTCCTGTCTTCATTCATCCGGTGCAAGCGGCACCCACGCCAAGGACGCAGAAATTTGCGCTGGTGCAGATCGCGCAATACACCTTCGACACCACCCTGTGTGTCGGTTCGCTGATCTTCTCGGGCGTGCTCGACCGCTTTCCCGGCCTGCAGATCATTCTCGCGCATGGCGGCGGCACCTTTCCGTATCTCACCGGGCGGTTCGATTGCCTGCACGCGCGCATGGATCGCGCCGCGCAGGGCGACGTTGCCGCGGCCGATCCTTCTGCCTACGTCCGGCGTTTCCATTACGACACGATCCTGCACAGCCCGATGCATTTGCGCTGGCTGGCGCAGGCAGTGAGCGTCGAGAACATGCTGCTCGGCAGCGATTATTCCTTTCCGCCGGCCGATCTCGATCCCGTCGGCACGGTGCGAAGAGCCGGGTTCTCCGACGTGGAGACCGCAAAGATCCTGGACTACAATGCCCGCGCACTGATGCCGCGGCTCAAGGCTGCGTAATAAAGGGGTACGCCATGGATTTGGGGTTGCAGGGAAAGAAAGCAGTTGTTACCGGGGCGAGCGCAGGAATTGGCAAGGCGGTCACCCGCACGCTCGCCCAGGAAGGCGTTGACGTGGCGATCTGCGCGCGGCGCAAAGAGCCGCTGGAGGCCGCCGCGGCCGAGATCTCCAAGGCAACCGGGCGCAAGATCATTCCCTTAGCGGCCGACCTCACCAAGCCGGCGGACGCGGAAAATTTCGTCAAGCAAGCCCATGCTGCGCTCGGGCGCATCGACATCCTCGTCAACAACGCGGGATCGGCGCCCGGCGGCGTCATCGAGCATCTGACGGAAGAGGAGTGGGCAAGCGCACTTCAGCTCAAGTTCATGGGCTATGTGCGATGCATGAAGCACGTATTGCCCATCATGCAGAAACAGAAAAAGGGCCGGGTCGTGAATGTCATCGGCAATGATGGCATCAAGTTCTCATACTGGGAGATTGCGCCGGGCGCTGCGAACGCGGCGGGGCAGAACCTGACCAACTCGCTCGCGAGCCAATACGGCAAGGACAATATCAGCTTCGTTTGCGTCAATCCGGGACCGGTGCGGACCGAACGGTGGACCGGGCTTGTGCATGCCATGGCCCGCGACATGAATTTGAGCTTCGAGCAGGCGGACAAGCTCGCGCCTGCGAGCATTCCGTTGGGGCGCATCGCCGAGTCGGAAGAGGTCGCCAATCTCGTGACGTTCCTGGCCTCCGATCTCGCCTTCTTCGTCAACGGCACCATGATCGAGATTGATGGCGGCCAGAACAAGCCGCTCATGGACCGCATGCGCGACCGCTAATGCTTTGGTGAGACCGTAGCTTGGGTCGAGCGCTCTTGCGAGACCCAACACTATCAGTGGAGCGTTGGGTCGCGTGAGCAACTCGATCCAACGTGCGTGCGATCCATGCTGAAATGGCTCCTGATCATTGTGCCCGTCGGCTACGGCGGGCTGGTGGCGCTGGTGTATCTGGGCCAGCGCTCGCTGCAGTATTTCCCCGACCGCGCGCGCACGCCGCCCGCCGTTGCAGGGCTGCCGCAGGCCGAGGAGGTTCTCCTCGATACCACCGACGGGGAACGCGTGATCGTGTGGCACATTCCGCCGCGCGGAGAAAAACCTGTCATCCTCTATTTTCACGGCAACGGCGGTGCGCTGGCCTGGCGCGGCGAGCGCCTGCATTCACTCACAGCGAACGGCGATGGGCTCGTTGCGCTGAGCTATCGCGGCTATGGCGGATCAAGCGGTCGCCCGAGCGAGACCGGACTCATGGAGGACGCGCGCGCGGCCTATGCTTTTGCCGCAGCACGCTATCCCGCCGACCGCATCGTGGCGTGGGGCGAGTCGCTCGGCAGCGGCGTCGCCGTTGCCCTTGCTGCGGAAAAACCCGTCGCGCGCATGGTGCTCGAATCCCCGTTCACATCGATCACGGACGTTGCGAGCAGCATTTATTGGTATCTGCCGGTGCGCTGGTTGATCAAGGATCCATTCCGTTCCGATCTTCGCATCGGCAAAGTGACGGCCCCAGTCCTGGTGTTGCACGGGGAGCGCGACAACGTGGTGCCTATTGCGCTCGGCGAGCGGCTCTACGGGCTGATCATCGCGCCCAAGCGGTTCGTGCGCTTTCCCGGCGCCGGGCACAATGACCTCGGCGTGCACGGCGCGCTGGACATCGCCAAGCCGTTCGTGGATGAGGGGCTGTGATCTCACTTGCATGATATGATCTTGCCCGCAAGGAGGGTAGGGCGTCCATTGCCGCACGCGATCATGATGCTACTTCCTGCTTTGTCCATTTTTTTCGCGTCGCTGGTTTCGACACCGGCGGTGGCGCAAGATTATTCGCAGGCCTATCCGAGCCGGCCGATCACGCTCGTTATTCCGCTGCCGCCCGGTGGAACCAATGACATCATGGCGCGCGCAGTCGCCGACAA